>Ga0210401_10002283_pt1 | contig 21371 bp, 17 predicted proteins | sample IncBWH32MmetaG_FD_150866 | JGI IMG/M metagenome (GOLD analysis project Ga0210401, IMG submission 150866) | Forest soil microbial communities from Barre Woods Harvard Forest LTER site, Petersham, Massachusetts, United States - Inc-BW-H-32-M | ecosystem: Environmental > Terrestrial > Soil >... | reverse complement strand
TCGCGGTTGCGCCATCAACAGCGCGCGCAACTCGGCTTCTTCGAGCGCGGGAACCTGCGTGCTCCAGTGCTCATCGAGACGCCAGCCCCCGCGCGCTCCCCGCAACGCAAACACGGGAACACCCGATGCACTCAGCGCTTCCATGTCGCGATGCACCGTGCGCGAAGAAACCTCGAGGCGATCGGCAAGCTCGCGCCCGCTCATCCGGCCGTGTGCCTGGAGCAGAAGCAACGTCGAGAGTAAGCGGTCGGCACGCATGGGGTGAAGCAGGTCTCAGGTCTCAGGTCTCAGGTCTCAGGTCTCAGAAAAGCGGAATCCCATCGTCGCGCACATGCAAGCGAAATCCGCAGGCAATCGGATGCTTTTCTTTGCGTGCTTTGCGCGGCATCCTTCGCGATCTTTGCGGTCCAAGACCTTTTTGAGACGCGACTGCACTGCCCTTTCCGGAATCGAATGTCGGAAGGCGAAAAGCTTTTAACCGCAAAGCTCGCGAAGGGCGCGCAAAGGTCGCTAAGAGCTAAATAGGCTTTCATCGCGCGAACCCCAAGTTCCCTTTGCGGGCTTTGCGGGTTTTCCTTCGCGATCTTTGCGGTTAAAAGCTTTTTTCATCCGCCAAAATTTTCCGGGCGCAATTATGACACGAGATGTCATATATGACCGGTTAATCTTTTCGCTCGCAGCATCGCGGGGAACACACTGTCCCTGCAGGAGATCAGAAATGAAGCTTACGGAGTTTTTTCTGAGCCAACTCGAGCGCGAAGCGGCGGGCACACGCAGGGCGCTCGAGCGCGTGCCCGAGGGCAAGAACAACTGGAAACCGCACGAGAAATCGATGGAACTCGGCTACCTGGCCGCTCTGGTCGCGAAGATGCCTTCCTGGATCGCCATGATCGTGCGCGAGGAAGAATTCGATTTCGCCAGGCGCTCGGAATCGAGCTTTGTGCCCAAGGGGCAGCTCGCGCCCGCCGACCTGGTGCGCGTGCTCGACGAATCGCTGGCCGAAGCGCGCGCCGCGCTCGCCGAGACCAACGACGAACACCTGAGCAAGCCCTGGCGCTTCCGCGCTGGCGAGCGCATCGTCAGTGAAGAACCGCGCTATGTCATGATCCAGGACTCGGTCTTCAATCACCTCTCTCACCATCGCGGACAGCTCACCGTCTACCTACGACTCGCCGGCGCTTCGGTGCCGGCGATTTACGGTCCCTCAGCGGATGAAGGCAAGTTCTAGAGGCAGGTGTCAGGTCTCAGGTCTCAGGTCTTGGGTTTCAGGTATTGGTTTGTTTCAGGTCTCAGTCCTTTGCGCCTCCTTCGCGCTCTTTGCGGTTAAAAGCTTTTTGCTCCGCCACTGCCCATTCGCCGCGGCGATTTGATCCGTGGGTTCCACTGGGAACTCCCGCCAGGCTCGTACTCGCCGCAAATGCTATGTTGGTTTCAGCCCAAAAATCTGCGATGAAGATCGTTCTCGCCTCCGAGTCTCCGTTTCGCAAGCGCGCCATGGATCTGGTCGGCCTGCCGTACGAAACCCGTCCCGCCAATATCGACGAAAAGGCGATTCGCCACGACGACCCTGCGGAGCTAACCCGCCAACTCGCCGAGACCAAAGCGTGGAAGATTGCGGGCGACTTTCCTGACGCGATCATTGTTGCCGGCGACGCGGTCGCGGCGAAGAACGGCACGATTTTCGAGAAGCCGCGCGACCTCGACGAAGCCGCGCAATTCCTGCGCGAACTTTCCGGAGGCACGTTCCAGTTCGTGACTTCGCTCGCGGTATTGCGCACCACGGCGCGCCGCATGCTGGCCACCGTCGAGAGTTGCGATATCACGTTCCGTGCGCTGGCGGAGCGCGAAATCCAGGCCTACATCCACAGCTACGCGGTCTTGAACTACGCCGGGGCTTTCGAGGAAGACGCGGTCCGCAAATTTGGCGACTGTATTTCCGGCAGCTACAACATCGGCACCGCGCTCCCGGTCAGCCGCCTGATCGTGATGCTGCGCGAGCAGGGTGTGGACGTTTAGCGCGGCTCAGAATGAGTCTCGCAAGAAGAACAGCTACTGCGGTTCCGCGGTGCAGTCTTTCGTTTTGCTGCTGAGGGCGAAGTCGTAGCGCACTTTGTGAGCTTTGGCGATATCGTCCGGCGTCACACGAATCTTGATGAGCCGGCTACTTACCAGATCCAGCCGCTCGGCGTGACCGGGTTTGCCGTATTCCATGAAGAAGTAGCCAGAATCGTCGTGGTACCAGCTGCCGATTTCCGGAAGATTGCGCGCTTCAAGAACCTTGCGGCCGTCTTTCAGATCGAAGACCGCCACGACGTAAAGATCGGAACTGTACTCGCTCACCAGAAAGCGCTGATCTTCCGTGAGAAAGAAATACCCTCCTGGGAGATCGTGGGTTGCGCCGTCTTTGCCGACAAGTAGGAGCCGTCCATCGTAATCGCCTCCCTTGACCGCGGCGAAGTAGTCGGCGGCCGCTTGCTGCTTTGGAACAAAGATGCCGAAGCTGTTGCCGACTGGCCTCATGTCGGCGTAGTAGAACTGCTTGAGCAGGGCCGATCCTTTGCGGACCTCTAGCCAGGCGCGGCATTGATCGGGCGCCATGGTATAGCCGAGATTCTTCACTTCGATTACACGAATCGTCACATCCCCGTGGGGAAAGTCTTTGCGGGTCACCTGGAATTTGGCCGCCGGGTAGTCAGTGGGACGGAAGACTTTCGTCTGAGTCGTTTGTTGGGCGAAGGAAGTGAGTATTAGCAGGAATGGGATGAGAGCCAGCGATGCGACGGTCCGGAGAGAAAAAGAACCGATGCTGCGGTGATGTCGCGAACGTCGCCGGGGTCCTTCGACTGCGCTCGGCTCGCGCCTCACTCCGCTCAGGATGACAGAGCAGTGGCGAACTGCAGGCAAAGTTGAGCTTGGTGAATTTGGCATGCGGTGCTCAAAGGTTGCGGTGTGTATTGGTTGATGCGTGCAGTGCTTGCTGTGTCCGGTGCTTGCTGTGTACAGTGCTTGTTGTACCTTAGTGGTTGCGGCGTGCAGTGATTGTGCGGCTTTGCAGTTCGTGACTCGATCCTGCCATTCTGCTCGGCAATCACAACGCAACCCTCGGTACTCGCAACCAAAGCGGCAACGCGGTCGTCCTGGCGCCCGTGCGCGTCCCCGTAACCCGTCTCCTGTGACCTGCGACCTGTCCGCGTGACCTGCCCTACCGGCTGTACTGGTTCTTTTTCTTGTCCTGGTGGCGGTCGATGCCGAGCTGAATCAGACGGTCGATCAGGTCGGAATACTGGAGACCGCTTGCGGCCCACAGCTTCGGATACATGCTGATGGCGGTGAAGCCGGGCATGGTGTTGATCTCGTTGAGATAGAGTTTGCGCGTCTTGGGGTCCATGAGGAAATCGATGCGGGCGAGTCCGGAGCAGTCGACGGCTTGAAAGGCGCGCACCGCGAGTTCCTGCACTTTTTTCGTTTCCGCCTTGGTCAGCTTTGCGGGAATGATCAGCTCAGAGCCTTCGTCTAAATATTTCGCGGCGTAGTCGTAGAACTCTTTTACCGGAACGATCTCGCCGGGCACCGACGCCTGCGGGCGATCGTTGCCGAGCACCGAGCATTCGATTTCGCGCGCCTTGTGCTTCGTGCCACCCACGCCTTGCTCGATGACAATCTTGCGATCGAACTTGGCGGCTTCATAGATGGCGGGGCCGAGTTCCTTCCCGTTGTGCGCCTTGGAAATGCCCACCGACGAACCCAGGTTCGCGGGCTTCACGAACACCGGGTACTTGAGCGCGCGGTCGACTGCTTTCTCGGTTTTCTTGTGGTCGGCGTCCCAGTCGCTGCGCAGCAAGGTGACGTGCTTCACGATGGGCAGGCCGGCGGCGCGGAACAAGGCCTTCATGATGTCCTTGTCCATGCCAGCCGCGGAGCCGAGCACGCCTGCGCCGACGTAAGGAATGTCGGCGAGTTCCAGCAGGCCCTGGATGGTGCCGTCTTCGCCGAACGTTCCGTGCAGCACGGGGAAAATCACGTCGACGTTGATGGCGCGGTCGGCGGCGCGACGCAGGGTGCTCGCGTCGCTTTGAAATGGCGTGATCGATCGCGTGCCATGGTGCACCGGCTCAGGTGGCACGACAACGGCTTCGCCCCGGGCCAACACGGCCGCACCCGGCGTGGCTTCCGGATCGCCGGCGCGCAGAGGCTTCGCTTCCTCGGAAGGCTTGCCCTGGAGCAGCGCCTCGGCGGCGCCGGCGGTAAGCCAACGTCCGTCCTTGGTGATGCCGATGGGCACGACTTCATACTTGGCTTTGTCGATGGCGTTCACGACCGACGCGGCCGACAGCAGCGACACCTCATGCTCGCCGCTGCGGCCTCCGAACAGCACTCCCACACGCAGTTTTTTCATGACGTTTCAGTTTCGACGGAGACAGCGCCGGCGTCAAATGGCGGCGGTGATTTTCTGGGTACTCGCAACGCCTGAAGCTGCCCTCATTCCTTAACCAGAATCGGCGCGCCCTTCGACTCCGCTCAGGGCAGGCTGCCGGCGCTACAGTCGTTTTTTCCCCAGTCTATGAAGCCGCGAGAAGCGCGGGCGGTAACGGCGCGCCATGATAAGAATCATTCCCGAAAGAGGTTTCGTGAAGTCGCGGAGCGATTGTTGAAAGTAGCCCGGCGCTTCTAGCGCCGGGTGGAATGGGTGAGTATGACGCGTCCCGGCGGGGACGCCTGAAAGGTCTGCCGACATTTCAACCGTACCTACGGCACGGGATCGCCTGCCGTCGCTGACCCGCCACTGAAGTGGCGGGCTATTTTCGGAGTCGAAGTCCTGACAGTGTGTCTTGCGAGTCCGGTCCTTCCAGATCGTGAGCACGTCTTCCTTGAATGATATGAGTGAGACTTACTACGCCCCGGAAAAGTGTTTAGTCCCTCGCCGTGAACCGACCGAAAACCCCACCCACCCTCGCGGAAGCGCGCGAGGTTAGGATGGGGCACCACTTCATAAACCTTAATTCTTCTCAGCCGGGTGGGTGTCCGGCTTTTGCGGAAGCAGCGCAACGCTGTGCGTGGCGTGGCATTCTCCCTCCGGATCGTAGACGGCGATTGCCGAGAGCTGGTCTTTGGAAACACGGAACTCGAGAGGCGGGCGGTGCACGCGCGCCGGCAGTCCTGTGAATCTCACCTTGCCGTCGTAGTTCGTGTAGGCCTCGAGATCAAGCCGGCGTATGCCTCCAAAACCGTAAGCGATATGCACCTTCACATCGGCAACGGTTGCGGGTTTGCCGTCTGTGGTCACGCTTAGGTCGAGCGTGCACGGCCCCGCTCCACCATCCATCACGGGAACTGCTTGCGGGGATGCGGATTGAGAATTGGCAGGCGGTGTTTCTTTCTGCCCCGTCTGTGCGGCAAGGGCGGTGGTAATTCCAACGACCAGAACTGTGAGGAGAAGGCAACGCGTTTTATCCATAGCTAGAGTCCGATCCGCGCCGGGGTAACGCTAAAGAATCTTTTTGCCAAACGCCGACAGCGACAGCTCGACGGCCAGGTCGGCGGTCTGGTTGTGCTCGTCGATTACGGGATTCACCTCGACAATCTCCATGCTCAACATGCGGCCGTGGTCGGAGATGATTTCCATGGCGAGGTGAGCTTCGCGGTAAGTTGCGCCGCCCCAGACGGGCGTGCCCACACCGGGTGCGTCCTCGGGATCGATCCAGTCCATGTCGAGCGAAACATGGTAGCCGGCGGTGCCGCGTCCGGCCATGCGCAGCGCTTCTTCCATGACGGAGCGCATGCCGCGCTCGTCGATGTCGCGCATGGTGAAGACTTCGACCCCGGCGCGGCGGATGTTTTCCTTCTCGTGGGCGTCGACGTCGCGAATGCCGACGAGCACGCAGTTTTCCGGATGGATCTTGGGCGAGAAGTTGAAGATGTTGCCGAGTTCGTTGGGACCCAGACCCATGATGGCCGCAAGTGGCATGCCGTGCACGTTGCCGCTGGGCGAAGTCTCGGGCGTGTTCATGTCGCTGTGAGCGTCGATCCAGAGGAGCCCGATCTTCTGGTTCTGCTTGCGGTAGAACTCGGCAACGCCTGCCACGGTGCCGGCCGCGACGGAGTGGTCGCCGCCCAGAACGAGCGGAACCTTGCCCGACTCCAGGGTCTTGAGGACGAGTTCGGCGCTCTTGGTGCAGGTGGCGGTAATCTCCTTCAGATATTTCGCGTGGGCCGCACCCTCTTTTTTCTGTTCGGGGATCGCCACGGCGACGTTGCCACCGTCTTCGACGTTGTGGCCGATGGCTTCAAGGCGCGCTTCGAGTCCGGCGACGCGTACGGCCGAGGGTCCCATATCAACGCCGCGCCGCGACTGGCCGAGGTCAAGCGGGACGCCGATAACGCGAATTTGTTTCGGCGTGATGCTACTGAAGGAGGTTTGCGGTGTTGGGGTCATGTGCTTTGGTCGCTGTTGTTACGAACGGGACGGCTGAGGCCTGCGAAAAGAATTTGTAATTGGGTAATTTGGTAATTTTGTAATTTAACGGCTCAAGACCTGCCAGGTGATCGGCAAAAACGTCGACAAGGCCAGCTTTCAATTACCAAATTTCCCAATTATTCAATTTGCCGCAATCGCGAGCCCGCTCTTTCTACCGCATTGGGTCTTTCAAATTACAAATTACCCGATTATCAGATTACAAATTTTCTACGGGTACAGCCGGTGCAGCATCCTCGGGAACGGGATGGTTTCGCGCACGTGTTCCAATCCGCAGATCCAGGCGACTGCTCGTTCGATGCCCATGCCGAAGCCGCCGTGCGGGACGCCGCCGAACTTACGCAAGTCGAGATACCACTTGAAGGCTTCTTCGGGCAAGCCGTGCTCGTGAATGCGCTCGAGCAGTAGCTCGTACGACGCCATGCGCTGCGAGCCGCCGATGATTTCGCCGTAGCCTTCGGGGGCGAGTACGTCGACGCAGAGGGCGAGGTCGGGGCGCTTCGGGTCGGGTTCCATGTAGAAAGCCTTCACCTTGGCCGGGTAGCGGTGGATCATCAGCGGGCGCTCGAACTGCGACGACAGATAGGTCTCATCGGGCGAGCCGAGGTCGCCGCCCCACTCGAACTTGTTTTCGAGCGCGCCCTTCGCGAAGCCTTCCTGCAGGCGCTCGACCGCCTCGTCGTAGGTGATGCGCGGAAACGGCATGTCGATTTTTTCCAGCTTCGCAATGTCGCGCCCGATGGTTTGCAGATCACCGCGGCGCTTTTCGAGACACCGCTTCACGAGGAACGTGATCAAGCCCTCGGCCAGTTCCATGACGTCGTCGAGCTGCGCGTAGGCGACTTCGGGCTCGACCATCCAGAACTCGGTGAGGTGACGACGGGTTTTGGATTTCTCCGCGCGGAACGTGGGGCCGAAGGAATAGACCTTGCCGAGCGCCATCGCGGTCGCTTCGATGTAGAGCTGGCCGGACTGCGTGAGGTAGGCCTGCTCGTCGAAGTAGTCGACAGGAAACAACGTCGTCGTGCCCTCGCAAGCGGCAGGGGTGAGGATGGGCGGATCGGTGAGCGTGAAGCCGCGGTCGTCGAAGAAGTCGCGGGCCGCTTTAATGATCTCGGCGCGCACGCGCAGAATCGAGGCCTGGCGCGGGGAGCGGATCCAAAGATGGCGGTGCTCCATGAGGAAATCAACGCCGTGCTCTTTCGGAGTGATCGGGTAGGGATCGGATTCCGAAACTTTTTGCAGGACCTGAACGCTTGAAACGTCGAGCTCGAAACCGCCCGGCGCGCGCTTGTCGGCGCGGACTTTGCCTTCGACTATGACGCTCGATTCCTGGGTGAGGCCTTTTAGTGCGTCGAAGGTTTCCGGCGACACAGCGTTCTTGGGAACGACACCCTGGATCTGGCCGCTGCCGTCGCGGAAGATGGGGAACAACAGCTTACCGCTCTCCCGCAGGTTATACAGCCAGCCGCGGATGGTGACAGATTCCCCTTCATGCTTGCCGATGTCGGCGATGGTAGAGATGGGAGAGGAGGTTGTTTGAGTCATGGGCAGTCGACAAATTCGGTGATTGGGAATTTAAGAATTTGTAATTTGGCAATTTTGTAATTTGTAATTTAAAAGCGAACCCAGGCCGATTTTTGATTTTAAATTACCCGATTACAAATTACTAAATTACAAATTCCCTCATGCGTTTTCCAGCTTATCGAATGCCGGGGCCATCTTGTCGATCGGGTTCACCTTGTCGTCGTGCTCGATTTCGAGCAGCAATGGCGGCGTGTTGGGCGCGCTGCGAAGCAACTCCATGGCTTCTTTCCAGTTGATGGAGCCGGCGCCCGGCCACAAATGCGAGTCGCGATCCCTGGCGTTGTCGTGGACGTGGGTCGAGCGCACGTGCGGCTTCACGATCTCGAAGGCTTCGGCGACGCTCGACATCATGTGGGCGTGACCGAAGTCGAAACAGACACCGACGTCGTCGAAGTGCGCAGCGTGAATAAAGTCGACCAGCTTGTCGGGAGTGGCCAGCTCGTTCGGAATGTTTTCCAGCAGGATGCGGACGCCGAGCGGCTTGGCGAAGGCGCGCAAGTGCTCGATGGAAGTCAAGGCGGCCTCCTGTTTCCGGTCATCGAAGGACTCGTTCGTGGTGCCGAGGTGCTGGATCAGGAAGCGAAACGGGATTTGTTCGGCGATTTCGAGGGCGCGCTTTACCTCGTCCATGGCTTCGATGCGCCCGGCGCGGTCGGTGGAGGCGACGTTGACGGGCGGGGCTCCGGCGCGGCCGAATTCGTAGTCACCGTATAGCGGAGAGTGGACCGAATTCAGAGGGATGCCGCTCGAGCGGAACCAGTCGGCAATCTCGCGAACGTGCTGCTTGCGGTTCGCGTAGTCGATGTGCTGGCGCGCGGCAAAGATCTCGATGGCTTGCGCGCCGCCGCGCACCAGGCCGTCGAGCAGACCGGGGTGAAGGCGCTCTTTGACGTAAACGTAAGTGGAAACCGCTTTTTGCATTCTGGTCTCGCTGGTTAAAGTTCCGTCCGGCCGAATTGTTTCACAAGCCGGCGGGACGCCGGCGCTACAGTCGTTTTACGGTCGTATTACAAACCTCGAGTCCTCAGTAGCCCACCGCTTTGCCGTTGTTGCGGCCGTCGGGGGCGCCCAGACGCTCGCCGGTTTTCGGATCGATGGCGATACATTCCGCGTCGGCCCAGAGGTGTTCCATGAGAATTTTGTGGCCCTTGTTTTTGAGCAGGCGAACGGTGTCTGGAGAGATTCTATCCTCGAGGCGCAGTTCGTCGGGCAGCCATTGGTGATGGAACCGTGGTGCGTTTACGGAGTCTTGAATGTCGAGGCCGAAATCCACCACGCCCATCAGGATGTTGGCGACGGTCGTGATGATCGTCGGGCCGCCTTCCGCTCCGAGAACCAGATAGAGCTTGCCGTCCTTCAGGACGATGGTCGGCGTCATCGCCGAAAGCGGACGCTTGCCCGGCCCGATGGCATTCGCCGGCCCTTGAATCAGGCCGTATGTGTTGGGCACTCCAGGTTTCGACGAGAAGTCGTCCATTTCATCGTTCAGCAGGAACCCTAACCCTTCGGCGGTGACACGCGACCCGAGCGTGTCGTTCAGGGTGGTAGTGACGGCAACGGCGTCGCCGGCGGCATCGACCACGGAATAGTGCGTGGTGTTCTCCGGCTCGCGCGCCGCGCGTGCTGCGGGATGTGTGGCCGCGTAGGTCTCGAGTTCGCTGAAGACCGCGGGCCGCTTCAGTTCCTTGCTGACGCTGGCGTGGTCGAGATCGATCGACTCGCGCCACCCGGCGGCGTAGCGTTTGTCGATGAGTTGCGCTACAGGAATTTTCGCGAAGTCGGGATCGCCCAGAAACTCAGCGCGGTCGAAAAAGGCGCGCCGGAAAGCCTCGGCCGTCAGATGAATCCCTTGAGCCGAGCGGTTGCCGGCCTTGGCCACATCGTAGCCTTCCAGAATATTCAGGATTTCAAGCAGGGCTATGCCGCCCGAAGACGGCGGTGGCGCGCTGATGATGTCGTAGTCGCGATAAGTGCCACGAATGACTCCGCGCTCCTTGACTTCGTAGTGCGCAAGATCGCCGGCGGTGACGAGGCCGCCGCCTTTCTGGATGTCGGCCGCCAACTCGCGCGCCATCGCGCCGTGATAGAACTCGTCAGGATTCCTGGCGATGCGCTCGAGCGTGCGCGCCAGGTCCGGTTGCCGCAGGATTTCTCCCTGCTGGTAGTAATTGCCATCACGTTGAAAGATCCGCTTCGATTCCGGGAATTTCCCAAGATCCTCATCGCGAAGATCCTGCGCATCTTCCCAGGCAAGCGCGTAACCCTCGCGGGCCAGCTTGATCGCGGGAGCCATCACTTGCGCGAGCGCCAGCTTGCCATAGGTCTTCTGCGCGTAAGCCAGTCCGGCCACCGATCCGGGCACGCCAATGGCCTTGTATCCGACCAGGCTGGCGTTTTCGATCACGTTGCCCTGGGCATCGAGATACATGTCGGCACTCGCGGCCGCGGGCGCTTTCTCGCGGTAATCGATGAAGTGGGTCACCCCATCAGCCATGCGGATGAGCATGAACCCGCCGCCTCCGAGATTTCCGGCCTGCGGGTGCACCACGGCCAGGGCGAAACCGGTGGCGACGGCGGCATCGATCGCGTTGCCGCCCGCCTGCATCATCTCGACTCCGGCACGCGAAGCCAGCTCGTGCATGCTCGCCACCATGGCATGCTGCGCGTGCGCCGGCCGCATGGGAGCGGCCTGGACCGCGCTCGCGAGCACGCACATCAGCAGCAGCGGAATGAGTGAGTTTCGGCGGAATCGCATTGCAGGTGAAGTTTCGGAAGACGGGACGCTACACCAAGCTCGCACGCCCGAGCCCGTGAACTCTTGAGGCTAGCCCACCGAGGAATGATGAGTCAAATCGTCGCGTCAGGCGGTGGTGAGCTTCTTCTCCATGTCTTCGAGCACGATGTTCTTGGTTTCGGGATAGAAGAAGAGCACCACGAAGAATTGCAGCACCATCATGGCTGAAAAGAAGACAAATGGTGCGGGCTTGGAGTGCGCGGCAACGATGGGAAACGCCCAGGAAATGATGGCATTCATGATCCAGTGCGTGGAGCTTCCCAAACTTTGCCCGCGGGCGCGCACGGCGGTGGGAAACACCTCACTGATGTAGACCCAGATCACCGAGCCTTGCGAAAAGGCGAACGCCGCGATGAAGCCGATGAGCAGCCAGACCAGTAACCGCTCGTGCTGACCCGTCCAGAAAATCGCTGCCACCCCGGCCAGGCTCAGTGCGGTGCCGACTGAGCCGATCAGCATCAGCGTGCGGCGGCCAACGTGATCGATGATCGACATGGCCAGCATGGTGAAGAGCAGGTTGGTGGCGCCGATGGCGACCGCCTGCAGGTCGGAAGAAACTTTATTGAAGCCGGCGCGGGCAAAGATGTCATTGAGGTAGTACAGGATGGCGTTGATGCCGGCCAGCTGGTTGAACATCGCGATCGAGATCGCAAGGAACAACGGCAGCCGGTTGCGGGCGGTGAACAGGTGCTCCTGCCCCTGCTGCTTTTCGAGCTGGAACGCCGCATTCATGGCCGCGAGCTCGGAGTCGATGTTTTCCTCACCAATGGCTTCGAGAACGCCACGAGCTTCTTCGATGTGTCCCTTGCGCGCCAGCCAGCGCGGGCTGCGGGGGATGCCGAACAGCATCAGGAAAAACAGCGCTGCGGGCACGGCCGAGATGCCCAGCTTCCAGCGCCACTCGAGCGGGCTGCCTTGGAGGGAAAGGCCGACCAGGTAATTCGAGAGGTAGGCCAGGAGAATTCCGGCGACGACGTTGAACTGGAAAAATCCGACCAGGCGCCCGCGCCAGCGCGCGGGTGCGATTTCGGCAATGTACATGGGGCCGAGCACGGACGAGCCGCCAATCGCGAGGCCTCCGATGAAGCGGAAGAACACGAGCGCGGACCAGTTCGTGGAGAAGGCGCAGCCCAGTGCCGAAATCAGGTAGAGGATCGCCATGACGCGCAGGCTGTCGCGGCGGCCATACCGATCGCCGGGAATGCTCGCCAGTAAAGCTCCGGCGACGGTGCCCCAGAGCGCGATCGAGACGGTCAGCCCCAAGCCCCCGGGCGTCAACTGAAAGGCGGTGGTCAGCTGGCCGGTGGCGCCGGCGATGACGGCCGTGTCGAAGCCGAAGAGCAATCCGCCAAGGGCGGCGACTGCCGTGCTCTTCACCAGCGTGGAGTTCAGCGCCATGCGTCGGCTCCTGCCAGCGGCGCTCCGATGCGGGCGCTGGGATTGCGATAGATGTGCTCCGCCAGAACCATCGCGCCCAATACGCCGGCGCGGCTGCCCAGTTGCGGCGGAACCACGTAGCGGTCGATGTCCTGGAGAATCGCTTTGACCTGAATGTATCCGTTCAGCAGGCGCAGCAATTCCTGGCGGATCAACGGAAACAGACGCGTCTGTTGCATGACGCCTCCGCCGATCAGGATGCGTTGCGGCGAAAGTGTGCAGACCCAGGTCGCGAGACCGAACGCGAGGTAACGCGCTTCGAGCGCCCACCCAGGATGATCGGGGGACAACTGCGACGCGGGCACGCCCCAGCGCGCCTGGATGGCCGGGCCGGAAGCGAGTCCCTCGAGACAATCGAAATGATAAGGACAACAGCCGGGAAAGGGATCTTCTTTCAGATCGTGCGGGATGCGGATGTGGCCCATCTCGGGATGGAGCAGCCCATGAATCACTTCGCCATTCACCAGCGCCCCGCCGCCGATGCCGGTACCGACGGTGAGATAGAGAAAGTCGGGAATGCCGCGGCCTGCGCCCCAGCGCGCCTCCCCGGCCGCTGCCGCGTTTACGTCGGTATCGAAGCCAACGGGAACGTCGAGGGCGCGCTGCAGGGTACCGGCAAGATCGAAGTCTTTCCAATCGACCTTCGGTGTCGAGGTGACGTAGCCGAACGTCGGCGACTCGGAACGAAGATCGACTGGACCGAAGGCACCCACGCCAATTGCGCTCAACGAGGGTCCGGCTTCGCGAAAGAAGCCGACGACCTTGTCAATCGTGTCGCTCGGCGAGGTGGTGGGGATGTGGGTGAGTTGCAGATCATCGGGGCTGGTCCCCAGGCCGCAAACGAATTTTGTTCCGCCGGCTTCGACGCATCCGAAAAGGCTCAAAGCGGTCCTCGCGACCCGCAAGTCTGGCATAACCGCGCGAGTTCGGGAAGAGGCACGTGTGTCTGGAAGGAGATTACCGGCGCTTGGGCTTTCGGGAAGCGCTCTTGCGGCGAATCACCGATTTCTTCCCCGCACGGCGAGCGGCTCTCGGCGTGGGGGACTTCTTCTTGGCGGCGCGGCGGGAAGTTCCTTTCGCGGTCACACGGCCCGTTGTGCGGGAGCGCGGCGAAGCTTTCTGCTTGGGAGCTTTCGCGGCGACCATGTCGTAAGACTGGCGAATGAAGTGTTCCAGTTCCGCGTCGCCGAGGGCATCCAGACGATCGAGCATGACCCACTTGTAGCGGCCGACATAGGGAGCCGGGCGGATGTCTTCGCGTTCGATCAGTTCGGCAAAAGCATCGGGCGCGCACTTGAAACAAAGGCGCAGGCGGTCGAGCCCGAGCATGGCGAAAATTTTGCCGCCGAGCTTGAAGCAGAGGTTGTCTTCCCATTGCAGCTTTTCAGTGGCGTCGGGAAACGCGAGGCAATACGCGCGAATGGAATCAACGTTCATGGTGCTTCTCAGTCGCCAGGCGCTCGTCGCTTGTTTTCAGCGGGTCGCTGGCGGCTGATGGCTTTTTTACCACAGAGGGCACAGAGGGCACAGAGCACGGAGAGTGGTTGCTCATCGTGCTGCTTCATTTCTTGTCATACCATGTCGCGTAGCACGAGCTTGGCTTCACGCGACAAGCAGGGCCATGGCCGTGAAGAGAGTTCGGGAAAAAGCTTTGAAACGCAGAGGACGCAGAGAGGTGCCGCAGAGAAAAATGCAGAGATAAATTCGCATTGAGTGGAGGGAGCGCGGGCGCTTTGCTCGCGTCTGTTCTATTGGACGACGCAGAGGGCTCTTCGTTTGGATTGGTCTTTAAACTTACTCTCTACACTTGTTCTCTGGCTTCGCCCAGCGTCACCGTGACATCGACTTTCTGCTTGCCGCGATAGACGGTGACCTTCACCGAATCGCCGGCGCGGTGGGCATTCATCACCTGCGCGAGGTCCTGCTGGTCCTGAACGTTTTCACCGTCGATGGCAATGATCAAGTCGCCGCCCAGCATGATCGGGATGTTGCCCAGGTAGGCGCGCTCGCTGCCACCACGCAGTCCGGCATGCTCGGCGGCGCCGCCCGGCAGCACCTTAATAATCAGCAGGCCGAAATCGACGGGCAGCCCCATCTGCTCGGCAAGCTCCGGACCGATGGGGATGGTCTGCACTCCCAGCGCGGGACGCCGCACGCGGCCGAGCGTCACCAGGTCATTGAGGACGGCCTTCGCGGTGTTGATGGGAATGGCGAAGCCGATGCCGGCGTTCTGGCCGACGTTGGAGAGAATCATGGTGTTGATGCCGATGACTTCGCCGTGGCCGTTCATCAGCGGCCCGCCGGAGTTGCCGGGATTGATGGCGGCGTCGGTCTGGATGGCTTCGTCGATCGTCGCGCCGTTCGGCTCCTTCACCGGACGGATCGAGCTGACGATGCCGCGGGTCATCGTGCCGGCCAGTCCGAAAGGATTGCCAATGGCGTACACCTTCTGCCCGACTTGCAGGTTCTTCGAGTCGCCCAGCACAGCCGGGGTGAGGCTGGGCGCGTCGATCTTGATGACGGCGAGGTCATGCGCCGGATCGGAACCGACGACCGTGGCCCGATACTTCTTCCGGTTATGCATGGTGACTTCAACCTGGCGGGCGTCGGCGATCACGTGGTAGTTGGTGAGGACGTGCCCTTCCTTGTCGATGACGAAACCGGAGCCCTGGCCCTCCTGGGGAACGAGGCCATAGAAGAAATCGAATGTCACCGCCTTTGACGTGATGTTGACGACCGACGGGATGTTCTTGCGGTAAACGAGAATATTGTTCTGCTCTTCGGGGTCGAGGGACTCGTTGCCGGCAGCCTCGGTGATCTCTACCTTATTCGGGCGGCTGATCCAGTTCGCCAGGCGTGGTGCCGTGGACTTCCAGGTTGTGAAATAGAAGAATGCTGCCGCCAGCAGGACGGCGAGCACGATAGGGCGGAAAAGCTTCATAAATGGGTCACCCGCTCGAAACCAGACAACGCCTACACCTAATTCTAACCAATCGATGAGGTCCGACGCGTCCCGCGGCGGGCGAGTCCCTCAAAGGACAGTACGGACGCAGGAGGAGTTTCGTTCCGGTCGAAACGGGCAGTGCTTATGGTCGTCGCGGATTACTGCAGCTTGGCGTACTCGGCCTTCGCCTCTTTCAGGATGGGCACGTCCGGATCGGCGTCTTTCCAGATCGAAAAGAACTGCTGATAGGCCGCCTTGGCCTTGCCAGAATCTCCAGCCATGCTGTAGGCACGGCCCAGTTGGAGGCGGGCAAGCGAACCCAGCAAAAAGTTTCTCACGACGCCGGGATGATCGACGAACTTCTGAAATTCGGCGGCTCCAGCTGGACCGTTCTTTTGGGCAAGATAGGCCAACCCGCGAATGTACGCAGGATACATTGTGCTGATTCCAGGAGGTGGCTCCCCAAGCTCATAGGGGAGGGAAGGCTCAAGCGCGACGGTGGCCCGGTCCGGCGCCTGCTGTGCCATCGCAATCGATGCTTCGAGCACCGGGAACCAGTACACCTTTAGAAAAGTATTGGTGGGGTCGGACTTTTGGAGCGTTTCGAGGAGGGATTTGGATTGAGTAGTTTCACCCGTGCGTGCCAGGGCCAAAGCGGCCAGAACTTTGACATTTCGGCCCGGAGCGAGTGCCAGCGCGCGGGCAACGGCTTGGCGGGCAGCGCTGACGTTCCCCAGTTCGGCCTCGCGGACTGCCTGAAACGCGATCCACTGCGCCCCGGTTTCTTTAGCGTCGGCTCGCACCGCGGAGTCAGCGGCGCGCCGGGCAACGTCGCGCGCCTTTTGCAGGCGGCCGTAGTAGGCCTGCGAATCCGCGTCCATGTTGAGCATCTGATCTTCTTCGCCGGGACGGCCGGCTGCCCAGGCCACCTGTCGTTCCATTTCCGCCGTGTCCCCCGACAGAAATGCCAAGGCGTACAGGTCGCTTCGAATCCCCAGACCATCGAAGTGCTTCTGCTGTGCTTCCTGCAGCGTCTGCCGAGCGTCCTTGACGCGATTGAACATGACATAGAGCTCTGCCAGGTTCCCGTAGCCGTTGATGGTCGGTTCCAGGCTTTGCTTCATTTCCACTTCCGCGATCGCCTTGTCGTATTGGCCCAGGTTACTGTAGAGAACTCCGAGATTAGCGTGAGGAACCATGTCGCGCGGGTAGCTCTTCGCCCACAGTTCGTATGCCTCTGTGGCCTTCTCGACTTCGCCGGTGACGAACTCAAAATAAAAGGAGGAGATGCGGTACCTCTCTCGTTCACTGACGCGGTCGCGCAAGTCGTATGCCTTTTTGGCATTGTCCGCGGCAAGACTCGCCCGTCCAAGATTCGCATAATTGACGGCAAGGCCAACATAGGCCATGGCGAAGTTGGGGTCGAGTTCAATGGCGCGTTTCAGAAAAGGTATGCCTTCTGCGCTGCCCTTGGTTCGGCCAGTCGTGATGCTCATGCTGTAAGCCCTCAGGGCTTCGAGCGACGGCGTAGTGGCTTCCACGGGCACATCGAACTTCTGTACGGATGCGAGCGATTCGCCGAGGCGCGTACGGATGGCGATGGCTGCGGTATCGAGCGCCTTGAGCACGGATTCCTTGCTGCCCGCTTCGGCGCGCTCCCTGGCCAGGCTGTCTCCGTTACTGCAGGCAATCGCATCGAGCGAGACGACATACTCGCTGCCGAGTTTGGAGATCGATCCGCCGATGACGGCCTTGCTGCCAGTGCGGAGGCAAAGTTCCCTGGCGATCTCGGCAGTGACATGCTCGCTGGGAGCGCGGCCCATGAGTTTCAAAGTGTCGCTGATCTTGCGGTCGGAAAGAATGTTGAGGAAGGGAGATTGCACGAGATCGACGGCGAGGGCCTGCTTCAGTGTGCCGTCGAAGACGGGGTCCCCGGTGGAGTTGTCGAAGTCGGCGAGCACCACCGTGTCTTTTTCGGTCAGCGGCGCGCTCGCCTTCGAGTCGGTCCCTGCTGCGCGCGAGTGCATGAAGTAGTAGCCGCCCCCAATGAGCGCTGCGACAACTACAGCAGCCGCCACCATCCATAGTTTCGAGCGCCCCGAACCCGGCGTCTCCACAACCGGAACCGGAGCTGGGTTTTCCTCGGAGATGTGTACCGAAGGCGAAGAGGGCGCGGGAGGCGCCGTCAGTACGGACTCCGAGCTTCGACTTGCGGGTGTGGCGGCGACATGCACTCCGCTCTCGGGGGCGGCCATGACCACGCCGGAACTTTGTTTCGGCACGCGCCCGGTCTCGGTGTCGCGCTTCAGGCGCTGCAGTTCCGAGCGCATCTCTTTCGCGCTCTGGTAGCGCAGTTCGCGGTCTTTTTCCAAAGCGCGCCCGATGATGTCCTCCAGCTTCGGCGGAACCTCCCGGTTGAAGCGGATGGCGGGCGGGGGATCGGAGTCGAGGATGGCCTTGAAAATGATCGCCGAGGTTTCGCCGGGAAACGGCAACACGCCAGTCGCCATCTCGTAGAGAACCGCTCCGAAGGAGAAAAGGTCGGTGCGGGGGTCGAGTTCTTTTCCCTTGGCCTGTTCCGGCGACATGTAGGCGACCGTGCCGAGAGTCGCGCCCGGACTGGTCAGGTGCTCATCGCTGGCCGCGGTCGCGCTCACTAGCGGTCCCGCGACGACGGAAGGCGTGACCTTCGCCAGCCCGAAGTCGAGGATCTTGGCGTGGCCGCGCTTGGTGACAAAGATATTCGCGGGCTTGATGTCACGGTGAATGATGCCTTCCGAATGCGCGGCGTCGAGGGCGTCGGCGATCTCGATGGCGAGGGAGAGCAGGAGATCGAGGTCGAGCGGTCGTCCCGCAATTCGATGCTTCAGCGTCATGCCATCGAGGAACTCCATGACGATGAAGGCCTGGCCGTTCTGCTCGTCGATCTCGTGGATGGTGCAGATGTTCGGATGATTCAGGGCAGAGGCGGCTTTGGCCTCGCGCTGGAAACGCGCCAGGGCCTGCGGATCTTTGGCGACTGCGTCGGGAAGGAACTTGAGAGCGACGAAGCGGCCGAGCTTGATGTCCTCAGCTTTGTAGACCACGCCCATTCCGCCACCACCCAACCTCTCAACGATGCGGTAGTGGGAAATGGTCTGGTTCAGCATGGCGCGCGCGGCCATGGTATGCGCGGCTGTGGCCCAAGTCAACGAGATCGCGGGGTTGAAGGACGCGGCGATTTTAGGTGCTAGGGCCAGGTGCTTGAAAGCTACCCCTCGCGGGGTTACGGCCTTGGGGACGGCGGCTTGTGCCACTGCACTTGCACTTTTGCGGCAATGGTTCCGTGACATTGCCAGCCATTCACGCCGAGATAGAGGTGGCTGGCGTTAATGACGGGCAGGTCCGCATCGGGGGACGCGAGAATCGGGTTTGCCTCTGCGTGAAGCTTGAGCAGCAACGCGCCTCCCGGAGCTGAAGGCAGCGGCAAGGGCGCTTTCTCACTGGGGGTGCCTCCCTCGCACGTAGTAACGGCCCCGGTGACATGAATCCGGTCTCCCGGCTCGAGATCGAGGCCGGTGTCGGTCCAGACGCTGCTGGCTCTGACCGTGAAGGAATAGTCTTTGGGCGGCGGCTTGCGAGAAGAATCCTTCTCGTTCTGGGCGACGGCGGCAAGGGCGAGAGCAACGGTAGCGACGAACCCAACGGCAGGAGCGAGTCTCATGCAGGACTCCGGCGGCAGCTGGCGAGTATACCGCTTCTTTCTCTCATTCGAGATCAGGTCAGGACTTGCCGATGCAATCTTTCCCTCTGGTGACGTAGCCTTACGGTTCGGAGTCGGCTATTTGGAGTTGAGCGGATTCTGCGCGGCTTCCCGTCCTTCGGCCTCGGCCTTGAGCAACCGGTACACCCGCTCCACCTGTGCCTGGGTCGCGTCGAGCGAACCGGAGTTGTCGATGATGTAGTGGGCTTTTCTGGATTTGACGGAGTCGGGCAGCTGGGCGGCCATGCGGCGCTCGACTTCGCGGCGGGCGCGTTCGGTTTCCAGCTTCAGGCGGCGCGCGAACCGCTCGACGCGCTGCTCTTCCGACGAGGTCACGACAATAAGCCGATCGAAGTGGTCGGCGGCGCCGGCTTCTATGATCAGTGCCGCTTCGACGATCGCCACGGCGCGCGGGTCGCGAGCGCCCACTTCGTCCATCCATTCATCCTGGCGGCGCACTACGGCCGGATGCACAATGCGGTTGAGCTCGGTGATGCGGGACGATCCGCCGCTTTCCGGATGTCCGAAAGCGGCTTCGGCAAGCTTGGGACGGTTGACGGTGCCGTCGGGATTGAGAATGCCCGCTCCGAAATCCCGCACAACTTCGTTGTACACCGGCTGGCCCGGCTGCATCAGCTCGTGAGCGATGTGGTCGGCCTGAATCAGGTGCGCGCCGCAGGCCACGAACATTTCTCCCACGACCGTCTTGCCGCTCGCGATGCCGCCGGTGAGGCCAACTTTCAGCAGAGAGCCCTCATTTCTGCGGGAAGCTCAAAACCAAAACCTACCACAGAGGCACAGAGACACAGAGAAAAGCTTTGGGGAAAGGCTCTTGCAGACGCCACAAAAGCGGATTCCGTCCTACGCTGTGCTCACCGTCGGAATGAAAAATAAAATGTGGACTGCCGCGCGTTCGTACAGCGGGCGATCGTGCAGCATGGCTTCTCTCTGTGCCTCTGTTGTGAAAAACCTGTAAGAAAAGTCCCTGTTTCCGCGGGAACCTCAAAACCAAAACCTACCACAGAGGCACAGAGACACAGAGAAAAGCTTTGGGGAAAGGCTCTTGCAGACGGTGGAGGGACGGGCGTCTCGCCCGGCCGGCGGGCGGGGACGCCCGCCGCTCCATCGATCAAACCGACCGACTTGCTATCCGACCGAGACGGCCGTCCCTCTGCGCAGCTTCGCCGCCCTCACCGTGTTGGCCATCAGCATGGCGATGGTGAGCGGACCGACGCCTCCGGGGACGGGCGTGATGGCGCCAGCGAGTTCCGCGACTTCAGGGTGAACGTCGCCCACCAGGGTCGATCCGTTCTTCGCGAAGGCCTGCTCGCGTTTCTCGTTCCCTTTGAAGAAGCGGTCAAACTCGACGCGGTCGGTGATCTTATTCATGCCGACATCGATGACGGTAGCGCCAGGCCGCACGAAATCGCGGGTGACCATGCCGGCGCGCCCGATGGCGGCGACCAGGATATCGGCGCGGCGGCAGACACCGGGCAGATCGCGGGTTTTCGAGTGGCAGACGGTGACCGTGGCATTCGCGTTGATCAGCAGCATGGCCATCGGTTTGCCCACGATGTCGCTGCGGCCCACGACCACCGCTTCCTGGCCGGCGATCGGGATATTGCAGCGCCGGAGCATTTCCATGATGCCGCCCGGCGTGCATGGCACCAGGCCCGGACGCTGCGTGGAGAGGAAACCGACGTTCATGGGATGAAAGCCGTCGACGTCTTTGGCCGGATCGACGGCCATGAGGACTTTCTTGGCGTCGACCTGCGAAGGCAGCGGCAACTGCACGAGGATGCCATCGATTTCATCGCGCCGGTTGAGGTCCTCGACGAGCGCCAGCAATTCGTCGGTGCTCACGGTCTCCGGCGGCGTGTGCTTCTCGCTGTAGAGGCCGATCTCCTCCGAGCTCTTCACTTTGCCGCGAACGTAGATTTCCGAAGCGGGATTGTGCCCGACCAGAACGACGGCCAGTCCGGGACGCATCCCGGCCTCCGAGAGCGCCTTGGCTTCGGCGGCGACCTCGGCCCGGATTTCGGTAGCGATCTTATTGCCGTCGAGAATGGTAGCGGGCATGGGGTCCTTTATTTATGTATGGCAAGGCTTACGCACTATTTTAACTGGCAAACGTCCGAAGAATCACTGACCAGAGCCACCTGATCCGCCGGGGGGACTGGGCGTGGAAACCCGCTCACCATCCCCGCGCAGAAACGTCCAAAAATAAACGACCGCCCGGCCGTCGGGCGGTCCTGACTCAATCATCGAACCAACCTACCGAAGGGCACCAATAATTTTTCGGTACTCCGCTTCGGGAAACGCTTTCATGGTTTCGGTTGAAATATTTCCGAGTGCTCCCGCGGACAAGGTGAACTTGGCGCAGGCCTCGTCGCTG
>Ga0210401_10002282_pt1 | contig 21378 bp, 21 predicted proteins | sample IncBWH32MmetaG_FD_150866 | JGI IMG/M metagenome (GOLD analysis project Ga0210401, IMG submission 150866) | Forest soil microbial communities from Barre Woods Harvard Forest LTER site, Petersham, Massachusetts, United States - Inc-BW-H-32-M | ecosystem: Environmental > Terrestrial > Soil >... | reverse complement strand
TCGGGACAGGCGCTTCCCTGCCATGCTGCAGGGGTAATTCCGGGCATGACCTTTGACAACGTGCGCGAACATTCTCTCGAACGCATATGGCGACAGTCCACGGCCTTCCAGCGTTTTCGCGGAGAACAATGGATGCCGGAACCGTGTCGAAGCTGTGACCGCCGGGCTGAGGATTTCGGCGGTTGCCGCTGTCAGGCTTTTCTGCTCACCGGCGATGCTAGTGCGACGGATCCAGTGTGTACGCTCGCGCCCAAGCATCACTTGGTTGAGAGCGCCCGGCCGATGACAAACTCCGATGGCGAGCAAGTTTCGTGGTCCTACAGACCTAATCCAAATGACATGTGAATTCACGCCAAAACTGCGATTAGGGCGCTGCAATTGTCTGGAGATTGTAAAAACATTGTCAACAATTCGTCCCCGACAGCGTTCGTACGAGTGGTGGTAGTAAGCTTGTCCAGTATTGATGCGATAAATCGTCAATTTCTGGAGTGGGCTATGATTCGAGTAGAGACAAACCGAGAAGCGACTTTACAGCGTGCACCAGGCACCCTGCAGAAGGCATTGGCTTACGTTAATCCCGGGGCGAACACGATGGAGCGAATTCTGGTCGTAGAAGATGATCACGCCGTACAGAAGGCTCTGAAGCGTTTGTTTGAGACGGAAGGATTCGAAATTGAAATCAGTACCGACGGCCAAGCGGCGTTGGAAGCGTTTCGCAGAGCAGCACCCGCTGCCATTGTGCTGGACTTGCGGCTGCCGCTCGTATCAGGACGGGATGTCTGCCGCGAAATCAAGCAACAAGCGCCGACGATTCCGATTATTGTTCTAAGCGCCGCCAGCGATGTTTCGGACAAGGTGTTGCTTTTGGAGCTCGGGGCGGATGACTATGTGACCAAGCCTTTCAGTCCACGAGAGCTGTTGGCTCGGGTGCGGGCTGCCTTACGACGCACGGTGCGGACTGGAACCGGGGATGTGGTCACTTTTGCTGGAATTTCCGTGGACTTCATCAAGATGGAAGTGAACCGCAATGGAGAGCTGGTCGTGCTGACGGCGCAGGAATTCAAGACTCTGAAGTTCCTAATACAGAATGCGGAGCGAGTGATCTCGCGAGACGAATTGCTGAATGAGGTTTGGGGTTACCAGAATTATCCATCCACTCGCACGGTGGATAATCATATTCTGAAGCTTCGGCAGAAGCTGGAGAAAGATCCGACCAATCCCGTACACTTCCGGACAGTGCATGGTATGGGCTACAAGTTTGTGCGTTAACTCCCACGGCTGCGAAGTGTTAGGGCGCAGGGAGAAGAGAGCATGATGAAACTTCGGATGCGGACAAAGTTTCTGCTCTCCATGCTATTGATCTCGGCCGGTCTCACTTGGACCAGCCTGCTGCTGGTGCGGCGCACGGTTCAGGCGCAGGTGAAGAAGAGCATCTTCGCCGACCTTAATAACTCAGTCAGCACCTACCAGAACTTTCATCGCGCACGCGAGCTTACGCTGACCCACTCGGCCGAATTACTGGCGGACCTGCCTAATTTGCGGGCCCTGATGACCACTCAGCATGAAGCTACGATTCAGGATTCGTCCACCGATTTGTGGCGACTGGCAGGAAGTGATCTGTTTGTGCTGGCGGACCGAACCGGCAAAGTAGTTGCACTGCACACGGCGAGCCCCGGTTTTACGCGGCAGATGGCTCAGCAGTCCCTGAATCCCTCCAGTCAGGAAAGTTCGAGCCAGTGGCTGTACGGTGCTCAGCATTTGTACGAGGTATTCCTCAAGCCAATCTATTCCGGTCCTGCAGTCGAGAACAAGCTGCTGGGATTCCTCGTGGTCGGTTATGAAATTGACGACACAGTAGCGTCGCAGGTAAGCCGGATCGCTGCTAGCCAAGTAGCCTTCTACTACGGCGACACGATTGTGAGGAGCACCCTGGATCCTACGCATGAGGCTGAGCTTGCGCGGCATTCGATTGTGCATTCGGCTCCGGGTATTCCGGGGCCGGAACAGGTCCAACTGGGCGACGAACGCTTCCTGGCAACCTCCCTGGAACTTACGGCCGACAAGGCACCGTCGGTTCGCTTGGTCGTGCTCAAGTCTTACGATCAGGCCACCGCTTTCCTGGACAGCTTGAATCGCCTGCTGCTGGCTTTGGGACTGACCGCTGTGCTAGGCGGAAGCGCGCTCGTATTTTTCATTTCGCACACTTTTACGCGGCCGTTGGGGAACCTGGTGGCTGGCGTGCGAGCGTTGGGAAGAGGCGATTTCCACTATCCGCTGGACGCGCGGGGCGGGGATGAAGTCGCCGAGGTAACGGGGGCGTTTAACCGAATGCGGGACAGCCTTCTGAAAACGCAACAAGAGTTGATCGATGCGGAGAGATTGGCAACGATCGGTCGAATGGCCAGTTCGGTGTCGCACGACCTGCGGCATTCTCTTGCCGCCATCGTCGCGAATGCCGAATTCCTATGCGAGAGCCGCTTGTCGACCGATCAACGAGAGGAACTTTACCAGGAAATTCGGATCGCAGTGAACCAAATGACCGAGCTGATCGATTCTTTACTCGAGTTCTCGCGAACTCGGGAGTCCTTGAGGCGGACGTACGGCAGCGTAAGGGAATCGGTCGATCGCGTGGTGCAAGCGGTACGCACTCATCCGCGCTTTCACGTGGTGCGGATTGCGGTGCGTCAGGAGGGCAACTGCATCGGCTGGTTCGATACTAAAAAGCTTGAGCGCGTCCTTTACAACCTGCTGTTGAATGCGTGCGAGGCGATCGCGGGGGTCGGAGAGGATGGACGAATCAACATCGACTTGCGCGAGGTTCCCGGGGGAGTACAGATTCGGCTGTCGGACAATGGTCGCGGCATCCCAGAGTCCATTCGCGGCAAACTTTTCGAGCCCTTCATCAGCTATGGCAAGGAAAACGGCACCGGTTTGGGGCTCACGGTGGTGCAGAAAATCGTCCAGGATCACGGAGGGGATGTCGTGGTCGAGAAGACCTCCGAGGAAGGGACGGTCTTCCGCATAACCTTGCCCATCGTTTCATCGTCTACTACTGCAAGTAGTGGCGAAGGGAAGCCAGAATTCCCGCCACTCGCCCGAGCAAAAAAGGTAGAGTCGGAGTAAGATTTTCCTTCAGAGGTGCGCGCAACTTAGTCCAAGACCGCCTCACGGGTTCAATATCGTTCGCGAATCCACAATCTTGTTGGGGGGTGATTTGTGAAACAGGGGAGTGGTTTGCCTGATTGGATGCGGAGAGCCAGCGTGGCCGGATTGCTTGTGCTGCTCAGTGGTGTTCTCGGGTGGTCACAAGAATCAAGCCCGACGGGGACATCGTCCCAGAGCGATTCGACCGCGGCCGCGATCCGCGAACTTCAACAACAGGTCAACGAACTGCGCTCGGCGATGGCAGAAATGCGTTCTGAAACTGAACAGTACCGGACGGAGAATGCGGAACTGCGACATGAGTTGCAGACCGCGCGCAGTCCGTCGGCGTCCGCAGCCGGGCCGCCGTCGGGGAACTCGTACCAATTGGCAGCGCCGGTCGGCGTTGATTCCCCGCACTCCCAACCCGACATGCCGACAGCGAACAAGTCGGGGTCGCTGGAAGAGCGGGTCGCGTCAGTCGAAGAGTCGTCCCAACTGCTGAACAGTAAGGTTAACGATCAGTATCAGACCAAGGTCGAGAGCGCGTCGAAATATCGGGTTCGGCTTTCTGGCATCGTGCTCCTGAATCTTTTCAACAGTCACGGGGATACTGACAATCAGGATTTCCCCAGCTTTGTGAAAGGGCCAGGCACTGGTACGGGAAGCTTGGGCGCAAGCATGCGCCAATCCGAAATTGGTCTTGAGGTTTTTGGGCCTACGTGGGCGGGAGCGAGGATATCTGGAAGCTTGCAGGCTGACTTTGCTGGCGGGTTTCCGAGCACGTGGAATGGAGTCAACTCAGGCATTTTTCGGTTGCGGACGGCGAGCATGCGCATGGATTGGGAAAACACCTCCGTTGTAGTGGGGCAGGATAACGCATTCTTTTCTCCACTTTCGCCAACTTCATTTGCGTCTCTCGCCGTCCCCGCGCTTAACTATGCGGGGAATCTGTGGGCATGGAGTCCGCAGGTGCGGGTGGAGCATCGATTCCAGATTTCCGGGGATCAGAATATCCTGCTCCAGGGCGGGATTCTCGACAATCTTACTGGCGAGTTCCCGGCGAATTCGTACTATCGCATGCCGAGCGCTGGAGAACTCACGCGCCAGCCGGCTTATGCGATCCGGACGGCTTGGACGCGCACCGTATTTGGTCAGCCGATGACGTTCGGAGCGGCTGGCTACTATAGCCGCCAGAATTGGGTAACGTGCCCATCAAATACGGGAAATTCATCAGGTTGTCCTCAACCCAACGACCACTACATCGACGGTTGGGCGGGCATGGCAGACTGGCAGATTCCGCTAGCCCGGCGTGTGATTCTTACGGGTGAGTTCTATCGTGGGCGAGCGATTGGCGGGATCGGCGCCGACATTACCCAGAGCGTGGTGTATGACGGCGACCCCAACCTTGTGGGCACGCGGGCCCGCGGGTTGGATACGATTGGCGGATGGTCACAGCTAAAGTTCAAAGCCACCAGTACGCTCGAATTCAACGCTGCAGTCGGACTGGATAATCCGACGACCGGGGAAGTGCGAGCCGCGGTTGCGAGTCAGCCTTATTTGTTTGGCCCTTTATTTGTTCAAAATCGGGGGGGCCTGGTGAACGTTGTCTTTCGGCCGCGCTCGAGCCTGCTGTTTTCCGCAGAATACGGGCACTTGCGAACGTCTCAACTCTATGACATCAGCAATAACGCCGATCAGTTCAATCTGATGATGGGAATTTTCTTTTGATGATGAAAGCGACAACTGTTTACTGGCTCTGCGGGCTGATACTCTGGGCAACTTTGGCGTGCGCGCAGGAGATTACAGTAACCGCGGATGTAGCGGTAGTGTACAACGGGAAAAAGAGCAAGCCGCGTGCCGCAAGCAATATAGTGCTTTGGTTAACGCCGGTCGGCAGTGCGTCGCTTTCGAACTCGCCCCCGGCCTCTAGTCGGCCGCGTCTGGTTCAGAAGAATAAGAGCTTCGACCCTCATGTCCTGGTTGTGCCCGTGGGGTCGGTGGTGGAGTTTCCTAACCGGGATCCGTTTTTTCACAACGTGTTTTCGTTGTTCGAAGGCAAGCGCTTTGATCTTGGCCTGTATGAAGCCGGAAGCACGCGCGATGTTGTTTTCGACAAGCCCGGAATTTCCTATGTCTTCTGCAACATCCATTCTGAAATGAGCGCGGTTGTAATTGCAGTGAGCAGCCCCTACTACGGAATTTCAGACACCCGTGGCCGAGTGAGCATTCCTCACGTGCCCCCGGGCCGCTATACGCTTAGGATCTGGTACGAAGAGACGTTGCCCGAGGAATTGAACAACCTCACTCGCGAGGTCAACATTTCCGAGGACGCTTCAAGTCTGGGAGCTATGCGCCTACCGGCCACCAACATGCCCCAGACTCACCAAAACATGTACGGGCACGATTACCCTCCGCCCCTTCCGGATAGTCCGAGTTACGAACGGAAGTGAGGACTGGGCAGCATCTTTCGACGGCGCGAGCCACTGCCGCGCAAGTGACGGTAGGCCGCTTCATGTAACGAGGAAATGACAATTTCGTGATGGCCCCTTGACAATTCGACCCGCAGGCCACGATAGCCTGTATGAAAGGCGAACGGGTGATCCGCTGCTGGCCCGCTCGCGGTCGGAGGTCCCGGGACCTCCAACATCGCTTCCTCTTTAGCCCGAGCCCGCCGCGCGCGTCGCCGGAGACTCTTGTTCGTCGGAGCCGCTCCCGGTTATTTCCGCAGGAATTCCAGTCTTTTCCAGCACCAAGTACCGACCCGAATTAAGCATGGTTGCACGCAGATTACGACCCTCGGTCATTTAGTCTCCCGTATGACCGAAACCAGAGTAGCGTCCGACACGGAAACAATCAGGAAGATTAGGGTTGAATTTCAAACACTTATTGGATACATTGCGATGACTTGAGGTCAACCATGAGCGGAATCAGCAGCAGCCTGGTCTCTCCCCCGCGATATCGAAACCTGCCTCCACGACCTCGCTCCGAAGATAAGCGAGCGAAAATCATCGATGCGGCCATGCGTCATTTTGCCGAGCAGGGCTATCACGCGGCCCGAGTCGGGGATATTGCCGCCGGATTGGGTATAGCAAAGGGCTCGATTTTCCAGCACTTTGGCAGCAAGGATGGTCTGTTTTTCGAAGCTTACAAGAGAGCGGTTTATTCCTTTGCTCCTTATCTGACAGTGCCCGCCGAGGTCCGGGAGCTTGGTTTCTTCGGAGTGTTGCACTACTGGCTGGTGCGGACCGAGCACATGGTGCGCGAAGACTGGATTCCGTACCGCGTCTATCTGCTGGGACAGTATGGGACGGACTTGGTGCTAAGACGCGAAATCAACCGCTTTCTGATCGCCGAAGATCCCTACGGACGGGTGGAGTTCGTGCGTTTCGGCCTCGAACGCGGGGAACTCCGCCGAAATCTGGATATCGAAATGGTGGTTTCCATTCTCGATTGGGTGGTGGAACGCTTCCAAGATGCTCTGTTGATCGAGGAACTGGATCCCGGCCTGTTTCGACGCCAGGGCGATCCAGTAGAGAAGAAAGAGGCACGGATCGCGCAGTTTCTGGATGTATTGAGAAGAGCGGTCGGTGTGGAACCGAGAGACAACCCGACCAAAGCATCCGTTTGACTGAGCTTTTACAAGCGAAGCGGATTTGGGGAGGGCATGACTTCAGAGACGGAAAAACTTCGAAATCGGCGGTTGGAACCTTGAAAGGGCGCAGCTTCAAGCCGCGCCGTACGTCGCTTTCAAAAACTTATGGCACGGCTAGGAAGCCATGCCCTTTCAAAACCCCAAGGCTCGGAGGAGGTTTTCCTCAACCTCTTTCACATGCCGTCGCGAGTGGCATCAATCTGCGGCTCGGCCGCTGAGGGATTCGAGCCTTAGGGCGACACAAGGTTTTCGGTGCGAACAACTGATGATCCAACAAGATTCTTTGCAAACCATTCTCGCTGCCTACGACGCAAATGCGAATCTCGCGGAAGCCACGACCATTCCGGCGCCCTGGTACGTTGATCCGCGCTTTGCGGAGCTTGAATCCAAAGCTGTCTTCAGCCGGACCTGGCAAATGATCGGGCGGGTCGAGCAGGTCGAAAAGCCCGGCCAGTTCGTCACCGCAAGCGTGGCTGGGGAGCCGATCGTTGTAGTGCGCGGCAACGATGGCGTATTACGAGGCTTCTACAACGTGTGCCGCCACCACGCGGCCGCCGTAGTCACCGAGCCGTGCGGACAGGCCTCGATTTTGCATTGCCCTTATCACGGGTGGAACTATGGGTTGGATGGTTCGCTGAAAGGGATGCCGGAGTTCGACGGCGTGAAGAACTTCGACCGCCAACAGAATGGCTTGGTCCCGGTGAAAGCCGAGATTTGGGAGAAGTTCGTGTTCGTAAGTCTCGATCCCGAAGCCGCGCCGCTTCGAGATTTTCTTGGCGGGTTAGTGCGGCGAGTGGCGCCCCTCGGCGTGAGTAAGTTGCATTATTTCGACAGCCGCTCCTATGATATCCATTGCAACTGGAAGGTGTTCGTCGACAATTTTCTCGACGGCGGATATCACGTCCCCCATCTGCACAAGGGCCTGAGCTCGGTACTCGATTACAAGCAATACACCATCGAGAATGAGGACCGGTACTGCCTCCAGTCGAGCCCGATGGTGGCTTCGACTGAGGATGCGGCGACCGGAGCAACCCGCAAAGGCGATCGCGCCTGGTATTTCTGGCAGTATCCCAATCTCATGATCAATTGTTACGAAGCCTACATGGATACAAATCTGGTGCTGCCGGTTGACGTCGATCACTGCCGTGTGATTTTCGATTTCTATTTTGCTGACGTTGGCGAAGCCCATTGCCAATACAACCAGCAGAGCGTGGCTGTAGGTCTGCGAGTTCAGGAGGAGGACTTGGGAATCTGCGAGGCGGTGCAGCGTGGCTTGAAATCTCGTGCCTATGGCGCGGGAAGACTTTCTGTACGGCGCGAGGCAGGGGAGCATCTGTTTCATCGATTGCTCGCAGCCGATCTGAGGGCCGAGACCAATTAGCACGTAACCCCGGACGCCTCGTCCGGCGGCGATCTGTATCCCCACCGGCCGCGCTCGCGTCCGGCAGCAGTAGCAAAATAGCCAGGCCTTGCCCGGCCGGGTGGACGAGGGCGTCCGCCCCTCCGTGAATCTTCCGGTTGTTACTGATGGTCGCGCGGAATGGCTTCTTGCCACGTCTTGGTCTTGATCATTCGACCATCCTTCAATACCTCGCGCGTGTACTTGTAAAAGAAGTTCTTCTGATCGGTCGTTACTGACAAATGCCCCTGCCAGGTCAGCACACGGTTTTTCAACTCAAAGACGGTTTTCGCCTCGCCTTGAACTGCGCTCGATTCCGGGCGCGCGTCATCGGCGTCGTAGGTCAGGTTTTCGTAATCGGTCTCTTTGCCCCAGGGATAAGTTGTTTCCGTTTTCCCATGCCAACAGACCATGGTCTTGCGATGGACCTCATCGCGGATTGAGGTCCACTCGCCGGGGAACAGCTCGCCGGTACTTCGAATGTCTCTGCGTTCCTCTGAAGGCTGGGGCGGTTGGAACGCCGGAGGAGAAGCGCCATGCACGGGCACGACGGGAAGAAGCAGACGCGAGTTTTCGCTTCCACCAAGTTCCAGCGACGTGGTCATCGCGTACGGAGTGGGCAAAACCATGGGCCACAGCGAGTTCGAAATTGCAATGCGGATGCGATGGCCTTTGGGAAAGACCCACGAGGTTAAGTGCATTTCAATATCGAGCGGATACGCTTTGCCGGGTTCGAGATCGTGCGGTTCGCTCATCGAGTCGCGTTGTGCGCCGTTCAATCCTGCGCCGGTAATTTGCGTAACCGTTCCGTCGGGAGCCAGATCGGAGAGCCGAGCAAACCAGTCAGCCGAAGGCGCCGTGGCGGAGGCCCGAAGGAGGGCATGCGGTCGACCGAGGATTGCCACTTCCTCCTGCAACGGCGCCGAATCATAGACAAGGCTGAATGCGTCCACGGGCCGCGGATCAGTGAGTAACTCACCCCACCAAAAACCGGATTCCACTCCGATCGACGGAACGTACTTGAGCTGATGAACATCCGCCGGTGCGACAGAATTCGCCAGTGCGTGATTCGGCTGTAGGAACAGAGTTGTCGGCTTGACGTCATCCGGCGGCCACCCCCCTTCGCCACGCCACTCGCCGGGCACGGCTTCCAGATTCGGACCGGGCGGATGCCAGTGCTGCATGTAAATCACAAGCTTCGGATCCTGCAACACTCCGGTGTCCCGGCCTTTGAGCCAATAGTCCCACCAACGCACGGCTTCATCGCGCCACTCGATCCGGGGGCCGAAGTCGGCGTCGTCAGGGAAGCTGTGGTTCCATGGTCCGACGATCGCTTTAATCGGTGCTCTGGTTTGTTCAAGCATGGCCGGAATGCTGTCACGATACCCATCCTGCAAGCCGCCAATCAGGAAGCTGGGAATCGTGATCTCGCTCAGCGGGCGAACCGGGCTGCGCCAGAAGGGCCCATCGCGTTGGTGTTTCAGGTAGAGCAGTGACCACGGCGCGGCTTCAAAGCGTGGCCCCAGAATTCTTTCCTCCAGAGTGTAGTCGGGGGCGCCTGTCATACCCGGCGCCATATCCATATTCAGCTCGAATTCGTCGACGTGCGCCATGCCGTCGATGTAGTGAATGTCGTCATGAAACAACTCGGCCGTCGCATCCGCGGCGAGAATCGCCTTCAACTCCGGAGCATGAAGCATGGCCATCTGCAGGGAATTGAATCCGCTCCACGAGATTCCCATCATCCCGACGTTGCCGTTCGACCACGGTTGCCGGGCTAGCCAGGAAATAATCTGAAGACCGTCAGCCTGTTCCTGTTCGGAATATTCGCGGTCGGTAGGAACTCCTTCGCTGTTGCCGAAACCGCGAATGTCGACACGAGCGCCAACGTAGCCGCGGCGAGCGAAGTAAGTGAAGATTCCGTAGTCTCGCGCGGCCATCGCATCATCTTTTCGGTAGGGGTGGTATTCGAGGATGGCGGGGAATTTCTCGGCGGGCTTAGCAGCTCCCGGCATATACAAAGTAGCGGAGAGGCGTACGCCATCGTTCATCTGGATCCAGGCGTTTTCCAAGCGGACTCCGTAGGCGGCGGTCGAGGGAGGATCGGCGGCGAAACCAGGAAGAGCGCAGGCAGTAACGAGCAGGAGTGTAAGCGCAATCTGGATCATGTTTTGATTAGGCGGTTTCGAAAGGAGTCCTATTGCACAATACCTCGTCTGGAGATCATGCGGCTTCCAAAGAAAAATAGGAAGCGACATTATAGAGGAGATTTGCCCATTGTCGATTGGAAGCGGGAACGCTGATCTGGCTCAGGCCGAGTCGAGCAACAAGAGTCTAGAATGATAAATGGCAAAAAGGTGGAGGCCAGATTCCAATGCGCGGGTTGTGGCGAGTGTAACCAGATGACCGTGGACGAGTCGGCTGGCCGCCGCCAATCTTATATTGAAGATTGCCAGGCCTGTTGCAAACCGAACCTGCTTCGCATCGAATATGACCCGGCCGAGCGGGAATTTGTGATTACGGCGGAATTGGAATAGCGTATTGCGAAGAGGCGACGGGGTTCAGTGGTAATTGGTGTCTGAAAGAGAGGACGAACGCAATGGGCATGAGCTACAGTGCACCCGGGCGAATGGTCTCCCACACCATGGTGACCACGCAATTCGAACTGGACGGATTTCGTGTGACTCGCAGTCTGGGAGTTGTGCGCGGCATCGTGGTTCGCTCGCGCTCCATCTTCGGTACGATTGGAGCGGGGTTGCAAACTATTCTGGGCGGCAACATCACGCTGCTAACCAATCTGTGCGAGAAGACGCGCGCCGAAGCGTTTGACCTGATGCTACAGCACGCCGCTGAACTGGGTGGAAACGCAGTCGTAGGCGCCCGTTACGACGCCACGGAAATCATGCAAGGCGTCACCGAAGTCCTGGCGTATGGGACCGCGGTAGTGGTAGAAGCAATTAAATAGCGCGTGCCTCTACCCGAACTGCGGCTCTTAGCACAGCAGTTTTTCCAGCATCTTCTGCCGGTACTCGAATGTTTGCTTGAGGCTGGGTGCGATCAACAGCCTTTGCGCCAGATCGCCTAGCGCCCCAAAGCCAGGATCGTACTCGATCACATCGTGGACCGTCGTTCCGCTGACGCCGTTGCGCGTCTCCACCGAGAACTCGTGGCGGTGCTGAAATCGCTTGAATGGCCCCTTCTTCTGGATATCCGCGAAATGATGGTTCCACTTAAACTCGGTAATCAAGGCAATCCACTGCGCGCGGAACGGCAGAAAGGTGAGAGGACGAAAGGAAGTCACGATCTCTGAGCCTACGCCTGCAAGCGAGTTGAGATTCGCGATGACTTGCTGGTTCGTGGCAATAGCAATAGGAGGCACAAGCTTAAGGGCAGCAAGTTCGGTTCCGCTTTCCGGCGGCATGATGCGAGGCAAATTGCTCGGATTGATAAAGAACAGAAAGACCTTCTCGATGGCGATCGGTGCCCACTGCTCGAACTGAATGCGGTGGATCACCCTAAAATAGCCGTCGCCGGATCCAAGCACCGGCCTTCCTGAACGAAAAACCGGAGATTTCTGACGGGCCGGAGTCGATTTCCACAGCCCCGCCACTTTGGCAGCGATGGCGTAAAGCGAAGAAATAACGAATGTTATCGATCCGAACCAGACTTCTAAACCCCATCCCTTGGGGTCACCTCATCAGTTAGCCACAATTTCTGGTGCTTTCTCGGTGTCGGTCTGTCTCACTCTGACTAAGTATAACTTTGTTGTTGACAACAAACAGCTTAAGCGTAAGATGTGGACAAAAGTGGTAAGAAGTGGTCGTGGCAGTAAAGGTCGTGGGCAAGACTGGAAAACTGAGAGGCGCCAGTGGAATTTGAAGCTGACACCCCCACAAAGAGCCCTAACGAACCGGAATCGACCAGCATTTTGACCGCTTTTACCTCCCTCGTTCTTGCGGCGATAGCTGCCAAGAGATTTTCGTCCCCGGTAAGGGGTCGAACACATGTTTCGCGGCAATCACCCAACTCGCGTCGACGAAAAGGGACGGCTCAAGGTCCCATCGGAATTCAAGCGCGTCATCGACGAGAAGTACGGCACGCAATTTTACATCACCAGCTTGGACGGCAAGGTGGCTCAAGTATATCCCTTCGAGGAATGGGAACGGATCGAGCAGAAGTTGGCAGGGCTTTCGACCTTCAATCCTACGAAGAAAAAGTTTCTGAGCAAGGTGAATTATTGGGGGCAGGTGGTCGAGATGGACGGACAGGGGCGGCTGCTGATGCCGCAACTGTTGCGCGATGCGGCGCAGATCAAGGGAGAAGTGGCAGTGAGCGGATATCAGACGTATCTGGAAGTTCGCAACCTGCAAGCGTACCGGCAGCAGATGGAAGACGAGAAGTTCACGCCTGAGGATGAGAAGACGCTCGACGAATTGGGCATCTAGTGGGCGAGGGTTCAACAGACACCCCTCAGGGGGTTGGGCATGGCAGTGGAAGGGAAGCGGGCCATGTTCCTGTTCTTTTAAAACAAGCGATCGACTTTTTAGCTATCAAGCGCGGCGGGACGTATATCGACGTCACGGTGGGCCTGGGCGGGCACAGTTTCGAAATCGCAAAACGCCTCGGCGCACCGGGTCATTTGATTGGGCTCGATAAAGATCCTGCAGCACTGGACATCGCGCGAGGACGACTAGTCGTTGGTCGTTCCTCGTTGGCGGTTGGCGAAGGGGCTGACCAATCCGATTGGCCGCAGATTACGTTGCTGCACAGATCGTTTGCCGATCTTGCCAACGACCGACGACCAAAGGCCTACGACGGAATCTTGGCCGACTTGGGCATGAGCAGTCTGCAGCTTAATGACGCAGCGCGAGGCTTTAGTTTTCAGGCGGAAGGACCGCTCGACATGCGAATGAATCCGCAAGCCGAGCTGACCGCCGATCAAGTGGTAAACCAGGTCGACGAGGTCACACTCGCCAATCTGATTTACGAATTCGGTGAGGAAAGGAGGTCGCGGAGAATCGCCAGAGCCATTGTCCGGTCGCGGCCGATCCGAACAACTGCACAGCTTGCAGATGTCGTATCAGTCGCGGCCCGGCCAATGAATCAGGCGGAACGAAGGATTCATCCGGCGACCAGAACTTTCCAGGCACTCCGAATCTTCGTAAACCATGAATTGAACGACCTGCGGGCGCTGCTCGAAGCGGCCCCGCAGGTGCTCAAACCGGGGGGACGGCTGGTGATCATCAGCTTCCACTCGCTGGAGGATCGCATGGTGAAAGATGCTCTCCGCGATGGAGTGAAGCAGGGCCACTACGAGTTGCTGACCAGGAAGCCGGTAACCGCCGGAGAAGAAGAGATTGATCGCAATCCGCGCTCGCGCAGCGCAAAATTACGCGCCGCAGAAAAAGTTTAGTAGCGCCGGCGCTACAAAAGAATTTCCGGGACGGCATCGCCTCTCACACACAGGGCGAAAACAAGTCCTTACCTTCTCTCGATGCCGTCCCGGAGAGATTGAGTGAGGAGACCAAAGTAAAACGGAGGCTGGCGATGTATACGGGCACACTGATTGACGAACTGATTTCAACTGTGGAGTGCGCAGAAAAGCACGCTCACAAAACTGGGGACTCTCAGGAAGCGAAACTGCCGTACTGGTACGTGGCAACCGAGCGCGAGCGAGCGTTCGACTCGAAATTACTTGGGGTGGCATAAATGGCAGCAGCCGTTATTGCTGTACAAGGCGCAGTTCGCAGCACCCGGCGCAAGCCCTGCTGGGCCGGCACGCCAGAGATCTACTTTGCCAAGCCGATCGACAATTCGCGCCTGATGAAAATTGAGGACCCTCGGCGCAGCCGCGAGATGAGACAGTTCGGCGTCGCCCTGAGCTGCCTTTTCCTGCTGGTCATGACTTATACCTGGCAGCACTTCAAGGCCATTGAGTACGGCTACAAGATCGAATTCGTGAAGAATGAACGCAACGGCCTGGCGGAGTTGAATCGTACGCTCCGACTGGAAGAAGCATCATTACGGTCTCCGGATCGCATCGATCGGCTGGCGCGGCAGTACGGAATGCAGCCGCCGCAGGCGGGCCAGGTACTGCGCATGGATTCAGCCCCGCAGGACGCTGGCGCTCCAGTCATGGCCGAGGCTTCAGTCTCCGTAGTTTCGTTGCCATAAGGCTGTGGAGGACGGGCCCGTCCAGCAAGAAAAGATTGGCCACGGATTTACACGGATGAACGCGGATCAGTTAATAGTTCCAAAATGTTATCCGTGAGTATCCGCGCAAATACGGGGCTCGGGTTCTGGCGGCTTTCGGGCCGCCATGTTTGTCTAGAGGGCGTAATCCGTGGCTGCCAACACACCCCGCAACAGCACCAATACCAGGCTCTACTCGCTGGCCGCCATTCTCGTGCTATGGTGCGGCGGCATTTGTCTGCGTCTGGTTTACCTGCAAATCTTTCGGTATGGGAGCTTTGAGAAGCGCGCCATCCATGAGCGCGAACGCACCGAGGAAGTATCGGCCAGACGCGGAATCATCTACGACCGAACCGGACACGAACTGGCGATGTCAATCTCGGTGGAGTCTGCTTTCGCAGTGCCCACGGAAATTCCTGATCTTGCTGGCACCATCTCTCTGATTTCGAAGATCACGAAGACCGATCCTCGCGAAACCCTGGCCAAGTGCAAAGCTGCCCGAACGTTTTGCTGGGTCGCGCGGAAGGCAGACGCGGAGACTGCCGAGCGCATCCGCGCTATGAATCTGCGCGGCATTTACTTCCAAAAAGAATCCAGGCGCTTTTATCCCAAGCGCGAATTGGCGGCCCAGGTGCTGGGTTACGTTGGAATGGATGACGAAGGCCTGAGTGGGATTGAGCGTCAGTACGACGACAAACTGCGCGGCAGCCCCGGGCGCATGCTGATCTCGGTCGACGCCCACAAGAAATGGTTTGGCAGTGTCGAGAAGCAGCCGGAGCCGGGCGAGAACGTCGTCCTGACAATCGATGAGCAGATCCAATACATAGCCGAACGCGAACTGGCAACCGCTATGGAGCAGACCCACGCCGTCACCGGCACCGTCATCGTGCAGAATCCGCGCACTGGAGAAATCCTGGCGCTGGCCAACCAACCCACGTTCAACCCGAACCTAACGAAGGAAATTACGCCGGAGCGCTTGAAAAACCACGCCGTCAGCGATGTCTATGAGCCGGGCTCGACTTTCAAAGTTGTAACTATCTCGGCAGCGCTGGAAGAAAAGTTAACCCGTCCTGATGAAGTTTTTGATTGTCAGATGGGATCGATTGTCATCAATGGCATGCGCATTCGCGACAGCAGGCCGCATGGATTGCTGCCGGTCTGGGGCATTCTCGCGGAATCGAGCGACGTGGGTGCGATTAAGATCGCGTTGCGCCTGGGCGAAGACCGGTTTTACAAATACATTCGAGCCTTTGGATTCGGACAGCAGACGGGAATTGAGTTGCCTGGCGAAACCCGCGGCTTGACCAAGCCAGTGAGCAGGTGGTCGAAAGTTTCGATTGGCGCAATCTCAATGGGACAGGAGATCGGAATTTCGCCGCTGCAGTTGGCCTTATTGGTTTCGACGATTGCCAACGACGGTGTCCAAGTGCCGCCCCGCATCGTCGCGGCAACGACCGATCCGCAACCTACGCCGCAGACCATTGCTTTTCATCCCGCCGACGGGCGGCGCGTCATTTCGCCGATGACCGCAGCGCAGATGAAGCAGATGATGCAAAAGGTCGTACTCGAAGGCACAGGGAAACGCGCAGTCCTCGAAGGATATTCTTCCGCTGGCAAAACAGGGACAGCTCAAAAAGTAGATCCGGGAACGCGCGCGTACTCCAAGACTAAGTACGTTGCCTCATTTGCCGGGTTTGCCCCATTGAATAATCCCGCAATCGTGGTGGCGGTCATTCTCGATTCGGCTGTCGGTCTCCATCAAGGCGGACAGGTTTCGGCGCCGGTATTCCAGCGCGTCGCGCAGCAGGTTTTGGAATACCTGCATACTCCGCATGATGTGGAGCTGCCTCGAAGCCGGCAAATGTTGCTGGCTTCGCGTCAAGTGAAGACGCAGGAACTCGCGGAAGGTTCGCCCGACCATTTGGGCGAGGCCTTGGACGTCGCAGAGGCTCCAACCACAAGCTCGGCCCCGACACCGGCGAACACTCTCGCCAGTGCAACGCCAGAATCAAGTGGAGGCGTCGTAGTTCCGACCGCCGTGCGCCAGCGTGAAACCGTGGAAACGTCAGCTACAGACTTGAAGCAATCTCCAGTGGCAGAGAATTCGCAGTCGACCGCGGCATCCGCCGGCGATCATCTTCCATCCAGCGGTACGGTTGTGCTGGACGCAGAGCAAGGAGGAATCGTAGTGCCCTCTTTCGCGGGCAGGAGCGTGCGCGGCGCGATCGAATTGGCCGAGGACACCGGCCTGGATTTGGATGCAGTGGGGACCGGCTTGGCCCGGGATCAGATGCCCGCGGCGGGATCGCATGTGGCGACGGGATCGCGGGTGACGGTAAAGTTTGGCCGCTGAGAAACTCACGCAAGCCTGCGTGCCCTCGTCCAGGGCGCAGGGTGAGAGCCCCTCTAGGTTCAGGACATTGAATTGGAGTAAGCTCACAATAGAATTCCAATGAATTTCCTTCAGCTTCTGGACGGCGCGGAAGTCCTCGCCCAGAGCGGTAATCCGAGCGTCAGCGGGTTGGAATACGACTCGCGGCGAGTAAAGTCCGGCGATGCCTTCATCGCCATGCGGGGTGAGGCGAGCGACGGAAATAAGTTCATCGATAAGGCCATCGCCGCCGGTGCGGTGGCAGTCGTCAGCGATTCTGCGAGTGAGACTCCTCGCGAAGGAGTGGCTTGGGCCCAGGTGCAGCACGGACGCCGGGCACTCGCACGACTGAGCGCCAATTTTTGTAAGCGCCCGGCCGAGCGGCTGGCGCTCACCGGGATCACGGGCACCAACGGGAAAAGCACAACTGCGTTTCTCCTCGAAGCCATCCTCCGCGCGGCCAATCGCAAAAGCGCACTGATCGGGACAATCGAATATCATGTTGCGGGAAAAGTCCTCCCCGCCCCGCACACGACGCCTGAAGCGCTCGATTTGAACCGAATCCTGGCCGAGGCTCTAGGCCATGGTGCGACCGAGGCGGTCATGGAAGTTTCCTCGCATGCTCTGGCTCTACAGCGTGTCCACGGGATTCCATTCGACGTGAGCGTTTTCACCAATCTGACTCGCGACCATCTCGATTATCATCACACTATGGAAGAGTATTTTGGCACGAAGCGGATTTTGTTCGAAGGCTGCGGCACTGATCCGCCCCGGGTGGCCGTGCTCAATGCTGAGGACGAGTATGGTCAGAAGTTGGCTAAGGTCAGCAAGAAACAGGGTTCAGAAGTTTTGATGTACGGTCTGAACAGCGGTGACCTGCACGCCGGTAAAGTGGAGATTACTGCGCGGGGTACGCGATTCGACCTGGTGACGCCAGAAGAAGTACTACCCGTCTTTTCTCCGCTGATTGGCAAGGTGAACGTGTACAACATCCTCGCGGCAGCAGGAGCAGCTTACGCGCGCGCCTGCAAGCCGGACGAGATCGCGAAGGGAATTGCTTCCCTGGCCCGAGTGCCGGGACGTTTCGAGCGCCTAGACTGCAAACTGCCGTTTACGGTAGTCGTAGACTATGCCCACACCGATGACGCACTTCGCAACTTGACCTCGCTGGCACGAGAGTTCGTCCAACAGGCAAGACAAAAGGGACGTGTAATTACGGTATTTGGCTGCGGCGGCGATCGTGACCGTGCCAAACGGCCGCTGATGGGGGAAGCGGCCGGTCGAGGCAGTGATTTCGTGATCCTGACCTCAGACAACCCGCGCAGCGAGGATCCGGTAGCGATTATCAATGACGCCCTGGTTGGCCTGCAGCGTTCGGGGGCGAAATACAAAGTGGAGCCCGACCGCAAAATGGCCATCGCTTTCGCCCTCCGGGCGGCGGCACCGGGTGACCTCGTTCTGATTGCGGGGAAGGGTCATGAGAAGGTGCAGGTCACGCGCGAAGGATCTGTTGCATTCGACGACGTCGAGGTAGCCCACAAGGCCCTGCGCGACGCGGGATACGACTGCGAAACCGCAAACGCCGCCGCCGGGAAAAACTCATGAAGCTCCCACTGCCTCGCGTTGCCGAATTTCTTTCCGCTAGTGGTGAGTTCGACCACGAGGCAGTGGCGCAAGGATATTCCATCGACTCCCGCACCGTTCAACCGGGTGAGCTTTTCTTCGCGGTCAAGGGCGAGCACATGGACGGCCACGATTTCGTGGGTCAGGCGCTGGAAAAAGGTGCCGCAGCTGCGGTCATCCGTGGAGATCAACGCGCTCGCTACGCATTGAAAACCGGCCTGATTACGGTGGACGACACCTTGGTTGCGCTGCAGATCCTGGGCAGTGCCGTTCGGCGGTTGTGGGGAAAGCCACTGATCGGGGTGACCGGATCCACGGGTAAGACCACGACCAAAGAAGCCATCGCGCACGTGCTTTCGACCCGCTTCCGAGTACTGAAATCCGAAGGTAACTTCAATAATCATTTCGGCCTTCCCCTCATGCTGCTGAAAATTGAGCCCGAACACGACCTCGCGGTCATCGAGATGGGCATGTCTCATGCCGGTGAGATTGCCGCGCTGGCGAAAATCGCGCAGCCCGAAATTGGAGTGGTAACAAATGTCGCGCCCGTACACCTGGAATTCTTTGACTCGGTGGCGAGCATCGCGCGCGCGAAATACGAACTGATTGAGGCGCTGCCAGCGGGCGGAACCGCGATACTGAACGGCGACGACGAATACGTTTCGCAGTTTGGCCGCGATTTTCGCGGCAAAGTAGTTCTCTATGGCTTACGCCCGTCAGCGGACGTGCGGGCGGAAAGCATCCAGCCCCAGGGATCGGAAGGGTCCACGTTCGACATAGTGGTCGGCGGTTGCCGCGAAAGGGCCGTCTTGCACCTGGTTGGCACGCATAACGTCTACAACGCGTTGGCGGCGGTCGCGGCGGGACTGAATCGGGGGCTGAGTCCCTCAGAGTCCGTCGCTGCCCTGGCCTCGCTCGCCCCGGCAGACAAGCGCGGACAGGTCGTCAAGCTTGGTAACATCACGATCATCGACGATTGCTACAATTGCAATCCGAAAGCACTCGAAGCCATGGTCGATGCATTGGCAGACATGCCCGCAAAGCGCAGGATTATTGTCGTCGGTGCGATGCTCGAACTCGGGCCGGCCGGCGATGACCTTCACCGGCAGGCCGGTCAATATATTGCTAGCAAGAAAATTGACCTGCTGCTCGGAGTGCGCGGTCAGGCGCAACAAATGGTTGAAGCTGCACGCCAAGCAGGAATACAGGCAGAGTTCGTCGCTACGCCGGATGAAGCTGGCGAATGGCTGGCCCGCGAAACCCGCGACGGAGACGTCGTCTTGTTGAAGGCATCGCGCGGAGTGAAACTGGAACGAGCGCTGGAGAAGTGGCAGTCGCAACCGTCATCAGTCGCGTGTGTTGCCGACAACGGACGACGAGCGACCGACGACCCACGACTGCACGGAGGCTGATTGCTCTATTGGCTGTTGTACGAAAAACTGTTTCACTATTTCCCGCCATTTCGTATATTCCGCTATCTGACCTTCCGGACTGCGTTCGCCAGCCTGACTGCACTGTTCACGGGCCTAATCGTTGGCCCGCTCGTGATCAATCGTCTCCGCGAATTTCAGATCGGGCAATACATCCGTGAGGAGGGACCCAAAGCCCACCAGAAAAAAGCTGGAACTCCGACGATGGGCGGTTTGTTGATTGCCATCTCCATCGTGATTCCGACGTTGTTGTGGGCCGACCTGACCAACCGATTTGTGTGGATTGCCGTTCTTGCCACCACCGCTTTTGCCGCTATCGGCTTCAGTGACGATTACATCAAAGTTGTGCATCGCAGGAATCTGGGGCTGACGGGCAAAGCCAAAATCGGATTCCAGATCGCCACCAGCGTCCTCATCGCGGTCGCGCTGATCGTGATGCAGACGCGGGGTCTTTATTCGACCAAGCTTCTGGTGCCTTTCTTCAAGCAATTCCGGCCTGACCTGGTCATCGGGAGTCTGGAACGCCATCCTCACTTTTGGCCCCTGGCGTTTCTGCCATTTATCGCATTTGTTGTGCTGGTGATCGTGGGATCGAGCAACGCGGTGAACCTAACCGACGGTTTGGATGGCCTGGCCATCGGTTGTACCGTCATCGCCGCCGGGGCTTTGGCCGTGCTCACCTACGTCAGCGGCCATGCCACCTTCGCTTCCTATCTCGAATTGGAGCGCATGCCCCAGGTAGGCGAATTGACCATTTTTTGCGGCGCAATGGTGGGTGCGGCGATCGGCTTCCTCTGGTACAACGCTCACCCCGCGGAAGTGTTCATGGGTGACGTAGGTTCTCTCGCGCTTGGTGGCGCCATCGGGACGGTAGCGGTCATGATCAAGCAGGAACTGCTGCTACCCTTCATCGGCGGCGTATTCGTGATCGAGGCGATCTCGGTGATTCTGCAAGTGGCGTCCTACAAACTTCGCAAGAAGCGTATCTTCAAGATGGCGCCCATTCATCATCACTTTGAGTTACTAGGCTGGTCGGAGTCTAAGATTATTGTGCGCTTCTGGATCGCGTCGCTGGTGTTCGCGCTGTTCGCGCTGACGACGCTAAAGTTGCGATAGAGTCAACAACTGCGACCTTTGTGTACCTTCGTGTCCTTTGTGGTTGATGCTTTTAGATCTTTAACCACAAAAGACACGAAGGTACACAAAGGAGGCCTTGAAGATTGAACAGCGGATGGATGTAATCGACAAACGCGTGCTGGTTGTCGGGCTCGGGAAATCCGGTGTCGCCTCGGCCCTTTTTCTGAAAGCCAGGGGCGCACGCGTGACGGTCTCCGACGCCAAGCCCCAGGACCAACTGAAAGACGAGATTCCCGTGTTGCTCGATCAGGGCATCGCGGTGGAGACGGGCGGGCATGGAGAGCGCACTTTCGGCGGCCAAGACCTTATCGTGGTGAGCCCCGGAGTGGCGACGGACGCGCCTCCGCTAGTTCAAGCGCGTGCCCTTGGCGAAAACGTCATTGGTGAAATCGAACTGGCGGCTCAGTTTTTTCCCGGACGAATCGTCGCT
>Ga0210401_10002279_pt1 | contig 21383 bp, 24 predicted proteins | sample IncBWH32MmetaG_FD_150866 | JGI IMG/M metagenome (GOLD analysis project Ga0210401, IMG submission 150866) | Forest soil microbial communities from Barre Woods Harvard Forest LTER site, Petersham, Massachusetts, United States - Inc-BW-H-32-M | ecosystem: Environmental > Terrestrial > Soil >... | reverse complement strand
CCCTGATGGTGCTGAAAACGCTCGACGTTCTGGGGCCGCAGCACGGCTACGGCATCGCCCGGCGGATCGAGCAGATCAGCGGCGACCTGCTGGCTGTGAATCAGGGCACTCTCTATCCACTGCTGCTGAAGCTGGAACGCGTGGCTCGATTGCTTCGCAATGGGGTACGTCGGACAACAACCGGCGGGTCAGCTTTTATCGCATTACCGCCAAGGAGATGATCCCATGCTTCGTAGTCGCGATCTTGTATTGGGTTGTTTTCTTGTGGGACTGACGCTCAACGCGAGCGCACAGCAGTCTACTCCCGCCGCACCCGCGCCGCCTCCGCTCGTCGGCACACTCGCAGGGCATCCAGACTGGCCTGCGGCAAAGAACCCCGGCGACGTGGACACTGTGGACCACCTCATCGCTTCACTCTATGACGTGGTCTCCGGCCCAGCTGGACAGCGCGACTGGGACCGCTTCCGCGCGCTGTTTGTGCCCGACGGTCGGCTTGGCTGGATTGTCCCGGAGTCTGCGGCCACAAAGGATGCACCGGCACGCAAGGGTGATGCCGTTTTCCTGACTCCCGACATGTTCATGCAGCAAAACGATCCCTACTTCAAGACGCACGGTTTCTTCGAGCGCAGCATCGCGAACCGCGTCGAAGAGTTTGGCAATCTTGTCGAGGTTTGGAGCACAAAGGAAAGCCGGGATGCGAAGGACGACGCCCGGCCATTCTCGCAAGGCATCGATTCGTTCCAGATTGTGCATGCTCGCGGACGCTTCTGGATCGCGAGCCTCCTCTTTGATGATGAGCGGCCGGGGCTGACACTGCCCGCGAAGTACCTGAAAACGCCCGGGCAATAACCAGAGCGCCTGACGACCGACGTTAGGGGTCCCAGATGAATCGGCCAGACACACCCGCATGGAAACACCTTATCCAACTTGCAGAAACAGAACCAGACCTTGAAAAAGTTACGGCGTTGGTTGAAGCGGCTGAGAATGCGATGTACTTTCGGCTGGAACAATTGGCTGACGCCGCTGATGGCGGAGCCTGTGCTCGTGGCTAACTGATAAACGCGTTAATCAGGCACTAGCCCATTACTCGATGGTAGGAGAGGACCCTGTTCCGCAGGGACTACGATTTAGGCCTCGTCCGCAACAGCCAAGTCCACACGATGATGACGGCCGACGCCGCAACGATCAACTCAGCCCAGATAAACGTCACATAGTCAACCAGTGCTCCCACTGGCGGAACGCCCGGCTGAATATTGCGAAGTGCCGGCAATCCGAAAATCAGAGAAATTGAAACCGAGAGAGGCAATAGGTCCGTCCTCTCCACTGTCGTAATTGCCCTTATGGCCATCGCCAGCAAGCTCATCGACAAGGCTGTCATCATTAACATCACGATGACCGACACCGAAATCACACTACGTGCCCGAGTGAGATGCAGGACGATCCCCGTGGGTTCTTGGCTGCTGCCCCGCGATACATTCCCTTCGAATCGGATGCCCGGCACGGAAGCCGACAATGAGATCGAAAGCGCGACCGGCGCATTCTCAAGCAGCGCACTGGGGCTGATCGCCAATTCATCCGTTGGGTGCGTATGTTGGGTAATACTTGCGGGTATCGTCGGCACTTCCCGCGGCGCATTGCGCGCAGGCGTGGTCATTAGAAGCCGCACAGTCGTGTCATATCTATCCAAAGGGTATTTATTCAAATCACCGTTAAGAGGAAACACTGCCTCGATCCGGTTCATTCGCTTATCCTTCGGGAAATCGAACTCCTGCTGTCCACGGAAATTGTTGAGGAGCAGGTGCAGATCAACGGCCGGAGTTACCTCGTCTTTGGCTATTTTTCCAGCAAGACGGAAGCTAACCTGCGCAGTCAGTTCGTGAGTCGCCGGGTTAGCGTTTGTAATCACGATAGAAATATACGCGCGATCCAGTGTCTCGGTCTCGTCTCGCAGCAGTAGCGATCGTCGCGTGCTCTCGGTTAGTCCACGGAACATCACGGCAGAATAGATTGCCAGCACCAGCAGGATTATGAGGATCCAGAACCGCCTGGGCCTGTTCGGCATGGAGTGTCACCGACTCCCTTTTGCGATGAGCAAACTCGAAGCACGGGCTAAACCGCGCGTATCTCGCTTTAGCCGTGATCGTAAGAACTTACGCCTAACCGGTGAAAAATGTACAGGGCGGGCCGGTGGCCCCTCGACGCTGCTGGGAGGCGGGTTCGTCCTTCTGGCGATCAGGCTAACAGATGTCCGCCAGTTTTCAAACCAGCTGAAGACCGACACTCGTGCCGCAGTCGAATGCCGGTTAGCCGTCTGCTTGATGGGGTAGACCTATCAACGGGACGATGGCGTTCGACCACGAGGGACGAACGGCGGCATTCCCTTCATCAAGATCGCCCACCGCGTCGAAGTGAATGTTTCAATCAAAGCGAGGCGAGTCAGCGGACCTTCGTTAGCGCTCAAGAAATAGTCAACAGTGCTCTGAGCCTCTCTACCCAACGGTGTGGGCTGCCTTAGTGAACGCGGCCTCCCTGCCCACCCGCAGGCCCCGCTCGGGATCCAGGAAGCCGTAGAGCTCGATGATCTTGGCGACAAGTCCGGTCCAGCCGGTCTGGTGGCTGGCGCCCAGTCCGGCACCATTGTCGCCATGGAAGTATTCATAGAAGAGAATGTGATCGCGCCAGTGGGGATCACTCTGGAATTTCTCGCTGCCTCCATAGACGGGCCGCCGCCCATGTTCGTCCCGGGTAAATATCCGGCCAAGCCGACCTGCGATCTCCTTGCTCACGTCGAAAAGGTTCATGAGCCTGCCAGATCCCGTCGGGCATTCGATTTTAAAGTTGTCACCATAGTACAAATAGAAGTTCAGGAGTGCCCGGATGATGAGTGTGTTCACCGGCGTCCAGACCGGTCCCCGCCAGTTAGAGTTGCCTCCGAACATGCCGGTGTTGGACTCGGCCGGGAGGTAGTCCACCCGGTACTCGTGGCCATTGACGTTTAAGACGAACGGATGCTGCTCGTGGAACTTGGATAGCGAGCGGATGCCGTAGGGTCCCAGGAACTCGCTTTCGTCGAGCATCTTGGTCAGGATCCGGCGGAGCCGTTCCGGATTGAGCAGGGCGGCGATCCCCCGCTCAGCTACCCCAAAATGCCCCGGCCCCGTGGGGTGAATCCTCGCCTGGAGTTCTGGCAGACGGCGCAGGCGTTCGTCAAACGCAGCCATCGTTCGCGGAATGCGTTCCCGCGTCCACTTCTCGTTGACCGTCGTGGCGCACAGAGGCAAAAGTCCCACCATGGAACGCACCTTGAGCCTCTGAGAGGTACTGTCGGGGAACCGCAGTAGGTCATAGTAGAAGCCATCTTCCTCGTCCCACATGCTGTCATGACCGGGCCGGTTCATGGCCGAGGCGATGTAATAGAAGTGTTCGCCAAACTTGGCGATCATCGGCTCGTAGGTGGGGTCATGAGCGGTAATGTCACACGCGAGTTCCATCATGTTCAGGCTGAACAGCGCCATCCAGGCCGTGCCGTCCGCCTGCTCTAAGTGGCCGCCGGTAGGAAGCGGTGCGCTGCGATCGAACACGCCAATATTGTCGAGGCCGAGAAAGCCACCCTCGAACACGTTCTTACCGAAGCGATCCTTGCGGTTCACCCACCAGGTGAAGTTCAGCAGCAGCTTGTTGAACGTTTGCTTCAGGAAATCCACGTCGATTGCGCCGTGCAGGGCCTGCTCGGTGCGATGCAAAAAGAGGGTGGCAAAGGCGTGGACCGGGGGATTCACGTCACTGAAGTTCCACTCGTAGGCGGGCATCTGGCCGTTGGGGTGCAGGTAAGTAGAGCGCAGCATCAGCTCCATCTGCTCCTTGGCGAAGTCAGGGTCCACGATTGAGAGTGGGAGCGTGTGGAACGCCAAGTCCCAGGCCGCGTACCAGGGGTATTCCCACTTGTCGGGCATGGAGATGATGTCCTGGTTTAGCATGTGGTACCAGTCTGAGTTCCGAGAATTCCGATATCCGGTGTGAAGCGGGTTCGAGTGGTGTTCGTCCAGCCAGTTATCACCGTCAAAGAAGTAGAACTGCTTGCTCCAAAGCATGCCGGCGAGGGCCTGGCGCATTACGTTGGCTGCATCCGAGGAGAGCGAAGGTGGGGTCACGGAGCGGTAGAAGTCGTCCGCCTCTTGGAGCTTGACGGTCAGGATCTTGTCAAACTCCGTGCCGAAGCCCGATGCGTTGTTTCTGCTTTTTCCGATCTTTTCCGACTCGGCTTGGCCGGTCAGACGCAGCCGCACGGTTGACGATTGGCCGGGAGCCATCACCAGTCGATAGTGCGCGGCTACCTTTGTGCCCTGCTTTTCAGGGTTCACTGCACCCCGATCGCCTTGCACCACGCAGTTGTTGATGCCGTCCTTAGCGTAGGGGCTCTCGTTTTTTTGCCCAGGGAACAGCCGTTCGTGGTTTGTTTCGTTCTCGGTGAAGAGCAACGGCACTTCGCCTTCGCAGTGAAGGATGTAGGTACCCAGCAGCGGATGAGCCACTGCGACCGCGCTCGTGCCCGCTGGTGCCTCGATCTGCTTGAGGTTCGGTTTGCGGGTGGCCCGGTTAGATTCGGCAATCCAGGACGACCAGTCGTTCCGGAACCATAGTGTCGGCAACAGATCTAGTTCGCATGCGTCCGGTCCCCGGTTGGCTGCAGTGATCCGCACCAGGATGTCTTCCGGACCGTCCTTGGCGTACTCCACAAAAACGTCGCAGTAGCGGTCGTCGTTGAAGACGCCGGTGTCCAACAGTTCATACTCCGTTTCGTTCCTCGAACGACGGCGGTTCGTCTCCACCAGATCGGCATAGGGATAGGCCGCATGCGGGTACTTATAGAGAAACTTCATGTAGGAGTGCGTCGGCGTGCTGTCGAGGTAGAAGTAGTACTCCTTCACGTCCTCGCCGTGGTTGCCCTCGCTGTTAGTCAATCCGAAGAGCCGTTCCTTGAGAATCGGATCCTTACCGTTCCACAAAGCCAGCGCGAAACAGAGGTGCTGTTTGTCATCGGAAATGCCGGCGATGCCGTCCTCGCCCCAGCGGTAGGCACGCGAGCGGGCATGATCATGGGTGAAAAAATTCCAGGCGTCGCCGCCTTCGCTGTAATCCTCGCGGACCGTGCCCCACTGTCGCTCAGCGAGATACGGCCCCCATTTCTTCCAAGGCACGCCCTCGTGACGCACACTTTTCAACCGCTTCTGTTCTATAACCTCACAAGCGGAAACCGAGGAATCTTTCTGATTCTGAGGCTCCACGGCTCTTGACTTTGAATCCATGGCTTTCGCTCCTGTTCATCCGTTCGGCGCATAGTTATAGGCCCGGCGAGGGAGCTATGCAACTCGAATTAGTGACGTGGGCCGTGCTTTCCTCGGGCCAGAAGTCAGTGTCCGAGTCGTGCCAGCTCAACCGGTCGATGCAACACCATCCAGTGCATTGATTCAACGATGCTTCCGCGGAAGAACCATCTCTTTGACTACGCTCGGTCAAAACCTAGCCAGGGCAGCGTTTCGGCTGGTCTAACCCTAACGAGCGGTTTTAGCTTTTGTTTTCAATGCCAAGTGGGTTCGAGCTTAGTGTTGCGTCGACCCATTGAGCCCACCACGTTGATCAGGCATTTGAACCGAATTGCCGTATACTTCGGCGGCAACTCTCAGAAATGCCCGGAGCGCTCAGGACGCGGGTGTCGCCACCGTATCGCGACAAAAAATGGGGGAGTGTAGCCTGGGCTGGATTTCGAGATTCCAAGGAAAATCGCGGGAACGAGAGGAAACCGATCATGTCCGGCAGACGATTGGCAGTTGTTCTTCTTCTTTGTCTTGGGCTGCTGCATCTGGCGGGAGACGCAGTCGCGCAGAATGTGAAGTCAACATTCGACAAATCCGTGGATTTCTCGAAATATAGGAAATATAGCTGGGGCGCGAACTATCTGCTGACTCAGCAGACGAAGGAAGTTCAAGAACGCATCAACATGGCGATCGTTGACTCGATTAACCGGAATCTGCGAGCCGGAGGTTTTGTGGAAGATGATAAGGATCCCGACTTCCGGATCACTTATGAAGCCGGAGGGATGCCCAAAACCGATGTGGGTGCGCAGCGCTACTTGTACGCCGCGGACATGCAGAACTATTACTGGGGAGGCAGCTTGACTGGAATTTCCTCGGACGTGTGGGTTTCCAGCCTCGCGAAAATGGAGATAACCGTAACGGATGCCGCGACGAAGACCCAGCTTTGGCAGGCAACAGCATCCCAGAAGATTCACGACCCCAAGAAATTCGGGAACAACCTGCAACAAAATGTGGACAAGGTCATACAGAAGACGATGAAGAGTTTCCCACCGAACAAGTGATTGAGTTTCGACCGGAACCTTCAGTAGCTGCCCACCAGCGCAAAAGACGGGTCTGTAATCGCCGCTTCGTTACGTAACCGACCAATTGACGTAGAAATTCACTTTTCCGATAAAAGCGTTTACCAAGCACAAAGTGTGAATATCAGCCACCGTCTAAGCACGGAATGCGGAAACTCAGCGTCACAGAGAATCGGGTTGGCTTCCCTCCCGGAGAAACATTGAATCTCCAAGTGCGAACTGTTTCCAACGCTGCCTTATCGAGGAGTTCATCCAGAGGCTTAGTAATGTGGACATCCGAGACACTCCCGTCTGGATTCACAACAATGGAAAGGTAAAGCTGCCCTCGACGCCGCTCCGCTCTGGCTGCCTCAGGATACGGAGGCCACGGTTGGGCCAACTTGCCAAGAATTTTCAGGTCGCCTTCCTGCTCTTCGGTCGGCACTATTGTTGTGATGATGTCGCCGCCGTCCATCCCTTTTCCTTCGGGGCAAGCCTTCGTCAAGCTGTACGTCATTTGAAGCTGCGTTTTTGCGGGCGCTTTTGGAGGCGCTTCAAACTCCCATTGCCGTGCGGCATCCATGGATAATTGCAAAAGCTCCTGTGGCCCGCTAATCGGACTAACATCTGTCACCTTACCGTGTTCATCGACTGTCAAACACAGAACTACTGTCCCTTCGACATTCTTCCTTGTGGCTTCTTCCGTGTAGGTGCCCGAAATTGACTTTTTTATCTTTAGGTTTTCATTAACGGCACAATCGTTTCGGTGGCCTTGTTCATTCTGACAGAGAGCACTACGAGGATTAGCGATGCCTAGAACAAACATCGCCATGGCAAGAGTCAAAGCACGCATAAGCCGTGTTTCCATCACCCCCACTCTACACCGACTCCTAACTCCTCATTAGTCGGGTGACCAGGAGTTGGCCTCGATTCTCTGAGTCGCTTCGCGTGAATATGCAGTTGAATCGGGCTAAAATGCGAAGCATGCCACGGCTTGCAGCTTACCTCTTGGGTGCAGCAATCGCCTTGGTTTCTTGCTCGCAGACTACGAGTTTGCAGCCAGCCGCCGACGCCGGAAAGGATCGGTCCGCGCTCAAGAATCGCATCCCTCCTGCCGACACCGCTAGGTACCGCTCCGTTGTAGATGCTCGCGAATGGCAAAACCCGTATCTCATGGTGCATGCGAAGGGCATCGATGCTCGGCCCATCAATGCCGCGACGGAGACTCCAACGATGGCCCCTGCGGACGTGATTTCCTACTCGGAAAAATTGCCGTCCATCGCATGGCCCTATGGTTTAGTCGTTGCAGTGCAGGAGAACGGCGTGCGTGCTCCCGGCGACGATTCCCAAATCAAAAGAAATCGAGAAGAGTTGGTGCGTCTGCTAGAGAAAGCTGGAGTGAAAGTGGAATTGTGGCCTTCTGCGTAGATGGCTTTCACCCGGGTCATCACCCGGCTGAGATCTTGGGTGATGGTCAGATAACTGCGCACCAGTTCCTGCCAGGTTCGCAGGCCGTGGTCTCCGTGATAGACCGAGCGCAGTTGGTTGTTGTGCAGCAGTTCGGCCAGCTTGCGGGCATCGACGCGGTCATTCTGGTTGCCTTGCTGCAACAAAGCATTTCGGCGTGGATCGCAGACCACCACTTTCGTGACATGGGGCTTCAGGAGATCATACAACCAGGCATCCCAGGTTCCTTCCTCAAAGGTGACGTGCACGTCTCCGCGTAGCCCGTCGATAAACTGCAGAATCATGCTCGCTTTGGTCTCGATGACACATTCCATCACGATCTTCCCGGCATCATTCCTGACCGCGATGGAAGTACTTTCCTTGTGCACATCCATGCCGATATACTTTTTGCTATCCATGGAGGGTGCTGCTTTCTGTAGGGATTGAGCCAAGCACCCAAACCCTACTCCAAAAGGGGCGCCCTTTTATAATGCGTGAAGTAACGCTTTATTTCTCCGGTAAGGGCGTTTGGACGTAGCCCGCGACCGGGCGGGCGAATCTAGCGGTGCAATGAAATCCCGCGTCCCAACACAAAAACGAAAGCGAGCGAAAGAATTGCGGCCACAATGATCCATGGGTAGTTCCTGACAATGCCATCCGATAGTCGCTCTGGAACGATTCCTTTCGGAATGTAATACCGCAACCACAGGAGCCCGGAGTCTGCGCCAGCCGCACCTGGCAGGGCGGATTGCCAGACGAGTCGGATTCCGATTGGATTCATGAATCCTCCCGCTACCGATAGGAGTACCGCGGAAAAGTAAGGGATCAAAGTGAGTGCCCGCAGCCGGTGCGCTTGGTTCCGCGGAATGCCTACGTAGCGCACCAGGCCGGTGCCCACGAGCAATACGGCGCCATAGTAGGCCGCGAATCCAGTGGCGACCAGGAGCATGCGCCAAAGCCAGTGCGGCTGCAACCCGGCGATCACGACTGCCCAGTCGCCGAAATTAGTGATGCCGGAAAAAAAGAAATACCCGGTGCCGGCAAATAGATTGAATGCAAGACTTGTGAGAAGAAAAAAAAGCAGTCGAGCCGATGCGGCCTTCGCGCTGCGCAGCGCAATCCAAAAAACCGCACCCGCCGCCAGATTCGCCAGCGTTCCCCCCGCGGCAATGAGCCGCGTCTCAACGTCGCTGGACCAAGCGACAGTCGAAAGTACGCCGGATCTTGCGCCGGTGAGCAGGGCCGTCGCAGCATGGCCCAATCCTTCATGCAGCACATTCGCGAGCATCCCCGCCACGAGGCTAATTGCGCAGATCGTCAATGCGTCGTCGTTCGTCTGCTCCGACACTGCGCAAACCCTCCCCGCCGAGTTTCTTCCCATCGGCGCTGACTCAGTCTGATTAGCCAAGGTGACATCTCTTGGAGTTCGCGGAAAAGACTAACAGGAAAATGCCATCAAGACTCTCATTCTCGAAAACGACGACACCTTGAAAATCACATGTCCGAGTTTACCAGGCACTGAGCCGCCCTCAGTTTCTTTCGCGGTGACTCAAACATATTTAGTTCAACCGGAAGAAAGCAGTTTTCAACAAGGTTTGGCCGTCATAGACTGGAGCTTGAGAAATCCACGTGGATTCCTGATTATGGCCCGCGCATGTCTCTGCGGAATCCTGCTGGGGATAATGTGCCTGCTGCACACGGTTTTCGGCCAAACCTCCAAGCATCCCATCGACCGTACTGGCGAACTCGTTGAACAATTCAAAACCACAGCGACATTCTGGAAGCAATTTGAGGTGGCCAAGCAGATCGTCGCACTTCACGACAAGAGTGTGCTCAAAGAGCTCGAACCCTGGCTCAGCAACGAGGACATGCCACTTAGAGGTAACGCGGCGTTTATTTTCGCAAGCCTGGGCGACGATCGCGGCTTTCAAGTTATTAAAGCCATTCTGGAAAACCGTTCACCCAAACGTAAAGTGTCCATGCACAACGACGCAGGCCGCCCGAGCCCTGAGCTACAAATTCGGCAAGACCGTTACTACGCCGCGCACCTTTTTGGGGACCTGAAGGACGTGCGGGCAGTTCCCATTTTGATTCCATTGCTGAGAGATGAGGAGGTCAAGGAGGTCGTTCCTTGGTCGTTGGGAGAAATTGGCGATAAGTCAGCCATCCCTCCGCTGAAAGAGGCGCTCGGTGACAATAGTCTGACAATGCGCGCCTCAGCCCTCCTCGCTATCGAGAAATTACAGGCCAAGGAAGGATTGCCGTAAATTCCGCCTCATTCGATGATTCACTCCGCTGCCGTAACCGTCAAAGCGGATTGAAGGTGTGAAGAAATCTCGATGTCGAGAGCGATTGTGGATTCGGTCTTAGTTTTCCGAATTGTTGACTGGTTGTTTTGAAAGAGGGTTTCGATCCTCCTGGCCGTTCATTTTCTCTCTCAACTGACGGCTGGTGTGGTGTTGAGCTTTTTCAAGCGGATCCAGTGCTGCAGGTTATAGGTAAGGCAAGCCCACAGCATTTCCATCTGCACCTTCTGCAGGCCCCGCACATGGAACTGCCGTAGCCCCAGCGTGCTCTTGATCCAGGCGTGACAAAACTCTACGGTTCTGCTCCGGCGACGATATTGTTTGCGGGCTTCTTCGCTAGCCATCTTCTTGCGAAACGCCATTACCACCGGGCTTTCCTCCGGTTGCGCCACCGAACGGCCGTGTTTTTTGTTGTCTGGACAACACTCTGGTCTACGAGCGCAGCTTTGGCAATCCTCCAGCCGGGCTTCCTAGAGGTGATAAATCATTCCTGGCCCACTCTTGCGTCGTCCCGCCGAATGCACGATCTTTCCCGCTGGGCAAACACAGTGATTCTTCTCTGGGTAATAAGGAAATGCGCTCGGTTGTAACCGGTTCGGCAGGTTGGCTCCGCGGGGCACATTTTGATACCGCATGGTCCCCAGAAAATCGATCTCTCGCCTGGCCATCTTTTCGATATTCTCTCGCGTGCTGTAGCCGCTATCGGCCACCATCTGTTGCGGCTTTTTCTCCAGCCGCTGTTCCACCCGCTCCACCGCTGGCAATAGCTGCCCGCTGTCGTTGGGCTCCTGGCTTACCGTCACCCCCACAATCAGTCAGTCCCTGCGCCGCGTCGGTAGAAATCTGCGCGTTGTAACTGAGCGCTAATCCTCCATCGGGCTGATGCCTGGTCCTGGCCTGCGGATCGCTGGTGCTCACGCGCGTTTCCTTCTTGGCTTTTTCTCCGCTCTTGCGTGCCTGCCACTTCTGCAACTCTTCCAGCGCACTCGCCAGTTGCTCTTGCTGCTCGCGTCGCGCGCGCACTTGGGCTTGCTGGGCTTTCGGACTGCTCTCCTCGTTCCGGGGATCACCCATCTCCGCCACCCGTCGTCGCGCCCGCTCCAGATGTTCGCGAATCGTCTCCTCCTGGAGATAACTCCTACTGCTTGCCAGGGCCTTAATCTTCGTGCCGTCTTGCATCACTTGCTCCAGGGTGATCAGCCCTTCCTGGCTCAGCGCCGCCAGCACCTGCGTGAATAGTTCATCGAGTTCCTCCTGCTTCTCGACACGGAAATCCGCCAGCGTGTGGTAGTTCACCTCCTGCAATCCCGTCAGCCACTGGAATGCCGGATCGTACTCACAGCGCCCGACCACTTCTCGTGCCGAACCAATCCCCTGGCTATAGGCGTAGAGCCACAAACTAATCAGCAGTTGCGGATCAATCGCCGGCCGCCCACCCTCTTCCGTGCTGCTTTCGATGGCTTGATAAAAGGCACTCCGGTCCAGACGCCCTACCAGTGCCCAAATGGCTCGGGCCGGATGATCTTCGCCGATGAGGTGTTCCAGATCCACGGCGCGCCAACTCAGCTGCTGTCGGTTTACGTGGCAAATCAGAGGCTGCTTGCTGATCGGATTTTCTTGGCTCATGCCGCGAGCTTTCGGCAGACTTTTTATTTTGCAAGATGGAAATTCAGAGGGTTTCTTCACAGCTTCAAATTCCACAGGCACGATAGCGCGTTAATCAGGCGCTTGCTTCGATATTGAACTCGGTTGCGGTAATCATGCGGACTTCGTCCGGTACTGGCGCCATCCAGATTTTTCGAGGGCGCGCGCCGCGTGCTTAATGACCCGTAACGCCTCTGTAGCCGCGTTCAAGGCGCTTAATTCGTCGCGGTGCCGGTCGCAGTTAAACAATTGTTGCTGACGATGAAAGATAGCAAGGTCCGCCTGTTGCACAAGCTGCGTCCGTTTGTCGCGGTCCGTTTCCTCAATAGCCTCTTGGAATATTTCCTTCCAGGACACGAATTTGAGTTCAGACATAGGAACCTCGGACGGAACAATCGTGGTGAAGGTAATTATAACCGCTAACTTGCTTTTCGAGATTTCTTTTCCACATTCCGCGGAACGGTATGAAGTAAAGTTTTCGTCGGCCCAGATTTGGACTGAATGCTTTGTTTCAGTGCTGCCATCAGGTCCACAACGGACGCGAGAGCGGTCGGAGGAACGACGGTAAGTTTATGGCCTTTCGCTTTAGCTACGATAAGTTTTTCTACCTGCACGGCATGCTCGAAATTGAACGATGTAAACACGCCGGACAGTTCGCTTCTCCGCCGAATTGCGCGGATCGCACATGTGGCGCGCGGCTTTGTTAGTGCGCTCCAATTTCTCATCGGTCATCGCTCGAATGCGTTTTCCGAAGTCTTCGACCGCGAAGGTGGTTTCGGCAATCATGTGCAAAACCCATTTCACGCACGAGGGCCGACGCTCAGAATAAATCCACTGGGTCCGATGCTGCAGGCTGGATCAGAAATTGTTGCGACTTCAACGCCAAAGACTCGTAGCGCATCCCGCAGAGCTTCGGCACTAGGAGGCAGGCTGCCTTGTTCGCCTATCACAAACGCCAGTCCCGAGGATTTTCTGTTCAAGGACTCGGACGCGGCACCATCGCTCACTTTCCACCCAATCACCTTGAACACTGTGAGGAAATCTTGCGCGTAATCCCGTGCGTCGCACGCTGCGGGATGGTAGGTTACGTCGACCTGCTGGTCAGGGAACGCAACGAGCACCTGAATTAGGACCGCCTTCTGATCTGTGGTTAGCTTTCTTGGAAGCGGCTGCATCGTGCTGCCATCCAGTTTTGCAATTAGCGCGTCGCCCTCAGCGCCGCAAGTTCATTCTCTCGGGCCACGATACTGGGCCATCTTCCAAGCGTTGCGGAACATGTCGGGTAGACGAGCAGGTGCCAGGTTTCGCCCATGTCAGCTTCCTCTGTCAAGGAGCGCGGTGGTTCGTTACATGCGGAGCATTGGAGTTCGAGTCTCCCGGTCGGAAACTTCGTATATTTCAGGCGACCATCCATCATGCAGGGGGCCTCAATTCGCGACCTTCCAGAGTTTCAAGAAGGACGCAACGGTAGCAGGTGCGTGTCCAGCATAATGATTGTTCACGTAAACATAGGTTGAAACTCCACGCCGGGTTGTGCGCTCACAAACATCAACCCAACTCCGCAGGTCTCGCGAGCGGTCCACGATCACTTTGTCCCACACTTTAGTTTTTTGTTCGATACCCTTGCGGTCGCCAAGCAGCCGAATGTAGGTGAAGTCTGCGGTGATGGGGTCAAACTTCTCGAATATTTCGCTGGCGCCAGGCATCCACGCCTGGTCAATCAATGCAAAGGCTACCTTATGTGTTCGTAAGAGGTCGAAGAACTCCGCAGTCAGCCAGTTCTTGTTTCTAATTTCTAACGCGAACTTGTAGCCTTTCGGCAGGCTTTTCAAGAACGGTTTGAGCCGCGCCAGAAACTCACCGCGGCTCTTGAACGCCTTCTCATTGAAGTATCCGAATTGGAAGAGCAGTGGGCCGAGTTTGTCACCCATCAAGTTCATCGTTTCGAGAAAATGTTTCAGGTCTTCATCGCAGTCCTGCAATACTTTTTCGTGCGTGATTACCTGCGGAATCTTGGCGGAGAGAATAAATCCCGGGGGTGTCTTGCGCTCCCAACCGTTCACCGTGGCCACCGACGGCGTACGGTAGAACGTGGAGTCAACTTCAACGGTGTCAAATTTGGTGGCGTAGAAGCTCAGATAATCGGCAGGTTTCATTCCTTCGGGGTAGAAAGAGCCTTCCCAGCCGGCAGCGGTGAATGCGCTTGTGCCGATGTGGATGTTCGTCATCGTGACATTCTACTCCCGGAACGATTCGCCGCATCCCTAGAAGCGCCAGACCGCGTGATCGAATTTCGGCGGACAAAGCTGCGCAGGAGTTTCGATTGGATACCTTCATCGCCCTACGTCTATACCGTCAGAGCCAAAATAGGCCATGAGTTGCGGATGCTTCAGTCGGTATGAGCGAAGCCTGTGGCGAGCGTACATCGAAGGTATCGCGACGCCGTTGAACGAATTGTGTGAACTGAAAATGACGATTTTCACGATGGACGTGCAGAGAGATTTCTTTCTCGACGACCTCGGCGATCTAAAGCCGAAACAGTGTTTTGTGGACAACTGGCGCGCACGATACGTTCTATCCATCGCTTGGCACGGCGGCTTCTGCTTGAATCCTGATGAACCGCTTCACCCATTCAACCAGAACTGCCCAGCGGCATGCTGCACACTGTTTGAAGGTATCGCTGGACGCGAAGCACCCGAGCTCGAAGTCGTCGCAAACGCTCTCGTCGCAATCACAGAGCCGGATATTTTTCGACCTGGCCTCAACTGGTGTGATTCTTGTTTCCCGCCACGTCCTCGGGCAGTATCCGTCGTCTGGCGACCCGTTGCGTCCTTCTCAGACACACTCCCAAGGAATGGACAAACCGAAAGCAATCGAAGACGCCTGGTTTAGTCGACCTTACCAGCCGTTACTAATTCTTTCGCTGTTGGACCCGGGCTGTTGAGGGCGGAACATGGCCCTTCAGCCGCAGGTAAAGGGCCAAGTTGCCATAGTGCTCGTTATTGTGGGCAATGTTGTACATCAGCACGGCGCCCCGTACGGTATTGGTCGACCCCGTACCAACAACATGCGCAATCTGCATCGGCTGACTGAAGTTAGCGTCGGTGGTCGCTGCGTACACCCGGTCGCAATAGACGAGCGAATCGTTCAACGCCTTAACGAGTGCAGCCTTGTCAGTGATTTGCTCGTAGTCAGCGGTTGCTGGCGACTTTTCGCCCGCAGCTTGCGAACAGAAAAAGAAGTTCGCATCGACCACGTGACCGATAATCTGACCGAAGGTCCGGACCTGCGGCGTCGGTCGAAAGGCGTATTCATCCGCAGGCAAGTTCTCTGCCGCTTCCGCCAGATTGCGGCGAATCATCGCCTGCATAGCCTTGGCACTGCCCGCCAGCGATGGCGACAACTCATCGGGATAGCCAGCGTCCGTCGTTTGAGCGGAGGCCGCCGGCAAAGTCACATACGCAAAGACAAATGCCAACATAAGCAGACGCAGCATTGGTCGTCTCCCTTCACTGTGCGAATCGTTTTGGCCCGCGCGGCTCACTTATAAACCGAGACAACAGAATCTTGTCAAGTGAAAACGGCTGACTCCCCAGTCCGCTTCTGGGAACTTGCGGTTGGAAGATATTGCCGTGACAGGGCACTCTGATTCGGAGTTTCAAGGACTTACGAGTATTGGCGGAAATTGAAAAGCACAACGGAGAATGCAGCTGCTTTGGAAGCCCCTGCTCACCAGGCAGGTGCTCTCACTCCCGTGAACGATGCTCTAGAATTTCCTACGTTTCCCTACCTTCCAAGGCTTCCGCACGAGGCTCACCGCAAGACGAACCTCATTGCGCTCTCCTTCGATGATCCTGGGCCTGCGCACCGCCTCAATCTCTGCTGCAAACGCGGCTATAATCGCTCGGGCCACAGTCTCACGGAAAGGATCGCGTTCGATTCATGACACCCAAGAAACCCGTTTCCCTCGACAAGGCCTATCCTGAATTCGTATCGCAGCTCGTCGGTCTGCTGGAGCAAGCCCGGCGGAATTCGGCGCGTTCGGTCAACGCCCTGATGACCCCAACCTATTGGGAGATCGGGCGCCGGATTGTGGAACAGGAGCAGCGCGGACAAAAGCGGGCGCAGTACGGAAAGGCTTTGCTTCGCCGCTTGGCGGCGGATCTCACCTCGCGCTTTGGAAAAGGCTTTTCCGAACGGAACTTGCTGGCCATGCGAGAGTTCTTTCTGGCCTGGTCAATTCCGCCGACAGCGTCTGCGGAATTGATCGAACCGGGCCGGAGCGGGGATACACAGGAGAATCCGCAGACGGCGTCTGCGAAATCCACAGGCTTGTCGCGGCCATCCCCGTTTCCCCTGCCTTGATCTCAGTACGTCCGTCTCCTCTCCGTCAGCAACCGGAAAGCCCGCGATTTCTACGAAGCAGAAGCTCTGCGGGGCGGTTGGTCCGTCCGTCAACGCGACCGCCAGATCGCGACGCAATTCTTCGAGCGCACCCAGTTGTCGCGAAACAAGGCGGCGCTTCTCCGCCGGGGGTCAGCCCGCTAACCGAGTCGAGTCATCGACCCCCGAAGCGGAAATCAAGGACCCCTTCGTTCTGGAATTCCTGGGACTGAAAGATGAATATTCAGAAAACGTCCTGGAAGAAGCCCTCCTGCGCCATGGTTTGGCGCAAAAGAATCTTCACGCAGGGGACGCCGGACAAGGATGCGGCGACGGGAAGCGTAGCGAAGTGAATTGCTTTGCGGCGGCTGGAGCAGGCGTAAGACACTGTACGCCAGCGATCTTTGGACCGCACGCGAAGACGCTCTCCTCGATCCGCGGCATGCTGCCGCCAAAATTCGTGCCTTTTTCATCGATCCGGCGTGCGCACGCCGCGGAATCGGCAGCCCGGTTCTGGAAATTTGCGAGAGCGCAGCAAAATCAGGGGGGCCAGCGGTTCGAAATGGGTGCCACTCTGACCGGTGTAAGACCATTCCGCGCCAGAAGCTACGTCGCGGTCGAAAATCTCGGCGTCCCCGTTCCGAGTGGCGAATTCCTTCTCGTGGTTCGCATGTCCAAACAAGCGTGATCCGACATAAGGTGTTCGCCTGGGAGAATCCATCCGGGACCCGGACGTTCAACCACCCATTCCGTCGCGAAAAACTACGTTGCTTCGGCGGCGTAGCCACAATGCATAGTCTTCGTTAAACTCGAGCGCGGCGAAGCATGACAGGAGATCTTCTCAATGGAGAATCGTATGCGGCACATGGAACGGTTTCTTTTCATGGCGGCTTGGTTGATGTTCCCATGTTTCGTGATGGCGCAAACAACCAGAGGCGTCGAGGAATCGTCTGCTCGAACGATAGAACACGGCCGTGCGTCATGGCAAGCTGCACAGGCAGCAATGGACGATGATTTGCTGGAAATCACCATCCCGCAACTCGAAAATTTTTATGCCCATCATAAATATACTGTTACGCAGGTGGTGCAGTGGCATCTAGCCCGCATCGCGAAATACAACGGTATCTACCGGGCTGTTCAAACCCTTGATGCGCGCGGCGCTCTGGCCACGGCGGCGGTCGAAGACGCGGCCGCAGCGAAAAGCGGCAGCCGCCTGCAGCGCGGTCCAATGTGGGGTGTTCCGATCCTTATAAAGGCGAACACCAGCGTCCAGGGTCTGATCACCAGCGATGGCTGGCAAGGATATTGCATTCCCGGTCATGAGCTCATCGCGCCGAGGGACGCAACGGTCGTGGTGAAACTGCGCGCCGCCGGCGCGGTGATTTTGGGCCAAACGAACATGCCAGACTTTGCCGATAGCGACACCACTCGCAGCACTGCCTATGGGCGCACCGGCAACGCTTATGATGTTCGCTTCAGTCCGGGCGGCTCCTCCGGTGGCACGGTAACTTCGATTACTTCTAACTTTGGCGTTGTCGGCACCGGAACGGATACCGGTAATTCAATTCGCATGCCTTCGGCGACCAGTTCCGTTGTTGGAGTATTTCCAACGCGCGGCCTGGTCAGCATCGCTGGAATCGCACCGCTCGATTGGCTCCTCGACAACACCGGTCCCATCGCGCGCAATGTGACCGACGCCGCGATCGCACTGGGCGTAATGGCCGGGGAAGATCCGCTGGATTCGCGCACCGCCGGATCCTCCGCCATGGCCGAGCTTGGGCCGTACACCCAATATCTCCGGGCGGATTCCCTTAAAGGCAAGCGCTTCGGCGTGCCTACTTTCATTCTGAACGGCACCGATACTCCCTTCCAGGGGATTCCCGGACTCGGCCTAGATGCAGCCGCCGGTCGTATTCCCTTGCGGCCAGAAACCCGCGCGGCGTTTATGAATGCAATCGAAGGACTGCGTGCGGCGGGTGCCACTGTGGTTTTCGACGATTCAATCCTGCCCGACAGCTACGCGAAAATGGTAAACGAAGTCAGAACGCTGCCCTACATTCGCGAGGGAACGGAGAGTTTCCTGAAGCTATATGGTCCAGCCGAATATCACTCCGCGGCGGAGTATCAGAAAGCAGTTGGTTCGCCGTTGCCAGCTGCTATTATCGGCGGCCGCGCCGCCACCGGTGATGCCGCGACTCCTGCAGCGGCCTTGGTGCAGGCAGTGATCGAAACCGATCCGCAGGCAGAGATTAATGTCATTGCTCCACGGCGGAAAGCGCTGGATGCATACAACGAAACGCTCGACAGGATGCATCTCGACGGCTTTGTATATCCCGCCACGCAGATGCCCCCTCCGGACGAAACCATGGCGCAGGACGGAACTATAAGTGGTGGACCACATAGCGACACTGGTTGGGTCAACGACATTGGCGTGCCCGCAGTTGTAGTCCCCGGAGGTTTTTATGGCGATGGGCTACCCTTCGGACTCGAAATCTCGGCGCGTCCGTGGAGGGACGGAGATCTGCTAGGCTGGGCCTTCGCGTACGAACAGGCAACTAAGCACCGCAGGCCGCCGAGTCTAGTTGAGAAGGGTCTGCTTCCAAATGCGAGATAGCCAACCAACGAATGTTTTCAAAACCGCCAGAGACATCTGGATCGCTAAGCGAACTGCGACGTCGCGTAACCCTAAAAGTCAAATCGTCTGAAAGCCCCATGGGCGGTGGGGGCGTCAGCCAGGCACTGCCTCCAATCGGGGGATGAGATCCTATCGAACGCGATACGACCCGCCGAAAGCAGACCCGAATGAGCTGGAATCCGAAATCACCAGTGGGCTGTGAAGATTTGCCGCAACCTCTGCCCTAATTGGTATAAGCCCTCCGCGTGGCCCTCTCAACACCGGGATGGGTCGTCAGTCGCAGGCCGGCAGGTCGCTTCCTGTGGCTTCCCGATCGACGGCTGCGGTTAACTCCCCAATCTTCGGATGCAAGCGGTCTGGCAGTACCAACAACTCTTGCGCTGTCGACTGGCCCAAGGAGCTCGCGCAACCTTTGCTAACTGCGCTCGCCCCTGTTCGCTGAACAGTACTTTCTTGCAGCGATAGTCCTCGTTCATTCCGAACGCCTGCAGCTGATTCATGCTCCGCGTGCGAATCTGCACCAACCGATCAGGGCGCGACAGCAGTTGTCGCAAATCTCGATTCTCCGGACTCGGTACTCAAATTTGCGGAAAGTTATTTTCCTGCAAATGCGAAAAATTAGATTCCCAAGTTCGTCTGCGCGTCGCTGTGTTATGCTCTGCGCCGCTGTGACCCCAAAGGAGATTCCTTCCATGCACTGGTACACCTGCCTGGCGCGGCTTAAAACGATCCCACTCGGTGGCCTGCTGGCCTTCGGCCTTACAGTTTCGCCATTGTGTTCGGCTCAATCGAGTCAGTTCAGCGTCGGCTCATCACTCGTAGCCACTGCCGATCCTGCAGTACAACGCCCGAACACCAGACATTGCGAAGTTACGCTTCTGACGGATCAGGCTTTCGACGACTTCAACAACAAGGATTTCAACTTCACGCCACCTTCGGGTTGCCAGGGCCCGTGGTCCAAGGTCATCTTCACTGCGGATTTCTCCATCCAGCCGGGCGTGCAATTTGACCGCACCGGACAAATCTTCTTCGCCGGAGTGAACATTTACTTCGGCACCACCGCCGAGCCTTTACAATCGCAGACCGACACATGGCACGTCGAGCGCGATCTCACTGACTACAGCTCGCTGTTCCAGACGGCACAGACTGGCTACGCAAGCCTCGGAAATATCGTAGGTGCAGACGGGTTGAACTCCATCATCTTCGGCACATTCAAGCTCGAGTTTTATCAGACAGACTTCTTCAATCCCGCCCCGCGCACGGCCGATGCTGTGCTCCCGGTGCAAAGTAACGGCAACAGCTCTTTCCAGCTCAACTCTTCAGATACAGGAGTGATCCAGAGCTTCACACTTCCGAAAAACACCGAAGCCGTCTATCTCGACGTGGTCGCGCAGAGCCAAAACGAAGAAGAGCAGTGGTTTTTCTGCCTTCCCAGCAACATCGCGCCGCAGCTCGGAGCGTGCGGAAATACCGCATTCCGCGAAGTTGAGATCAGCGTCGACGGTAAGGCCGCTGGCGCCGCACCTGTTTACCCCTGGATTTATACCGGGGGCATTGATCCCGGCTTGTGGGTGCCCATCCCTGGTGTTCAGACGCTGAATTTCGTTCCGTACCGTGTGGACCTAACACCGTTTGCGGGTACTCTAAATGACGGACTGCCGCACACTGTCGGAGTCAGTGTCTTCAACGCGTTCGAGTTTTTTAGCGTCACCGCGCAACTGCTGGTCTATCGAGACCACGGCTCGCAAGAGGTGACCGGAGCACTGACCGAAGACACGTTGACCCCGCCCAATCCATCTGTAACAAACACCGTTACTCTTGATTCGAACGGTCTGGGCGGCGGTAAAGTCACGGTCGCGAATACTGACAACTTCACCATCACCGGATTCGTGAATACCTCGCACGGTCGCGTGCAGACAAAAGTTGAGCAGCAGCTCAACTTCAGCAACGTCACAAACGTTGCCAGCACCGCTGCTGCCTTCATTCAGAGCATCGTGCAGACTTCGACGACGCATGCTAAGACCACCACCACCGAAGGTCCGCTCTTCACCACCAAAGAGACGGATTTTTCCTATCCCATCACGGCGAGCTTCGACGAGGAAGTTCTGAGCGACGGCAATATCACGCAACAGAGTTCTATCGATCAGAAGTTTCAACGGGAGGAAACCGATACGCTCGAAGGATTCCCCATTTTCAAAAGCAGCGTAGCGAATGAAGTCACTCCTACTGACTTCGCGCTTTTCATCGCGACGCCGAACGGCTTCGAGCTGGGGCCAAATTCCAACATGAGCAGCAAGCAGACCTACGTCTCTACAGACTCGTTCGGCAACTGCTTCAGCCGCACTCTCACGGCCGCCGGGAACGTGCTAACCGCAGTGGAAACTGGACCGGCTTGTAAATAACTCCGTCTGCCCAACCCGGTCAAACGGTCAAACTTAAGCGTTGTGAGCAAGCCGGATCAGTCTTGCATTGTCTCCGGCAAATCCGTCGCTTGGCTTGCCGACGGCGGGGTTTCTTCCCGAGAAAGGGAAGGCCCTTATCGCGCCAAGGCAGAGGGCCTTGCTTTCGAGCGCGGTCTCTACATTTCGTTGTTCGA
>Ga0210401_10002278_pt1 | contig 21392 bp, 22 predicted proteins | sample IncBWH32MmetaG_FD_150866 | JGI IMG/M metagenome (GOLD analysis project Ga0210401, IMG submission 150866) | Forest soil microbial communities from Barre Woods Harvard Forest LTER site, Petersham, Massachusetts, United States - Inc-BW-H-32-M | ecosystem: Environmental > Terrestrial > Soil >... | reverse complement strand
TCTGGTGGAGGGTTATGAAACGAGTGGCTAAGTTTGCGAAAGTCTTGATTGCATTTGTCTTGTGCGCGAGCGTCGCTGCGGGCCAACAGCCTTTCCCGGTCACTTCGACGGTGAATGAATCCACGATTGCTGGTCGGTCGGTCGCGCTGGATAGCCGGGGGAAGTTATTGCCATGGCCGATGCCGGATGATACCGGATACTCCTATTCGTCTTATTTTCTTTCGCAATGGACCATCCTATGGGACCAGTACAATCGCCAAAGACTGCCTTACTTTTTCTGCTGCTTCGATTTTGACCGAACTACTTTTGAGATCATGCCGGATTTGAACTACGTCAATTCCACGGGCTATTTGCGAGCGATGATGCAGGGTTTTGTCGAACGCCTCTATCCCTATACCGGTGACCCGCACACCTTGGAGTTTCTGCAGAATTTTGTGGACTACGAACTTGAGAACGGATTGACCCCGGAAGGCTATGCGTGGTCCCAGGTGCCCTATCCCTCAGCAAATCCGGGGAGCCGCCGCTATACCGGTTGGAGCCAGCACGGCGAGGATTTTGTGGAACCTCATGTCGTCGGCGAAGACGGTTATGGATACCTCAGGTTGTATGAGATGACGGGGAATACAAAATATCTGCGTGCGGCGATTCGCTGTGCCGACGCCCTTGCGAAGAATTTCAAGTCTGGTGATGAACACAACTCGCCGTGGGCCTACCGATGTTTTGCCCGTGATGGCCACCTCGATGGCGGAAAGGGGATGTTTCCGTATTCCGCGAATGTTGTTGAGCCGATCATGTTGTTTGACGAACTGATCCGGCTCGACCAGGGCGACATCGCTGCCTACAAAAGGGTTCGCGAGGGAGCTTGGGCCTGGTTGATGAAGTATCCGATGCAGAACAACGTGTGGGTCGGGTATTTCGAGGATGTGAAAGGCAGCATGGACAATATGAACCAGGTCATTCCTTTGGAATTTGCCCGCTATGTGCTGCTTCATCCGGAAAAGGATGCGGATTGGCGTGAACATGCCCGCAAGCTGATTGAATGGGTGAAGACCACGCCGAAATGGCCAAAATATGTGGTGCACGGCGCAACGGTCACCACCGAGCAAGGGAACGGCAAGGAATTCTGTTGCAATCTTCCAAATCAATGCTGCGATAGCCATAGTTCGAGGCTTGCTGCCGTCGAGGGGCTCTATTATGCGAAGACCGGAGATGCTGCGTACAAGGAAGCGGCTTATCGGACGTACAACTGGGTGACCTATTTTCAGGGTTTGTCCGAATTCGCGCATGCCCCGTTCAGCAACCAATGGTGGTTTACCGACCAATTTGCCGACGGACCACGCAGGATGATGGATGCCTTTTGGGCCGTTCCGGAGTGGGCGCCGGCCGATGAATCACATCTACTAGGTTCGCTCTCGGCGGTTACGAAAATCGCTTATGACCGGGGATCGGTCACGTATTCGACTTTCGATGACGAGTCCACGGACGTGTTGCGTTTGGACTTCGTTCCTGACGTGATAACGGTGGGGGGCAAAGCCATCAGCCGCCGAAAGGAACTCACAGAACAGGGTTATACCTTCGATGATTCGACCCGTGCGCTTTACATCCGCCACACAACTTCCAGGGACGTGGACATTCAAGGAAAGAGTGACCGAGTCCCGCCTTCCTATGTCACCTTCGACGATCCTCATCTTCCGGCTGGAACGCCTCTCGTCGGTCAATATCCTTCCGGTGTCATCGATTGGGGCAAAGGTGATTGGGCGATCGGCACGCCACATGGAAAGTTCGCTACGTTCAACCTGGCGTTGGTTGACCCGAAGGCCCGGCGGGCGGATTTTCACTTTTACGTGCCGCTCATATTTTCCGGGATAGATGTCTACAACGATGGAGACACGGATGCGACGCTCGTTGTGCGATCGCCAGAAATCCGCGAGATATCGATCGCCATCAAGCCAAAGGAGCTCCGGCGGCTAAGAACCGGGTGGCGTGACGCAAGCTCCTCGGTGACCTTCGAGATCGGCAATGGTGAAGCGCTGCGCTTTGACAATCTGGCGTATATACATCCCTAGAGTCATTGCCGGGTTTCAATTCTTGCGAGACCTGATTCCCCTTCGCACAAAGCCCTACCTAGTCGACTCTCTCAACATTGCCGCGAAGCACCGTGATGGAGGCTTTTGGCAAAACGAAAGTGCGTTCGGGCTTTTCCGGGACGATGGTTGCGACTGGCGGCCCATCGGGATCGGCATGACTGTTCTCTCCATCATTTTTCCAGACGTATTGCTCACTGCCAAAGGTCACCAGCGTGACGGGGCCTGAAAACGATGCCGTTCGTTTGTTCTTTGTGTTGTCAAAAACAACGCGCACGGTGTGAGGAGCATTTTCGTCGCGATTCACTAGCATCACGGCCCATTGTCCGTCGGAGCGATGGACCGCGTAGGAGGTGACCAGGACATTTCCGTCACTGTCGTTGACACCGGTCGTCGACGGGAACATGCGATGCACGCCGGAGCGATGCTGTACCCACTCCAGGTTGATCATACGGGCGGCGAAGTAAAGGGATGTGTAGCCGGTGATGTTGTAATCGCGGTCGGAGACAAAGTTTGACCAGGTTGCCCAACCCAGGCAGCTATCGTGCACCGGCTCGGGTTGAATGGGCGAGTGGAAGAAAGCTGCGCCGCCGCCTTCGAAGAACGAGCCGACATTGTCCGCGAGCCATAATGCGGCGAAGATGGTGCTCATGGGACCGGTCAAACTGGAAGCAAGGTGGTCCTCGGTCACCATCAACGGGACATCTGGCGGTACGCCGTCGTTTCTCCAGACGTCAAGAATATGCTTCATCAATCGCGGTTCCTGGTAGAGGGTCTTCCAAGTGATGGTGCACGGTTCGAAAGGATAGTGTTCGAACGATACGAACGAAAGATCGGAGATGCGGTTGTGCGCTTTTAGGTAGGCTACAAAGCGTCCCATCCAAGACCTTCGACCTTGGGCGTCGGGCCACACGGTGATGTCTTCATTTACGCCTTCGAAAATCGGGCCTCCCAACTTCAGCTTCGGATCCACTTTGTGAATGGCGGCGGCCCATTGGATGTAGAGCGCACCGTAGTCTTCGGGCAGCGCGTGCTTGCCGTCGGGCTCTTCACCTAACTCAATACCGGAAATGGGGTAGCCGCGTTTTTCGATGTAGGCGATCTGAGCGGCAGCATCGTCGGGCGTGCCGTACAGCATGGTGACCGGAATGATCGCGGGGAGGTTGTTGGTGAGTCCACTGGCGAAGAAGACGTCAAAGCCGCTGTGCTGCTCGGTTCCGCTTGCGTTCACGTCTCCTACCGAGTGCCAGGGGTCAATCGAGGAACTGCAGTAAGAGACTATTGGTTGGTCGGGACTGTCGTTCACGGCCGGCGTGAATTGATCGCTGGCATTCGTTGTGCCGACTTGGATTTGCTTTATGGCGTATCCGACGCAGTTGCGGATGTCGTCGGCGCCGTGCTCGTCGCAAGTGTTCGACGATTCCGTCATCCAGATGCGGAAGTACTCAGCGGAGACTGGGGCTTCGGAGAGTTTGAGAGTTACCGTGCCGCCTGAGGCGTTTTTCAATACGCCGGACGGAAAGGTTTTCCATTCTCCCTGGGGACCACGGTCGAAATTGAGGGCATCTTTTCCGACCCAGTATTCGACTTTGTAGGTCGTGGCGTATGGACTCGCCCAGACGATGTGGATCGCGTTCACTGATTGTTCGGACTTTAAGTCCACGACGACCCATTGCGGGTGAAGGGCGTCGCTCTCGCCGGTAAATTTGGAGGTGAGGTACGGATTGCTTTTCCAGTAGGTGAGGTTCGGACCTTGAACTGGTCGGTCACCGCTGGTGGAGAAGCCGCGGTGAGGCAGGGCATAGGCAAGGATATAGCGCAGTGGCTCTTTGAGCTCGGTGCTGCCAGTGAAATAGCCGCTCTTGCGGGCCGGATCGCTCCAGGTTCCGTTTTCGGTCCAGTGCCACGCGGCCATGCGGAGCTCGGTATTGTTGCGATATGTGATGGGGCCCCATCCTGCGGAGAGAGATTCCTGGACGATGTGAGGGGTGTAGACCTTATCGATTCCGGTGCGTGATAGGACATCGATCGAGCTGCCAAGCGCGGCGTCGGGATCAAAAGAGTTGATGGCGTGACCCGGAGTTGTGTCTACGTGGACCGTTGCGGCTTCCTTCGTTTGGGCGCAGACGTCGTGAGCGCAAACGAAAGAGGTAATCGCGATCGCCACAAGAATTTGCCGTGTCATCGTCTGATCTCCTGCGAAAAATGATTACAAGATGAGTGCTTTCTGACCGGGCGCTAGCTGCTTTCAGGTTATGGCCGATAGCGACGCAGCAACTTGCTTGCGATCTGGATCGACAAGCAGCCAAGCAAAGGCTCCGAATCCGCACAGGGTAGCAGCAACCAGAAACGAAGCAGTCCATCCGTAGCGCCCGGCAATCCACGGGGTGAGCGAGGCTGTGAGCGCGCCCCCGGCTTGTGCGCCCATGTTCATGAATCCGGATACAGAGCCGGAAAACGAGCCGCCAATGTCCGCGCTTACGGACCAGAACGAGCTTTGTGACAAATAGAGAGCGCCAGCGCCGCCAGCAAGGACTACGCTTGCGAGTCGCGCACTATCGACGCTGGAACCGAACGCAAGGAAGATGCCGGCTAGCGCAATGGAGAAGGCAGCGACGCCGCAACGGCCGATGCGGCGTCCTGCGGTGCGAGTCAGCATGTCGCTGATGACTCCGCCGAGCGGGCAGGAAATGGCCATGGCCAGGAAGGGAAGCGTTCCGTAGAAGGCGCTGGCCTTCAGATTCAGACCACGCACTTCGCTGAGATACCTGTAGAACCAGGCGAAGAAAATCCAGGCGACGTAGCCATAACAAAAGTAACTCGCGGTGACGAGCCAAAGATCTCTGCTGGTAAGGATTTTTGTCCAAGGGGGGCTGGCTTTGACGGTTGTGTCCGTTTGAGCGCCTAGAGTAAGACCAGACTGGATTTTGGTCAGCTCAAGATGCGACACGCGCGAGTGCTGCTGAGGAGTGTCGCGGGCCGCGAGATACCAGACGGCGCCCACACCGCAGCCGATCACGGCGCAAATCCAAAAAGAAAAGCGCCAGCCGTGATGCGCCATCGTGTAGGTGACCAGGAAAGGAGAGAGACCGGAACCAACACCAACTCCGCCGAAGATCAGGCCGTTGGCTGCTCCGCGTTCTTGGGTGGGAATCCACCGCGATACGAATTGATTGGAAGCGGGATACATGATGGCTTCGCCTGATCCCAGGAGGAAACGGATCGCAATGAGGGCGAGCAGGGGAGTGGCAATGGACCGGGGAACGGCGGCAGTGAGCGCGGTGAAAACTCCCCACCAAAGGACCGCGGCGGTTAACACGCGGCGTGGACCGAAGCGGTCGGCGAGCCATCCGGCGGGTGTTTGAAACAAGGTGTAGCCGATGAGCAGGGCTGTCGAGAGCAAACCAAACTGGACGTTAGTGAGGTGGTACTCGGCGGAAAGCGAGCTTCCCGCGATCGAAAGGTTCACTCGATCGAGAAAAGCAACAGCGCTTAGAACGAACAGCCATCCTATGAGAAACCAGCGGACGCGGCTTGCTGGTTGCAGGTTCATGCACGGTGCGCTTGGAAGAGTTGGACGAGATGTTCCGCGATGACTTTTTCCTCGCCTGGTTGCAGCATGAAAGAGTTCATACCCAGGCCATTGGCAGATCTCTCGAGCACGATCGAAGGCTTGCCGCCGCGCAATTGCTTAGAAGCATCCTGGGGACTCAGATTGATGCGGCGGGGATCCCAGTTGATCTCCATGTGCGGCACGTGGTTGGCAATATCGGGAACGTTGAAGCCGGTGCTGACGCCGGGAATTTTGGTGACTTCGGCGGATACGAAATCGAGGCGGCGCCACCATTCTTTGTCCAGCGCCTCGTGATCTTCATTCAGATAGAGCTCAAGAGCTTTGACCATGCCTACGATTTCTTCTTTGCCGACCTTTGCGCACCGGCCCAACGTGTCTTCATGCGGGCTGTTGTTGAGCAAGGCGCAGGCGACGAGATCTTTGCGGCCGATCAGCATGCCCGCACATTGCGGACCGCGAATGGCTTTGCCGCCGCTGAACGCGGCAAGGTCGTAGCCCATCTTTGTGTAGTCCCAGAGATGCGAAACGGGTGGCGTGTCTGCTGCCGCATCGATGAACGTGGGGATGTTGTTTTCCTTGGCGAGCTTGACCCACTCGTCGACCTTGATTTCTCCTACGGAGTTTGCGAAGTTAGAAAAATGCATCATGGCGGTTTTGGGACTGATGGCTCGGCGAACGTCGTCGCGAGTTTCCACTTCGATCAGCTTTACGCCTGTTGCGCGAAGCTGGTGATCGAAGGGATTGCGATGGGATTTCTGCATGATGACTTCGGATTTCATGCCGGTGAGGTCCGGCAAACGTTCGATCAACTCGGGATTGTCGCCGGTGAGGATGCCGGCGAGACCGGACTGCATGGCTGCGGCGGCGCCGGAAGTGACGATGGCCGTGTAGCCCTCAGGAAGTTTCAGCATCTCGGCAATGCGTTTGCCTGCGGCGACTTCGAGATCGGGAACGCTGCAGAAATGACGACCCGCAAGCGCCATCACGGCTTCGACCTCCGGACGCATCAGCGAGCCGCCAAGGACCGTCATCGTACCCTGACCATTGATAACGGTGGTCACGCCGAGTTCTTCGTAGACGTTTCCGGTTTCGCCGAAGCCGCTGATTTTGTCGGCGGGCTTGCCGGCGTTTGGGGAAGCTGCGGCGAAAAGCTTTCTCGAGTTGTGAGCATCGTGCCGGCCAGAGCTGCGAGGGTGCCCATGAATGTTCGTCGGGTCCACTTCAAATTGAGTGCCATCGATACGCTCCGTTTCTCTCGGCGAAGTGGCGAGGTCCGCGCCGGAAACGATCTGCGAAGCGAGCCGCAAACGCCCTACGCGTGAAGAGATTCGCCGGTCGATGCTTGACACTCGCCTGCAGTGTGTTATTAATTCGATTTAATTGGGATTGTCAAGAGGGAGTGCTGGCCGTTCGATGATCAGTGCGAACTCGTTCGATCTCAAAGGAGAAACGGTAAACCGTTCGATCGAGTCAGTTTCGCGACTGCCGGCGTTGATCGTGACCTTCCTCAACACGCGAATACTGCAGTTGACTCCCTTCGCGAACACATCGCAGCAAGAGGCCGCCGCGACTCATGTCACCACGTCCAACAAATTCCGAGGGAAACATCAGTCGCGCGCCAAACAGGCCGCTCAAGGGCTCCACATATTTCGGCGTCGCAATACTGCCGAGCAGTACCGCTTCGCAGTCCTCGCCAATCGCAGCAGAGAGCGCGCGCGCATCACGCTCCAGGGGAATACGGTATCGTGATTCCGTCGCCGCTACGGGGACCGAAGAGATCTCGCACAATTCCTCAATCGTCACCACTTTGTCAGGTGACACCAAGCCTCGGGCCGCGGTGATCACCAGAATGCCCGGAACGCCCGCCGGTGGATCGGCATAAGCGCGCGCGTAAGCCAGCTTCCCGCGAAAATAAAGCCCGCTAATGAAGCTAAAAACTTCACCCAGCGGAGCTCCTTCTCTTCGCAACTGTTGAGCCAAGGGTGACTGTGCTGAGTTGCCCAGGATCAGCCGTCCTCGCACGCCAGTTGCATTCGCCGGGGACAACAAGAAAATCCTGCGTCGTCGCCCCACACCGGAAGTGACCGTTGGGTTCAGATGAGCGTCAAGCTCGGGAGCGTGACCGACGAGCTTTATCCTTTTGCCCTGCATTTGCCTCGTGTGCAGCGACCTTTTTCGTGTCCCGACGTCATTGACGCCGGGGCAGCGCGGCATTAAGCTGCGCCGGGAAATTACATGATGGCAAAACGCCTCGCCTCACGCTACACCGAGATCGGCTGCCGCATCCCCAGGGAATATTTCTGGGTGATCGGATGGGGCGAAAGTGATGTCGGCGTCGAAACCGGCTCGTATGACGCCGCCCTGCACATGGCCGGGATCGAGAATTACAACGTGATGTTGTACACCTCGGTTTTACCGCCCGAGGCTGTCGAACTTCACCACTTGCCAGATATTCATCATGGTTCTGTACTGGAAGGAATTATCGCCATACAGCACGCCGACGAGCCGGGAACGCGCATTACCGCTGGCGTGCTCCTGGCCAAGGTCTACCGTATCTCCGATGATTCCTACCTTGGTGGCTTTGCGTGCGAGTACGCCGGCCACGGATCGGTCGAAGAGGCAGAGGCAAACTTACAGGAAGCCATGCGGCAGCTTTTTGCGCGCCGCTATAAGTCGCAATCCTACCGACTCGAGTTTATAAAGTCGGTCGTGCGCACATTCACGCCGGAGAAATTGTTCGGTACGATTCTTGTTGGCATTGGATTTGCCAGTTATCTCGTACCTATCTTAGAAGCGGACGTGCAGATCACTCCCTCTCATAAAGACAAATCGCATGTGAGATATAACACGGAGTAATTTGCCACACCGCCGCGCCGACATTCTTATTGGCCATAGCCTCAAATATTCCTTCCGGGGTTGTAACCGTCAATGTTGGGAAAGGCGCGCGCCCAATACCGCGAGCATGCCTTTTTCCTAACGACGGCTGGAATCAAAAAATCAAACGCAGCGCCATCTGGATGTAACGCAGTCCAGCGTGTGACTTCTCGTTCGGTGAAATCAATGAGTGGCCGTCTGTGGCAACTTCAAAATCGGAGGCTATGAACATTGGACTGAAAGCTGTAATTTAGAATGTGGGACTTGGCCAGAACAAGGCGAGACTTTAACATGGGAGCATCGTGAAGATAGGAATCGATTTCGGTACCACGCGAATCGTCGTTGCGGCCGCGGACCGCGGCAACTATCCGCTTGTAAATTTCGAGGCGCCCGACGGACGGGTCCGGGACTGGTTCCCGTCTCTCTTGGCCGTCTCGGGAGACAAACGCGTTTATGGATGGGAGGCGCTGGAGCAGCAGGGCAAACCCGGCTGGACCGTGGTGCGTTCCATCAAGCGCCGTTTGAAGAGCGCAGGTCCCTGCAGCGAGATTGCAATCGGCGGCCGGAGATTCAACTTGAGTCAAGTCGTCACCGAGATGATGAGCGCTTTGCGCCGCGAGCTCATGGAGAAATCTACGCTGGGCGCCGGCAAATACGACCGCCTCCAAGCCATGCTCGGGATACCGGCAAACGCCAACAGCAACCAGCGATTCCTCACGCAAGAGGCTGCCCGAGCCGCTGGCTTCGAGGTGCTCGGGTTGTTGAACGAGCCGTCGGCTGCTGCGGTTGAGTTCGCCTACCGCAACGGAAGCGACCGCAAGGCTCGTGAGAAAGCCGGACTCCTTGTTTATGATTTGGGTGGCGGAACCTTCGACGCTTCGCTCGTTGCTCTTGGTGAAGCGGAGCACTCCGTCATCGCATCGGATGGCATCTCCGATCTGGGCGGCGACGACTTCGACGAAATCCTTGCAAGACTGGCCCTTTCGGAAGCCGGAAAGCCCGAACTGCACGAGGACTCGCTAACTGCGGCCGAGTGGTATCTGCTTTTTGACGAATGCCGCGAAAAGAAGGAATCCCTCCATCCAAACAGCCGTAGAATCACCATCGATCTGGAGCGGGTCCGGAAGGACTGGAAAGAAGTTTCCTTCAGCGTGGACCCTTTCTATGAGCTGTGCCGTCCCTTGGTGGAAGGATCGCGCAAAGTTGTGGAAGATCTGTTGGCAGCTCACGCGGAACAAGCCATTGATACTTTGTACTTGACCGGTGGAGGGTCGGAGCTACCTCCGGTGGCTCGAGTTCTTCGTGAGACCTTCGGACGGAGAGTTCGGCGCTCCGCCTACATGCGTTCGGCCACCGCCATCGGTCTGGCCATTCGAGCGGAAGGGCATGAAGACCTCCCTCTCCGCGATCAATTCACAAAAAACTTCGGCGTCTGGCGGGAAGCGGATGACGGCCGCAATGTCGTCTTTGATGTCCTCTTCCCGCGCGGCGTAAAACTTCCCTCGAGAGGTGAGGAACCTCTGCGGATCGTTCGATCCTACCGCCCGATGCACAACATCGGTCATTTTCGTTACTTGGAATGCGCGCAACTTGGGGCCAACGATCAGCCCCAGGGGGAAATCAACAACTGGGATGAGATTCGCGTGCCCTTTGATCCCGAACTGCGCGATTCCTCAGACCTTGCGGATAAACCGGTCCAGCGTAACGCCCCCACCCAGGAAGGTTGGATTCAGGAAGAGTACACTTGCGATGCCAACGGCGATGTGAGAGTGAAGATCCGCGACACGGTCAATGAACAGACGAGCGAACATCGCCTCGGCCGCTGGTCAAAGCATCGCAAAAGAGCGCAACGCGCATAACGAGGACGGACTACTTCTCGTTAGCGGTGACGACCCGAGCGGATTACCGAGATCAGCTGCTCGGGACGTAACGCCAACGCAATACCGTGATATATGTAACCCGGAATTCCTCTTCACCGATACCCGCGGCTCTACCGATCCATCGAAACCGCAACTTTTGTCGCAGTCCAGGAATCTCAGTGGAGGCGCAATGGAAAGGCGCCGACCCGATGGTGGAGTCACCCTTTCCGACTCGGGAGTACTTAAAATCCCGAACGAGGAGAGGTATGATTGGCAGCTACCAGGAGTTCTCCGTGCCTAAATCCGTGCTGATCGTGGACGATCATGAAGCAGTGCGAAGGGAGCTTCGGCGTCTGTTCGCATCGCAAACAGAGTTTGTGGTCTGCGGGGAAGCGGCGGATGGCGCCGAGGCCATCTCCATGGGCGAGCAGCTTTCTCCCGATCTCGTCATTTTGGATCTCGCGATGCCAGAAATGAACGGTTTGGAGGCAGCCGGGGCGCTACGATTCATGCTTCCGGATGCCACGTTGTTCCTGCTTACTGCTTACAAAAACCGAGAACTGGAGCTGGCCGCGTTCCAATCGGGCATACGCGCGGTGTTCTCAAAATACGATGATTTAGACGGTCTGATTGGCACCGCGTGCGCGGAGCTGGGAGTTGCACAGCGGTCCGTCAGTGATTCCAGGTCACGGATCCAGAAATTACCCGACCCCCCAGAAGGTTAGCGCGGCCCGGCTTCCGGCCGTCGGCGTATCAAATTGGAATCAGCCCCTTTTCTCCGAGCTCCCAGGCGGTTCGAACTGCAATCGTCGTGAGCGTAGAATGCCTTTCCCCCAAAGAGACTTACCTAAGTTGCTTCAAAGAATGCTTGAGATGTACGACTTAGCTTTTAGGGTCGGGGACGAATTGATAGCCGAGGCCGCGGACGGTTAACAGGTGGCGAGGTTTGGAGGAGTCGCGCTCGATGTAGCGGCGGAGGCGGACGATGAAATTGTCGATCGCGCGGGTGTCGGTGTCCTCGTGAAGATTCCAGACGTCGTGCAGAATGGCCTTTCGCGACACGGGGTGGCCGCTGTTGCGAATAAGGTAGCCAAGGAGTTCGGCTTCCATCAGGGTGAGTTGGAAAGTTTGCTCGCCGCAGTGTAGTTGCAGGCTTTGAAAATCGAAGACCTTGCTGTCGAACGTGAAGATTTCGGGCGATTCGGTCGTAGGCGCGGTCGACGACGTCACTGGCGAAATCGAGTTTTGATGCCAGCTCCTGCGACGGAGCAGGCTTTCCAGGCGGGCCAGAAGGATGGCTAGATTAAAGGGCTTCGCAAGATAATCGTCTGCGCCGGATTCGAATCCTTTGAGCACGTCTTCGGGACGACCCCGCGCGGTCAGCATCAGTAGGGGAATATAATTCTGAGCTTCGCGGAGCTCCCGGGCGACCGTAAAGCCGTCTTTACCAGGGAGCATGACGTCCAGGACCAGAGCTTCGAAGTCGTTGCTTTTCTTAAGAAGAATCTCCAGCGCTTCCTCGCCCTTGCCTGTGATTTGCACGGAATGACCTTCCGCTTCCAGATTGAAGCGGAGCCCTGTGGCGAGATGCGCTTCATCTTCGACGATGAGTATGCGACTCATGTGCGATAGACCCGGGGCAGCCTGAGAGTGAAGGTGCTGCCGAGCCCTTCACCTTTGCTTTCGGCGAAGGCGTCGCCACCGTATCGGCGGGCAACGGCGCGCACGATAAACAGGCCTAGCCCGGTGCCTTTCACCTGTCCTGTGGCGGGACTTTGCACGCGGTAGAAGCGATTGAAGATGCGCTTGAGCTCGGGGCCAGAAATGCCGATTCCATGATCGCATACGCTCAAGGAAATGGTGTCGATATTGGGCGTGCGGACTTCGACGACGATATCCTTTCTTTCACCGGAATATTTGATGGCATTGTCGAAGAGGTTGAATACCGCGGTACGGAGCTCCTCGGGATTGCCCATAACAGTCAGGTCGTCCGGCGGCGGACTGCTGAAGCGCAGGGCTTCCGGCGGCAAATGATGGCGCAGGCGGGCGAGTTCCAGCGTTTCCGCGACAATCGCGCCGAAGTTGATTTCCTGCCAATTGCGCTTGTGGGTGAGGTGCCGGGTTTCGCCGGCTTTCAGGACCTGCTCGACGGTGCCCAGAAGGCGCTCGGAGTCTTCGAGCATGATGCGGTAGAAGTCTCGGCGCTGGGCCTCGTCGAGAGGACGACTCTGCAGCGTTTCGAGGTAGAGGCGAATGGAAGTGATGGGTGTTTTCAGTTCATGGGTGACCGCGTTGAGGAATGTGTCGTGGCGTTCGTTCCGGCGGATTTCGCGGACGATGAAGATGGTATTGACGACGAGGCCGGCGATGATGACGCCAAAGAAAACAATGCCGAGTACCAGTGGAACGACGCTGCGCCAATGATAGACAACCCAACTGACATTGAGAAAAACGGCCAAGGCAACGAGACACGCGCCAAGCGTAATGAAAAAGGCGATCGTTTTGCCACGGCTGGTGATCCGCATGCCTGGCTATTTTAGTTCATACGGGGGACGTATGCACTCGACGACGGATGCAGAATCTCGTTTCGGAACTGGCTCGGCCCGGCTCGCTGGGACGTGCTGAGGCGACGCCCCTGCTATTTACTCGTGGACCAAAGGGCGTGAAATAGAAATTTCTGAAGAGCTTAGTCTCCCGAGGTCACCGCTTCGGGCTCGACCGCAGCACCAGGGGGCATAAGAATCACGCTGGTAGCAGGAGAATCAATCTCCTGCGGGGTGAGGTGCAGTTTGGGTAGCTTGACATCCCATGCGAGACCGAGGGCGCGCAACACCCAAATACCGTACCAGTTCATGTCCACTTCGTACCAGGCTAGACCGTGCCGCGCGGCTTGCGGCGCGGCGTGATGATTGTTGTGCCAGCCTTCGCCGAAGGTCAGGATGGCCACCCAGAAACTATTGGTGGAAGTGTCCGAGGTGATGAAGCGGCGCGAACCCCACATGTGCGTGGCGGAATTGACCAGCCAAGTGGAGTGCAAGCCCAGGACGGTGCGAAGGAAGACAGCCCACATCATGACCGACAGGCCGAACGGTAGCGTGACGAGAGCGAGAACCGTGATCGGCACCCAATGGTACTTGCTGATCCACATATGAAATTTGTGCTTTCGCAGGTCGGGAACATAGGGCAAGAGTTCCGCCGTGTTCTGGTGCATGGCTTGGCCGGTAATGATCCAACCCATGTGAGCCCACAGGCCGCCGTCTTGCGGAGAGTGGGGATCACCCTCTTTGTCGGTGTTCTGATGATGAAGGCGGTGCGTGGCGACCCAGGCTATGGGACCCCCTTCGAGGGCTAGCGTGCCGCAGGTAGTCAAAAAGTATTCCATCCACACCGGTGTCTTGTAGCCGCGGTGGGTCAACAACCGATGGTAGCCCATGCCGATCCCCAGGCACCCGGCAACGCAATAGAGCACCACCCCCACGATAAGTGCCTTCCAGGAAAACAGGAAGAGAGCGGCTATGGCGCCTACGTGGAACAAAATCATGAATGAGGTGGTGGTCCAGTTCAGCGGTTGCTTGAACGTGCGATCTGTTTTGACAAGGCTCATTTCTCGGGGTCCTTGGTGTCGATTTCGTGCTTGGTACGCTTACGAACGTAGCACGTCAGGAACCGAGGCTCTGTAATACTTGTGTAATCGTGAGTACAGGTCCCGCGAGATTGTCACTGGTGAAGGGAAGTCGAAAGTCCGAAGCGAGTGGTGGGAAATTCGAGGTCGGACGTCATGGCCGCGCCGCGCCGACAGGTGCCAATCGCTAATCTTTCCCTTCGGCGCGGGCTCGCTTGCGGAAAAAGGGAATGGCTTGAGCCACTTTGGCCTGGCCGGTCTGAGCCCAATTTGGGACAGGCCTGGGCGTTTCTGCGAGAAGATTAGAAACATGAATTAAGGAAGGGTGGCAGTCGGCAATGAGCTTGACGAATGCCGTCAGTGGCACGGCGAGAATGATTCCCATAACGCCCCACATCCACCCCCAGAACAACATCCCCATGGTTGCCGCCACCGGGCCGATGTTCACCCGCGATCCGATGAATTTCGGCACCAGCAAATTGGAAGAGATTATGTGCAGGGCAACTACCGTCAGCAAGATCACTACGTAGGGACCTGGCGTATCGAACTGAAGAGTGCCAGCCAGCAGCGGCAGAGCGGCAGCTAACACTGCACCGATGAAGGGCACCAGGTTCAGAACGCCGCTAGCGATGCCGAGAGGCACTGCTCCCTGAAGCTTCAACTCAAGCAAAACGGACAAGGTGATGGCCGCCATCAAGGCGCCAATCACCAGGTTCCCGAGGGCAAAGCCACGTACCATTTGGGTCAGGCGAGTCGTGAATTTAGGTACGTCCATCTTGGCGCCAAAGGCATTGGCCAGCCAGTCGTAGAGATGCGATTTTCGCACCAGCATGAAAAACATCAGGAACGGAACGATGCCGCCGACGATCACAGCTCCCCAGGCCGAGCCAACTCCGCGGATTAAGTACGAAGGCCACGCGGGCGTTTCGCTGACTCGGACCTCCTGGACGCGCTTCGGCGAAGGGGTCGAGGTGATGCTGCCGGCGCTCTTTTGCACTTGCTCGATCCTTTGACTCAACGGCTTAACCGCTTCGCGGATCCTGTCGGCGTACTCGGGCATGTTATCGATCATCAGACTAGCTCTGCCGTACGAGACATACACCAACAGGGTCATCAGGAGCACCCCGGAAATGATGAGCACGGCCGTGGAAATAAGACGGGGAACGTGAAAGCGCTCAAAATATGTAGGAATCGGATCCACTAAGATGGCGAGAAATCCCGCTAAGAGGAACGTAATGCAAAGGGAACTGGCGAAGAAGCCGAAGGCCACTATGATGGCAATCACGATTACCCAAAGAAGCGCGACCACCCGAATGGGTGGTCGCGGCTGGGTCATTACTTCCGCGCTATCCGCCATGCGGATGTCCGGTAGCGTGCCCGGTGCGCGAATTCATCTCCAGCATAAGAGCTCCGTTCGTTGGAAGATTCTTCGTTTTCGTTCAACCCGCCGTCCAACTTACGGTCTGGTCCAGAAACTCGACGTCGGTACCCTCGGGGTTTACTACTCTTGTAAAGTTAGGCCGCCCCAGCAACGTCAAAGCGACCACTCTTATAAGCGCCCGAGGAGCAACAGGATCACGAGGACCAGAACAACGAGACCCAAACCACTGCTGGGATAGTATCCCCAACCACGACTGTAGGGCCAAGTCGGCAGCGCCCCAAGCGCTACTAAGAGCAAGATCACAACCAGAATGGTTATCATGATTGTATCGCCCCATCGCCGTTGCAGCGAATGCTGAGGCTTTCAACCCTCCGACCGCGCATTAAACGATGAAAGCGACTCTTGAACAATCGGTGCATTCGTGTAGCTATTGCCGGACACTGCCGTATCTTGTGTCGCGGTATTACAGGCTCGACATTCGCGGTCTTTGCGAGGATAAACTGCGAGGGTAGAACGCAGGATTTAGGGTGACGGGTGAAACACTCCCGGCATTCGGTGCTGCCCTCGACAAAATACAGGGAAACAGGTATGTCAATCTAGGGGTGACTGCCCAATCATAACGCAGCACGCGAAGGACCAAGAGAACGGTCAACGGAGGATCGGGATTTTTTCCGCTAAACTTTAATAATGGCGCTCCGCATCGTAGTAGCTGACGATCACGACATCATTCGCCGCGGACTAAAGCAGCTTCTCACCGCGCATCACGGCTGGGAGGTCTGCGCGGAGGCCAAAACGGGCCGCGAGGCCGTCTCCATCACCGAACAGCTTAAGCCCGACATCGTGGTGATGGACATCAGCATGCCCGACCTGAACGGTTTAGAGGCCGCCCGCCGCATCAAGAAAGCGCTTCCCCGAACGGAGATATTGATCCTGACGCTTCACTTTTCCGATCAACTCGTGCGCGAGATTGTGGAAGCGGGCGTGCGCGCTTACATTATGAAATCGGATGCCGACAAAGACTTGGTGTCCGCGGTTGAAGCCCTGTCGAACCACCGCTCCTTCTTCACCGCGCGAGCTGCGGATATGCTCCTGGATGGATTCAGCCGGCAACATGCCGCTCCGGACCCGCAGACGTTGCTGCGAAGCAGGCTCACGTCGCGCGAACGCGAAATTGTGCAACTCCTTGCCGAAGGCAAGAGCAGTAAGGAAGTGGCGGTCGCTTTGGGAATCAGCGTAAAGACCGCGGAAACGCATCGCGCGAACATCATGAGGAAGCTGGAACTGCATTCGGTCAGTGAATTGGTTCGGTATGCTGTGCGGAATCAAATTATAGAAGCGTAGTTTAGCAAAGCGAAGAGTTCTTCAGTGATTTGGATGACCCTTGCTGGAGCAGGTATATGGCGGCCCAACGTCCCCCTTCTCCATCGAACGAGTCTGGAGGGAACGTGCCGCGAGTATTGATTGTCGATGATCACGCCGCAATTCGGCGAGGAGTCCAGGGAATTTTGCATTCGTTCCCGGAGTGGGAGCTGTGTGGCGAGGCCGACAATGGACAGGAAGCAGTGCGGCTCGCCGAGTCGCTGAAACCCGAAATCATCATCATGGACGTTTCAATGCCGGTGCTGAATGGCTTGGAAGCCACGCGCATCATTCGAGACGCCCACCCCGAGACCAAAGTGTTGCTGTTGACGCTCCATTCATCGACGGAGTTGGTGCGCAGTGCCTTTCGCGCCGGCGCGAGAGGCTACGTGCTCAAGTCGGACGCGGAACAAGAGTTGGTACGAGCGTTGCATGTAGTTTTGGGCGAGGGAACCTACGTGAGTCCGGCTATCGACGAGAATGTTGCACAGAAGGTAGTTGAGGAATTACGCCGGCAGCAGCAGAACTAGCAACGGTCTAGCTGTCATTGGCCCTCGTCGCCACCATGTATCTTGACCGAAGTCATGCAGCAGGTTTCAGGTAGAACCCAGCTTCGTGAGGCTTGAGGCTTGCCGCATGAAAAATCGACGCGACAATATTGACGACCTTGGCGACGTCCGCAATGGAGCGGACAACCCTTACCCTTCGCGAACGGAGGACCCCGTGTCGGACAAAGGACGCGAATTTGCCAGCTTGCTCGTGGGATTTGGTGTGGGTGTAGGGTTGGCGATCTTATTTGCGCCGCAATCCGGCAACGAAACCCGCGAGTGGATCAGTGCCAATGTCGAGGACGGTTTCAGGCAGGTTCGGCGACGTGGGCGAAGATTGATTTTTGAAGCTCAAGATTTGCTGGATCGTGGCGAACATACCGTCAGCCGCGCCCTGAGGACCGGTAAAAACGTGCTCGAATCCGTGGCCGACAAACTCGATTAGTTTTCCGAGTCGCTTATTTTTCTTGTGAGGGCATGGTTCAAACGCTCACAGGATCATGCTCACTGCGGTTGAATCGGTGCGAACAACGTGTGCGGAGGTCTGTGACACACGGTCTGGCGCGAAGTTGAATTTCTATAAAATGGTCAATTCTGAAGAGCGACCGGCCCTGCTTGCGTGAGGTTCAGGAGCTGCTGACGCAGCCTGACGCGGGCACGAAAAACGCGAGACTTCACGGTAGAAACCGTAATTCCGAGCGCTTGAGCCAACTCACGATTCGTCCAACCTTCGGCCTTTTGCAAGATAAACGTATCTTGCAGCGACGGGTTCAAACCACTGAATGCTTTTCGGGTCAGCTCCTTGCTCATGTACTGACGTTCCGGATCCTGCCGGCTGTCCTCGATCTCCGGAAACGGTCGCGGCTCATCTTCGGAATTGCTGGTGTCACGGTAGTCCGAAATGCGCTCCGAGTTGCGTTTCCGCAGCTTCATGAGAGCTTCGTTGATCGTAATGCGGACCAGCCAGGTGGAAAATTGCGAATTTCCTTCGAACCGGTCGATATGATGGAACGCTTTTACCAGCACATTCTGCAGGTTGTCTTCCGCGTCTTCTCGATTTCGGAGCATGTTCAGGGAGAGCCCATAAACTTGGCCTGAGTGTCTGCGAACGAGTTCTGTAAACGCTTCTTCGTTTCCCGCCTGGGCCCTGGCCACCAATTGCCGTTCAAGAATATTCGCTTGGCTCGCCATGTTCAGAAACACTCCTTTGCAGAACGTTCAAAGTTTGATGGAAACGTTATAGAGCGAGCAGCCCTAACGAACAATACAGCGGTCCATGTAGTTCAGAGACAACGAGCGTGTACCGGTTTGAGGCAATACGTTCGAGAAGCTAGAGGGATATAAGAACAGTAATTAGAAACACTTAGGCAGCCCGCCGCTGAATTAGAAAGTTCTCTGACCCGGAGAGCTCGTAACTTGCGGTAGAGCAGAGCCGATCTGTGGAAAAGCACCAGAACGTCTTGGTTCAGACTGAACCGAAAACCAACCTACGATCCCATCTTGGGAATAGAGACGCTCGGGCAAAACACCACGTGCATCGTAACCCTCATACAGTCAGTTGTTTGGTCGGGTCTGCACCGCTGCGGAGTGGCATGCTGCTTGCCAGAATCCCGGTAGGGAGTCTAGGTGTCTTTTGCGCTGGCGTGGACCGGAAAAGAAAATTGGTAACGGAGCTGCCGATTGAGGTGCGCCACGAATGCGTTGGGCGGCATTGGGGTGATGCGACACGCCTTGCAATCGTTCTGACGCTGTTTTGTGCGCCGTATCTCACAAGCGCTCAAAGTTCGGTTCGCGAGGAGTACAGAACTAGGCGAGCTATCTCGCAACGTTCCCCAGCTTTATTGAGTGGCCGGAGACCGCATTTTCTTCCCCAGACGCTCCATTCCTGGTCTGTGTTCTCGGTGATTTCCGCTTTGGCACGGCTCTCGCCGAATTCACCCGCAGCTCATCGCCGCACGGCCGGCGAATCGACATCCGATGGGTACGCAAGAATGACAACCTAAGGCGTTGTCACATCCTGTTCATCAGCAACTCGGAGGCGAAAAGCTACGCCAGCATTCTGAAGATTGTTCAGCGGGCAGACACTTTGACGGTTGGAGAGACAACCGACTTTCTGAGTGCCGGGGGAATGTTGAGTTTCTCGTTCCAAAACGAATTTTTGCAGTTTGAAGTGAATCTTGCGGCGGCGAACGAAGCGCATTTGCAAGTGAGTTCCAAACTTCTTGCACTGGCGCATCGGGTCGTAAGAGGCGGATTCATCGAAAGGTGACACGGTTGGCAAATTAAGGCTGGAGTTATCTACCCGCCAGTCTGCTATGTCGCGGGCGCACGGAACAAGTTCTCTCAGGACGCTGATTTCAAAAGAGAAAGTAGGAAACCGGGGGAACAATGGACAAAGCACACAGTGTGTCTCAGGCATCCCGCATTAATCTCCCAGAACTGCTCTCTCGTGTCGATAACGATCGCGAACTCTTGCTCGACCTTTTGACCCTCTTCAAAGAAGAGTTTCCTCGGCTCTTGGAGACCCTCCACGATGCCGTGGCCGTCCAGGACATGAAGCAAACCGCGATGGTAAGCCACACACTGAAAGGAATGCTGTTGAATATGGCCATCCCCAGGGCTGCTGAGGCTGTGGCGCTATTGGAGCGATTGGCGCAAGAGGAAACGAAAACATCCGTACCGAAGGCATTTGCGGCATTCGAGATGGAGGTGCAAGGACTGTTGCCGGAAATGGAGACCTGCATGGGCGAGGTGTCGCGTTGAGAATTTTGATCGCGGACGACGAAGGCCTCTCACGACAACTTCTGGAAAGGACACTGGAGCGCGCAGGCTACGAGGTCATGGCCGTCGAGAATGGACGTCTGGCGGTTGAACAATTGAACCGGCCGGACGGTCCGCGCCTCGCTTTGCTCGACTGGGTGATGCCGGAACTCGATGGCCCCGGGGTCTGCCGCGCAGTGCGACGCCAACAAGAACAGCGAGAGTATTCTTACGTTTACATAGTTCTGTTGATATCAAAGGAATCGAAGGAAGACATCGTGACCGGCTTGGAGTCGGGCGCGGACGACTATCTCACGAAGCCTTTCGATGTCGATGAACTGAAGGCGCGACTGCGGACCGGCGAGCGCATTCTGCACCTGGAGGGTAGGCTCGTGGAAGCGCGTGAGATGATGCGTTTCAAAGCCACGCATGATGCCCTCACCTCAATTTGGAACCGAGGCGTGATTGTGGATCTCTTGGGCCGCGAATTGGCTCGCTCTCAACGGGAATCGGGCTGTACGATCGTGCTGCTGACGTCGATCATTTCAAGTCCATCAATGACACCCACGGTCATCTCGTCGGCGATGAAGTCCTGAAGGAAATAGCACGGCGGCTCCTGTTGTCCATACGTTCTTATGATTTCGTTGGTCGATACGGCGGCGAAGAATTTTTGCTGGTCCTGAATAACTGCAATCCGCAATCCGTGGAGGCGCGTGCGGAGGAGCTTCGGAAAGTCGTGAACAGCCGGCCAATTCAGACCGCGATTGGCACCGTGCAAGTCAGCATGAGCCTAGGCGTGCTCTTGAGCAGCGATTGGGGGATTCGGCCGGTAGAGGAATTGCTCTATGAAGTGGATGCGGCCCTCTACGCGGCCAAAGCCGCGGGCCGCGATTGCGTTCGGGTGGCTAGACCCTCTGCAGACGTCCGGCTCACCACCAAAGAGACCGCTCACAGACTGCGCTAAATCACGTCGTTTTGACCTTGGAGGCTGTCTGCCCCAGCAGGCTTCGCATGGCAGCGCTTGACCCAGGGGCTCGCCTTTCCCGCCACGCCTCTAGCCTCTTGCAGGTGTCTTCGATGTTCGAAAACAAATGGGGATTCTTGAATGCGGACCGCCAGGTCGGAACGATGGAGCGCATGCGATCCCACACCACCCAGATTTCGCCATTGCTCTCGAAGAACAGCTCGTCGTCAATCAAACCGCGATTGACAATGCTCGCCACCATATCCCAATAGCTGATGACCATGCGGATGTACGTGTTCTCCTCGCCGCCTTGCGGAAACTTCTGCATCATTTCTTCGGGCGACACCGGGTGAAAATGCTCAATGAA
>Ga0210401_10002277_pt1 | contig 21397 bp, 18 predicted proteins | sample IncBWH32MmetaG_FD_150866 | JGI IMG/M metagenome (GOLD analysis project Ga0210401, IMG submission 150866) | Forest soil microbial communities from Barre Woods Harvard Forest LTER site, Petersham, Massachusetts, United States - Inc-BW-H-32-M | ecosystem: Environmental > Terrestrial > Soil >... | reverse complement strand
TACGAAATGCCGCGTTCGCGCAGAAAACTCTTGGCCCGGCGGCAATCGCAGCACCAGGAGGTTGAATACACAGTGATGTCTGACATACGCCCCTTCTACTCTTCTACTACATTTGTACCATAGCTAGCTATAAGATGCGCCCGCCGGGCCTGGGGATGCGAGGATATCCAAAAGTAAATAAGGCACATAAGGGCTAGGCGGCCTGGTGCTGCACGGCGCTGTTGGACGCGCCTGCTCCGCCGGAACCTGAACCGGCTCTAGTGGCGGCCTGCAAGCGAGCGGTGGCGCGTTCGATTGCGGCGTTCGCGCGATCCCAATCGGCTTCGGTTGATCCGGCCTTCGGCGTGTCGGACCTGGCGCGTTCCAGAGCGACAGTGGCGCGCACGACGTCAATTTCTTCGGCGCGCTCGGAAATTTCAGCGAGGACGATCACGCGGTCCGGCAGCACTTCGGCAAAACCGTACATCACAGTGAGGTAACGCGTTTCGCTGCCCTTGTGGTACGTGAGGATTCCGACGCCGAGCTCGGTGATCAGCGGCGCGTGGCCCGGGAGAATGCCCAGGTAGCCGTCTTTTCCGGGCATTTCTAGCGAGTCAACATCTTCGCTGAGGATGTGGCGCTCGGGCGTCACCACTTGCAGCTCGATTTTATCTGGTAGTGTGGCCATTTAATTTGTTTCGTCCGCTTCGCGTTTGTTGGCGCGAACTACGCTGCCGCGCCTGCCGCCATCTTTTCTGCTTTCTCGCGAACTTCTTCGATGGTGCCGACCATGTAGAAAGCTTGCTCCGGCAAATCGTCGTGCTTGCCTTCGACGATTTCTTTGAAGCCGCGGACGGTGTCTTCGATCTTCACGTACTTCCCTGCCAGTCCCGTGAACTGCTCGGCAACAAACATCGGCTGCGAGAGGAACTTTTCGATTTTGCGTGCGCGCGTGACGGTTTGCTTGTCATCGTCGGAAAGTTCTTCGATGCCGAGAATCGCGATGATGTCTTGCAATTCCTTGTAGCGCTGCAGAACCGCTTTCACGGAGCGCGCGACGTTGTAATGTTCCTGTCCGACAATGCGCGGATCCAAAATGCGCGAGAAGCTCGCCAGCGGATCTACGGCGGGATAAATTCCGCGTTCGACGATCTGGCGGCTCAGATTGGTCGTGGCGTCCAGGTGCGCAAAAGTTGCGGCTGGCGCGGGATCGGTGTAGTCGTCCGCCGGAACGTAAATCGCTTGCACGGAAGTGATCGAGCCATTTTTGGTGGAAGTAATGCGCTCCTGGAGTTCGCCGATTTCGGTGTTGAGGTTCGGCTGGTAGCCGACGGCGGAGGGCATGCGTCCCAGCAGCGCGGAAACTTCCGAGCCGGCTTGCACGAATCGGAAAATATTGTCAATGAAGAGCAGGACGTCGAGTTTTTCTTCGTCGCGGAAATATTCGGCGACGGTGAGGCCAGTTAGTCCGACGCGGAGCCGGGCGCCGGGCGGTTCGGTCATTTGGCCATAGATCAACGCGCAGCGGGATTTTTCGGAATTTCCCGGGACGATTACGCCGGATTCCTGCATTTCCAGCCAGAGGTCGTTGCCTTCGCGCGTCCGTTCGCCGACGCCGGAGAAAACCGACACGCCGCCGTGCTTCATGGCGACGTTGTGGATCAGTTCTTGAATGAGCACGGTCTTGCCGACGCCGGCGCCGCCGAAGAGTCCGATTTTCCCGCCTTTCAGGTACGGCTCGGCGAGGTCCACGACCTTGATCCCGGTCTCGAACATTTCGAGGTTGGTGGATTGGTCTTCGAGCAGCGGCGCCGGACGGTGAATCGGGTAGCGCTTTTCGTACTTCACCGGGCCGAGATTATCAACCGGCTCACCGAGGACGTTGAGCACGCGACCGAGCACGCCGCGGCCTACGGGCACGGAAATAGGCTCTCCGAGGTCGAGCGCTTTCATGCCGCGCACCAGGCCTTCGGTCGGGTTCATCGCGACGCAGCGCACGCGACCTTCGCCGAGGTGTTGCGCGACTTCGGCAACGATGTCGAGCGGCTCGGGATTGTTGAAACCTTCGCTGGTGATGCGCACCGCATTGTGGATGAAGGGAAGGTGTCCTTCTTCGAATTGCACGTCAACAACTGGGCCGATGACCTCTACGATGTGGCCGATCCTGTGTTCTGTTGTAGCCATTCAGTGCTCCTCGAGAAACGTCACCTGTGACTCGTGACCCCTGCTATCCGACTATTCGCCGTTTCAACGATCTCCCAAGTGCGTTGATGAGTTGGCCCACGGAATCGCACAACACGCGGCCTTCTTCAAAACGTGGTGCAGCAACATATCCGAGATCGCTGTTTAGAATTAGAAAATACCGTGTTTCCTCCAACTCACCGGCTGCAATCTGCAACGACCGCAGCAGCTCCTTTGTTGTACGGCGTCCGAAGCCTTCGGCAATGTTCGCCGGGACCGAAGCGGACGCCCTCCGCAACTGCGAAACCATGCCAAATAACTCGGACCTCGGAAAACTCGCCGTCACTTTGTAAACCAACAGCACCAGCTCATGCGCTCTCTGCCAGGCCGTCAATTCGGTGAAGCTGTTGATTTTCACGATTCACGAATCACAAGTCACGATTCACGAAGTTGCCGACGCCGCACCGCTGACAATTTCGATCAGTTCCTTCGTAATCGCAGCTTGACGGATATTATTCATCCGCAGCGTCAACTTTTCGATCAGCTCGGAGGCGTTGCGCGTTGCTGAGTCCATGGCGGTCATGCGCGCGGCGTGTTCTGCGGCAGCGGATTCGAGCAGGATGCGGAAAATTTCGCCTTCGAGGTAGCGCGGGACGAGGCCGTTGAAAATTTCTTCGACCGGCTGCTCGTAGATATAATCCACCAGGCGCCCTTGGCCTCCGGGAGCAGGCTCGGTGGGCAAGGAGCCACCGGGACCGGCGTGATGGGCAGCCAGCTCTTCGGCGTGCGGCGATTCCTTCACGACTTCGGGATCCACGGGCAGAAGTTTTTCCGCGCGCAGATTCTGCACCATCACGTTCTTGAACTCGTTGTAGATGGCATACACGGCATCCACTTCGCCGCTGGTGTACAGCTCGGCAACACGCGCGGCAATTTCCTTGGCTTTCGAGAATTCCACTCTCGCCGAGACGTCCAGATATTCCGCGACGAATGAATAGCCACGCTTGCGCAGTGTGTCGCGGCCTTTTTTGCCAACGACGATAAGCTCTAGCTTCTGCGCGTGATGCTCGCGAATGAAGTCCATGGCGTGACGCAGCACGTTGGAATTAAAGGCGCCGCAGAGGCTGCGGTCGCCGGTGAGAACCATCACCAGATTTTTTTCCTCCGGGCGCCGCTGCAGCAGAGGATGCGCGGGAGATTCCATGCGCGCGGCCGCGGAGCGCAGCACTCGAATAATTTCCTTGGCATAGGGGCGTGCAGCAAAGACGCCTTCTTGTGCCCGCCGCAGTTTTGCCGCGGCGACAAATTTCATGGCGCGAGTGATCTGCTGCGTGCTCTTCACCGAGCGAATGCGCCGCCGATAATCGAGAAGTGTGGGCATCGAGTAGGATTAATTCGCCTGGACCGCCGCCGGAGCGGTCTTGATGGTGGTTTTGAAGCGCTCTTTGAAAGCGTCGAGCGCTTTTTTCGCTTCGGCGCGGTTGGTGTCGTCAAAGGCTTTCTTCTCGCGCAGGGATTTCAGCAGGCCGCTGTAATTCGTCTCGATGAACGGATATAACTCGGTCTCGAAGCGGCGACATTCGGAAACCGGCAGATCGTCGAGATACTTGTTGGAAGCGGCGAAAATAATCAGGACCTGATTTTCGACGGAGAGCGGCTGGTATTGGTCTTGCTTCAAAATTTCCATCAAGCGCTGGCCGCGGGCGAGTTGAGCCTGCGTGGCCTTGTCGAGCTGTTCAGTGCCGAACTGCGCGAAGGCTGCCAGGTCGCGGTACTGCGCGAGATCCAGACGCAAGGTGCCGGCGACCTGGCGCATGGCTTTAATTTGCGCGTTCCCTCCGACGCGGCTGACGGAAATGCCGGCGTTCACGGCGGGGCGGATGCCGCTGTTGAAAAGGTCGGCCTCGAGGTAAATCTGGCCGTCGGTGATGGAAATTACGTTCGTCGGAATGTAGGCGGAAACATCGCCGGCTTGCGTTTCAATTACCGGCAGCGCGGTCAGGGAGCCCGCGCCGAGTTCGTCGTTCAGTTTCGCGGCGCGTTCGAGCAGGCGCGAGTGCAGGAAGAAAACGTCTCCCGGGAAAGCTTCGCGGCCAGGCGGGCGGCGCAGCAAGAGCGAAATTTCGCGGTAGGACTGCGCGTGCTTGGAAAGATCGTCGTAGAAGCAGATGGCGTGACGCTTGTTGTCTCGGAAATATTCGCCGATAGCACACGCGGCGAAGGGCGCGATGTATTGCATGGACGCGGATTCAGAAGCGGTGGCGGCGACGACGATGCTGTGCTCCATCGCGCCGTAATCGGTGAGCGTCTTGATCACCTGCGCGACGGTGGAACGTTTCTGGCCGATGGCGCAGTAGATGCAAATCAAATCCCCGCCGCGCTGGTTGAGGATCGTGTCAATGATGATGGCGGTTTTGCCGATTTGGCGGTCGCCGATGATCAGCTCGCGCTGACCGCGGCCGATGGGAATCATGGCGTCAATGGACTTGATACCGGTCTGAATGGGTTCGCGCACGGGTTGGCGAGCGACGACGCCGGGAGCAAGGCGTTCGAGCGGATTGCGCTGCGTGGACTGGATGGGGCCTTTGTCATCAATGGGACTTCCGAGCGCGTCCACGACGCGGCCGATCATGCCATCGCCCACCGGCACGGACATGATTTTTCCAGTGCGCTTGACGGTGTCGCCTTCTTTGATTTCGGTGTAGTCGCCGAGGAGCACGGCGCCGACCTGATCTTCCTCGAGGTTCAGCGCGATGCCGAAAACGTCGTGCGGGAATTCGATCATTTCGCCGGCCATGCACTTATCGAGGCCGTGAATGCGCGCGATGCCGTCGCCAACGGAGATGACGGTGCCGACTTCCTCGACCGCGAGGGTTTGCTGATAATTTTCGATCTGCTCGCGCAGGATCTTGGTTATTTCGTCCGCTTTGATGTTGGCCATCCTGACTCCTGTTTTCTAGTGACCGTGTGACGCCGGCGCTGTAACGCGCGATGTGGCGTCGTGTTTTTTATTCAGCTTCTAGCTGTTCGCGCAAGTGATTCAGTTGCTCGCGCACCGAGCCATCATAAACCGTGGACCCGACGCGCACGACGGCGCCGCCCAGTAAGTCTTTATCTTCGGCGAAATGCGCTTCGATCTTTTTTCCGGTGCGGCGCTGCAGCACCGCGAGCAGATCTTTTTTCTCCGCATCGCTGAGAGCGCGCGCGGTGGTGACTTCGGCTTCGGCGATGCCCAGGCGCTTATTTAGCTCCGTGCCAAACACCGGCAAAATCTCGTGAAACAGATGGGTGCGGCGGTGATCCACGATCAGGCAGATGAAATTGCGCACGGCGTCGTTGAGGCCCATCTTCGCGGCCACCGCAGTGATGATTTTGTTTTTTGCCGCGCCATCCACTGCGGGACTTTCCAGAGCGTTGCGCAGATCGGCCGAAGCAAGAAACGTTTCGACGAACGCGGCGAGGTCCTTGCGAATTGCTTCGCCGGACTTGCGTTCGAGGGCCACGTCGGCCAGCGCCGCGGCGTAACGGTCGGCTACCGCGCTCAATTGACGCTCCCTTCCAACTCGGCGATGAAAGTGCGAATCAGCGCGGCTTCGGATTTGGGCGCCAGTTCCTGCTTTAGCAATACTTCGGCGCGTTCGACCGCGAGGCGCGCGCCCAGCACTTTCAATTCGATGCGAGCCGCGCGGCCTGCCGCTTCGATTTCGGCGCGGGCGGCCAGTTCGATTTTCTCGGCTTCGGCGCGGCCCAGATCGCGCAGGCGCTGCGCTTCGGCCTCGGCGTCGCGCTCGGCGTCCACGCGCAATTGTTCAATCTCACGCCCGAGGCCTTCGAGCTTGGTTTTGATTTCGCGGCGCTGGCGCTCGGCGGCTTCGCGGGCGCGCGCGCCTTCTGCGATCTTCCTGGAAATTTCTTCGGCCTGCGCGCGAAAAGCCGGCGCGGCGTATTTCACAATGCTGTAGGCAATGGCGCCGAATACCAGCGCAAAGTTAAGCCAGCGAAAAACCCAGCCTGTGGTGGAATCCGCCGGGGACGCTGCGCCCTCTTGCGCGAAGGCCGGAGCGGCAGCCAGCGTTAGAAAAATTGCCAGGAAGCCGAACGCGCGACCTGCGGACTTTATATGGTGAGTGAGCCGGAAAATCATTGGCGCGCACCGCCGGGCGAAGGACTTGTGCCTTCCAGAATGCTGCGCGCGATAGCCCCGGCCAGTTCCGGGGTTTGACGCTCGACTTCCTTGCGCCCTTCCACCAGCTCGGCTTCGATTCTCTTCTTGGCCTCGTCAACTTCCTTGCGCGCGAGGGAGCGTTGCGCTTTCAGATTCTTGGCGCGCTCTTCTAGAACGGCCTGACGGGCCGCTTCCTGCTCCAGATAAATCTCGCCTTGGGCTTTGCGCAGAGCTGCATTGTAATTTTCCAGATCCTGCCGGGCCGCTGCCTCGACAGCGGCCGCTTCGGCGCGCGCGCCTTCGATTTTGGCGCTGCGTTCGGCCATGGCTTTCTGGATCGGGGTGAAGAAAGCCCAACGCATGAAGAGATAAAACAGGAAAACGATGATGACCGTGGGCACAGCTTGAAGAAACAGGTCACCGAGCTGGCGAAGGATTTCCATCGTTAGGAAAGCGAACGAATACTTTTGCCCCGTTTTTCTATTTGCACTGTTGCCCGAAACTGCGACCAGCCGCTCCGGGACACACTTCTAGGCTCAAGCAAAGGCCGCGATTATCGCATCGAGTCCCGCTCCCGTCAACGCTTTACGGCCTATTATGCGCGAAGGAAGAGAGGCACGCTGTAGTCCATTCTACTTCGGCAGAGGCCCGATATGCCAATCCGGAGCGCGCGGTTCGACGGGTGCTTAGTGCCGGGCGAGCGGGCTGTGGGAACCTTCAAACGCCTGCTTGCGCCTGACCACGAACCACAATTGAATGGCGATCCAAGGCAGGGAGAAAACCAAGCTGATCCACAATGGAAACCGGAACTGCGTCGGCGGCAGCCCCAGCGAGTTTTGCATCGTGGTCATGGCTTCTTCGTAGCGGGCTTGAGCGCCGGGAAGGATTACGGAAATGATGGAATTGAAAATTGCAAAATTAAAATAGTAGATGGCGAGGCTGCGGCCCCACTTTTCCAGCTTGAGCAAACCGTAGGCCATCAGGAGTTGCACGGACATGTAACCGACAACGATGAGCGAAGCTTTGCCTCCGGTGAAGAAGAAGCCCAAGAAGGTGAGAGGCAAATGCAGGATATTGAGGACCGGAAACATGCAGGCGCCCACCAGCGCCAGGTACGCAATGATGGTGATGCTCACCGGCCTTTTTGGTGAGCCGGGCACTTCCGTCGGCGCGAGCACTGCGGGCGTCCAACTCGAGGACGGCGTCGTTGCGGCGCCGTGGAATATTTCTCTTATCGGACGCGTGTTGAAGAAATACAGCCACCAGCCGCCCAACAGCGCGAGCAGCGCGTAGAAGATCGCCATGCCGATGCGCACCGCGATCATCAGGTGTTCGAGCGGCGGGATGGCTTCGCCGGGTGGCACGGCGGACACCGGCGGAGTTGGCAGGGGCATCACCAGCATCATAAGCAGGCCGGGCACAGCCATCACCAGAAGCAGGCCGCTGAAAACGAGCATGGAAATTCTGGACCATTCGCGGAGTCGCAGCAGATTCATTCCGGTGGCGATGCCCCACGCCGCAAAGCCCAGCATAAATATGGACATTATTAGGCCGGCGTATCGAGTGAACGCCGGAGTGGCATCTGTGGCGGGCATCACGGCGACGCCGAGGATCATGAGCGTGCCCGAAAGCAGCGCCAGGCCGGAGCCGATGAAGACTACTACAGCTGCAATCGTGACACCTGCCGGGCGCTTCATTGATCCTCTCTTGCCACGCGTGATGTTTCTTTTCGTGGAGTATATACCACGGTGCGGGCCGGCTGGCGGATGTGTGAAGCGGCGCTCGGCTGCCCTAGTAGGCGTAGGCCTGGAGGAGCGCGAAAACGACCACACCGGTGACTGAGACGTACAGCCAGATGGGAAAGGTGTAGCGCGCGATGCGTTTGTGCTGCGGGAAGCGGCCGCTTAGTGAAAAGAAGAAGGTGATGAGTACCAGGGGTAGCGCGACAACCGAGAGAATAATGTGGCTGGCGAGGATCGAGAGGTAGATCGCGCGAATGGTCGCGTGGCCTGTGGGGAAACGCGTATCGCCGTGCAGGGCGTGGTTCACGATATAGCTGACCAGGAAGAGCGACGAGAACGCGAAGGCTAGCAGCATGCTGGCGCGGTGGGATTTGCGGTCGCGTTTTTTAATGAAGTAGAGCCCGGTGCAGAGCGCGATGGCGCTGAGACCGTTAAGCACCGCATTTAGTGCGGGCAGGAAAACAAATCTGCCTGCGAACTGCGCGGGAGCGCGGTGCAAATAAAGCAGCCACAGCAGAAACGACACCGCCCCGGCGCTCACGACGAAGATCGAGCCGAGTACCGCGCGTTGGTTGGTCTGTGCCTGGTCCATGGAACTTCGTACGATACTACAAATTCTTGAGTGGAGCATCGAGGGAAAAATATCGTGGCGGTTTAGTTCGCGGGTAATTTGAAAGCGCGCGGGAAAGACATCGCGAGGCTAAGTCCTCGAAGAGCTGGGGCGCGGCCCTGCGATCCCACACAGCGGGATCTCAGGATGAATCGCCCGGTACGGCGATTCACAAGTAGCGCCCCAACCGACTAAGAGCGCGCGAAGTGCGTCGCGAAGCCGTGGCGCGGTTCGCCTATCGGGAGACTGGCGTTCCCAGGCACGTCCTTCCTTAGGCGCGAAGGCTAGGACTATTTGGCGGCCGGTTCGGGCTGAGCGGAGACCACCGCTTCGGTGTTGAACCGCGTGCGTTGCAGGCGATAGCCGTCGCGCGTGCGAATGTGATAGCGCTTGTGCTGGTCGCTTGAGAGTTTTACGGTGATGGTGCGCCAGCCGCGGTTGGGATTGGGCTTGGGGTAATAGCTCAGCGAATAGAGATGCGCTAGATCATCACGGATGGAAGCGAAGGCGTTCTGTTCGTCTTTCCAATTGTGCGCGAAATATACTTTGCCACCGGTGGCTGCGGTCATGCGTTGAAACACGGCGTTGGAAATGGGCTCGAGGTGGGCTTGTTCCGTGCTCACCATATAAATGGTGGTGCCGGTGGATTGCGCGAGCTCGGCGACGTCCTCTGGCGGGACCATGCTGTAATTATCGGGGCCGTTGGAGAAGACCACGATGACTTTTCGTCCCGTGAAGTGCGCTGCGTCCTGCACGGTGAGCAACAGGCAGTTGTAGAGCGCCGCATCGTCTCCGGCGACGGTGGTGCGGGCGGCGCGCAGAACTTGCGAACGGTCGGAGGTGAGCAGGGCGGCGCGGGAAAGATCGCGGCTGTAGGAATAGAACGCGACTTTATCCGCACCCTCGAGCGAACGCACGAAATCGGCGATGGCGTCTTGCGCAAATACGAACCCGCGGTACATATAATTGCTGGTGTCGAAGAGAACGAAAACGTTGGCGCCCTCGACAAGTGAAGTGAGCTCGCTTGCGGAGACCCGGCCGCCGGAATCTTTTTGTGCCGCGGCGGAGGCGTCGGCGGGCTTGGCAGCGGACGACGGCGCGCTGCTGAGCGCGCGGGCGGATTCATTGCCCTCTCCGAAGGTGGCGATGTTTTCCGCGATGCCATCCTCGGCAATGACGAAATCCTGCGGATTAAGGCCGGTGACGTACTTTCCCTTGTTGTCGGTGACGGCCACGTTCAACTGCACCAAATCCACGGTGACGTTGATGCGTGGCGGGCTACTTTCCTGCGCGACGGGCGAAGTGCGGACGAAAACGGAGAGTGCGACGGCGAGAATGAGTGCGATCACGAATCGTTTGCACATGACGAGCCTCGATGTTGTTCGTTGCTACATTTGCTTCGCAGGGCCGGGTGGGCGTATCTGGATATGCCCTAGCGGCGCCGGAATATCCTAGGGCTGCGGTCTGCCGAAACTGGCGGGCAGTGACGTAACTTTGCCCTGGCGGAACTCTTCTCCAGTTTCGCGCATGGCGCGGAGAATGGCCGGCCAATCGTTCAAGTCCGTGGCGAAAATCTTCGCAACCATACGCTCGGTGAGTTCGGGGGCCAGACGATTCAGCGTCACCGGCGGATAGCCCATTTCGTCGGCCAGACGCGCCCAGTACAGATTCGTCGAGTCCCAGGTTTCGGCCAGCAAGCGGCTGGAATAACCCTGGAACATGGGAAACGGCCGGACGTTGAGCAATTCGCGGGCATACGTGCGCGCGAGGACCGGATGCGGCACACCGAAATCCTGCGACAGGCGCGTCCAGGTGATTTCCGCGGGATGATCTCGGGACAAATCCTGCAGTTCGCGCCCGGAGATTCCCCAGGAATTGGTGTCGTCGGGAAATCTACGGCGAAACTCCGCGGTCAAATAGAAGGCGTCGGCGGGCGTGATCTGCGAGGAAATGTCGGCCAGCTGGCCCGCGCGCAGAGTGGCCTCGAGCTGCGCGGCCCTTTGGGGAATCATGCGATCGGAAAGGATGTTGGTGACTTTCGCGCGCAGATCTTCATTTTGCACCGCCGCTGCGAGCATTTCGTCGCCCGCGCGCTGATAGAGCGCGACGGCGTGCAGTTCGTCGCGGCTGACGTTCCACCAGCGCGGCAGCACGGCATTGGTCAAAACGGATGGCACCAGGTCCGACCAGATCAGCGCCTGGACATTTTCAGGCGCAATAAAATCTTCTTCCATTTGCGCCAGAACGTAAGGCAAGTCAGCGAGCGAGCCCACCAGATGCGCGCCACCGCCCGCGGGAGAGCCGGCGCCGAACAAGCGCGGAGTAAGCCAGAGGGATTCTTCGGTGCCCATCACCGTCTCGCCGGAAAAATCGTGCGAGCGAATGAGCAACGGATTATTGTGCAGTGCTTGGGAGCCGGGCGGTTCGTAATAGGCGTAACTGAAACCGACGAGCGTGTCGCGCAAGAAGGGAGCGAGCAGTCCGCGAGCTTGTTCCAGTTCTGGGCCGGACACTTGCGATTTCAGGACCTTGGCAAGGTCTGTGCGCATTTCGATTTCGGTGTGGCGATTGTTGTAAGACCCGGCGGTGAACGTGGTGCGCTCGCTGCTGGTGAAGATGGGGCGCGGCATCTGGAATTCGGCGAGTTGCTCGGCGAGCGGAAGCAGACGATCGCCTGCGGGAGTTCCTTGCGGGGTCGGCGTGAGTCCGTCGCCTAGCGCGAGCAGCGTGTCGAGAGAAACCAGGCGCTGGTCGTCTAGCACCGCGCGAATTCTTTCCGCCAATTCGCCGTGGATCCGCTGGCCTTCGGAATTTGTCTGGCGAGGGCCGGCGATCAATTCGACAATTTCATCCTGCGAGCGTCTGGTTTCACCAGTGGCGCCGCGCAGCACGTGTCCGAGCGAGACGCGCCCGGCGTCGAAGACCTGGGTGGACGAAGTGATGTGCGCGAAAGGTTTGATCATGCCCTGCCAGGATTCGTCGCGAGCGCTAAGGGGGATTTCGCCCTGGCGAGCGAGGATTTGCCAGAGCATGACATTGGCTTCGAAGATGCCCATGGCGTTGCCGCGCAGCGTGTGGTCCGAAATCTTCCAAAGGGAGCCGGCGGTGCTCAGGAAGGCGGTGATGGAGGTATCACTCAATTCCGGGAACTCGGAGAAGATCGAATATTGATTGCGAAATTCGGGAAACTTGCCGGCCATGAACTCGACCGTCGGAGCGCTCAGGCGATGCCCTGCCGTGCGCTTGGCGTCAATTTCGCTGAGCACCAGATACGCTTCCGTCGGCGTGCCTTCCATCCCCACGCGGGAGAGAGCGAACATTGTTTCCAGCAGGCCGTCTGGAGAGTTCAAGCTTCTGGTTTCCACATTCCAGCCGCGGGCCAGCTCGATATTGGTCTTCTGCCGAAGAATGTTCTTCCACGCCTGGAGACTCCCCGGCACGTGTGGATCGCCGTTGGGCTCCCACTGCAGGCGCGTGGTCAGAAGCAGAAGAGTTGGATCGGGGCGGAACACCGACGCCATGGCACTGGGGGAAAGAGTTTTGCCGCGGAGCGCATCATAACAGCGCCGCAGCCGGGGAGATTGGACGAAATGGGCTTGCTGGTCCGGCGGGATGCGCGAGAGTGAGTCAAAGTAAGCGGCCAACCAGCCGTTGTCTTTTGCGAGAAGGCGGGGGACAAATTCGCCGGTGGAGCGAGGGCTGGCACCGACCATTTCCTTCCATGCCGGCTCGGCGCTGGCGCCGCCGGGAACGATCACGCGGCCTGATTCGATGCGAATGTAACTGCCGTAAAAATCCAGGGACGCGGAAAGGGGAACGAGCTTTTTTAGTCCGGGTGAATGCAACAGAGCATTCTGCGTCTCCGGATCCACGTGGGCCCAGGCGTAGTACAGACGAGCCAGACCAGCATCGTGCAAAAGCGAATCAATCAGCGGCCGGTTCTCCTTCTCCCTGCCGCCTTCGCCGCCGGCCTCCGCCCATTCTCGTTCGGTCAGAATGATGGGGACTTGGGAATTAGGATACGGGTAAACGAAGGGCTCGCCTCCCTGCAGAGTTTTCTCGAGGTCTGGGAGCGGGAAGCCAGAATCTATGGTGAGAAACGCTCTGCGCGGATCGGCCGTCTCGACGTAGGTGCTGCTCTTTCCGCATTCCGCAGCCGTCTTGTAGCCGAGGATGTCGAGTAATTGTTTGGCGTCGGCGCAACCGGTAACGCGGATCACGCCGTCGTGCCCGGCCAAATTCGAGAGTTCCCTGGCCTGCTGAACGTAGCGTCTGAGGAGAATCAGAAATTCGGTGGGACGGCTGGCGAGGCCGGTGCCCTGATATCCGATCAGAAATGCGTTACGGGCGAGCAGAGGCATCACTTCTTCGGTGCTGGCTTTTTGGCTGATTCCTGCGATACGCAAGAAGGAACGGAGCGGGCCGGGAATGGTAGCGGTCGCCGGCGCAGACGGGCCGGACGATTCAGGCGACTGGACGATGCGCTCTTGCGGTGCGGTTGGGCCCGGCGGAACAGCGCCGCGAACTCGAGGGGCCATGCTGAAACATACTGACGCTACAACTACAACGAGGGCCGAAAGACGCAGGGGATATTTCATCGCTGGCACCCACCCCGACCACTCTCGAAACGTTCCGCAACAGCGTCAAGCGACCGGCGCGGTTTGCGAGGCGCGCTGCGCACCGGGTGAAGGTTGTTAACAAAATCAAGATCCAAGCCTGGGCAAGGGCCTCGACCTCTCGTTGGTGCATCCTACGCTTCTACGGGTGCGGACGCAACGAATATGCGAACAGCCGCGGGACGCGGCGTACACGCGAGCCGGCGAAAATTCGGAGAAGCGTGTGCGGCGCAGGTTTATCATCCGCAACCGCTCGGGCTGCATCAAATACTCGATTGCCACGGAGCGACCTTAAGAGGACTAGGAGAAAAACAATGTCCAAGAAACTGGAAGGAAAAATTGCACTCATTACCGGCGGCTCACGCGGCATCGGCGCTGGAATCGCCAAGCGTCTGGCCGCAGACGGGGCGAGCATAGCCATTACCTACACGAAAGGCGCCGACGCGGCCGCGGCCGTGATAAAGGAGATCGAGCGCGGAGGCGGAAAAGCGATCGCGATTCAGGCGGACGCGACGGATGCGGGTGCCGTCAAGGCCGCGGTGGAAAAGACCGCCGCGACCTTCGGCCGGATCGACATCCTGGTGAACAATGCCGGCACGGCCATTCCCAAGCCGTTCGAGGAGACCACGCTGCAAGATATCGACCAGATGTTTAACCTCAATGTCCGCGGTGCGCTCGTCGCAACGCAAGCAGCGCTGAAGCACATGAAGAACGGTGGCCGCATCATCATGATCGGCTCCTGCGTGGGCGAGCGCATGATGACTCCGGGCCTGGTGGCCTACTCGGCCACGAAGGGAGCCATCAAGATGTTCACACAGGGGTTGTCCAGAGAAGTGGGCGGCCGGGGTATCACGGTGAATAATGTCCAGCCTGGTCCGATTGACACGGATTTGAATCCTGCCGCGGGCGATTGGGCGGTGCCGCAAAAGGCCAATACGGCGCTAAACCGCTTCGGAACTGTTGCCGAGGTCGCCGCGTTGGTCGCCTTCGTGGCTAGTCCCGATGCGTCGTACATCACTGGCGCGAATCTGACCGTTGACGGTGGCACGAACGCCTGAACGAATGTAATTCCTAATTCGTCGCGTGCTGGCACATCTGCCGGACCACTGCTCGCATCCGCGCTAAGGGAATTACGGGGATCTCTACACGCTTTCGTGTATGGATGGGCGATGGCGGACGCGCTATGGTTGATTAGGTGTCGCCATGGCGACTTGGGTTTTGAAATGCTCTGAATGTAAGTCGGAATTCACTCACTCGGCGATCCGCGATGACGGGAAGGCGAGTGATGTGTTGCGGGTGCCGCTGAAGCCGGACTTTCCACCCGGCGGAGAGCATCTCGTCTGCCCTCAATGCGGTATATCGGCGGCTTATCAGCGCAACGACCTCAACTATCGCTCCTGACCGGCGCGCTTGACTGACGCTGTCGATCAGCGCGCGACTCTTGCGATTTTTACAGATCAGCCTCGCCCGCCTCCAGGCTGTCACGCGTTTTCGCCATCAAACTTTCGCCGATTTGAGCTCTTTCGCGATACACGGCGGCCAGCAAGTGCCACTTGGCCCGCTCCTCCGCGGCCAGCTGGGCCGCGAGATTTTCAAAATGCTGTGCGGCCTCGTTCAGCCATCTTCCGGTGCCTTCCGCGAACGTTAGTACTTCCTTGAGCAGGTCTTCCATATATCTCCTTTCAGAATCCCGCTTACTGAAAACTTCGACGAACTCGTCAGTGCGTTGCTGCTCCATCGGTTCCCTCCTTTCAATGCGCCTGATGACGAACTTGCTTCCCGCGAACCAGCGTCAGGTTCTTGCGTCGGCCGCCGCGCATAGCTGCAGCCGCTTGCCGTACTACCGACTTTTGTTCCGCAATCGCCTGGGCTGGTTCGATGGCTCCTTCCGCGCCAGCCGCTTTGACAATTTTCTCGACGACTTCCAGGGGAACCTGCTCGAAATGCGTTTTCTGCTTGAGCATCTTCGGGCTCCTTGACCTCCCCTGCACCATACCCGGCCGGAAATCATACGGGTGAAATCTTTTGCGCAACGGCTAGTTGGCCGGTTGCGTTTCGCGCGCCCGCTTAGCGATAAGTGCGCGTTCGCGCCCGTTCGGTTCGCTCCCTGCATACGTTGCTACGGCCCGAATATTTCACTTGACCGCTTCGATACGATTCGATACGGTAGCGGTAGGTCAATTTAGCGCTGCGTTAGCGCTAGGGGGATGCGATGGGAAACTCGAGAAGCAAGAAAACAGCCATGCACTTCAAAACCATGGTGCAAGCCGACGTGCCGCAAGGCCGCAACGGAAAGCACAAGCTGATCGTCACTACCATTCTCAAAGATCTCGACAAGCTGAAGGAAGGCGCTGCGATCAAGGTGCCCCTGGCGGAACTTGCGGAAGCAAAAGCAAAAGTTCGTTCGGCGCTGAATCGCGCCACGCGCAAAGCGGGAATGAAGGTCGCCACCGCCAGCGATGCGGACTACTTCTACATATGGAACATCAAGGCTTAAACGATTACATCGGCCCTATCCCGGCACTCGTCGCTCGGCCAGTTAAGTCCCGAAAGCCAAGTTCCGAAAGTCGCGTAACCGGATATCACTGACCCCCCTCGCCTGACCGTGCTTCGTCGCGCTTACTGGCGCTGTGTGCCGCGAATTCGATACAATCATGGTTTGGGCGCGGCTATAGATTGTTGCCTGCCGATGCGCGCGTCCCATTTCCAAGGAGACATTTCATGCCATCGTTTCCCGGAGTTGACTACCTCGACTTCGATTCCCTGCTCAGCGACGAAGAAAAACTGGCGCGCAACACGGCGCGGCAATTTGTAGATGCAGAAATCATGCCGATCATCGAGGATTACAACCGCGAAGGAAAATTTCCGGTGCAGCTGGTGCCGCAGATGGCCGAGCTGGGGCTTTTCGGCGCGAGCTTGAAGGGTTATGGCTGCGCGGGCATGTCCAACGTGGAATACGGACTGGTGACGCAGGAGCTGGAGCGCGGAGATTCCGGGCTGCGCAGTTTTGTTTCGGTGCAGTCGGCGCTGGTGATGTATCCGATTCACGCGTTCGGTTCGGACGCGCAGAAAGAAAAGTGGCTGCCGCTGCTGCAACAGGGAAAAGCGATCGGATGCTTTGGGCTGACGGAGCCGCAATTCGGATCGAACCCGGGCGGGATGTTAACGCGCGCGGTGAAGAGGGGCAGCGACTACATTTTGAACGGCGAGAAAATGTGGATCACCAGCGGCTCGATTGCGGACGTGGCGGTGATTTGGGCGAAGTGCGAGGACGACGTCATTCGCGGATTCCTGGTGGAAAAAGGCACGCCCGGTTACAAGGCCTGGGACGTGCATGGAAAGTATTCGCTGCGCGCTTCGGTCACTTCCGGCTTGGCGATGACCGACTGCAAAATTCCCGCGACAAATCTGCTTCCTGGCGTGCAAGGATTGAAAGGCCCGCTTTCCTGCCTGAATCAGGCGCGCTACGGCATCGGCTGGGGCGGGATCGGCGCGGCGATGGCTTGCTACGACACGGCGCTGAATTACGCGAAGCAGCGGAAGCAATTCGATAACAAGCCGATTGCGTCGCATCAGCTGGTGCAGGAAAAACTGGTGTGGATGGTCACCGAAATCACCAAGGCGCAATTTTTGGCGCTGCAGGTCGGGCGGCTAAAAGACGCGGGGCGCGTGCATCCTTCGCATATTTCGATGCTGAAGATGAATAATGTGTGGATCGCGCGGGAAACAGCGCGCATGGCCCGCGAAATCCTGGGCGCGAACGGGATCGTGGACGACTACTGCGTGATGCGCCACATGAACAACCTGGAATCGGTGTTCACCTACGAAGGCACGCACGACATACATAAATTGATCATCGGTGAACGCATCACCGGAATCGCGGCATTTTCGTGAGCCGCGCTCGGATGCGCCGCAAGGCCGCGCTGACGCTGGTCGCCGCATTCGGCGTACTCGGCGCGATTTTCGCAGTAGCGTTTCCCGCGCAGGCGACGGATGTTCGGTCGAAGCCGAAAGTGCGAGCGATCACCGCGTTTGTGCGGCTGGACCCGGCGCATTACCAGGAGCAAATTCAAGAGACGCTGAAATTCTTGCGCGGGGCCAAGGCTGCGTTCGAAACATCCGGCTACGAAGTAGAAACTATCCGCATCACCACGCAGCCGTTTCCAGAATACACGCACGGAATGACGGACGAGCAGGTGTTGGCATTTTTCCACGACTACGACGCCCTCGCGGTGAAGGAAGGCTTCGACGCAGCGATCGGCCCGGCGATGATGAGCGACGCGGACGACCCGCACCAAGCGGAGCTGCTCGCGAAAATCATTGCCAATTCGAAAACTCTGGAAGGTTCGGTCTTCATCTCCGGGGAAGATGGCATTCACTGGAAGTCCATTCATGCCGCGGCGGGCGTCATAAAATATCTGGAAGCGAACACGCTGCACAGCCAGGGCAATTTCAGTTTTACGGCCGCATCGCTGGTCCCCTCGGGCACGCCATTTTATCCAGCCTCCTATTTCGCTGGCGAAGGAAAGCAATTCGCGATCGGCCTGCAATCCGCAAACGTACTGAGCGAAGTTTTCGCTTCGACAAAGTCTGCGAATGAAGCGGAACAGCAGCTGAAAAATACCTTGGGCACGTATGCCACGGAAATCGAAAAGACCGCGATGGAGATCAGCAACACCAGCGGCTGGAAATACGGCGGGCTGGATCTTTCGCCCGCGCCGCTGATGGACGTTTCGATCGGCCGCGCGATTGAAAATTTCCTGGGCGCCCCAGTAGGCTCGAGCGGAACGATGACCGCCGCGGCGATCATCACCCGCGCGCTGAAATCAATTCCAGTGAAGCAAGTCGGCTATTCTGGATTGATGCTGCCGGTGATGGAGGATACGGTGCTGGCGCATGGCTGGAACGAAGGGCACCTCTCGATAGATGCGCTGCTTGCGTATTCCGCAGTGTGCGGCACGGGCCTCGATACGATTCCGATGCCCGGCGACGTGACGACGGAGCAACTGGAGCGCATCCTGGGCGACGTCGCCAGCCTTTCGGTGAAGTGGCACAAGCCGCTCTCGGCGCGCCTGCAGCCGGTGGCCGGAAAAAAGCCCGGCGAGATGACGGAATTCGACGATCCCTTCCTGGTGAACGCCAAGATTCAGCCCTTACCCTAACTTTTACTAACCTGAATAGATAAGACAACAAGACAAAACCTGTGTCGCGTGGCGCCCGCCTGCTCGTGCGAGAATCAGACTAGATCCACCACGAGAGGTTCTGCCATGCGACTTCAATGTAGATCAACCTGCGACGGATCTCGTCCAGCGATGCGCGCAGTAGTTGCGCCGCTCGCATTGCTGGCGCTGGCGTTGGCTCTTGGTGGTACCGCAACTCCGGCGAGCGCCCAAGCCGACCGATACAGCTACTTGCGCATCGAGATTGCCGGACATCCCGTTACGAATATCGTCTTCAATGAAAAATACCCGGGCTGGCTGCAGATCGAAGGTGTGGACGCCAAATCCGACGCACCCGTCCCCAACGAAAAGAGCCACGCTTCGCGCACCGATCCGTCGTGGCACCCGAACGAAAAAGACGGCAGGCCCTGGACCACTTTCCAAGCGATTTTACGTTCTGGGCGCGCCGGCTCCGGAAGATTTAGCTTTGCAGCCGGAGATAGCGGAGGCATGGACCCGCTCATTGACGCGCAGAAACACAAATCACTCATTGCGTCGGCCGAGCTGGACCTCTACGACGAGAACAGCGGTGCATTCATCGGCAAATACCGAATCAAAGGAATCCATGTGCTTTCGCTGGAGGACGTGAAGGCGTCGGCGTGCGCCATGTACGAAATAAATATGAGTTTCCAATCGGTGGAAAAGATCTAGCCCTGCGTCAAATCCCCGCCCCGCCGCAGCAAAGAGTCCCAAGCTCGATCCACACATTCAGTAGAAGAAAGTACTGTGCTGATTATTTCGCGGTGTCGATTTGTCCAGCTGCAACTAATTGGCGGGCTTCGTCAATCCAGTTCAGGGCTACAGTCGGCCCGGAAGCCGCAGCGGTTCTGCCGCTGGTGAGTTGGAACATCACGAAGTGCTGGCCATCGGGCATCACATCGTAGGAACCGAGCGGAGCGCGCATCTCGAAATTCTTGCTGAAAAGAATTTGCGGTTGGCCGACTCGGAAAGTGTTTTTCTCCACCGCGTAGGGCACCGCGACGAGCCCCGCCCCGTCCAAGTAGAACAGTTCGTGCCCGCTCTTCGACCAGCGCGGCTCCACGCCGAATCGGGTGGAGATTTGCCATCTGCCTCCCGGCCCGGGAAAGGGCACCACATAAATCTGAATGGTGCCGGAGTCTGACGAAGCGTAAGCCAACCAGCGCCCATCGGGGGAGAAGGCCGCCATAAAACCCGTCGCTGCCCCGGCAACTGGACGCGGTTCCCCGGCCTTCCCTGCTCCGTCCAGCGCGACAGTCCAGATCTCGCAGCAGCTTCCGTCTTTTGAGAACCCCTGGAATGCCAGGATTTTGCCGTCCGGCGACCACGAATTCGGCGAGGCGTTCAAAATTGTTTCCGGTGTCAACGGCTGTTCTGTGTCGGCGCCATCGGCGCGTCCCCAAAAGATGGCTTGACCGGGGCGTTGTTGGGTGGTGCGAGGATGCTCGTAGGTCAGGCGCTGGCCGTCAGGAGTCCAGATAGGCGTGATGGCTACAGTAGACCCAAGCGTTACGCGAGAATTGGTTTTGCGCTCGACGTCGTAGATCCAAATGTTGCCGGCGCCCTGCTGGAAGGCGAGGCGCTTGCCGTCGGGTGAGAGGCGCGGGCCAGCGGAGTCCGGCTGATCGTCCATCAAAACCGAGGCGTTACCCTTGCGGTCCATCAGGACGATATTCAGATCTTGGCCGGCAGAGCCGCCATCCAAGTGAATAGCCGTGCCGTCCCTGGACATGCTGAACTGCGCACTGCCGTTGGACATATCGTAGTTCACTCCCTGCATCACCGGAATCGCGGTGCCGGTGATTTTCAATGCGCCGGCATCAAAGGGAGCAACGAACACCGTGCCTTGCGAAACGTAGGCGAGATAGCCAGCGCTGAGGTAGCGGCCAAAGTATGCATTTTCCACCAGCACCCTGGGGACGCCGGTATCGAGCGGCGCGACGTCCACGCTGGCATGACCGAAAAAATTATTGTCCGACGATGCCGTGAAGAGCACCGCTTTTTGGCCGGGGAGGAATTGCGGCCAGCGGTGCGTTGTCTCGAATCGAGCGGTATCGAGATGCGTAGCCTGCACCGGTGTGCCGCCATCCGCGGAGACACGGTAGAGCGCGCTGAGGAATTGGTTTGGAAAGATAATCGAGCCGTCTGCGCCCCAATCTCCACCGCGACCGCCGACGGCATCGCACAGCGTGATGGGCGCGCCGCCGTGCACTGAGATTTTCTTCAATTTTCCGCCAACGAAAAAACCGATCCATTGACTGTCTGCGGAGAAAAACGGCGCACCCGCTCCCGCCGAGGCATCGAGCGGCACGGCCGCCACTTTGTCCAGCTCGCGCACGTAGAGTTGTTCTGGGCTGGAACTGCCGTCGCTCGTGATGTAGGCAAGGCGCGTCCCATCGGGAGAGATAACCACCGCCGGCCCGGCGCCCAGCTGGAGCTGCTGGCCGGGGGGAATCCACAACGAGAGTTCCACGGGCCTGCGCGCCGGAGAATGCCCAGCTTCACGCAGCGCGATTAATGAAACGAGCGAACCGGCGGCAAACATTGCCGCAAGGATCCAAGGAAGGAAGCGTAGGCGTGAAGGTGCTGCAGACCATGACGAAAGCTGTCTCGCGGCTGAGGCAGGCTCCGCTTCGGCGGCGAGTGAAACTGCGCTCCGCCTCCCGGAAGATGCTTGTGCCTGTGCCTGCGAACCTGCCGAAGAAATCGATAATCTGCCGGAGGCTTCTTCTGCCGGCAGCGCCTGATAGGACGCGGAACGACCTGTGTCGCTGTCGCGTTTCACACGCTTCAAATCGGCGCGTACGTCCGAGGCATTCTGGTAGCGCAGGTCGCGGTCTTTCTCGAGCGCCTTGTGAATAATGTCTTCGAGCTTCGCGGGGATGTCCGGGTTCAGGCGCAGCGGG
>Ga0210401_10002276_pt1 | contig 21397 bp, 10 predicted proteins | sample IncBWH32MmetaG_FD_150866 | JGI IMG/M metagenome (GOLD analysis project Ga0210401, IMG submission 150866) | Forest soil microbial communities from Barre Woods Harvard Forest LTER site, Petersham, Massachusetts, United States - Inc-BW-H-32-M | ecosystem: Environmental > Terrestrial > Soil >... | reverse complement strand
AGCCTGCTGGTGGGCAAGGACGGAACGGTGAAACTGACCGTGGCGGATGCGCCCGGCGGCAAGCGCCGCGACCTGGTGGTCCAGCCCGTCAAGAGCGAGCTGCCGTTGCGGCAGAAGGAGTGGATCGACCATAACCGGGCGCTGGTGGAGCGGCTGTCCGGCGGCAGGATCGGCTACCTGTATCTGTCCGACATGGCGGCGACCGGCATGGACCAGTTCGTGCGGCAGTTCTACCCGCAGTTGGACAAGCAGGCGCTGGTGGTGGACGAGCGCTGGAACGGAGGCGGCTTCATCGACCAGATCCTGTTGGAGCGCCTGCGCCGGGTTCTGGTCGCGATGACGACGAACCGCAATCGGGTCGCAACCACGTGGACGCAGCAGGTGCTGAACGGCCCGAAGGTATGTCTGCTGAACCATTACTCGGGATCGGACGGCGACCTTTTTCCGTTCTACTTCCGAAAGTACAGGCTCGGTCCCCTGATCGGCACGCGCACCTGGGGCGGCGTGCGCGGAATACGCGGCGAATGGTTCCTGCTGGATGGCGGCTACATCACGGTGCCCGAGGACGCCATTTACGACCTCGATTCACAATGGGCCATCGAGAACCACGGGGTCGATCCCGACATCGTCGTCGACGATTCGCCCTCCGACTGGGAAACAGGGCACGACGTCCAGCTGGAAGCCGGCGTCAATTACCTGCTGGAGGCCTTGAAGAAGGCGACCCCGGTGCTGCCGGCTCCGCCGCCGTTGTTGCCGGCCTACCCGCCGGGCGTGCCATCCTCGTTACCGCCGCCGCGCTGATCGGAGGCGGACAGCTCGCTGACCCGTACCGCCACGATGAGCTCGTGCTCGGCGCCGCCCCGGATCACGCCGCGCAGCGGGGCCACGTCGCCGTAATCGCGCCCGACCGCCACCGTCACGTGGTGCCGCTCGGGGATCGCATCGTTGGTCGCATCCAGATCGACCCAGCCCAGCATCGGACAGAAGACCGACACCCAGGCATGCGAGGCCTCGGCGCCGACCGGGCGCGGCCGATCCGGTGCGCCGCCGCTGACCAGATAGCCGCTGACGTAGCGGGCCGACAATCCGATCGACCGCAGGCAACCGATCATCACGTGCGAGAAATCCTGGCACACGCCGGTGCGCGCGCGGAACGCCTGCAGCAGCGGAGTGGAGACTTCGGTGCTGGCCGGCCGGTAGCGGAAATCAGCGTGAACCCGATGCATCAGGTCGATCGCCGCTTCGATCAGGGGGCGGCCCGGCTCGAAGCAGGCGTGCGCGTACTGCGCAAGCTCCCGATCGCGCGGAACGTAGGGCGAGGCGAAAACGAATTCGGATGCAGGCACAAACGGCGTGCCGGCCCGGTACTGCAACGAATCGCGCACCGCTTCCCAGCCGGGGCTGGCGGACGGATCGAGCTCGTCGGCGCGATCGAGCATGCGCAGCCGGCTGCAGGCCTGCACCCGCAGCCGCTCGTGCGGGGCATAAAACGAGAAGAAGGAACGCGTGTTGCCGAACGCATCGATGCCGTTGCGCAGCTCGTTGGGCGGCGGATCGATGCTCAGCTCGCACTGCTCCAGGCGCTGATGGTCGTCGCAGCGCGGGGTCAGGTGGGCGATGTGGTGGGCCAGCTCCACCCGCGTGGAGTAGCGGTACTCGGTCGAATGCGAAACCGACAGCACGGTGCCGCTCATGGTCGGCTCAGGCGATCATCGAGCGCATGGGCGCCTCGGCATGCGCGAAATACTGCAATCCGATCCAGTCGGACAATTCGAAGGCCCATCCCCGCAGGCGGGTGGCCAGTGCGAGCAGCCGCAACCAGCGGCCCTGCGGATCGCGCTCGCACAACTGGAGCAAGGTGGCGCCCAGGTTCGCATCGAGCAGCCCGCCGCCGGACGGCGGCGGCCGCGATCCGGCCGCCGCGGCGAGCGAAGCCACCTCGCGCGCCAGCAGCTGCACCGTGCAGGCCGCCGCACGCGGGTTGGAGGCATCCAGCACCAGCGAATCGATCAGCGCGTCCAGTTCCCCCCGGCCCGGGTAGCGCGAGCGATACGTGATCGTGCTGTCGAACAGGGCCAGGGCCAGGTCGAATCCGACTTCGTGACTGATCGCGTCCAGTTCGAACAACGCGATCAGCGTCGCGCTGGTTGCTGCCAGCCGCTCGATCTGGCGGCCGACCGTCAGCATCCTCCAGCCATCGTCGCGTGTCATGCCATCGGCCTGGGCGCCGGTGATGGCCCGGATTCCGGTGCTGACCGCAGCCAGCGGCGCCAGCGCATCGTCGGCGGTGCGGGTCGGGTCGCCGTGCGGCAGCGCGGCCGCGAAGTCCCGCGCCGTGCGGTCGATCAGCTGCCAGTGCTCGACCGCCAGGCGATCGCGCAGCTCGGCCGCATTGCGCACCAGCGCGGCCAGGTCGAAGGCGACGCTGGTTGTCCCGTTCAGATCGGTCAGCCCCGCCAGCAGCGTTCGCTCGAACACGCGCCCGCTGGTCGCCGGCGACGGCGCCGCGGCCGGCACGAGCCCCAGGGCGGTGCACAGACGCCCGATTGCGTGCAGCACCGGCGGCGCCATCGCCTCGTGCGTATGCAGTGCGGCCAGTACGTTCTGGACCGCGCGCACCGCGTTATCGGTCCGCTCGGTGTAGCGCCCCATCCAGAACAGGTTCTCGGCGGCCCGGCTGGTGACGATGCGGCGCCGGCCCACCTCGTCGTGACGCGGCCGGCGGTCCAGCAGGGTGTCGGTATCGACCTCGCCGCCCGTGATGACCCAGGTGTCCGCGCTGCTGCCGCCGCGCTGCATCGACACGTCCTTCTGGCGTTCGCCGATCCGCGCCAGGCCCCCCGGCAGGGCGTGCCAGCCGCCGTCGACGTCCGCCACCGCGTAGGTCCGGATCACCGCAACGCGCGGCGCCAGCGCGCGGCCCCGCCAGGTCGGAGTCTGTGAAAAGGGCAGGTACGACTGCACCGTGTACAGCTGCGGATCTGCATCGATCCGTTCGCGCAATTCGACCAGGTTCACCGGCATGCCCTCGGCGTCTGCGGCCGGCTCCGGGATCGCGCCCGGATAGCTGGCGCGAACCAGCGCGCGATCCAGGTGCTCGAGCGCGTCCTGGCGCGCCGCTTCCTCGCCGCACCACCAGGTGTCGCGTGCCGGCAGCAGCAGGTCGGACCCCAGCATGGCGCGCGCGATGCCCGGCAGGAACCCGTGCACCGCGTGCGATTCCAGGAATCCCGAGCCGATCGCATTGGACACCAGCACCTGGCCGGCGCGCACCGCCTGCAGCAGGCCGGGCACGCCGAGGGCGGAATCGGGACGCAACTCGAGCGGATCGCACCAGGCGTCGTCCAGCCGGCGCAATACGCCATGAACGCGCTGCAGCCCATGTAACGTGCGCAGGTAGAGGCATTCGCTTCGCACCGTCAGGTCGTTGCCCTCGACCAGCGGAATACCCAGGTAGCGCGCCAGGTACGCGTGCTCGAAATAGGTTTCGTTGTAGGGACCCGGCGTGAGCAGCACGATCCGGGGCGTTTCGCCGTCGTCGCGAGGCGCCAGCCGGTTCAACGTATCCAGCAGGCGCCGGAAGCTCGAGGCGAGCCGCTGAACGTGCATGGCCCGGAACCCGTCGGCGAACAGTCTTGAAACCAGGATCCGGTTTTGCAGCGCGTAGCCAAGCCCCGAGGGCGCCTGCGTACGCTGCCCGACCACCCACCATCGTCCGTCCGGCCCGCGCGCCAGGTCGAACCCGACGATGTGCAGGAAGCGCCCGCCGACCGGCTCGCTCCCGTGAAGCGGCCGCAGGTAGCCTGGATTGCCGAACACCAGCGCGGGCGGCAGCAAGCCGTCTTTGAGCAGGCGCTGCTCTCCGTAGACGTCACGCAGGATGGCCGACAGCAGGCCGGCGCGCTGCACGATCCCCGGCTCGATCTGGGCCCAGTCCTCGCGCGAGACGATGAATGGCAGCAGGTCCAGCGACCAGCGATTGGCGGAGCCGTGCGGATCGCTGTACACGTTGTAGGTAATTCCGTCCTCGCGCACCTGGCGGGCGAGCAGTGCGGCGCGGCGGTCAAAGTCGGCAATGGCGGCAGAACCGATGCTTGTGAAGAACCCGCGCCAGGCTGGGCGCAGGGCGCCCTGCGGGTCGCGCAACTCGTCGAAATGCCCGGCCGTGATCGGGCCGGCCAGACGCGCCGCGGCGCTGGTCGGATCTTCGAAGTTCTCGAGTTGCAGGTCGGCCTGGGTCACGGGGTTCGACGCAACGTTAGGGACGGCGCAGGTCCAGTGTGAACGGATATTCGAGGCTGCGCCGCGGCTGCTGGACGATCATTTCGCCCGGCGTGCGACCGATTTGCTCGAACCGTGCCAGCCGGCGGCTCTCGGCCTCGAACGCGTTGACCGGAAAGACCTCGTAGTGGCGGCCGCCCGGGTGGGCCACGTGGTAGCGGCAGCCGCCCAGCGAGCGACGCATCCAGGTGTCGACGATGTCGAACGTCAAGGGCACGTGGATCCCGATGGTCGGATGCAGGCATGTCGCGGGCTGCCAGGCGCGGTAGCGGACCGCGGCAACGTATTCGCCCACCCGCCCGGTCGGCTGCAGCGGCGCGGCCCGCCCGTTGACGGTGATCACGTGGCGGTTGTCGTTAAGGCCGGTGACGTGCAACTCGATTCGTTCGAGCGAGGAGTCGACGTAGCGGACCGTCGCGCCGGCGGCGGGCTGTTCGCCCAGAACATGCCACGGCTCCAGAGCGCCTCGCAGCGTCAGACGGATGCCTCGCGCGGCGACCTCGCCGTACCGCGGAAAGCGGAATTCGAAGTGCGGCGCGAACCAGGCCGGATCGAACGGGTAGCCGGCGCCGCCCAGTTCTTCCAGTACATCTTCCAGATCCATCCGGACGAAGGTCGGCAGCAGGAAGCGGTCGTGCAGCCCCGTGCCCCAGCGCGTCAGTCGCTCGGTATAAGGTTGGCTCCAGAAGCGCGCCACCAGCGCACGCAGCATCAGCTGCTGCACCAGGCTCATGCGCGGATGCGGGGGCATTTCGAAGGCGCGCATCTCGAGCAGACCCAGGCGGCCGGTGGGCCCATCCGGCGAATACAGCTTGTCGATGCAGAATTCGGCGCGGTGCGTGTTGCCGGTGGCATCGACCAGCAGGTTGCGAAACAGCCGATCGACGCGCCAGGGCAGCGGCGCGCCGTCCTGCGCGTCCAGGCGCCGCAGCTCATCGAATGCGATCTGCAGCTCGTACAGCTGCTCGTCGCGAGCCTCGTCCACGCGCGGGGCCTGGCTGGTCGGGCCGATGAACAGCGTCGAGAACAGGTACGACAGCGCCGGGTGGTTGTGCCAGTAGCGCAGCAGGCTGCCCAGCAGGTCTGGCCGGCGCAGCAGCGGGCTGTCGGCCGGCGTGGGCCCGCCCAGAACGAAGTGATTGCCCCCGCCGGTGCCGGTGTGGCGCCCGTCCAGCATGAACTTCTCGGGCGACAGGCGCGACAGGCGCGCCGCCTCGTACAGGAATTCGGTGTGGTCGACCAGCTCGCCCCAGCTGGCGGCCGGGTGGATGTTCACCTCGACGACGCCCGGATCCGGGGTGATCGACAGCTGGCGCAGGCGCGGATCGCGCGGCGGCGGGTAGCCTTCCAGCACCACGCGTACACCGCGCTCGGTTGCTGCGGCCTCCACGGCGGCCAGCAACTCCAGGTAATCCTCCAGCTCGGCGAGCGGCGGAAGGAAAACGTACAGGTTGCCGTCGCGCGGCTCCACGCACAGCGCCGTGCGGGTGAGCCGGGCGGCCGATTCGAAGCGCTTGGGCGCGGCGCTGCCTTCCGCATCGGCCGGCCGCCGTGCAAGCGGCCGGTGCAGCGTCGTTTGCGGCAGGGCCGGATGTGGCGCGAACGGGTCGCGCCCGACGTGATGCGGATAATCCGCTTTCGAAACCCACGGCAGCGATTCCAGCGGAAGCCGGTAGCCCATCGGCGAATCGCCGGGCATCAGGTACATGCGCTCGTCGCGCAGAAACCACGGTCCGGTGATCCAGATCGGCTCGCCCGGCGCGGTGGTGTGGTCGCGCTGGATCGGAAGCGCGTAGCCGACCACCTTGGACAGACCCTGCGAGAACACGCGGCGCAGGCGCGCGCGCTCCATTTCATCGTCCAGCCGCGAATCGAACGGGTCGACGTTGGCCGGCAAGCGGCGTTCGCGCCAGAGGTAGTACCAGACGTCTTCGTAGCCCGGTATCGCAAAGGCCGGATCCAGGCCCAGGCGCGCGCAAAGCGCCCGCATCAAGGCGAGTGCATCCTGCGGCTGATAGCGCCCCGCTGTGCGTTCATCGTCGAACAGCGAGTCGTCGCTCCAGCACGGCTGGCCGTCGGCACGCCAGAACATCGACAGGGCCCAGCGCGGCAGCTGCTCGCCCGGATACCACTTGCCCTGCCCGAAATGAACGAAGCCGCCCGCTCCGTACTTTCCCCGCAGCCGGTGCAGCAGCTCGATGGCGTACCCGCGTTTTTTTGGTCCGAGCGCCGCGGTGTTCCATTCGTCGGCGTCGCGGTCTTCGATCGCAACGAACGTCGGCTCTCCCCCCATCGTCAGGCGCACGTCCTGCCGGCTCAGCTGCGCGTCGACCTGGCGCCCCAGGTCATCGATCGCGCTCCATTGCGAATCGGTGTAGGGCTTGGTCACGCGCGGCGATTCCAGAATCCGCTGCACCTGCATCGCATGGTCGAACTGGACCTCGCATTCGTCCACGCTGCCGCTGACCGGTGCGGCCGAATCGGGCTCCGGCGTGCAGGCAACCGGCAGGTGACCCTCGCCGGCGAACAGCCCCGAGGTCGGATCCAGCCCGACCCAGCCGGCCCCCGGCAGGTACACCTCGCACCAGGCGTGCAGGTCCGTGAAATCGGCCCCCGCGCCCGTCGGGCCGTCCAGCGCCGGCACATCGGGTTTGAGCTGGATCAGATAGCCGGAGACGAACCGCGCTGCCAGGCCCAGGTGCCTGAGGATCAGGACCAGCAGCCAGCCGGTGTCGCGACAGGACCCGCTGGCCGATCGCAGCGTGTGCTCCGGCGTCTGCACGCCGGGCTCCATCCGGATCAGGTATTGGATCGCACGGCGCAGCTGTTGATTCAGGTCGACCAGAAAATCGATGGTGCGCTGCGGCCGCAGGTCGACTCGATCCACATAGCGGCGCAACAGGGGCCCGGCCTCGGCGCGGACCAGGTAGGGGCGCAGATCGTGCTCGAGCTGCGCCTCGTAGGCGAACGGAAACATCTCGGCGGCCGGCTCGAGAAAGAAATCGAACGGGTTGTACACCGACATTTCCGCGACCAGGTCGACCTTGACCTGCAGCTCGTCGGTCTTTTCCGGGAAGACCAGGCGGGCCAGATAGTTGGAGAACGGGTCCTGCTGCCAGTTGATGAAATGGGTTTTCGGGGCGACGTTCAGCGAATACGAAAGCACCGGCGTGCGGCAATGCGGGGCCGGACGCAGTCGAACGATCTGTGGAGAGAGGCTGACGCGCCGGTCGTACCGATAGCGGGTGACGTGGCTTAACGCAACGTGAATCATCGATGAAACGAATCCGAAAAGACCTTTGGAGTCGCCGATCCTGGCACAGCTCTCAATCAGTGCTCCACGGACGTCTGCGCGACCAGCTGAAACGGCTGCGACCTGGGCGGCAGGTCGGCGTCCATGCCGGCGGGCAACGGAGCACGCACCGGAGCACACGGGGCCGTCTCGAGGCGCGGCGTCTGCGCCGGGACCGGAGCGCTGCGCCACGCGGGGTCGGGTATCTCGGAAAAGACCTGGCGCAGGCGCGCACCCCAGGTGTTGCGGATCATCTGCATGTACTCGTTGTCCTGATCGATCTGGACGAACTTGGTCACCTGGAGCCGGTCGGCCTCGTACACCAGCAGGTCCAGCGGCAGGCCCACCGAGATGTTCGATCGAAGCGTGGAGTCCATCGACACCAGTGCGCACTTGGCCGCCTCGTCCAGCCGGGTGGTCGGCGACAGCACCCGATCGATGATCGGCTTGCCGTACTTGGACTCGCCGATCTGGAAGTACGGATTCTCGGCAGTGGCCTCGATGAAATTGCCGGCCGCGTAGACCTGGAACAATCGCATCGATTCGCCGCGAATCTGGCCGCCGAATACGAAGCTGCAGTTGAATTCGATGCCGCCTTCCTTCAATGCGGCCGCGTCGCGGGCGTGCACCTGGCGCACCGCATCGCCAACCACCCGCACCGACTCCAGCATGCCGCCGGCGTTCCACACGGAAGTCCGATCGGGTGCAAGCTGCTCGCATACGACCTGCTGCACCGCCTGGGTGATCGCCAGGTTGCCGGCGCTCAGCAGCACCATCAGCCGCTCACCCGGGTGCTCGAACACCGTCATCTTGCGGAACGTGGAGATCTGGTCGACCCCGGCATTGGTCCGCGAGTCCGACAGGAACACCAGCCCGTCGTTCAGGCGCATTCCCACGCAGTAGGTCATCTGGTCCTGGCTCCCGGGCGGATCGTGGCCGCGCCTGTCATGTCGATCGCACGATGTTAAACCGGCCCCCGTATCGCAGAGCGGACTTTTCGTGCGGCCATTCAGCGGGTCATCAGGGGTACCAGGAAATCGTGGCTGATGCGCTGGCCCAGATCGTTGACCCGCTTCAGGAACGAAGTCAGGAACACGTGCAGGCTGGTATCCAGGATGTCGTCGATTCGCCCGTACTGAAGCTCCGCGCGCAGCAGGCCGGCGTCCGATCTGGTCTCGGCGGACTGGTCGTTTCGGAGCTGCTCGAGGTTGGTGCATACCTCGTTCAGCGACGCCAGCAGCGAGCGCGGCATGTCGCCGCGCAGCATCAGCAGCTCAGCTACGCGCGCCGGGGTGATCACGTCGCGATACACCTTGCGATAGATCTCGAAAGCCGACACCGAGCGCAGCACGGCCGCCCAGTAGTAGAAGTCCAGATAAGGCTCTTCAGCCGCTTCGGCCGGCGCCGGCCACGTCCCGTTGGAAGGACCGGTGCCGTGGAACTTGATGTCCAGGATCCGGGCCGTGTTGTCGGCCCGCTCCAGGAAGGTGCCCAGGCGGATGAAGTAGAAGGCCTCGTCCTTCAGCATTGTGCCGATCGTCACCCCCCGCGACAGATGCGAGCGGAACTTGACCCACTCGAAGAACTCGTGCGGATCGCCCTGCAGCAGGCCGCCCTTGAGCTGCTGCGGCAGTTGCAACCAGGTGTCGTTATGGGTCTCCCACACCTCGGTCGTCATGGTGCCGCGCACCGCCCGTGCGTTTTCGCGGGCCGCCTGCAGGCAGCAGGTGATCGAGGATCGGTTGTCCGGATCGCGCACCATGAAATCGAGCACGTCATGCGGCGTCAATGTCGGATAGCGGGCGTCGAAAGCCGGCTGCAGCTCGGAAATGCTCAGCATCGCGCGCCAGCCGCGCTCGGCGGCCTCCCGCGTCATTGGCAGCAACGAGGTCGTCACGTTCACGTCCAGCATCCGGGCCGTGTTCTCGGCGCGCTCGATGTAGCGGGCCATCCAGAACAGGTGGTCGGCCGTGCGGCTCAGCATCACCGTCCCAGCACCCAGGTGTCCTTGGTGCCGCCGCCCTGGGACGAGTTGACGACCAGGGAGCCCTCGCGCAGCGCGACCCGGGTCAGTCCGCCGGGCACCATCGCGGTCTGCTGGCCCGACAACACGAATGGGCGCAGGTCGACGTGGCGCGGCGCCACGCCCGATTCGGCGTAGGTCGGGCAGGTCGACAGGGCCAGCGTCGGCTGTGCGATGTAGTTCTCCGGATGGGCCCGCAGTCGGCGGCGGAATTCGTCCAGCTCCTCGCCCGTGGAGCACGGACCGATCAGCATTCCGTAGCCGCCGGCGTTGTGCACTTCCTTGACGACCAGCTGCGGCAGATGGTCCAGCGCGTACTGCAGCTCGTCGCGGTTGCGGCACTTGTAGGTCGGTACGTTGGCCAGCACCGGTTTCTCGCCCAGGTAGAAATCGATCATGTCGGGAACGAACGGGTAGATCGATTTGTCGTCGGCCACCCCGGTTCCGATCGCGTTGGCCAGCGTGACGCGCCCGGCCCGGTACACGTCCAGCAGTCCCGGCACCCCCAGCGTGGAGTCCTTTCGAAACAGCGTCGGGTCCAGGAAATCGTCGTCGATGCGGCGGTAGATCACGTCCACGCGCTTCGGGCCCCGCGTGGTGCGCATATAGACGCCGGCGTCGTGCACGAACAGATCCTGGCCCTCGACCAGCTCGATGCCCATCTGCTGGGCCAGGAAGGCGTGTTCGAAATACGCCGAGTTGTACATCCCCGGGGTCAGCAGCACCACGGTCGGGTCCTCGACGCCGACCGGTGCGACCGAGCGAAGGTCCTCCAGCAGCAGGTCCGGGTAGTGCTCGACCGGAGCCACCGGGTTGGAGGTAAAAAGATCCGGGAAAAGGCGCATCATCATCCGGCGGTTTTCCAGCATGTACGACACGCCGCTGGGCACGCGCAGGTTGTCCTCCAGCACGTAAAACTCCCCGCCGTCGGCTCGCACGATGTCGATTCCGGCCACGTGCGCATAGATGCCGCCGGGAACGTCGATCCCCTTCATCTGCGGCCGGTACTGCGCATTGCCGAACACCGGCTCGGCTGGAATCCGACCGGCTTTCACGATCTCGGCTTCGTGGTAGATGTCGTGCAGGAACAGGTTCAGCGCCTTGACGCGCTGGCGCAGCCCCGCTTCGAGCCGGCGCCACTCGACTGCCGGGATGATCCGGGGAATCACATCGAACGGGATCAGCCGCTCGGTGCCCGCGCTTTCCCCGTAGACCGCGAAGGTGATGCCGACGCGCCGGAACACAAGGTCGGCCTCGGCGCGCTTCAGCCGCATCAGGTCATCGCTCTGGCGCAACAGCCAGGATTCGTACTCGCGGTAGTGGGACCGCACGCCGCCGTCGGCCGCATACATCTCGTTGAAGGTGGCGAACGACATCGGCGGCCCGGGCTTTGCTGACGCTGGGGAAGGTCTAGGTCATGCAAATTCCACGCCTGCCGGACGGGCAATGCAAGAGGCCCGGATGGGTGGCCCCAATGCACGACAATGGGCCGTCCGTGCGGCGGGGTGCACCGTCTCGGTGCGCTGGGAGCTTCGCAAGGGGTCCGCCGCCGTCAGAGTTGGATCCGTTGGACGCGCGAGGCGAACCACGCCCCGATTGCCGCCACCGCCGCCAGCACGCCGAAGCCGATCCGGATCGCGTGGCTCAGCTGCGTGGCTGTGGCGGCCCCCAGGCTGTGCAAGTCGATCCGGCCCGTGGTGCCGGGCGCCAGCGCGAACACCACGGCACCAAAAACCGCCGTCCCCAGCGCGGCGCCCAGGTAGCGCGCCAGCGAAACGATCGAGGCCGCCGCGCCCAGCCGTTCTCGTCCGGCCAGTGTCTGGCTGATGATCTGCGCGCTCGGCATGACGCTTCCGAATCCCAAACCGCACAGCGCTGCGAACCCGGCGATCAGCTCACCGCGCGCGGGCACCACGGCCATCAGGATCAGCGCGGCGCACGAGATCGAAAGGCCCGCCACCGGCATTTCGGCCGGCCGGCCGGTACGGCTGACGATCCGGCCGGTGAGCGTGGAGCCGGCCACGATGCCGAGCATCATGGGCAGTAGCAGCGCGCCGGCCTGCCTGGCGTCGGCGCCATGGCCGATCTGCAGCAGCACCGGCAGGAAGAAGATCAGCGCGAACAGACAGGATGCGAACGATACGACGGTCAGGCTCAAATAGCGCATCGATCGATCGCGCAGCAACTCGATCGGCAGAAACGGATCGCGCTGGCGCAACTCGCGGGCGATCAGCGCGGTCCACAGCAGCAGGCTGGTCAGACCCAGTGCCACGCTGGAGATCGAGGTAAAGGCAAAGCGGTAACCGGCAAAGGTGGCCCAGATGAGCGTCGTGGTGACCGCCGCTGCGAAAGCCAGGGCGCCGATCGGATCGGCTGCGGTGGCCTGGGAATCTGCGCTTCCGCGCGGCAGCCGCAGCAGGCGCCAGCACGCCAGCGCGCACAGCGGCAGATTGGCCAGGAACAGCCAGCGCCAGCTGGTGTGGTGCACGACCAGCCCGCCGATCAAGGGGCCGCCGATATTGGCGAGCGTGAAGTTGGTCGCAAAATAGGCCTGAAATCGCGCTCGCTGGCGCGGCGGCACGAGTTCCCCGATCAGGGCCTGCGCCATCACCATCAGGCCACCGCCGCCCAGGCCCTGCAGCACGCGCGATGCCACGAGCATCCCGAGCGAGGCGGCCAGTCCGCACGCGAGCGATCCCAAGCAGAAGATGCCGAGCGCCGCCAGCAGCGTGTCGCGCCGTCCATAACGGTCGCCCAGCCGCCCATACAGGGGCACGGTAACGGTCATCGCGATCAGGTACCCGACCGACACCCAGGTGGTATCGCGCAGGCTGCCCAGGTCGGCCGCGATGCTGGGGGTCGCGGTGGCCAGCAGCGTCTGATCGGCGGCCGCCATGAACATCGGCAGCATCACCGCCGAGAAGATCTGCAGAAAGCGGCCGACCGAGACCGGCTCGGCCGGAAGCCCCGCCCGCGCCGAATTGGAGTCGGCGTCGGATGACACTACTGGACCGACGCTTCCCAGCCGCCGCCAAGGGCCTGGATCAACTGCACCGTGGCAGCAGCTCTGCGTCCGTCGATCGTGAGCGCGTTCTGACGGCTGGTCAGCTCGGTCGTCTGGGCCGTGATCACGTTCAGGTAACTGACCGTGCCGCCCTTGTACTGGCTGATCGTCAAGGCAAGCGATTCCTGCGCGGCTTTGACGGCAGCGGCCTCGACCACGGCTTCCTGGGCCAGGATCCGCAACGAGGCCAGGCTGTCTTCGACGTTCTGCAGCGCCGTCAGCACCGTCTTGCGGTAGGTGGCGGTGGCCGCGTCCCAGCCGGCCACGGCCTGATCGCGCGCGGCGAAGCGGGCGCCCGAGTCGAACAGTTTTTCAGCCAGCGACGGCCCGAGCGACCAGACGCGGGCCGGAACCGAGAACAGAGACGCGCTCGACGGTGCCGAGAACCCGCCGCTGGCGGCCAAGGTCACGGTGGGGAAGAACGCAGCCGTGGCAACGCCGATCTGGGCGTTGGCGGCGGCCGTGCGGCGCTCGGCGGCCGCCACGTCGGGTCGACGCTCCAGCAGCGTGGAGGGCAGCAGGGCGGGCACCTCGGGGAACTGCAGCTGGTACGGTCGCGACTCGAGCGAGACATCGGCGGGCGCCTTGCCGACCAGCACCGCGATCGCGTGCTCGAGCTGGGCCCGCGAAATGCGCACATCGATCGATTGCGCGCGGGTCGCTTCCAGCTGCGCCTGTGCCTGTGTCACGTCGCTGCGCGCCGCGACCCCGGCCCGGTAACGGCTCTCGGTGAGCTGCAGCGACTTCACGTAGGCCTCCACGGCGTCGTCCAGCAGGCGCCGTTGTTCGTCGGCCACCCGCAGGGCCAGGTAATCCGACACCAACTGGCCCTGCAGACTGAGCGTGGTGGCAGCCAGGTCGCTCGCGCTGGCCTGCGCGGAGGCCTGCGCTTGCTCCAGGCTGCGTCGCAGGCCGCCCCACAGGTCAAGCTCCCACGACGTGCTCAGCGTGACCGAGTTGAAGGTCGCCGGCCGAACGCTGCGCGAAGCCGTGGCACCGCTGGAGCCCTTGTTGCGGATAGAGTTCGCATTCAGGTTCAGGACCGGAAACAGCGTGTCGAATGCCTGGCGGGCCAGTGCGTCGGCCTGGCGGTAATTGGCCTCGGCCACCCGGACGTCCTGGTTGGCCGTGGCGACCTGCTGCGCGAGCGCGTCGAGCTGGCCATCATCGAAGATCTGCCACCAGGTCGCAGGCATTTTGTCATCGGATGGCTGCGCCGGTTTCCAGTTCGGGTCCTCCTTGTACCCGGTGGGCAGCTGCACCGCCGGCCGTACGTAGTCCGGCCCGACCGCGCAGGCGGCCAGCAGCAAGGCGACCGGCACCGCTGCGAGCGGGCGAAGAACGGCCCTCATCGGGGCTCCCCCCGATCGACCGCGGTGGGGTCCGGCGCGCCGCGCTGCGGCACGTCGCGGCGCGCGCGCCAAGCGGCAATCTTCAGGCGCAGCCGATCCATGCTCAGGTAAACAACCGGGGTCGTGTACAGGGTCAGCAACTGGCTCAATATCAGTCCCCCTACGATCGAAATGCCCAGGGGCTGGCGCAACTGGGCTCCTTCGCCCGATACCACCACCAGTGGCAAAGCGCCGAACAACGCGGCCGTCGTCGTCATCATGATCGGACGGAAGCGCAGCACGCAGGCGCGCCGGATCGCTTCACGAGGGTCGATGGCTTCACGCCGAGACGTTTCGATTGCCACGTCGATCATGATGATCGCGTTCTTCTTGACGATGCCGATCAGCAGGATCACGCCGATCAGGGCCATGATCGTGAATTCGGTATGGAAGGCCATTAGGGCCAGCACGGCGCCGACGCCGGCCGACGGCAGCGTCGACAGGATCGTGATCGGGTGGACCAGGCTTTCATACAGCACCCCCAGCACGATGTAGATCGTGATCAGCGCCGCCAGGATCAGCAGCGGCTCGTTGGCAAGGGACTGCAGAAACAGCTTGGCGCTGCCCTGGAAGCCGCCCTGCAGCGTCGACGGAACGCCGATGCTCGCCATCGCGCGCCCGATCGCCGCGGTGGCCTGCCCGAGCGAGACGCCCAGCGGCAGATTGAACGAGATCGTCGAAGCGGCCAGCAGACCCTGGTGATTGACCGCCAGCGGCGTGTTGGACATCTCCCACGTGGCCAGCGTGGCCAGCGGCACCTGTGCGCCGGACGGCGCGACCACGTACACATCGTTCAGCGACGACGGCTGCTCCAGGTACTGCGGCGCAGCTTCCATCACGACGTGATACTGGTTCAACGGCTCGTAGATGGTGGAGACCTGGCGCTGGCCGAAGGCGTCGTTCAACGTCGAGTCGACCAGGTTCATGTTCAGGTTCAGCCGATCGACCGTGTTGCGATCGACATGCAGGTAGGTCCGCAGCCCCTTGTCCTGCGCGTCGGTGTTCACGTCGGCCAGCTCCGGCAGCGTGCTGAGCGCGGCGCGGATGCGCGGCTCCCACTGGCGCAACTCGTTGACGTCGGAGTCCTGCAGCGTGTACTGGTACAGCGAATTGCTCTGGCGCGCTCCCATACGCAGGTCTTGCACCGGCTGCAAGAACAGGTTGGCGCCGGGCACATGTGCCAGTTTGCCGCGCAGCCGTGCGATCACCTGGTCGCTGGTGGAATGTGTCACGGCGATTGGTTTGAGCACCAGGAACACGAAGCCCCCGTTGGTCTGTCCGCCCCCGGTAAATCCATTGGCGGTCTGAACCGCCGGATCGGCAGCGACGACTTCCAGGAATTGCGCGAGCTTCTTCGACATCGCCTGGAACGAAATGCTCTGGTCCGCCTGCAGGCCCCCCATGATCAAGCCGGTCTCCTGCGTCGGAAACAGTCCCTTCGGGATCCGGACGAAGAGGAAAACGTTGGCCACGATGGTGACGGCCAGCACGAGCAGAGTGATCACGGGATGCCGCAGCGCAACGACCAGTGAGCGCTCGTAGCCCCGGGCGGTGGTGGTTCCGATCCGCGTGACCGGGGTCCAGAACGCGCTCGCGAGGGCCGCCATCAGCCGCCGCCAGCCTGATTGCACGGGCGCCACGGCAGCGCGCGGTTCTCGGCGCAACAGCCGAGCGCACATCATCGGCGTGGTGGTCAGCGACACGATCAGCGAAATCAGGATCGCGACCGACAAGGTGACTGCGAACTCGCGGAACAAGCGCCCGAGAAATCCGCCCATCGCCAGGATCGGGACGAACACGGCGATCAGCGACAGGCTCATCGACAGCACGGTGAAGCCGATCTCGCGCGCTCCGCGCAGCGCCGCCTCCATCGGCGGCATTCCGCCCTCGACGTGTCGCGTGATGTTCTCCAGCACGACGATGGCGTCGTCCACCACGAAGCCGGTGGAGATGGTCAACGCCATCAGCGTCAGGTTGTTCAGGCTGAATCCGCACAGGTACATCACGGCGAACGTCCCGATCAGCGACACCGGGACCGCCACCGCCGGAATCAGCGCGGCCCGGGCGTCGCGCAGGAACAGGAACACCACGAAAATGACCAGGCTCACGGCGATGATCAGCGTGCGCTGGGTCTCCTTCAGCGAAGCGCGGATCGTGGGCGTGCGCTCCATCATCACGCGCATATCGATCGCGGCCGGGATCGACGCGCGCAGCACGGGCAGTAACTCCTTGACCCGGTCGATCGTTTCCAGGATGTTGGCGCCTGGCTGGCGGCGCACCAGGATCAGGATCGCCTGCTTGCCGTTGGAAAGCGCGAGGTTGCGCACGTCCTGCACCGAGTCCTGCACGCTTGCCACGTCAGACAGCCGCACCGGCGCCCCGTTGTGGTAGGCGATGATCAGCGGCAGGTATTCGGCGGCCGTGCGCGCCTGGTCGTTGGCGCCCACCTCCCAGGTCCGCTCCGCGTCTTCGAGCATTCCCTTGGGCCGGTTCGAGTTGGTCGCGGCGATTGCGGTCCGCACCGTCTCGAGCGGAATGCCGGCGCGGTTCAGCGCCGCGATATTCATCTCGACACGGACCGCCGGCAGCGCGCCGCCGCTGACGTCGACCTGCCCGACGCCGCTCACCTGGGAGATCCGCTGCGCCAGCACCGTCGATGCGACGTCGTACATCTGGCCACGCGTCAGGGCGTCCGAGGTCAGCGTCAGGATCATGACCGGCGCGTCCGACGGATTGGACTTGTGATAGGTCGGATTGCTCGGAAGTCCCGACGGCAGCAGCGGCCGGGCCGCGTTGATCGCCGCCTGCACGTCGCGCGCCGCGCCGTCGATGTCGCGCGACAGGTCGAACTGCAACGAGATCCGCGTGGATCCGAGCGAGCTGGCCGAAGTCATCTCGGTAATGCCGGCGATCATTCCGAGCGACCGTTCCAGCGGCGCAGCCACGGTGGCCGCCATCGTGTCCGGGCTCGCGCCCGGCAGCGACGCCTGCACCGAGATCGACGGAAAGTCCAGCTGCGGCAGCGGCGCCACCGGCAGGCTCGAGTACCCGAGGGCACCGGCCAGCGCGATCGCCGCGGTCAGCAGCGTGGTCGCGACCGGCCGGACGATAAAAATCGAGGACAGGTTCATCGGCTACTTCTCCCCTCTCCCACGCCAGTGGGAGAGGGGCCGGGGGTGAGGGTGTCGGGTCACGCGGCAACCCTCGCCCTGGTCTGCAGCCGCTGCGCCAGCCGGTCGAAGGCCAGGTAGATCACGGGCGTCGTGAACAACGTCAGCGCCTGGCTGACGATCAGCCCGCCGACGATCGTGATCCCGAGCGGGTGGCGCAGCTCGGAGCCCACGCCGGTGCCGATCATCAGCGGCAGCGCTCCGAACAGGGCCGCCAGCGTGGTCATCATGATCGGGCGAAAGCGCAGCAGGCAGGCCCGATAGATCGCTTCGGGCGCGGGCAGGTTTTCGTGCCGCTGCGCCTCCAGCGCGAAGTCGATCATCAGAATCGCGTTCTTCTTGACGATTCCGATCAGAAGGATGATGCCGATGATCCCGATCACCCCCAGGTCGTGGCCCGAGATCAGCAGCGCGAGCAAGGCGCCGATGCCGGCCGACGGCAGCGTCGACAGGATCGTGATCGGGTGGATATAACTTTCGTACAGCACGCCCAGCACGATGTACATGGTCACGACCGCGGCCAGGATCAGCAGCACCTCCGATCCCAGCGCGGCGCGGAAGGCGAGCGCCGCCCCCTGGAATTCGGTCCGGATCGATGCGGGCAGATGCAGCTCCTGCTCAACGGATTCGACCGCGGACACCGCATCGCCCAGCGAGACGTTTGGAGCCACGTTGAACGACACCGTGGTGGCGGGAAACTGCGCCAGGTGGTTCAGCACCAGGGGCGTCGGGCGTTCGGCCACGTGCGAGATCGCCGACAGCGGCACTTGCGGGCCGGTGGTCGACGGTACGTACAGCTGCCCGAGCGCGTCCAGCCCGCGCTGGGCCTGGGGCGAGACTTCCAGCACGACCCGGTACTGGTTGGACTGGGTGAAGATCGTCGAAACGAGCCGCTGGCCGTAGGCGTCGTACAGCACGCTGTCGATCGCGGCCACCGTGACCCCCAGTCGCGAGGCTGTATCGCGGTCGATGTCGATGTAGGCCTGCAGTCCCTGCTCCTGCGAGTCGGCGGCGACCTCGCCCAGTTGCGGAAGCTGTCGCAGCCGGTCGACCAGCTTCGGAACCCACACCGACAGGTCGTCCGGATTGGACGAGTCCAGCGTGAACTGGTATTGCGTGCGCGAGATGCGGTCCTCGATCGTCAGGTCCTGCACGGGCTGAAGGTACAGCGTGATTTGCGGTACCGCGAGAGCCCGCTGCTTCAGGCGCTGCAGGACCGTCGCCAGGTCCGAGCGCTCCGACCGGGGCTTCAGATTGATCGTCATGCGGCCGGTATTGAGACTTTGATTGATGCCGTCGACGCCGATCTGCGAGCTCAGGCTGTCGACCGCGGGATCCTGCAGGATCACGTCGGCCAGCGCCTGCTGCCGGTTCGCCATCGACTCGAAGGACACCGATTGAGGCGCTTCCGTGATGCCCTGGATGGCGCCGGTGTCCTGCTGGGGCAGGAACCCCTTGGGCACGAGCACGTACAGGGCGACGGCCAGCCCCAGGGTGCCGATCGCTACCCACAGCGTCAGTGTCTGGTGCGCCAGGACCCGCCGCAGAGCCCACCCGTAGCCGGTCAGCATCGAATCGAACCAGCGGCCGGTCAATCGCAGCACCCAGGATTTCTGCTCGTCCGGCACATGCCGCAGCAGCCGGGCACTCATCATCGGCGTCAGCGTCAGCGACACGGCCGCCGAGATCAGGATGGCGACAGCCAGCGTGATGGCGAATTCGCGAAACAGGCGTCCGACCACCTCGGACATGAACAACAGCGGGATCAGTACCGCGATCAGCGAGATGGTCAGTGAAATGATCGTGAAGCCGATCTGGCCAGCTCCCTTCAGTGCCGCCTGCATCGGAGACTCGCCCGCTTCTACGTAACGCGCGATGTTCTCGATCATCACGATGGCGTCATCGACCACGAATCCGGTCGCCACGGTCAGCGCCATCAAGGTCAGGTTGTTGATGCTGAATCCGGTCAGGTACATCACGCCAAAAGTCCCGACGATCGACAGCGGAACGGCCACGGCCGGGATCACGGTGGCGGAGGCGCTGCTCAGAAAGATGAAGATCGCCAGCACCACCAGCACGACCGCGAGCATCAACTCGTATTGAACGTCGCGCACCGAGGCGCGAATCGTGATCGTCCGGTCGGTCAAAACGGTCACGTCGATCGCGGCCGGCAGGCCCGTCCGCAGCTGCGGCAGCAGCGACTTGATGCGGTCGACCACCTCGATCACGTTGGCGCCGGGCTGGCGCTGGATGCTCAGCACGATGCCGGGCGTGCGGTTGGCCCAGGCGGCCAGCCGGACGTTTTCGGCACCGTCGACCACGTCCGCTATATCCGACAGCCGCACCGGCGCGCCGTTGCGGTAAGCGATCACGATCTGCCGGTAGTCGGATGCCGAGCGCAACTGATCGTTCGCGTCGATCGTCGAGGCGCGCAGCGGCCCGTCGAAGCTGCCCTTGGCCTGGTTCACGTTCCCGTTGGCGATCGCGGTGCGCACGTCGTCCAGCGACAGACCCACTGAGGCAACGGCGCGCGGGTTGACCTGCACGCGAACGGCCGGCTTCTGGCCGCCGCTGATCGTCACCAGGCCCACGCCGTTCAATTCGGACAGCTTGGGCGCCAGCCGCGTATCGGCCAGGTCCTCGATCTGCGTGGTCGGCAGCGTTTTGGAGGTCAGGGCCAGCGTCAGCACGGCGGTATCGGCCGGATTGACCTTGCTGTAGACCGGAGGCATCGGAAGATCGACCGGCAGGAAGTTGAACGCGGCATTGATCGCCGCCTGCACCTCCTGCTCGGCCACGTCCAGCGACAGCTTCAGGTCGAAACGCAGCGTGATGGTCGAGGAGCCGCCGGAGCTGGACGACCACATCTCCGTCAGCCCGGGCATCTGCCCGAACTGCCGCTCCAGCGGAGCGGTGATCGAGGAGGTCACCACGGAAGGACTGGCGCCCGGATACAGCGTGGTGACCTGGATCGTCGGGTAGTCGATCTGCGGCAGCGCCGATTGGGGCAGCAGCGTGTAGGCCACCATCCCGGCCAGCATCACCGCGATCATCAGCAGCGAAGTGGCGACCGGCCGAAGAATGAAGGTGCGCGATGGATTCACCGCGGAACTCTCGATTCTGAAGACGGCCGACCGTTACCTTCCGCCCGATCGCCCCTCGCCCGCGCCAGCGGGACAGGGGAGGGGGTGAGGGCGACCATTACGGCGCTCCGGGCGACGATCCGGGATCCCTCTTCTTGCCCGTGCCCCCGGAACCCGGCGCGCCGGGCGCGCGAGTCGGTGCCGCGCCGGCGCCGTGCGTGGCGGGCACGATCAACTCGACGGAGGCGCCGTCGCGCAACTTGTCCACTCCGTCGACCACCACGCGCTCGTTGGCGGCCAGGCCGTCCAGGACCTGGGCCCGGTTGCCCTCGGTCGGCCCCAGTTTCAGCGGCCGGATTTGCACCGTGTTGTCGGGCTTGACGACGTACACGTAAAGCCCCGGCGCTCCGCGTTGAACTGCAGCGCTCGGAATCGTCAGCGCATTGGCGATCCGCTCCAGGTGAAGATGAACATTGACGAACTGATTCGGAAACAGCGTGCTGTCGCCGTTGGCGAACTCGGATTTCAGTTTGACCGTTCCGGTCGTCGTGTCGATCTGGTTGTCGGTCGTCAGCAGCGCTCCGGTGCTCAGCAATGTCTGGCCGTCGCTGTCGTACGCGTCCACCTGCAGTCGGCCGCCGGAGCTGATGCGCCGCTGCACGGCGGGCAGCCGCTCCTGCGGGATCGGGAACACGATGTCGATCGGCTGCACCTGCGTGATGACCACCAGCCCGTTGGCATCGGAGGCGTGCACCACGTTGCCGAGATCGACCTGGCGCAGGCCGACGCGCCCGTTGATCGGCGAGATGACGTGCGTGAAGGACAACTGCAGTCGGGCGTTGTCGACCTGAGCCTGGTCCGCCAGCACCAGCGCCTTGTCCTGCGCCACCAGCGCGACCTGGCTGTCGTACTGCTGCTTGGGGATCGAGTCGTCCGCGATCAGTGAGCGGTAGCGTTCCAGGTCGACCTCGGCATTGGCGAGCTGGGCCTTGTCCTTTTCCAACGTGGCCAGTGCGCTGTCCAGAGCGACCTGGAAGGGCCGCGGGTCGATCACGGCCAGCAGATCGCCGACGTGAACCATCTGGCCCTCGCG
>Ga0210401_10002273_pt1 | contig 21415 bp, 21 predicted proteins | sample IncBWH32MmetaG_FD_150866 | JGI IMG/M metagenome (GOLD analysis project Ga0210401, IMG submission 150866) | Forest soil microbial communities from Barre Woods Harvard Forest LTER site, Petersham, Massachusetts, United States - Inc-BW-H-32-M | ecosystem: Environmental > Terrestrial > Soil >... | reverse complement strand
TCCGACTTCGATCCCAGAACTTTCGGCTTTCGCAAGCTAAGCGATCTGGTGCGAAAGACAAATTCGTTCGAAATCGATCATCCCAAAGGGGGCTCCATGCGCATTCGCACAAAGTCCGCTGCCGGATCCCCTCCGAAATCGAAGGCCGTTACCAAAACTGCGACATGAGAAGATGCGTTGGGGGACCGTCGATCCACGTGCTGTCGCAGACGGATGGATGCGCACTGGCTGAACAGTAACGATGCACGCCGCCGCTCCGGTTTCGCACCAGAAACAACCTGATCGAACGCAACGAACGCGACCGGAAGCAAACAAAACCGCAGCAAACTCAACGAAGCAGATCGATATCCCGCCGCTCATAACGGTCTGGTTGCAGGTTCGAGTCCTGCCGGGCCCATCACGCTCCGCCCTTCGGGCTACGCGTGGCGCAGCCAAGCTCTCAAGTGAAAAAGGGCATGCTGCGTTCCAGGCCTCATTGAGCGACTTTGTACTTCCTCGCCCGCTTCGTGCGCGGCGCCGGCTCACCACCGATCGGATACAGCGCCCGTATCATGCCGATCCGCGCCCGCAGCGTCTGGCCGTCGTGTTCGATTGCGAGCATCAGTGCCCTCATCGCCGCTTGCCATGCCGGCGCGTCGTGCTCGCGCTTCGGCAGCTTGGCGATGAAGTTGCCGGCATCACGCAGCGTGAACAGCTCGCGACCGTGGGGGAACGGAATTGGATCGTCGAAGGCGGTGCAGCCAGACATCTCTTCTGATGTCAGCGAGAGAGGTGTCGAAGATCGACAATCGGCCCCTCAGCGGCCCTCACAGTTTCCAGAAATTGGTCCATCGTCAGGTTTAGCTCCCTTAGCACACCGCCGCTTTCGCCGGTCCACAAGTAGCAGAGATTGACTTTGTTGCCCGGCTTCGCTGCCACCGTCCAGCTCGACACGGCGACTTCCCAGCCTCGATCTTCGATCAGAAGAATTTTCTGGTTCATGTTTTGCTCGCCCACGAAAGGTCTCGCCGCCCTCTTTGATCAATGATCGTCAGGCGGCCATCCTATCGTCTTTGTCCTCCCGCGCATCACGATCTTGATCATGTCATCCGGCCACCGCCGCTGCAGCCCCTTGCCTCGTCCCACGGCATCCACACATCGCGTTCTTCTTCGGTGGTCAGGATCACCGGCATCGCCTTCGGGTGGATCGATTCCGCATTCGCATTCGGCGCCGTAGTCAAGAAGCCGTAGACCTGATGGGGCCCGGGGATCGGTTTTGACTTTGTGCCGCGATCGCCGCGATGGAGGCACTCGCCGAGGACGCCGACGACCTCAGGCGGCGCCATGGCGTTTGAGCCATGCGATAATTCACGATAAAGGAGAATTTCAGCGTATAAATTATATTAGGTCCTCCGCGGATTTTTCTGTTCATTTGCATGAATTTTCAATGAAAAAACTGGCATTTTTGGCTATATTCCAGGCGATGGGCAAGCTCGACGAACTCAAGAAGCACCTCAAACCAGGCCAAGTTTATCGGCGTGCCGATCTTGTTTGTTGGTCCACGACTGTCGACCGACATCTCAAACAGCTTGTGGGGAGCGGTACTCTTAAGAAGCTATCGGGTGGAATTTATACGTACCCTAAGAAGACGGCATTTGGTCTGGCGCCGGCTTCCGATGAGGATGTCGTAAGCGCGCTCTTAAAAGACGCCCCATTTCTGCTGGCTTCACCGAATGCCTACAACAGTCTCGGTGTCGGCACCACGCAGCTCTATGACAAGACTGTTGTCTACAATCACAAGCGTCACGGGGAGTTTCAGCTAGGCAGCCGCAGATTTACCTTTCGGGTGAAGCCGCGTTTTCCAAAGTCGCTGACGAGGGAATTTTTGCTTGTCGATCTCGTCAACAATCTGGATCAACTTGCCGAGGCCAAGGACGAGGTTCTCAAACGCGTGGTAGAGTGTGTGACTGAATTAGACCAAAGGCGTTTCCGTCGCGCCGTGCGCGACTACGGGAGCGAACGAACCAAGAAATTCTTCGAGCGCATGTTGCCAAGCGGTTCCAGCAGCTCACTATCAACCAAAGACTCTTACAATACGAAACGTACAGAGCTGGCGCCCGTTTGAAACCGCACAAACCCGCTTTTCCCAAAGATCCCGAATCTCTTCAAAGAAGTGCAAACTGCTTCAGCTAGACGAAATGCCCGGATCGTAATCTTTCGAAGATTTCACGCACTTCTGGACATGGCGCGACGCAGAGAGTTCGATAGGCTTCCGGGAAGGTCCACCAGCCTTCGCTCGCTTCGCGAGCTACGGCTCGGCAAGCCAGCAAACCTCTCCCGCAGCGAGGCGAGCCAAGGCTGCCGCGCCAAAGCCGCAGGTGAAAGCGGGCTACGCGTGGCGAAGCCACGCCAGACCAAAGGGCGAAGCGTGTCCGGCGTAGCTGGATCGGAGCGCAAGCGACGACGGACTGGCGCCGGCCGCCATCGCCTCCTCACTTCCTATTTCCGAGCAGCGAGCCGAGATCGATCGAATTGGCCATTGCAACATAGCCGGCGTCGTTCGGGTGCAGGTGATCGCCGGAATCGAACTCTGCCTTGATGTGCTTGGGATTGGCGGGATCGCGGACGACCGCGTCGAAATCGGCCACGGCGTCATAGGCGCCGCTTTCGCGAATCCACTTGTTCACCGCTTGGCGCACCTTCTCCTTGTCCTCGCTGTAATAGCCAAAGAGCGGCGTGCCGTGAAACGTATCCTCGAAAGGCGTCAGCGTCGCGCCGATGATCCGCAGGTGATGGAGGTGCGCGCGGGCGATGAGTTGCTGATGGCCGGCAATGACCTGGTCGGCGGTCGGCATCTTGTCCGCCGGCGCCAGCACGCTGTCAGGCCAGCCGATGTCGTTGATCCCCATCATCATCGTGACGATTTCGGCATGCGGTTGATCGAGAACATCGCGCTCGAAACGCGCCAGCGCGTTCACGCCCATCCGGTCGGATAGAACCTTGGCGCCCGAAATTCCCTCGTTCAGGACCGCGATCTTGCGGTCGGACAGGCGCTTGGCGAGATTGTCCGGCCAGCGAGCATTGGCGTCAACGGTCGATCCGTCACCGTCGGTGATCGAATCGCCGAACGTCACCACGGCGCGCGCTCCGGGTTGTGCCTCGACGAAGATTTCGCTCAGGAAGACTTTTGCCGTCATCGTCGAGTCGGGCTTGATATCCTGCTCTGCGGCCTTGTCTCCGGCGACGATGTAGGCCGTCTGCCGTCCCTCCCAATGCATGGTTTCGATCGGCGTCACCTCGGGGATAAAAATGCTCACCGCCACATCGGACAAGGGCGGTACGGCAAGATCGATCGGATCGCTCAGCGCGGGCGCGCCCGGCGGAATCGTGACCTGCGGCTTGCCGCCGAAAGTAACAGTGCGATCGGACGCAGGAACGATGGCGGCGCCCTTCTCCGAGATCGCCGCATGGATCGCGCCGATCGTGATCGGATAATTCGTGTATTCATTGGTCAAGAGCAGGCGAATCTTTGATCCGCCGATCGAGACATGCGCGAGTTCGCGCACCGTCTGATTCCAGAGATTGCGCGGGACTTTCGCCGGCGCCAGAAAATCAGGCGCCCAAACCGGTTGCGCGCTTGCGGTCCAGGTTCCAATCCAATCGTCGGTTTCCTGCGCCACCGCGGCACTCGTGCAAAGGCAAAGTCCAAGGGCAAAGCCGGCGGACAGGAGCGCACGCCAACAAACGTCAGTCCTCATTTGTCCCTCCCTATCAGACGATGTGTCGAGCCGAGGAGCGACTGGGCGCCTCCCGGTGCGAATTGCACAACATTGGCGAGCCTATCAAAAGCGCGTCAACCTCGTCGAGTAAAAGTCTAACGCGGACACTTCGCTTCGCAAAGGATGAGGACAGAGAAATCGCAGCCAATCCGACTATTTGCGGTTGCTCTGCCTGCGGCCGCGCAGTTTGCAGCCTCGCAACTTTCAACCCAAGACATACCGCGAAAAGGCCAGGGATTGTCGCGCGGCTTCGTCCATCTGGGCATCATCGGCGTTATCGGAGAGATCGCGCCATACCTTGATGTCGCTGCCGATCCCGCCGCCCATCTTGACAAAGGGCTCCATGACGACCGCGCCGTCGTAACCGATCTCGCGCAGCGTCGTCCCGATCTCGTGCCAGGGCAGCCGGCCCTTGCCGGGGACGCGCCGGTTGTTCTCGCCGGTATGGAAGTGGCCGAGTAGCGGGCCGGCGGCGCGGATCGCCGCGCCAAAACTGTCCTCCTCGATGTTCATATGGAAGGTGTCGAGCATCACCTTGACGTTCGGCTTGCCGACCTCGCGGACGAAGGCCACGCCTTCTTCGGCAGTGTTTAGCACGTGGTTCTCGAACCGGTTGAGCACCTCCAGGCAGAGGTCGACGCCGAGATTCGCGGCAAAGTCCGCGAGGCTGGAAATGCCTTCAAGACCACGCGCGCGGTCTCCCGCCTTGTCGACCGGCTTGGAATAGTCGATCGGCCAGTAGGAATGGAGGGCGCCGCCGATGATGCGGATATCGAGCTTGGCGAGGTTGGCGAGCGTCTCCTCGAAGAAGGCGCGCCCCGCTTTTCGGATCGCAGGATCCGGCGACGACAGGTTTCTTTCGGGCGACGGACCCAGCCCGGCGGTGATCGCGACCCCGTTCGCCTTCGCGGCGCGACCGACTTCGGCGAGATGCGCCGGGCTGTAGCTATTCAGATGATGCGCGGCGATCTCGATCACATCGAACCCGAGCCTCGCGACTTTCTCGACGTACTTCAGGCAGTCGGCGCTCCACTCCTGCTCCCAGTACGAGTAATAAATGCCGAACTTCATGTGCGCCTCTGTTCTGGGAGCGAGATCATCGCTGGGCTGGTTGTGAATTCGCGTCGGTCGCGCCGACGATATGGGCGACAACTGCGTTCATGCTGGTGTCCCCCGTCGCGTCGTCCGCGATGACAGTCCCCTGCCGCAGGACGACGATCCGATCGCAGACCGAAAAGACGTCAGTCAGCCGGTGGCTGATGAGGATGACCGCGATGCCATGGCTCTTCAAGTTGCGGATGAGGTCCAGTACATGCTCGACCTCGCGCACGGCGAGCGCCGCCGTCGGCTCGTCCATGATGACGAGCTTCGGGTTGAAGGTGAGCGCCCGCGCGATCGCCACCGACTGCTGCTGCCCGCCCGAGAGCTGGCCGGTCACTTGCCCGACCGAGGGGATGCGTGCGCCGAGCCGCGCGATCATCGCCTCGGCCTCGGCACGCATGCGCTTCGAATCGATCAGCTTGACGCCGAGAACCGAGCGCGTCAGCTCGCGGCCCAAAAAGATGTTGGAGGCGACGTCGCGCATGCGCGCGAGCGCGAGGTCCTGATAGATCATCTCGATTCCGGCCTGCCGGATCGAGCCGGGATCCTTGCCGATGAGGGACGCGCCGTCGAAGCGGATGTCGCCACCATCGATCGCGTAGACGCCCGTGATCGTCTTCATCAGCGTCGACTTGCCGGCGCCATTGTCGCCGACGAGGCCGACAACGGAGCCGGCATCGAAGGTGAACGTGACGCCGCGCAGCGCTTCGATCGCGCCGAAACTCTTGCGGACGTCGCGGAGTTCGAGAAGGCTCATCGCCGCCATCCCTCCCGGCTGTTGATGCGGTCGAGCCAGACCGCGAGGATCAGCACCGCGCCGATCGCAATTTGCTGATAGAAGGGCCTGACCGCGAGCAGGTTGAGGCCGTTCTGCAGTACGCCCATGATCAGAGCGCCGATCAGCGTACCCGCGACGCTGCCGCGCCCGCCGAACAAGTTCGTGCCGCCGAGAATGGTCGCGGTGATGGCCGTCAGTTCATAAGAGAGCCCTGCGGTCGGCTCGCCGGAATTGATGCGGGCTGCGAACAACAGCCCCGCCAGACCGGAGAGCAGGCCCGACAGGGCGTAGAGCAGCACCTTCATCCGCTCGACCCGAACGCCCATCGCCCGCGCCGCGCCCTCGTTGTCGCCGATCACCTGCGCGTAGATCCCAAAGCGGGTGTGGGCGAGTACGACATGCGCGACGAGCGCCGTCAGAAGCAGGACGACGACCGGGACCGGCACGCCGAACGGCCGACCTTGTCCGAGCCAGGTCATCTCGGGCGCAAGCCCGTAGATCGAGACGCCGTCGCTGAGGACGAGCGCGAGCCCGCGCGCGACGCCGAGCATACCGAGGGTGACGATGAAGGGTGGAATGGCGCCCTTGGTGATGAGGAAGCCGTTGACCGCCCCCGTCGCCGCGCCGGTCGCGAGACAGCCGAGAATGCCGATCCACCAGGGCCATTCGAGGTTCGAGGTGAGGATCGCGCCGACGACCCCCGAGAGCGCAAGGATCGAGCCGACCGAGAGGTCGATGCCGGCGGACGAGATGACGAAGGTCATGCCGATCGCAAGTACCCCGAACACCGACGTCGACAGAAGAATGTTGAGGATGTTGGAAACGGACAGAAACGCGCTCGACAGGACCGCCATCACCGCGAACAGGACGGCGAGAACGACGATCGACTCGAGCCGCACCGCGGCGCCTCCGGCGAGACGCGCCCGCCAGGGGGGCGTCGGGACGTTGGTTGAGGTCGAGGTCACGAAAGGTCTCCGACTTGTTTCGGCTTGCGCCGCCCGTCCGGGGCAGAACGGGCGGGCGGCGTTTGCCGCCAACTTGTAGCCGCGCTCGTTGAACGCGGCGGCGCAGTCAACGACCGTGCTTACAAACCGCTCACTTCACGTATTGCATAAGCGGGTCCTTGTTCTCTTCGATGACCTGCTTCGTCAGCACGAGCGTCGGCACGTAGGTCATCTCCTGAACCTTGTCGCCGGCGAGCGCCTTTTTGACGTTCTCGACCGCTTGCATACCGACGAGATAGGGGAGTTGCGCGACCGACGCGTTGAGCCGCCCCGCCTTGATCGACTTGACCGCGTTCGAGTTGCCGTCGACGCCGATCACGATCAATTTGTCCTTGCCGGCCGAGCGCGCCGCCTCGAGCGCGCCGAGCGCCATGTCGTCATTGGCGCAGAAGATCGCGACGAGCTCGGGATTGCGCTGCAGCGTATCGTTGGTGATGTTGGCGGCCTTGAGACTGTCCCAGTCGCCCGGGAGCGAAGCGACGATGTTGAGGCCGGGGGCCTGCTTCTTGAGCTCGTCGGCGAAGCCGACCGCCCGCTTCTTGCCGGTGATGTTGCCCGACAGCCCCTCGATCACGAGCACCGGCCCTTTGGCGTCCTTGCCGAGCTGGCTGACGAGCCAGTCCGCGCCCTTCGCGCCCGCCGCCTCGTTGTCCGAGCCGATGTGGAAGGCGACGTCGACGCCGGCCTTCTTGGTGATCGCGGGATCGAGGTTGTTGTCGAGGTCGACGACCGGGATCTTCATCTCGTTGGCCTGCTTGAGGCAGGGGAGCAGGATGGTCGAGTTGATTGCCGCCGTGATCATCGCGACGGGCTTCTTCTGCAGCATCGTGTTGCAGGCGTTGAGCTGCGGCTCGGCGGCCTGGTCGGATTCGACCGCCTGCAGGTACACATTGACCCCGGCCGCCGCGGCGCCGGCGTCGACGCCCTTCTGCATCGCGCCCCAGAAGGGATTCGACAGCGTCTTAATGAGGACGCCGTAGGTGGGCTTGTCGTCGGCGAAAGCGGCCGAAGCCGCAAGGCCGAGAGCGAGCGCGGCGATCGAGGCCGCAAGACATTTCTTCAACATATGAACCTCCCACACTTCTTGTTTTGTCAGTGAGCCTCCGCGACGGCCTTGATCGCCAAGCGGGCGGGCCCGGTGGATTCCCGTAGCTTGAGGGCGCAGGGAAGCAGGATGCGTTCTGTCGGGGTCGCCGCGTCGGCCATGCGGCGCGCGAGGAGCGACCATACGGACGCAGCGAATTCTTCGACCGGCTGCGCGACCGTCGTCAGATAGGGGCGGAGCGCCAGCATCCAGTCGAAATCGTCAAACCCGGCGATGGACACGTCGCCTGGAATTTCGAGGCCGAGGCCTCGGGCGGCCTTGAGCGCGGCAAGCGCGCAGACGTTGGTGAGGGCGAAGATCGCAGTCGGTCGATCGGCGCGATGCAGTTCCATCTCGATCGCGCCCCTGAGGCTCTCGAGGTGGTGTCCGCCGCAGACGACCCGTTCGCGACCGGCAAGGCCCGCCTCGGCGAGCGCGCGGCGACAGCCGTCGATGCGCTCGGCGATGTTCCTCAGATGCTCGGAGTGGGTGAGAACGGCGATGTCGCGGTGTCCGAGGCCGATCAGATGCCGCGTGGCCTCGTACCCTCCGGTTTCGCAATCGGCCCGTACCGTGTCGAAGCCTGGGGATTCCGCGCCGCGATCGAGGAGCACGGCCGGCGGCAGCCGGACCCCGTTGGCGATCAGGGACGCCATCGAGACGTCGCTGGCAGGGACGACGATAAGCCCATCGATGCGCCGTCCAACCAGCGCGGCGAGCCGGCGCCGCTCGATCGCCTCGTCTTCGTTGGTCGAGACAAGCAGGAGATCGTAGCCGTCGCGCTCGGCGAGCGCCTCGACACCATGCACGAGGCTCGCAAAGAAGACGTTGGTGATGTCCGGGACAACCATGCCGATGAGGCGGGTTGAGGCTCCCCGCAACGCGCTTGCCGCTCGATCGACCTGATATCCGAGCGCGGAGATAGCTTGGAGAACACGCCAACGGCTTGCATCGCCGACCGGACGGTTGCCGTTCACCACATTTGACGCGGTCGCGACCGAAACGCCAGCGCGCGCGGCGACATCGCGGATCGTGGGCGTCTTGGCCAAGGACGTCGCTCCCAATGGCGCCTCCAGCCGGGTCGCCGTTTTTTCTATAACGTTCTAGGGCGACACCACTATTCTTGTCAAGGCAGCCGCCATGGATCTGAACGAGGAGAGAAAAAAACGCCTAGCTTCTTTCGATAGGCCTTGAGCGGGAGCGGGCTACGGTCTCGCGCTGTGCACGTCGACATGACAGCGGCGGCAGGCCACGGAGAATGAGTTCCGCGTCCGCCACAGTCTGACGGCCGATCTCGAGCAGCGAGTCCGTCATGGCGCCGGCGCGGTGCGGCGACAGCACAAGGCCCTCAACTTTGCGCGCCGGATCATCCGGCGGCGCCGGTTCGACCGGAAACACATCGGTCGCGGCGCGGATGCGACCCGTCTCGACTGCGCGTAGGAACTCCGGAAAGTCGACCACTCCGGCGCGGCTCATGAGCAGCACGGCCGACCCGGGCATGATGAGCTCAAGCTCCCGCTTGCCCAGGAAACCCTGGTTCTCGCTGGTGACGGCCGCGAAAACGACAATCACCTGCGATGAAGCGAGGACCTCGTCGAGCGCCGCGGCCTCAACCCCATAGCCTTCCAGGAAATGGTCCGACACCCATGGATCAAAGGCCTTCACGGAACAGCCGAAGGGCCGGATCAGGGGCACGAACGCGCGGGCGAGATCGCCGAAGCCGATGAGCCCGACCCGCGCGCCGTACAGGGAAAAGGAGCCTGAAGCGCCATCCAACAGCCATTTCTCGCCGCCGCGCCTCATTGCGCGGTCGGCGGCCGTGATCCCCCGGCAAAGGTCGATCGCGAGGCCGAGGGTCATCTCGGCGACGGGCCTGGCGAAGGCGGAACTCGGCGCCAAGACGTGGACGCCCCGCTGAAAGCAGGTCTCATAGTCGACGTTCCGAAGGAAATTCGTCTCGACATTGACGATGGCGCGAAGCTTTGCCGCGCGGTCGAGGCGCGACCTCGGCATATCGGTCTGGCCGATGAGAAGGACGGTCTCCGGCAGCGCGGCCTCAAACCGCTCGTCCGGCATGCGCCCTTCCCCTTCGTGGACGACCACCTCCGCAATGGCGCGCAATCGTCGCAACAGACTCTCGTCGAAAATCTCCGTCAACGCCCGCGGCTGAGGGTCAATGACGATCAGCGGCTTTGACATGGCCTCCTCCCGAGCGTCCTCGCCCATGATTTAGATCGTTATAGGCCAGAAGGCAAGTTGCGCTCGCAGTGACGACTGGCACAGAAACAGCTGATTGGCGAAGCGTCGTTGCTGCCAACCAAACAGACCTCGCACCATCATGATCGCAGCGATTGCCGCCGTGATGGAAACGTGCGGGGCGGACAGTCGAACGCGGCAGCAAGATGGCCCGCGCGGATGAACTCGGGCGGCCCGCCCATGCGCTGCAGATCCGGCATCGGCACGTCGGCCGACTTCATCTGCACCATCGTCAGCACCCCGCGGCTGGTGTATTCGGTCTCGCCGCTGGCAATCGACGTATCGAGGGCTGCGGCGATTTCGGCCTCGCCCGCGTGATTCCAGTTTGGGACCGGCTCCTCGAACCAGTCGAGGCCATATTCTTCCAGCAACCGGGGCGGATCGCCTCAGGCACACTGAGCGACTGGTTCGCGTCGGCCATGAGCTTTACATCGGGACCAATGGCCTCGCGGACGGCGCGGACCCGCTCGACGTTCCACGTGACCGGACGAGAACCAACGCGCATTTTTATTGCCCGGAAACCGCGAGCGGCGAAATCGGCCGCTTCGCGCTGCAACTCGTCGATGGAGGAAGAAAGCCAAAGTCCACCGCTTGCGTAGACCGGCACGGCGGTCGCGGCAGCTCCTATTCCTTGGTCGTGTAAAAATCCTTGGTCGTGTAAAAACGCTGTTGCATGACGCGGACCGGCGAAATCCGGCATGCGTGCAAATGTCGGTTGTCAGGGGCCGTGTCTAACCTTGACAGCCGTCTTTGCCCCAACTCGGACATTTGCGCGAGACGGGGTGGCGGCGAAGAAATGCGACGCGCGCATGTTCGCATAACCCGCCTCAGCGCAACCGTCGGACCATGCTGCCGCTTGGCTAACGCTGGAAGCGCGGCGCATTAGGACGGGTGTGGCGCAAGGTAGGGCGACAACGGAATTAAATGTCGGCACCCTTGTTTGGGTCACCATGCCCGACACCCTGGAACGCGAAAGACCGCAGCCCCGTGCTGGGCGGCTGCGACACTGACCAGCTCCTGCGCGGGCCCATTTGGTGCGTTGAATCGACGTTTGCATCACAATATCACGGCGGCCGGGTAGCGAACGTCAAATCCTCTTCATCAACTCGAGCAGTTGCTAATCTCGCGGTACTCCGATAATTCTAAAGTTAACAGGCAGTTTTGAGAGTCTGCAAGTTGCGGGCGATCTGAATGTCTCGGAAGGGACGCAAATGGTGCGTGTGGTGGAGTACCAAACCAGGATCGGTTACTACGCCGAGCTGTTTGTTTACCCGTTCGTTGTCGCTGGATTGTTGCTCTATGATATCGACGGCGGCGGCGTTGCTTTGCACTCGGGCTGGTGGTTCGCAGCGGCATGTGGTGCCATGTTTTGGACGCTCGCTGAATATCTCGTGCATCGTTTCGTCTACCATAAGGTACCAATCCTCAGGGACCTCCATGGGATGCACCACTCCCGTCCATGTGATTTCATTGGGGCGCCGATTTGGGTAAGCGCCGCCAGCTTTTGTTCTTTCTTTTTCCTTCTCGCGCTCCTTTGGGACGTCCAAATTGCCAGCGGGACGACAAGCGGCCTGATTGCCGGATACGTTTCGTATCTCTTGATTCACGATGCCGTGCATCGTTGGCAACTTGATGAGAAGTCGTGGCTGCGCAGCCACAGGCTTCGGCATCTTCGTCATCATCGTCACCCTCTGCCGGGCAACTTCGGCGTGACGACGGGGGTTTGGGATCTGGTATTTGGTACTGCGATTATGCCAGGGCCAGAGCGCCCGGGCCGAGAAACCTGTCGTGGGGATAATCAGCTTCCGGAGCGAGCCGCATAGTCCGCATCTGGCCCGGAGCCGCCCAGACGCAACGCCTGCTGTATGGTCAGCTCCCAGGGTGAAGCAGACAAGTTGTGCTTGCCGTGAGTTCTTCGGCCTTTGACCCGAAGCAGGCGTCAGCGCTCAATCATTATTTCTCAAAACTCCGAACCGCCATTGAGCCTTCATCCATGCGGATGATATGGCCCCTCTTATGGTCTTCGGTCAGGTAGAGGTCCCAGTGGAGTTGACTCCCCGGATTCACAACCGACTCGAAGGTCATCGTTCCTGTGCAATCTGCTTCAAGCGTGTAGGCCCCCTGCAGCTTCTCGCGGCCGATCTTACCGCCCCGGCTGGAAGATTGCTTCCCCGAGAACTTTCCGGTCCCATCAAAAACGAAGATGCCGTAGTGCACTCGCTGGATGCCAGGCTCCCCCGGCTCAATGAAACCGCGGCCGGTGAATACGTAGCTGCCTTGAAGCGCCCCGACCGTACAGCGCTCCTGCGCGAAAGCAAGGTTCGGTAGAATAACCACGAAGCCGAGCATCGGTAGAAAGAACCTGATCATGCGCTGCTCCTATCGCCGGCAGAGACTTACAAGATACAGCCTCCCTTGAGCCCGTCCTACTCCAATTCGGAGAATGCTCGCCTCCGAGAGCAGGTGCTTGCCATTGCCGTTAGCCCGATGCAGGCTAACGAACTGCTTTCAGGCTCGCCGGCCTCAGTACGGAGATTGGGAGCTGCCGCATGAAACGTAGAGACTTCGTGCAAGGGAGCGTCTGTACTACGTTGCTTGCTCTTTCGCCCGGCAGTTCGCGTGTATCGCACGCACGGGAGCGATCGCCTTTGTCGATGGAGCTCGAAGAGCGTTTGGGTGCGGTGGTTGAGGCTTATGATGCGCAGGGAAACCACCGTACCGCGACGCCTGTCGACAATGCTTCGGCCGAGTGGTTGGCACTGGAGGCTCGGCGCGCGGGCGTCGAGCCCGTGCTAGAATCCTTTTCTGTAAGCCGCGTTGATCCCGTGTCCTGCCATCTGCGTGTCGGCGAACGACGTATCGACGGCGTCCCGCTTTTCGACGGCGACTTCACCGGCCCTAACGGCATTCAAGGTCGGTTGGGGCCACTGGGCAGCGACGCGGAGATTGGAGTCCTCGAGACGGAGCCATTCAATCTCATCGAACCGCGCCGTGAGCAGGGAGGACCGGTCGCCGTAGCACGGCGCGGTGTCCACAAGGGTATCGTCCTCCTCACCCGGGGTAGCAGGCCCGGGCTCTTCCTCATTAACGCTGCCTCTTTCATCAGCCCCTTCGGCCCACCCGCGCTCCAGGTATCGAGCGCCGAGAGCGATTGGCTCATGGCTCGAGCGGCGCAACGCGCCGAGGCCCATCTCGTCGTTCGTGTCGAGCGCACGGCAACACAAGCCTTCAACGTAATGGCTCGTATTGCCGGCAGAGATCCAAGCCTTCAGCCACTTGTAGTTAGCACTCCGCGAAGCGGCTGGTGGCAGTGTGCAAGTGAGCGTGGTGGCGGCCTTGCCTGTTGGCTGGAGACGATGCGCGCACTGGCCGCCGCCAATCCAGCGCGGGAGTGCCTCTTCGTAGCGTTCAGCGGGCACGAAACCGGCTTCATCGGCATCAACGCTTATCTGGCATCCCGTCCCGAACTGATGCAGCGCGCTCACGCGTGGGTTCACCTCGGTGCAAACTTTGGTGCGCCGCGACAGCCGAATGAGTTGCACACCCAGGACGATTTTCTTGACGCGTTGGCATCGGCGGCGTTGGCGAGGCAAGGTATCGCGGTTGACCACAGGGCGCCACGCGGCTCACTCCCACGAGCTGAAGCTGCCACCCTTCATCGCGGTGGAGCGCGGTATATTGCGGTCCTGTGCGGAAGCGACGTATTCCACAATGCCGCTGATCGCTGGCCTGACGCTCTCGACCTGGCGACGCTTGCTCGCTACGCCCGCGCTTGCACAGACGGTGCCTTAGAACTCGCACAGCACGCTTGATGTCCCCAGGACCGGTTATGGCCCAGGGCTGCCAAAATTTGGTGCCGCTGCAAGTCGGCCGCTATCTGGGGTGCACCGGCCGTGGCGCTAACGCAGTCAGGAAGGCGGCTCGTGACCCGAAGCGGGGCTCTAGGCGAGCTGGACAACCAGTTCACGTTGGTTGGCAACGTACCCCCTTTTTGCAGCGCCGGCATTGGCGTCGTCAGTGCCGCAGGTCTGGAGCGCTCGTCGTCACGGAAGCACGAGGACAGCTTGACTGCAGCCAGACATTTTTGATATCATAATTATATCGTAAAAGTTTTGGACGGAGGTTCCGTCATGTCAGCCACGATCATTCCGGCACCGCCAGCTCGCAGCGCGTTTGCCGACAGGGAACTCCATTCCGGCAACGGGTTTGTGATGCTTGCGATTGGCTTCGTCTTGATCGCGCTTGCTTGTTGGCTCGCCTTCACCGGATTCGATGTCAGCGGCCGCTCTCTTGGTCGAGTCTGGACTGCTCTGGCATCGATCATCCTCGCAATTGTCGTCCTAAAGGGGCTCGTCGTGCTTCAGCCTAACGAGAGCCTTGTCTGCCTGTTGTTCGGAAGCTACGTGGGCACTGAGCACCGGCCGGGCTTTTGGTGGGTCAATCCTTTCAATTCCAGGCGGAAAGTTTCGCGCCGTCTGGAGACACTGGAGAGTGGCCCACTTAAGGTCAACGATGCCGTCGGCAATCCGATTGATATTGGTGCGGTCATCGTCTGGCGTGTGGAGGACGCCGCAAAGGCGCTTCTGGAGGTCGGCTCCTACGCCAATTACGTGAAGGCGCAGAGCGAAACCGCTCTGCGGCGGATGGCGAGCGTGCACCCCTACGATCGGGTCGAGGCCGAGGAAGCCGCGGGGCAAGGCGAGCGACCGACAAGCGGAGCAGAGAAACCGGACCGCGATCATGCACTTCTATCGACGGTCAGCTTGCGCGACGGCGGCGACGCAGTCATTGAAGCCTTGCTGCAGGAGATCCGGATGCGCATGCAGCCGATCGGTATCGCAGTGCTCGAAGCACGAATCTCCCACCTCGCCTACTCGTCGGAAATCGCGGGCGCCATGCTTCGCAAGCAGGCAGCTAGTGCGGTCGTTGCCGCCCGCCGCATGGTCGTGAAGGGCGCCGTGACCATCGTAGAAGACGCTCTCAACGAGCTCGACAAGAAACACCTCGCTGACGCGCTCGATCCAGAACGTAAGGCTGCCATGATCTCCAATCTGCTTGTTGTCCTGGTTGGCGACAGGGAAGTCACCCCCGTGATCAATACCGGCACCTTGTATTCGTGACCGATCATGGCTCAACGAGGTCGGCCGCCCGGGCCGGAACGCGTCCCCTTTCCGCTCCGGGCGGAGAAAGCCATTCTCGAGGCAGTCAAGCGTTGCGCCGTGGCGGACTTGCGGAGTGTCAACGCTGAAATCGAGATTCTTCTTCGCGAGGCACTGGCGCGCCGTGGCATTCGAATCAAACCCGCGGACAAGGACGGCGAGGACGGCTCCAATAAATGACAACGGCGCCGCTTCCTCCGCTGGAGCCGGCGATCAGAAAAACGCTGCTGCAGAAAGCAGCACGTCATCAGGACATCGAGGAAGTCAGGTATGCTGCAAATCTCACAGACCACATGAGTGAGCGCTGATCGCTAAACAGGCCCCGGCATGAAAGTTCTGAGTCTCGACAGTGTGACGCGGCACTTTGGCCACCTTGTCGCCGTGAGAGACCTGAGTTTCTCGGTCGACAGCGGCCACGTGGTCGGCTTCCTCGGCCCCAACGGCGCAGGCAAGACCACTACCTTGCGGATGATCCTCGATATCCTGCGCCCCTCGTCGGGGACCATCGAGGTTCTGGGCGGGCCGCCGGGGCGACAAAAGGCGGCGGAGATCGGGTTCTTGCCCGAGGAGCGCGGTCTTTACCCTGGCATGTCCGTGCTACAGACCGTCGTCTATTTCGGCCAACTGAAAGGTCTGTCGCGCTCAGCCTCCCAAAGCGCAGCTGCGCCCCTCATCGAGCGATTTGGTCTGGCCGAGTTTTGCGACCGCCGAGTCGACCGGCTGTCGAAGGGCATGGCCCAGAAGGTCCAGCTGGCGACAGCCCTCGTCAATTCGCCGAAGCTGCTTCTGCTCGACGAGCCGTTCTCCGGCCTCGACCCCGTGAACCAGGCGGTGCTGCAGGATGAGATCTTGGTCGCGTCGAAGGCAGGATCGACCATCCTGTTCTCGACGCATGTCATGGAGCACGCCGAGCGGCTCTGCACACGGCTCATCATACTTGCCCGTGGCCAAAAGGTGTTTGATGGCAGCCAGGAAGGGGCGAAGGCCATGCTTCCGGGCCGCGTCTGCCTGCGCGCAAGGTCGGATCCGTCGAGTTTGCCAGGCGTTGCTACGGCTGAGCCGATGCCCGCCGTCGAAGAGGGTTGGACCGACTGGCAAATTGTCTTGAAGCCGGGTGCTGAGCCGGGAGACCTGCTTCAAGCCTGCGTCCAGGCGGGCTTCGCGCTCAGGAATTTCGAAGCCCACAGTGCGACGCTGCATGATGTGTTCCTCCATCTCGCCGGTGCTGCGCTGGAGGCGACTCGATGAGACGCGTTCTGCTCGTCACCGCACGCGAATATCGCCGCATGATCGGTTTGCCGGCGTTCTGGATTATTTCGCTGCTCATCCCGTTGATCGTCGCGGCTGCGCCTCTTATTGAGAGCTTGTTCAGCAGATCTCAGACCGTTGGCTATGTGCTCCTCGACAAGTCAGGTCACTACGCGGCGCAGATCAATCAGCGTGTCGAGCTCGACTACCAGCGCCAGGTTCTCATCAATCTCTTGGTGTATGCCCAGCAATGGCGTGCCAGTAGCGCCGCCCCAGCCAGCGAACGCGCGGTCCAGGCGGAATCTTCATTGAGTGACGCGGCTGTTCGGAATTTCGTAGCCGCAGGCGGGGCGCTGGCGCTGCAGCGGCTCATGAAGCCGACGCTTTTGCCGAGCGCTCCGGTCTTCCACGCGCCGCCGCGCCCGTTCGTCGAACTCCCGCTCCCCGATGGCGTCGCGACGGACAGCGCCGATCGGTTTGGCGCCTTGCTCGGGCCGCATTTCCAGGAGTCATCAAGAACTCCGGCAGGCGAAGCAGCACTGCGTGTCGCCATCTATATCCCTGAGAATGTGGATTCGGGCGGCCAAGTCCGTGTGTGGACGAGTGGCGAGGCGCCCGCGCGTCTGCTCCAAGACCTGAGACTCGAGCTGACGCAAGGCCTGCGTCTTGAGGAGCTCCGAGCGGCGGGCGTTGATCCGCTTTCGGCCGCTCAGATCGAGAGCTTGAGTGCGCCTGTCTCGATCGCGCCTCCCCAAACCCCTGCTGGCGGCAGCTACATCCACTCAGCGTTGCCGTTGGTGTTGGCGGAGCTGCTGCTCATCTCGATGGTCATCACGGGATCGATGATGCTGCAAGGACTTGTCGAGGAGCGCTCCAACAAGCTTCTCGAAGCGGTGCTGGCCTGCGTGAGCGCCGGGGAGCTCCTGGTCGGCAAGCTTCTCGGTATCTCGGCAATCGGACTTTCCATCGTCGGCATATGGATCGGTGCCGCTATCGCCATCCTCTACGCCGAGCCGTCGTCTCCCCTCGGCTTTCTCGTCCCCGCGTCCACGTCCATGTTGCAGGCGCCGGGAATCGCCGTCGCAATGATCTTCTACTTCCTGGCCGGGTACCTGACGATCGGAATGATCTTCCTGGCCGTGGGCGCAGTCAGCGATTCCATGCGGGACGCACAGGGCTACTTGATGCCTCTCGTCCTCGTCATTATAGCACCGGCGTCCGTCCTGGCGAACTTGAGCTATCGCGATCCGAGCGCGCTGGTACCTCGGATCTTCTCTTGGATTCCACTCTATACACCCGTGACCATGCTCGCCCGGCTTCAGAACGGCGTCTCTGTGTTCGAAATCTCCGGCACCGCCATCGTTCTCCTGGCCTTCGGTGCCGCGGAGCTGTTTCTGCTGGGGCATCTCTTCGAGAACAAGCTTATCCAGACCAGCCAGGGCCTCCGTGTCGCTGCAAAGACGCGGCAGACCGCTCGGCGGGTGGCGGCGGCGTTCCTGATCATTGTGACCGTCGCCGCCGTCATTGTCAGCCACAACCGCACCTCTGCGCCGCCTCACCAAGCGGACCAGGCTGCGGCGTTGAGCACGCGCGGCGAGACTATCTTCAAGGTGGCCTGTGCCAGCTGCCATGACCCGGCGGTCGGAGGAGCACCCAGCCACGAGCAACTGGCCTCCTTCACGTCTGACAAAGTTGTCGCGGCACTGACGTCCGGCATCATGAAGCCGATGGCGGCGAGCCTCTCTGCAGCGGACATGCGGGCGATCGCCACCTATCTGACGGGCCAGCAGCCTGTCGGTTCGTCCGCTCAGGCGGCCGATCCACCGGCGTGTCCGATGCCAGCAACTTTCACTATGAACGGCAGTGGATGGAACGGCTGGAGCGTCGATCCGCGCGACTGGCGCTTCCAGCCTGACCCGGGCCTCTCCGTGTCGGACGTCCCGCGGCTCAAGGTCAAATGGGCGTTCAGCTACGATGGCGGCAAATACGGCCAGCCGACGGTCGTTGGCGGCAGGCTCTTCCTCACGAGCATGAGCGGCGCCGTCTATTCTCTCGATGCGAAGACGGGCTGCATGTTCTGGCGCTTCAATGAATCCACGCCTGCGCGCACAACCGTCTCCGTCGGACCGGCGCCCGGGGTCGCGCCCAGCGGCTACGCGGCGTACTTCGGTGATTTGAGCGCCAATGTGTACGCCGTGGATGCCGCAACCGGCGCCCTTCTCTGGAAGACACGCGTTGATCCGCACCCGCGCTCCGTCCTGACCGGCGCGCCGACGCTTCTCAAGGACCGGCTGTATGTGCCGGTGTCCTCATGGGAAGAGGCAGTGGCGTCCGTCGCTCACTATTCCTGCTGCAGCTTTCGCGGCAGCGTCGCGGCGCTCGATGCGGCGACCGGCAGAATTGTCTGGAAGGCGTTTGCGATCGAGCAAGCGCCGACGCCCACAAGGCAGAACAGCGCCGGCACTCAAATGTACGGGCCCGCGGGCGCAGCAGTCTGGTCCGCGCCCACGATCGATGCAAAGCGCAACCGAATCTACTTCGCCACAGGCAATTCCTACACCGACGCCGTTGAAGGCGGCTCGGACGCGGTGATTGCTGCCGATTTGACGAGCGGAGCAATCATCTGGCGCCGGCAACTCATCCAAGGCGACAATGATTTGTCCGGCTGCACGCGTCGCATACAGCTCGTCAACTGCCCGACCACATTGGGGCCCGATTACGACTTCGGGGCCTCGCCGGTTCTCCTGACGCTCGCGACCGGCAAAGATGTGTTGCTCGCCGGTCAGAAATCCGGGGCCGTGTTCGGCATCGAACCGGATACGGGCACCGTGCTGTGGCGCACGCAGGTCGGCGTTGGTGGTTTCCTCGGCGGCGTCCAATGGGGAATGGCCAGCGACGGCGCTCGCCTCTACGTGGCCAACGCCGACGTAATCACCGTGGAAAACGGGCGCCCCGGCCTCTTCGCTCTCGACCCGGCAAGCGGCAAAGACCTCTGGTACATGCGCTCGCCAAGCGTTGGATGCCATTGGCAGAGCGGGATACCCTGCTTCAACGCGCAGTCTGCTGCGCCGTCCGCGGTTCCCGGCGTCATCTTTGCCGGCACTATGGATGGACACGAACGAGCATACGCGTCTGCCGACGGCAATGTGCTCTGGGATTTCGATACGGCTGGGCGAACCTACCGAACGATCAACGGCGTCAGCGACCAGAGTGGCGGACCGATTGACGTGAGCTCCGGGACGATCGCGGATGGAATGTTGTTTCTGATCTCGGGCTATCTCGGGATCGCCGGCGGAGGGACCGACAACGTGTTGCTCGCCTTCTCTGTTGACGGTCGCTGAGCGTAGCGAGGCGAGGATGAGACGCTACCGACCACCCAAACGGCAGCGCGCGGGATTTAGCGCCGCGTTCGGCGCGCCAAATCGGCCTTTGGCCCAAGGCTAACGACCGGAGCGCTGCAGCAACGCGGCAACACATCCTGGGCCCGACTGAGACATCTTCGCGGCTGGAATCGATGTCGGTTATCTCAGGTAGTGCGGACCAGATTTGCTCCGTGTGAGGCTTTCGGGCCCTGACCCCGAGCAGACTCAGAGGACGCCGTCACGATGATCGCCACTGTGGTGCGGCTACGGCTTGCAGCTCAACTGACATGGCGTTCGCCTACAAAGCAAACGGACGGAATCGGATACTGAAATTGGTCAGCGTTGCTGTCCAGTGTGTCTTGGCCGCAACAGTCAGTGAGAAAATTCGAGCCTTCAGCTTCACGCCCTCATTGTGGCAAATCTAAGAGATAAGTCGATGCAGGGTTGGGCTCCAGACTGAACACGATCTGTGGTTGGAATTGTGGGGGAGCCGCTGCCGCGCGGTTGTCGACATTGAAGATTTGGCAAGCAAGCTGTATCGCCGGCGCGCTGGGGGCAACTTCGCTTGCCGCGATTCATCAGATCGCGGTACCGCCCCCGAGCATCGCAACGCCGAATGCGAGAGTTGCTGATGCATTCAGCACGATCCCGCCGAACGTGACGACGCTGCTGGCCGACGCGGCGTTGCCGGCTGCGGCCATCAAGGCGAAATTAGATACAAGATCATCGGCCAATGCGATTGTTGCGGCGGAATTCAGCGACTTGGCGCCGGACGCGGTGACGCCGTCCGATATGACCAGTTCGCCGCGGCAAGGGCGAACGTTGCAGGCCAGTGCCAGCCTTGACGCTACACCGCCCAACAACGAGTCAACGTCACAGCAGGACGGGCCGCATGCTGTTTCTCCCCAGCCGGACGAAGGCGAACTGCGGTATCTGAAGTACTACGTCTACTCGGAAATTCCTCCGCCGGAGAAACCCGTGAAGATCGCCTTGGCGACATTCAGCGACGTTCCGCTCGGAACGCCGCTCCAGGAGATCGAACGCGCGGCCGAAGCATTTGATGTGGATGTCAATTTCATGAAGGCGGTTGCCAAAATCGAATCCGATTTTAATCCCAGGGAACGCACCGGCTCCTATATAGGTCTGTTCCAACTGAGCAAGTCTGAGTTTAGGCGATACGGGTCGGGCGACATTCTCAATTCTCGCGACAATGCCATGGCTGCCGCCTACAAATTCATCAACGAGGCAGCACTATTCGAAGCAATGACGCACGAGGAGCTGACGTTCGCCAATCTCTATCTGATCCACCAGCAGGGCTGGGAAGGAGCCGCCCAACACATCAGCCATCCGCAGCGGATTGCCTGGAAGTCGATGTGCGCGACCCACGAGGGCATCGAGAAGGGCGAAAGATGGTGCAAGCGCGCTATCTGGGGCAACACGCTGCCGGCGGTCAAACGCGAATGGAAATCGGTCGATCGTCTCACCTCAGGCGCGTTCGTGGCGATGTGGCGGGACCGCATCGAGACGCTCTATGCCCGCTACCCCGCGCCAACGCTGCGGCGGCGGGACGCTTGAGATGAATCAGTTTGCGACGGCCCACGGAAACGCCCCTTCCACAAATCGTTTAGTCGGGAACGTGTTCCCGCAATCTTGGAGTTTAATTGC
>Ga0210401_10002272_pt1 | contig 21416 bp, 21 predicted proteins | sample IncBWH32MmetaG_FD_150866 | JGI IMG/M metagenome (GOLD analysis project Ga0210401, IMG submission 150866) | Forest soil microbial communities from Barre Woods Harvard Forest LTER site, Petersham, Massachusetts, United States - Inc-BW-H-32-M | ecosystem: Environmental > Terrestrial > Soil >... | reverse complement strand
AACGTCTACCACGCGATCGATGCCGGCCATGAGATCGTGCCGGTCCTCAACAAGATCGACCTGCCGGCGGCGGAGCCCGACCAGGTCAAGCAGCAGATCGAGGACGTGATCGGCATCGACGCATCCGACGCGGTGATGATCTCGGCCAAGACCGGGCTTGGCATCGACGACGTGCTGGAAGCCATCGTGCACCGGCTGCCGCCGCCGAAGGGCGACCCCGAGGCGTCGCTGAAAGCACTGCTGGTCGATAGCTGGTACGACGTCTATCTCGGCGTCGTAGTGCTGGTTCGGATCGTCGACGGCGTGCTGAAGAAAGGCCAGCGCATCCGGATGATGGGAACCAGCGCCGCTTACGACGTCGAGCGCGTCGGCTTCTTCACCCCGAAGATGCAGCAGATCGACGAGCTCGGTCCCGGCGAGATCGGTTTCATCACCGCCGCGATCAAGGAAGTGGCCGACACACGGGTGGGCGACACCATCACCGACGACCGCAAGCCCGTCACCGACATGCTGCCGGGCTTCAAGCCCGCGATCCCGGTCGTGTTCTGCGGCCTGTTCCCGGTCGATGCCGACGATTTCGAAACCTTGCGCGCCGCGATGGGAAAATTGCGGCTCAACGATGCGAGCTTCTCCTTCGAGATGGAAACCTCGGCCGCACTCGGCTTCGGCTTCCGCTGCGGCTTCCTCGGGCTGTTGCATCTGGAGATCATCCAGGAGCGGCTGCAACGCGAATTCGATCTCAATTTGATCGCGACCGCGCCCTCGGTGATCTACAAGATGCACTTGACCGACGGGCAGGTGATCGAGATCCATAACCCGATCGACATGCCCGACGTAGTGAAGATCGCCGAGATCGAGGAACCCTGGATCGAGGCCACGATTCTTACGCCGGACGAATATCTCGGCAGCGTGCTGAAACTGTGCCAGGACCGGCGCGGCTCGCAGAAGGAGCTCACCTACGTCGGCAACCGCGCGATGGTGAAATACGAATTGCCGCTCAATGAAGTGGTGTTTGATTTCTACGACCGTCTGAAATCGGTCTCGAAGGGTTACGCCTCATTCGACTATCACCTCACCGACTACAAGCCGGCCGACCTCGTCAAGATGCAGATCCTGGTCAACAACGAGCCGGTGGATGCGCTCGCGATGCTGGTTCACAAGACGCGCGCGGAAGGCCGCGGCCGCGCCATGGTCGAGAAGATGAAGGAGCTGATCCCGCCGCACATGTTCCAGATTCCGATCCAGGCGGCGATCGGCGGCAAAATCATCGCGCGCGAAACCGTGCGCGCGCTGCGCAAGGACGTGACTGCGAAATGCTATGGCGGCGACGTCACGCGCAAGCGCAAACTTCTGGAGAAGCAGAAGGAAGGCAAAAAGAAGATGCGGCAGTTCGGCAAGGTCGACATCCCGCAGGAGGCCTTTATTGCCGCGCTGAAGGTGGATAGCTGAAGGCCGTGGCGCGGGATATGCAGTCGCGGGCCGCATCGCTGTCACCGCGCAAGGGCATCTTGATCCGGCTCGCCAGATGGACCACCATCGGCCTTCGAACCAGAATCCCTAAAAGGGGGCGAGGAAACGCATGAACAAACTTCCCGGCTTCGGCCTTGTCGAGCGCGCAAAAGCGCTGGCGCCCCTGATCGCGCAGGAGGCCGACGAGATCGAGCGGACGCGGCGTCTCACCCAGCCGGTAGTTTCCGCCCTCATCGAGAACGGGCTTTATCGCTCGCTGCTGCCGCAAAGCATCGGCGGCGCCGAGGCAGCGCCGGAAGTTTTCATGCAGATGCTGGAGGAGATCGCCAAGGTCGACGCCTCCACGGCATGGTGTGTCGGCCAATGCTCGGTCTGCGCCATGACGGCGGCCTATCTCGATGCGGACGTGGCGCGCGAAATTTTCGGCAAGCCCAACGACATTCTTGCCTGGGGCGCGATCGCCAACGAGGTGCGGGTCGTTCCCGGCGGCTACCGCATCAGCGCGCGCTGGGATTTTGCCAGCGGCTCGCGCCAGGCCAACTGGCTCGGCGCCCATGTTCAGGTCGTCGAGGCCGATGGCACGAGGAGATTGAAACCCAACGGCACGCCGGAAATTCGCACCATCGTCTTTCCCGCGACAAGCGCCACCATGTACGACGTCTGGGACGTCATCGGGCTTGTCGGCACCGGAACCGATTCTTATTCGGTCGAGAACCTGTTCATCCCGGAAAAATTCGCAGCGCTGCGCGACGATTTCACGGCGTTGCGCGAAAAAGGCCCGCTCTACCGGATCACCACCTACACCATGTTCGGACTGGGCTTCGCCGCGATCGCGGTCGGCGTTGCCCGCGCGACGCTGGATGCGGCTATCGAATTGGCGCGCGGCAAGCACTCGGTCGGTCTGACGGCGATGAAGGATAACAGTGCGGTTCAGGGGTTGATCGGCCGCACCGAAGGCAATTTGCGCGCGGCGCGGGCCTTCATCTATTCGACCGCCGCCGAGGCCTGGCATGAATTGAGCCAGACCGGAAAGCTCTCCGAGAAAAATCGGGCGGCTATTCGGCTCGCCGCGACCTGGACCATCCACCAGGCAACTGCGGTGGTTGATGCTGCCTATCATATGGCCGGCGCCACCGCCGTGTTCAGGGCCAACAAGTTCGAGCGCCGCTTCCGCGACATGCACGCCATCGCGCAGCAGATCCAGGCCCGCGACACCCACTACGAGGACGTTGGCAAGATGATCCTGACCAACAGCGTCATCCCGCGCGGACCGACGATTTAGGCCCTCAACCGAACCGTGCCTGATGGCCCGCCGTCGCGCGGCCGCGTCGAACGCTCGAAGGTTGCAGCAGGGCTGCCCTGCTCCCAAAAGCAATCAGTTGTTAAGCACTTTCTGAGACTTTGCGGATATCTGTCGCGAAGACCCGGTTTCCCAATGTTTCAGCTACGATCGATCGCGGTCCGCCTGATGCTTGTCATTTCGCTGACCGTCGCGGCGGCATGCGGAATCCTCGGAACGTTTTCGATCCTTCAAGAGCGCGCTTTGATGCGGCTTGCGCTCGATCAGCAGCTCAAGCTGCAATATGACAGCGTCATCGCCGCCCTCGATTATGAAGGGCGCGCCGGGCTTGCGGTCAGCGCCGTGATCGCCAATCTGCCGCCGGTAGTTGAGGCAGTCGCCAAAGGCGATCGCGACGCACTCTTTCCGTTGTTGGAGGCGCCGCTTGCGGCGATCAAGTCGCAAGGAATGCCGCTGATCAGTTTCCATGCGCCGCCGGCGGTGGCCTTCTACCGTGTCCACGATCCGAAGCATTTCGGCGAGGATATCTCGGCACGGCGCGCCACTGTCGTGGAGTCGAACAAAACCGGCAAGCCGATCGTCGGCGTTGAAGCCGGGCGCGATTCGCTCGGCGTTTTCGCCATGACGCCGATCATGAGGGACGGAAAGAGCCTGGCGGTTGCCGATATCGGCATCTCCTTCGGCAAGCAATTCGTCGATAGCGCGAAGCATCGCTTCGGCGTCGACCTCGCCGTGCATCGTTTCGACGGCAAGGCCTTTGTGAATATCGCGTCGACCTTTGCCGACAACTCGCTTGTCACTCAGGAGGAACTCAAAAGCGTATTCGATGGCGGCACGCTGCGCCGGGACGCCACCCTCAACGGCCATCCGGCCGCGCTCCATCTCGGGCAAATCAGGAATTATGCCGGGCAGCCGGTCGCGGTGATCGAACTGGTCAAGGACACCACCGAATATGAGGCGGCGTCGGCGAACTCGCAGCGCACGCAGATCCTGGGCACCATCGCCATTCTCGCCGTCGCAGCTCTACTGGCGCTGTTTCTCGGCCGCGGCATGTCGCGTCCATTGACCGCCATAACCGCGGTGATGAATCGCCTTTCCAGCGGCGATACCGATGTGACGATCCCCGGTGGCGACCGGAGGGACGAACTCGGCACCATGGCAGGCGCCGTCGATGTGTTTCGCCGCAACATGATCGAGGCGCGCTCGTTGCGCGAGGCGCAGGAAGCGGCCAAACAACAGAGCGAGGCGGAGAAGAAGGCACTGCAGCGGCAGATGGCCGATCGCTTCGAGGCCGATGTCAAGAGCGTGGTTGGCGCCGTCGCAAGCGCAACCGAGGATATGCAGCGTGTGGCGGCGGAGATCACCGCCAGCGTCAACGGGACATCGGCGCAGGCAACGGCCGCGGCTGCGGCATCCGAAGAAGCCTCCTCCAGCATCAACACGGTGGCGGCCGCCACCGAAGAACTTGCCTCTTCGGTGGCCGAAATCGGCCGTCAGGTCACCCATTCCAGCGACGTCGCCGGCGGCGCGGTGGAAAAGGCCGGGAAAACCACCGAGATGGTCAGCGGCCTTGCCGCGGCCGGCGAGAAAATCGGCGATGTGCTGCGTCTGATCAGCGCGATCGCCAGCCAGACCAATTTGCTGGCGCTCAATGCGACCATCGAGGCGGCGCGCGCCGGCGAAGCGGGCCGCGGATTTGCCGTGGTCGCTTCCGAGGTCAAGGAACTCGCCAGTCAGACCGCGAAGGCAACGGAAGAGATCGCCGGCCAGGTCGCCGCCATCCAGGCTTCCACCGGCGAATGCGTCGCGGCGATCGGCGGCATCAGCGAAACCATCCGGGAGATCAGCGCGATTGCCACCACGATCGCCGCCGCCGTCGAAGAGCAGGGCTCGGCGACCCGCGAGATCGCGCGAAGCGTGCAGCAGGTTGCCGCCGGCACCAGCGAGGTCGCGGTCAACGTGGCCGGCGCGAGCAATGCCGCCGGCCAGTCGCGCGCGCTCGCCGATACGGTTCTTTCGGCTTCCAGCGAACTCAGCCAGCACACCACCGCGCTGTTCAAGAGCGTCGATACCTTCCTCGCCGGCCTACGCGACGCCGCCTAGGCTCCAGGCGCGGTCGCGCAAATCTGGAAATCGAGAATGGCCGGAACACCGAAAAAGCCCGCCAGGACAAGTACGCTGAGGAAAAAAAGCCCGGCCGCGCCCTCCAGCCCTGCGGTCGAGGCGGTTTTCAGCGCTTACCCAAAGCCGATCCGGAGCAAACTTCTGGCGTTGCGGCGCCTGATCTTCGACACGGCCAAGACCACCGGCGGCGTCGGCCGGCTTGAGGAAACCCTGAAATGGGGCCAGCCGAGCTACCTGACGCCCGAGACCAAAAGCGGCAGCACCATACGCATCGATCAGGTCAAATCCACCGCCGGTCAATATGCGGTGTATTTTCATTGCCAGACCGATCTGGTTGCCACCTTCCGCGAATTATATCCGACCGAATTCAGCTATGGCGGCAATCGAAGCATCCTGCTCAACGCCGAGGACAAGATTCCAGAACCGGCGCTGCGCCACTGCCTGGCGTTGGCGCTGACCTATCATCTCAAAAAACGCAAGGGACATAGCAAATAGCCGGCCTAGATTGCTGAATTCCCTGCCGGGCGCGCGTGATGTAGAATGCCGCCATGAATCTCCGCTCCATTTTCATTTCACTCCTTCTTGCTTTTGCCGCCGAGGTTGGCGCCACCGCCGCGCTGGCGCAGGACAAGGGAAGCGTCGATCCAAAACCACTGCCGCCGCTCGCCAACCCGAAAGATCCCAAAATCGGCGCCAGGGAATTGTTCGGCCGCAAGGTCCTCCCCGCCGCGATGCCGACGCGGGTGATCGGCTTTTATGCCCACGGCTGCATCGCCGGCGCGAAAGCGCTGCCGATCAATGGCGAGACCTGGCAGGTGATGCGGCTGTCGCGCAATCGCAACTGGGCGCATCCCGACCTGGTGGCGCTGCTGGAACGGCTGTCGGCCAAAGTTCACAAGGACGCTGGCTGGCCAGGCATCCTGGTCGGCGACATGTCGCAACCGCGCGGCGGACCGATGTTCACCGGGCACGCCAGTCATCAAGTGGGCCTGGATGCCGATATCTGGCTGACGCCGATGCCGGACCGGCAATTGTCACGCAACGAGCGCGAGGAAATGTCCGCGGTCATGATGGTCCGCGCCGACCGGCTCGATGTCGATCCGACTGTCTGGACGCCAGGCCATCTCACGCTGATCCGCGACGCCGCGCTGGAGCCGAGCGTGCAGCGCATCTTTGTCAACGCCGCGATCAAGAAAGCGCTATGCCGGGAAGCCAAGGGCGACCGCAGCTGGCTTTCCAAGATAAGACCGATGTACGGCCACGACTACCACTTCCATATCCGCATCAAATGCCCTCCGGGCAGCACCGAATGCGAGACCCAGCCGGAGCCGACGGAGGGCGAGGCCTGCAGCGCGGCCGATCTCGCCTATTGGTTCAAGGATGAGGTGATTCATCCCAAGCCATCGCCGGAGCCGCCTAAGCCGAAACCGGCGATGACGATGGCGCAATTGCCCGCCGCATGCCGCCAGGTTTTGGCCGCCCCGGATGCCAAGCCATAACATCCTGGCGACGGACTATCGCGGCGGGTGCGAAATGCGCTAAGATTTGTCGCCGCCAGCGCCGCAAGCGCCCGGCATAACGGGGACGACGGTCCCACCACCATTCGATCCAGAGAGCCAAACGTCGGGGCAAAACCGCGCGCGGCTCGGTATTGTGAGAAGCCATCATGCGCATCAGTGCACGCAACCAGATCAAGGGCACCGTTGTCGAGGTCAAGAAAGGCGCGACCACCTCGCATGTTCGCGTCGATATCGGCAACGGCCAGATTATCACCTCCTCGATCACCAATGAGGCGGTCGACGATCTCGGCATCAAGGCCAAGGGCCATGTCACCGTCGTCGTGAAGGCCTCCGATGTCATGATCGCGGTGGATGGATGATGCGCATCCCCTTCTTCATCGCGCTGGCCTTGCTCGCAGCCGTTCCAGCGAAAGCGGCAGAGGAGCCGAGCGGCTGCGACAAGTTCAAATGGAATATCGAGCACGAACGCGCGGCACTGACCGCACCTGATCGCGTCAAGCTGGCCTCGGGCGGCGAGCTTGCCGCGTTGCCGTCAACCGCGATGACGCTCGCGCTCGGCCCCTCGGCCGAAGCCAAGCTGCCCACGCCGCCGGAACGCGCGCCGAAGGAAGGCACCTTCGCCGGCTTCACCAGCTTCAAGGCGCCGCCCAAGGCCGGCATCTACACGGTCAACCTTTCCGCGGGCGGATGGGTCGATTTGGTGCAGGATGGGCATCCGCTCAAGCCAAAAGCATTCAGCGGCGCGACCGATTGCGACGGCATCCGCAAGACCATGAAGTATGAGATTTCAGCGAGCCCCTTTGTGTTGCAGGTCTCAGGTGTCAAGGAGAATTCGGTCTCGATCGCGATTCTGCCGTCCGAATGATCGGCAGCGCCCGGGGCGCCAGCGCGCAGGCGGAGAATTGCCTGCGCCCGCCGATATTTGGAGACTTTACCCGATCCGTCAGCCTGTTATTGTTTTGCCTGCGATATCCCGGCCGACCGTAAGTCGCAGGGATCAGGGGAACGGCGCTTCCACCTGTCGCGTCTCATGTTTGACCATCGCCTGACGTCGCGCACGAAAGCGCGCCGCGTTTCGGCACGGAGCGCGCCCATGCATCGGCTTGCCGGAGTTTTCGTCGCCGTCGCGATCCTCTGCGGATTCGTCAACTCTCCTGCATTCGCGCAGCAGGAGAGGCTGACGGCGTTTGCGGCAGCTTCGATGAAGAATGCCATCGACGACATTGATGCTGCCTATGCCGCGAAGACGGGGGTGAAGGTCACTGCGAGCTATGCCGCAAGCTCGGCGCTGGCCAAGCAGATCGAACAGGGGGCGCCCGCGGATATCTTCATATCCGCCGATACCGACTGGATGGACTACGCGGCGGCTAGGAAGACCATCAACGAGTCGACGCGGGTGAATTTGCTTGGCAACAGCCTGGTCTTAATCGCGCCGAAGGACGCTAAAGCCGACAAGGTCGCAATCGGCCAGGGCTTCGATCTCGCCAAACTCGCAGGCCCGGGCAGGATCGCCACCGGCGATGTCAGTGCGGTTCCGGTCGGCAAATACGCCAAAGCGGCGCTGGAAAAGCTCGGCGCGTGGCAGGCTGCCGAGCCTAAATTCGCGATGGCCGAAAGCGTGCGCGCGGCACTGACGCTTGTTGCACGCGGCGAGGCGCCGCTCGGGATCGTCTATGCCACCGACGCGCAAGTCGAACCCGGCGTGAAAATTATCGGCACCTTCCCTGCGGATTCCCATCCGCCGATCATCTATCCGGTGGCCGCGACGACATCTGCGAAGCCGGAAGCGGCCGGCTATCTCGCCTTCCTGCGTTCGGCAACGGCAAAGACCATTTTCGAGAAATACGGTTTCACTTTCCTGATTCGCCCGACCTCCTGATCGCACCTTCGTGTTCGACATCTCACCAACGGAATGGACGGCGATCGAGCTCTCGCTGCGGGTCGCGACGGTTGCGACGCTGGTGGCGACGCCGCTCGGCATTGCGGTGGCGTGGCTATTGGCGCGCCGCGAATTCTGGGGCAAGGCGCTGCTCGACGCGCTGGTCCATCTGCCGCTGGTGATCCCCCCCGTCGTCACCGGCTATCTCTTGCTCCTGACCTTCGGCCGGCGCGGTCTCGTCGGAGCGTGGCTGGCGGATCATCTCGGCATCGTATTTGCCTTTCGCTGGACCGGTGCGGCACTTGCCTGCGGGATCATGGCGTTCCCGCTGCTGGTGCGGCCGATCCGGCTGTCGATCGAGGCGGTGGACCGCAGGCTGGAGCAGGCGGCGGGAACGCTGGGCGCCGCGCCCTGGCAGGTATTCCTGACCGTGACATTGCCGCTGGCACTGCCCGGCGTCCTGGCGGGAATGGTGCTCGGCTTCGCCAAGGCGATCGGCGAGTTCGGCGCAACCATTACTTTTGTGTCGAACATTCCGGGCGAAACCCAAACCATTTCGTCCGCGATCTATTCGCTGATCCAGACGCCGGACGGCGACAGCGCGGCGCTGCGGCTGGTTGTGGTTTCGATTCTGATCGCGATGACCGCATTGGTCGCGTCCGAATGGTTCGCCCGGCGCGCCTTGCGCCGCCTGCACGGGAATTGATCATGCTGCGCGTGGATGTCTCAAAGCGGCTTGGCGAACTGGTCATCGAAGCTTCCTTCGCGAGCGAGGGAACAGTCACCGGACTGTTCGGCGCCTCGGGCGCGGGCAAGTCCTCGCTGATCAACATGATCGCGGGGCTGCTGCGGCCCGATCGCGGCGTCATCGCCATCGACGACGAGATGCTGGACGATACCGCCGCACAGTCGCACGTCCCGGTCCACCGCCGCCGGATCGGCTACGTGTTCCAGGATGCGCGGCTTTTTCCGCATCTCGACGTGCGCCAGAATATCGATTACGGGCGGCGCATGAATCGCCTTGCCGAGGATAGCTCGCAGCAGAAGCGCGTGACCGATCTGCTCGACATCGGCAACTTGCTGGACCGCCGCCCCGGAAAACTGTCCGGCGGTGAGCGCCAGCGCGTGGCGCTCGGCCGTGCGCTGCTGTCGCAGCCGAGATTGCTGCTGTTGGACGAACCGCTGGGATCGCTGGATGAGGAACGCAAGGAGGAGATCCTGCCCTATCTCGTCCGCCTGCGCGACGAAGCCGGCATCCCAATGGTCTATGTCAGCCACGATCCTTCCGAAATGCGCCAGTTGGCGACGCAAATCGTCATGCTCCGGCGCGGTCGCGTGACCGCGCTCGGCGGAGTAGACGTATTGCCAGGTCCACCGCGCTAGGTGAGCAAGTGGCGACTTATCGGCCTCTGCGTCGTCTACCGGTTGACCCAAAGCACATCGCCGGTGGCAGCATCGACCGCCACTTCCATATATCGGCCTGATCTGTCGCGCCCCTGGATTTCCCATTTGTCACCCTCAAATTGGGTATGGGATACCGTGGCAAGACCAATATCCTCTGCAACGCCCAGCGCCTCTTGCATCGACAACAGGCCACCCGAGTCATACGCCACTGCAGGCGCCGCCATTCCGAGCGCCGTGACCGCGGCGATTGCCATGATGTACTTTCGCATAGGTTACTCCCGGTCAAATCAATCCATCTGTCGCACCACGCGACCAGTGCGACATCACAGCTAAACCTTTCGATGCGCGGGGTGTTCCGTCTTCGACCTTGCGGAACCGCGTAAATTTTTGGCGGTTGCGGCATTTTGTTGACCGATGTTGGCCTTCGCCCTCCGTCCGACCGCCTCAGATTCCCGCGACCGACGACCAAAAGCCTGCAAGCCTGCGCTTGAGCGAGTCGAGCCGCGTCGTCGCGGACGCCTGCTCCGGATCTTCAGGCAGGCGGAGGCCGATGACATTGACCCTCCCACCACTGATGCTGCGCGCCACCAGGACAATGGCGTCGAGCTCGAGCGTCGCGCCCTCCTTGGGCGCATGGTCGAGATGAACGTCGAAATAGTCGGCAAGCGTCAGTTTGGCTTGATCCTCACCGACTGCCACGCCATAGACCTCGGCGAGTTCGCCGAGCGTGTGCTCGCCGGAGACGGTGAAATCTCCGAGCAGATGCGGATCGGGCGCCGAGCTCGGCTGCATATCGACAAAGAAGCGATCCAGCGCCTCGGCCTTTTCCGGCGGCGCCAGCAGATAGACGTAGTCGCCGGGGCGAACCGGATCGGCCTCGGGCGGCGAGAGGATGCGCAGGTCGCGGATCACCAGCGTCGGCTTTGACCAGGAGGGGATGAGACCGCGCCGGAAATACAGGCTCTTCGGCCGCACCGGATAGCCGACCAATTGCTGCTCGAGTTGCCCCGGCAGGTCGAGTTCGACGCGCCGCGGACCGCGGTCCGCCCGCGGCAGAGCGACATGGAGCCGCCGCGCCGCCGCCGCCAGCGTCCAGCCTTGCAGCAACAGCGAAATGAAAACGACGACAAAGGCGACGTCGAAATAGAGATAGGCCTTGGAGAGCCCGACCAGCATCGGGATCGACGCCAGGAAGATCGCCACCGCCCCGCGCAGGCCAGTCCAGGCGATGAATATCTTCTCGCGCCAATTGAAGCGAAACGGCGCCAGACACAGAAGGACCGCTAGCGGTCGTGCCACCAGCATCAAGACCAGCGCCACGATCACCGCGGGCACGATGCTGACCACCAGCCGCTGCGGCGAAGCCAGCAGCCCGAGCAGGACGAACATCACGATCTGCGCCAGCCAGGTCGCGGCGTCCAGAAAGGTCACCACCGAATTATGCGCGCGAGTCGGCCGGTTGCCGATGATGATTCCGGCGAGATAGACGGCGAGAAATCCCGAAGCGTGGGCGATCTGCGCCACGCCGAAGATCACCAACGCGGCTGTCGTGACGAACGGCGCGTGCAGGCCCTGCGGCAGCGCCACGCGATTGAGCGCCAGCACTACCAGACGGCCGCCGATGACGCCGGCGATGGTACCAAGCACGGCCTCGCGGCCAAGCTCCAGCATGACATGGGTGAACGAGCTCCCGCCGACTGAGATGAATTCGACGAGCATCAACGTGAGAAACACCGCGAACGGATCGTTGGTGCCGGATTCCGCCTCCAGCGTCGCGCCGACGCGCGGGCGCAACCGCAGACCATGCGCATGCACCAGGAGAAACACGGCCGCCGCATCGGTCGACGCCACCACGGCGCCGACCAGGAGCGCCTCGGTCCAGTTCAGGTCGAGCACATATTTGGCGACCGGCGCGGTGATTAGCGCCGTCAACAACACGCCGACGGTTGCCAGTACCATCGACGGTGCCAGCACCGCGTTGATATTTTGAAACCGCGTTCTTAAACCCCCGTCGAACAGGATCAGTGCCAGCGCCACCGAGCCCACCAGATAGGTGGTGCGCAGGTCGTCGAACTGCAAATGCCCGGGACCGGAATCACCGGCCAGCACGCCGATCAGCAGAAACACCAATAGCAACGGCGCGCCGAAGCGCAGCGCGAGCAGGCTCGACAGAATGCCCGCCATGACGAGCACCGCGCCAAGCAGAATGGCTATGCTGACCGAGTCGAGAGAGGCCATGGTTTCGCAAAATCCCTGTAAATTAATCCTTATCGTCGCCACACTTCGACGCCAACCCATTTCTGCCGGTGGTCCGGTTTGAAGGCATTTATTACGCGCTGCCAGCGTGCCGCGGCGATGGCGTTGACGCCGCGGTTGTGTGAATCTGGACGGATATTCGAATCATTCCTGTTCGGCGGCTTGCGCTGACCCGAGACGAGAATTTGACGATGGACCCGAACGACATCATGGATTTCCTGCGTGCCACCGCCCGATCGATCGGCGCGGAGGTTACATCGCCCTGGTTCTATCTGCAGTTTGGGCTGATGCTGGCCGCGGCCGGTATTGCGCTGGCGAGCGATGCCGCCATCCGCGGGCGCGTCGACGTGAAATCCTTCGCGCAGGGCTGGCCATTGCCGTTGCGGCACTTCGCGCGGGTGCTGGTCGGCAGCGCCTCCACGGCCGTTTTTGCGATCCTGGTGATTGCGGCGCGCCTGGCAATGTATCATTCGACCTGGCCGAGCCGAAGCTATCTGCTGATGGTGGCGGCCAAGCTCGCGCTCGCCTGGCTGGTGATCCGGCTCGTGACCTCGGTCATCCGCAACGCCTTCCTCGTCAAACTGGTGTCGGTATCGGCGTGGTGCGTGGCGGCGCTGAGCGTCATCGGCCAGCTTGACCCGGCCATCGACGCGCTCGACTCGGTCGAGGTGGTGCTCGGCGGATTGCGGCTGACGCCGCTGGTCGTGATCAAGCTCGGGCTGCTGCTGATTGCCGCCCTTTGGCTGACCAACGTCGCCAGCAATTTTGCCGAGAACCGGATCAACCAGTCCACCGATCTGACGCCGTCAATCCAGGTCCTGCTGGTGAAGATGATCCGGATGGGGCTGATGGTGATGGCGATCGCCGTCGCGCTCAGCGCGGTCGGCATCAACCTGTCGGCGCTAGCAGTGTTCTCCGGCGCGGTCGGCGTCGGTATCGGCATCGGCTTGCAGAAGATCGTCGCCAACTTCATCAGCGGCATCATTCTGCTCGCAGACAAATCGGTGAAGCCCGGCGACCTCGTCACCATCGGCGACAGCTCGGGGCGCATCAGCGCGATGAAGACGCGCTACATTTCGGTCGCCGCGGGCGATGGCCGCGAATTTTTGATCCCCAACGAGGATCTGGTGACGCAGAAAGTCACCAACTGGACCTACACCGACAAGAACACGCTGGTGAAGGTCAATTTCGGCACCAATTACGACGCCGATCCGAGGCAGGTCTGCAAGCTTGCGATCGACATCGCGGCCGCCGCGCCGCGCGCTATCAAATCCAGGACACCGAACTGCATCCTTACCGAATTTGCCGAGGCCGGGATGAAATTTTCGCTGACCTTCTGGATCGCCGACCCCGATGGCATGGACAATGTAAAGAGCGAGGTGATGCTGTCGCTGTGGGAGACATTCAAGCGCGAGGGCATTCGGGTGCCCTATCCGGTGCGCGAAATCCGCGTCCGCGGCGGAGCGCTGCCGGTTGACACCACGGTGGAGGTCTCGAGCTGACGCGCCAGCCGTGACGGCAGCCGCCGGCCGGGCGGTTCCGGTGGTCTGAAGCATGCGGCCGGTAGCTTGCGCTGACAGCGCCAATCATTAAATTAGGTCGTCAAGTCACGCTCCCCGCCAAGATGCGAACCGCCCATGAGCTATGTCGAAGCCTCCGAAACCTCCTTGCGCAAGACCGGGCAGATCAAGCTCCACGGCCAAAGCGGATTCGCAGGCATGCGCAAGGCGGGCGCGCTGGTCGCCAAATGCCTCGATGAGCTGACCGATATCGTCAAGCTGGGCGTGCCGACCTCGCGGATCGACGATTTCGTGCGCGAATTCGCCTTCAGCCATGGCGCCTATCCCGCCACGCTGATGTATCGCGGCTATCGTTATTCGACCTGCACCTCGATCAACCATGTGGTCTGCCACGGCATGCCCGGCGACAAGGTCTTGAAGGAAGGCGACATCGTCAATATCGATGTGACCTTCATCGTCGAGGGCTGGTACGGTGATTCCAGCCGGATGTATGCGATCAATCCGATCGCGCGAAAGGCCGAGCGGCTGGTCGAAGTGACCTACGAGGCCATGATGCGCGGCATAGCCGCCGTAAAGCCCGGCGCCACCACCGGTGACATCGGTCACGCTATCCAGAGTTATGTCGAACCTCAGGGCATGAGCGTGGTGCGCGATTTCTGCGGCCATGGGCTCGGCCGCATGTTCCATGACGAGCCGAACATCATCCATGTCGGCCGTCCCGGCGAAGGCGTGACGCTGAAGCCCGGCATGTTCTTCACCATCGAGCCGATGATCAATCTCGGCAAGCCGCATGTGAAGATCCTGTCCGACGGCTGGACCGCGGTGACGCGCGACCGCTCGCTGTCGGCGCAATTCGAGCATTCGGTGGGCGTGACCGCAACCGGCGTCGAGATCTTTACCCTCTCGGAACGCCACAGGGAAAAGCCGCCGGTGGCGGCGTAGTCTTCGCGACGGCTGGTCTAACCGGCGGCCAGCGCTCCTGCCGCGGCCAGCATGGCGGTGGCAGCAAACGGGAGCCACTGAAATAGCTTCAGGACTCCGCCAAGACGCAGCGAAATAGCCAGGTAGATCGTGGCGTAGCCGGCGAATTGCGCGGCAACCAGCCAAATCGCGCCCTGCTGCTGCCCACGCATCCCGAGAAAGAGCAGGGCTGCGGCCGACAGCACGAAATGGACTGTGATGAGATGCCACATGCCGGTCGGTCGGTCACGGCCGATTTGATCGGTCGATAGAACATCTTTGCGCCGGGAATGGCGTGGCCCGCCGCGCAGAATGCAGCCCTCAGACCGCCGGCAATCAGCCAGCCATTCATGTAGAAAACTCTTTGTTCACAGCGAGCCTCCCTGCTCTGCAATGTCGCTCAGACACAGGCGAGCTGGCCTGCGCCCTTCGGCGATGTCCTTGAGTTTGACGAGCCCGGAATAGGTCCAGCCACGCCGATGCGGTTCGACCGCGGACGACGGAAGGCCGAAGTGCCGCAACCGGACCAAGGTGCCCGCGCCGTCGGGCTCCAGCAGGAATTCCACGGTCGACTGCCCGGGTTTGAGACCTTCCACGCCGCCCCATGTGAACATCACCTTCTTGTGCGGGATGGCTTCCACATAGGTCCCCTCGATGGTGAGACCGGAGGGGCCAGAGATGAGGAATCTTCCGCCGGGCCTGGCTTCCGCCTCCACAATTTCGGCGAGCCACATCTTCATCTGGATCGGATCGGTCAACAGACCAAAAACGGTTTCGGGCGACGCCGCGATGCGAATCTCAAGCCGCAGATCTAGCCCCTGGTCCGGGTTGCTCATTTCTTCACTTTGCGCCGTTCAATCGCTTCGGCCGCCGCTTTCAATCGTTGCAGTCGGGGAGCCCAATAGCCTTTGATGAACGTGAGAAGCTCATCGAAGGCTTCTGCTCGCACGACATAGAGCCGCCTCGATCCGACCCGGCGCTCCTGGAGAAAGCCCGCCTCGCGAAGTACGCCGAGATGCTGGGACACGGCCGGTCGAGACATCTTAAAATGCTTGGCCACGGTTCCCGCGTCCATTTCGCGGTCGCGGACAAGCACCACGATCTCGAACCGGGTCTCGTTGCTCAAAGCGCGGATTTTAGCCAACACCGGCATGATCGACGTCATATAAGTTTTGCTTTACGTTAGAAAAAACTTACGACAGGATGAACCTGCGCGCAACAACCCTTGCGAGCATCGGCAAGCCTGCGATCAAAAGAGGAGTGGACCATGAGTTCAGTAGTGGCCTCCAACGCTTGGGGCGAAATCGTCCATCACGACACCGACCGCGTCCTGGAACTGCGATGGCTGCCGACAAAAATGACGGACGCCGGCTTCAAGGCGACGCTCGCGCTATTCGTCTGGGAGGCGGAGAAGTCGCGGCCATCCTTCCTTCTGATCGACGCAACCCAATTTCGTCACCAGTTCGGCCCGGGGGTGATGCAGTGGCGTGACGACTGCATCATCCCGCGGTACGGCGCGGCGGGCGTGACGAAATTCGCTCTCCACATGCCTGCGGGCGTTCCGGGCACGATGGAGGCGGGCGGAACGGAGAAGGTCGACGGGCCGGCGGTGTTTCCGACGGCTTGGTTCTCCGAGCGCGAGCATGCCCTCGACTGGTTCAAGAAGGCCTGACGTGACCGCGGCCGGCGTCGAGGCCTTTGCCCTCTCGGAGAAGAGAAGCCGCCGGTGGCCCGACGTTTGCGCCGCCGCGGACTATGCGTGTTTGCGATTCGAATTTCAAACAGCCTTCGTTCTTTCCACGGCCTCATGGTTCGAGACGGCGCGATGCGCCTCCCCACCATGAGGACCTGACTTGGCGCCAGGCGTGAGGATCTCATCCTGAGGAGCGGCTACTTGGCCGCGTCTCGCAGGATGGGCCACACGAGGAGTGAGTCACAACAAAGCAACCCAACCGGAGCGCCGCGTCGTCACGGCCGCCGCGTGCGGCTGCGTCAGCGCTTCCGCGTCGCGGGTGCCACAAGTGTGGCAGCGTTTTAGGCCTCGAGAAAACGCTTCTTCGCGTCGTCGCGATAAAAGCATTCCATTGTCGTAGAGCCCTGGATTGCGATGGGCTTCGACCCCGATTTGACAGGGCGCTTTCGCCATATGTCTACTTAGTTGGTAGACTAAGACAACTAAGGGGATTTAAGTGCGTTCGGGAATCTGGAGCGCTTCGGCGAAGGCACGCGCTTTCGTTGCCATTATTGTTGCGTCGGCCGGTATCTGGTTTGCGGCTGGATCGTGGGCGTACGCGGAAGAGACCGCTACGCTGCAGAGGCTGGAGTTACAACTCCAGCGTCTGGAAGAGCGGCACGAAAGCGAGATCAAGGCGTTGCAGGCGGAGATCCGGAGATTGCGCCGTCAAAAGCCGGCAACTGTTGCCGTCGTCGAGAGGCCGCTGGCCGATCAGCCGCGATCCTCAACCGCGCCTTACGGCGTGCCGGGCCCGGCATTGCCGGCCAAAGTGCTCATGACCTACGACCGCGGCTACCACTTCGGCTTCTCGGATGCGACCGGCGACAACACCGTCGAACTGTTTGGCCGGCTTCAACTCGATGCCGGCGGATACACCGGCTATAATCCCGCGCCGCAGACGCTGGACCGCAAGGGTCTTTCGGACGGAATCGACCTGCGCCGGGCCCGCATCGGCGTCATCGGTACGTTCATGAGCGATTGGCATTACGCCTTCGTCTACGATCTCGGCAACACCTCGGACAGCAACAATTCGAACAACTCGCTCGCCAGCGCGGACTCGAGCACCAGCCCGACGACGAGCAACACTTTCCTCTCGGGCATCGAGAACGCCTTCCTGACCTACAATGGCTTTTACAGCCACGGTCAGCAATTTCCCGTGGCGTTCGATTTCGGCATCCTGGACGTGCCATGGACGCTCGAGGAAGCCACCAGTTCGAACGACCTGATGTTTCTCGAGCGCTCGAGTGCGCAGGTCATCGCGACGGCGTTTGGCGGCGGCGACTTCCGTTCGTCGCTCGACATGCGCTCCAACAACGACCGTTACTGGCTGGGCGTATTCCTGACTGGTCCCAATTCCGGCGCCCTGCATACCGCCGGGGCCTCATGCAACACCGGCACCGTGGCGGTAACGGCGGGAACGCCTTGCGTCACCAGCGCAGAGATGACTGGGCTCGGGCCGCAATTGTCGTTTCTTGCGCGCGGCGCCTATCAACTCGTGGCCCGGGAAAACGCAACGCTCCACATTGGATTCAACTACGCCGACCTGTTTGCCCCCCGCCTTGGAGCCAACGCGGCCGCCATCCAGCTTGCCGACCGGCCGGAGCTTCGTGTCGATCCGACTGCTTTCCTCAACACCGGCAACATTCCCGCAAGCGGCGGACAGGTCTTCGGCGCCGAGGTCGCGGCCTCCTATTACAACTTCTTCGCCGAGGGCGAGTATTATCACTATGTCATCGAATCCAGGGCGAGCGTGCCTGCCCTGCCCGGCAACCTGCAAGGTGGCGTTGCCGGCCCTGCGCTCAATTTCGATGGCGGCTATGCGCAAGCGAGTTACAGCATCGGCGGCACCAGGCATTACGACCCGACGCGCGGCGCCTACACCGGCGTCATCCCGGAGGCGCCGCTGGCGCCGGGGACCGCCGGCTGGGGCGCGCTCGAATTCGCCGCGCGCTACACCATCATCAACCTCAACAACCCCTCTTTGACGGCGGCCACCCTTGGGCCTGCCTTCTCCGCGCCGGGTGTCTTCACGGGCGGCACCACCGCTTACGGCGGCGGCAAGGAGACGACTTACGGTGTGGGTCTCAACTGGTATCCGAACAACAACATGAAGTTCATGCTCGACTACGAACACGTCGTGGTCGACAACCCGCAATTCTTTGGCGGTCCCAATTATCGCGGGGCCACGATCGACTGGATCGCGGCACGCTCCCAGATCGTGTTCTGAAGAGATAGATTTCTAAATCGATCGAATATATAGAATAAAAGCCTTGCGGGGCCGACAGACCCGCAAGGTGGCTTTTCGTACATCGGAATCCGGCCCGCCCAACATGCTCACCGCCAAAGGGAAATATGGTCTGAAGGCCGTGGCGCATCTGGCTGGCCTGAAGCCGGCCGCGATGGCGCAGGCCACGGATATTTCGGAAGCCCATAACATCCCGAAGAAATTCCTCGATGCGATCCTGGGCGAACTGCGCAACGCCGGGATCGTTTACAGCCGGAAGGGCCGCAGCGGCGGCTACCGGCTGGCGCGGCCGGCGACCGAAATCAGGCTTGGCCAGGTGGTCCGCGCCCTCGATGGTCCGATTGCCCCGATCGCTTGCGCGCGGCGGACCTCATATCAACCGTGCCAGGATTGCGACGACGTCAAGCGGTGCAAGGTTCGCCTGGCCATGACGAGGGTGCGCGATGCCATGTCGGGTATCCTCGACACGACGACGGTCGCCGAGATGCTCGTTCTCACCGACGGCAAGAAGGCCAAAGCGACCCGCATCCGCCGGACTTGATCTGCCCCGGCAACGACCGCCGTCCGACAATTCCCGGTTGCAAAATCCATTCGGCACGGCATGGTGCACCGATGTCCGGAAAGACCAGCGAACCGCAGGATCAGCCGACTGAAGTGCCGCATTATCACGGCCATCGCGAGCGGCTGCGCGATCGCTTCCGCGCCGCCGGGGCGGAAGCGCTCAGCGATTATGAATTGCTGGAGATGGTGCTGTTCCGCGTCATCCCGCGCGGCGACGTCAAGCCGTTGGCCAAATCGCTGATCAAGACATTCGGCTCGTTCGCGGAAGTCATCCATGCGCCGGAAACGCGGCTACGGGAAGTCAAGGGAATTGGCGATGCAACGATCACCGAATTCAAGCTGGTTGCGGCCGCCGCGCAACGCATCGCCCGGGGTCAGTTGCGAGAGCGCACGCTGCTGTCGTCATGGAATGACGTGATCGACTATTGCCGGACCAGCATGGCGTTTGCCGACAAGGAGCGGTTTCGCATTCTCTTCCTCGACAAGCGCAACCAGTTGATCTCGGATGAGGTGCAGCAGACCGGTACCGTGGACCACACCCCGGTCTATCCGCGCGAGGTGATCAAGCGGGCGCTGGAATTGTCGGCGACCGCGCTGATCCTGGTGCATAATCACCCCTCCGGCGATCCGACACCGTCGCAGGCCGATATCCAGATGACCAAAGCGATCATCGACATCGCGACGCCGCTTGGGATATCGGTGCATGACCACATCATCGTCGGCAAGAACGGGCATGCGAGCCTGAAGGGATTGCGGCTGATTTAGGCCCGGCGTTCGTGTGCGCGCCAACTATCCGAAACACTCAATCAGCAATTCGGTGAGAACTCGGACTTTCCTTGTGGAGTGCTGACCGGGGGGCCGGACGACGAACAGCCCGCCCGTCGGAACAGGATAGCGCGTCATGACCTGAACCAGGGCGCCGGAATCCAGATAGCCCTTGGTGAGATGATCCGGAAGCCAGGCGATACCGAGCCCCGCCACCGCAGCAGCGGCGAGTGCGGTACCGTTGTCCGCTTTGAACCGCCCCTGCGGATGAATGGAAATTGTCTTGTCGCCATCAATAAACTGCCAGGTTTCCGTTCCCTGCATGAGCGCCTGATGGGTAAGGAGTTCGTCGGGCGTCTCGGGAGCCCCGTGCTTCCTGATATAGTCCGGGCTTGCGACGAGCTTTCCAGCGACCGGTCCGACACGACGTGCGAGCAAGTTCGAGTCGGTGAGATAGCCGACGCGTATCGCACAATCGAAACCCTCCCCAACGATATCCACGAAGCGATCGCTGTAGCTCGCATGTACGTGGAGCAGCGGGTGGCGCCGCGCCATTTCTGCAAACACCGGTGCCAAATGCGTCGGTCCCAGGGATAGCGGCGCCGCGATCCGCAGCCGACCGCGCAGTTCGCCAGCAGGCATGATCGTTTCAAGCGCGATGTCGATTTCGCCGCAGACTCGCGCGGCGTGCTCGCGAAACGTGACGCCGGCCTCCGTCAACGCGGCACCGCGTGTTGTCCGCGCGAGAAGCTGAACGCCGAGTTCGGCTTCCAGCCGGAACAAGCGTCGACTGACGATGGACTTGGAGACGCCAAGGCGCCGGGCGGCCGATGATACCCCGCCGGCATCGGCCACATCGACAAAAGTCCGAAGATCTTCGAGATCCATTGCCAGTGTTCCACTTACAGCGACACAGATAGCCAAATTGCGGGGCTATCACATCGATTTTGGCGACGATAGCTTGGCTAGCAGTTGAAGCCAATGGAGATTCTTATGTCATCGACAAACCGACATTCCGGCCGCTCAGCGGCAGTCACTGGCGCCGGCGCAGGGCTCGGCCGCGATATCGCGCTCGGACTCGCAGCCAAAGGCTACATCGTTTTCGGCACGGCCATGTCAGCCGTGGAAGTCCAGGACCTGAAAGACGCTTCCGGAGGACGTGTCAGCCTGACGGTCTGTGACATGACCAAAGAAGAGTCCGTGAAAGCCTGGGCGGCCGGCGTGTCCGACGCCCTCGGCGATTCCGGCCTCGATATCCTGATCAACAATGCCGGAATTCTGACCCCGGGACCGATCGAGGTTCTTCCGCTCGACGCTATCCGGCGCGAATTCGACGTCAATGTGTTCGGTGCCCTGTCGGTCATCAATGCATTTCTGCCGGCGCTGAGGAAGGCGCGCGGTCGCATCGTTCAGGTCAGCACTTGGACCGCAAGCGTGCCGCTGCCGTTCAACGGACCGTCGGGCGCATCGAAGGCTGCGATGGAGGTATTTGCGACGGTCTACCGCGCCGAGTTGAAGCGGTTCGGAATCGACGTCGTGGTGGCGGCGGCAGGCAACATGAAAACCGGCGGCCCAGCGAAAACGGCTGCAGCCCTCAAGCGGGTGGCCGATGCAATGACGCCCCAACAACGCGAGCTATATGGAAAAACCTTCGGATCGTTCGCAGCCGCCCTTAAC
>Ga0210401_10002271_pt1 | contig 21419 bp, 18 predicted proteins | sample IncBWH32MmetaG_FD_150866 | JGI IMG/M metagenome (GOLD analysis project Ga0210401, IMG submission 150866) | Forest soil microbial communities from Barre Woods Harvard Forest LTER site, Petersham, Massachusetts, United States - Inc-BW-H-32-M | ecosystem: Environmental > Terrestrial > Soil >... | reverse complement strand
GGCCTCCGGCGTGGTGCCGCAGCTGTCGCTGATCATGGGACCCTGCGCCGGCGGCGCCGTCTACTCGCCCGCCATGACCGATTTCATCCTGATGGTGAAGGATTCCTCGTACATGTTCGTCACCGGGCCCGAGGTGGTCCGCACCGTGACCCACGAGACGGTCACGGCCGAGGAACTGGGCGGCGCGCTGACGCACAGCACGCGCTCGGGCGTGGCGGATCTGGCGTTCGACAACGACGTCGAGGCCCTGATCATGACGCGCAGGCTGGTCGGATACCTTCCGGCGAACAACCGCGAAAGGCCGCCGCAGCTGCCCACCAGCGATCCGAGCGATCGGATCGAGCTGTCGCTGGACACGCTGGTTCCCGAGAACCCGAACAAGCCGTACGACATCAAGGAGCTGATCGTCAAAGTGCTCGACGAGCGCGAGTTCTTCGAGCTGTCGCCGGACTACGCGCGCAACATCGTGATCGGCTTCGGGCGTCTCGCGGGCGATACCGTCGGCATCGTCGCCAACCAGCCGCTGGTGCTGGCCGGCTGCCTGGACATCAAGAGCTCGATCAAGGCCGCGCGCTTCGTGCGCTTTTGCGACGCCTTCAACATCCCGATCGTCACCTTCGTCGATGTCCCGGGCTTCATGCCGGGCACCACCCAGGAGTACGGCGGCATCATCAAGCACGGCGCCAAGCTGCTGTTTGCCTACGCTGAATGCACGGTGCCGAAGCTTACGGTGATCACGCGCAAGGCCTACGGCGGAGCCTACGACGTGATGAGCTCCAAGCACCTCCGAGGCGACGTGAACTTCGCCTGGCCGTCGGCCGAAATCGCGGTGATGGGACCGAAAGGAGCGGTCGAGATCATCTTCCGCGAGGAAAAAAACGACGCCGAAAAGCTGACGGCGCGCGAGCGCGAGTACCGCGAGAAGTTCGCCAATCCCTTCATCGCCGGCCATCGCGGTTTCATCGACGACGTGATCCTGCCGCACGAGACCCGCCGGCGCCTGTGCCGCTCGCTGTCGATGCTGCGAGAGAAGAAATTGGAGAACCCGTGGCGCAAGCACGGCAATATTCCGCTGTGAAATCCACCCTCACCCCCTCCCCTTTTCCGGCCCTGGGCCGGAAAAGGAAGGGACGAGGAGAACGAGGGGGCTGGGCTGGCCCCCTCGTGCTCTCCCAGCCAATGTGAGGGCGCGGGCGAGGGGCGATCCTCATGCCGCGAGAGATGCAGACTACCCGCTAAGCTGGACGGACTGAGGGCCATGTTCAAGAAGATACTGATCGCAAACCGCGGCGAGATCGCCTGCCGCGTGATCCGCACGGCGCGGCAGATGGGGATTGAAACGGTCGCCGTGTACTCGGATGCCGACCGCAACGCCCGCCACGTCGATCTGGCCGATGAGGCGGTCGCGATCGGGCCGCCACCTTCAAGGCAGTCGTACCTGGACGGCGAACGAATCCTGGCGGCGTGCAAGCAGACCGGGGCTCAGGCGGTTCATCCCGGCTATGGATTCCTGTCCGAGAACGCGGCCTTCTGCGCCCGGCTGGAATCGGAAGGGATCGCATTCATCGGTCCGAAAGCCGAATCGATCCGGGCCATGGGCGACAAGATCTCCTCCAAGCGCCTGGCCCATGCGGCGGGCGTGAACACGATCCCGGGCACCACCGATGTGTTGGAAAACGCCGAGCAGGCGCTGAAGATCGCGCGCGAAATCGGCTACCCGGTGATGATCAAGGCGAGCGCCGGCGGCGGCGGCAAGGGGCTGCGGGTCGCCTGGAACGACGCCGAATGCCGCGACGGCTTCCAGTCATGCCGCAACGAGGCCAGGAACGCGTTCGGCGACGATCGCGTGTTCATGGAAAAGTTCATCGTCGAACCGCGACACATCGAGATCCAGGTGCTGGGCGACGCCCATGGAAACCTGCTGTATCTGTGGGAGCGGGAATGCTCGATCCAGCGCCGCCACCAGAAGGTGATCGAGGAGGCCCCATCGCCACTGCTGGACGAGAGCACGCGCCGGGCGATGGGCGAGCAGGCGTGCGCGCTGGCGCGCGCTGTCAAGTACCAGTCAGCGGGAACCGTCGAGTTCGTCGTCGATCAGCAGCGCAGCTTCTACTTCCTGGAGATGAATACGAGGCTCCAGGTCGAACACCCGGTGACCGAGCTGATCACCGGACTGGACCTGGTCGAGTGGATGATCCGGATCGCCGCCGGCGAGCGGCTGACGCTCAGACAGCAGGACCTCAGGCGCAATGGCTGGGCGGTCGAATGCCGAATCAACGCCGAGGACCCTTCGCGTGGATTTCTGCCCTCAACCGGACGGCTGGTGCGCTTCCTGCCGCCCGCCGAGCGTCCCGACGAAGTGCGCGTCGACACCGGCGTGACCGAGGGCGACGAGATCTCGGTCTACTACGACTCGATGATCGCCAAGCTGATCGTGCACGGCCCCGACCGCCTGCAGGCGGTGGCCACGATGCGCAACGCCTTGAACCGCTTCGTGGTGCGGGGCGTCTCGACCAACATTGCCTTCCAGTCGGCGCTGATGCGCAATGCGCGCTTCCTGGAGGGCCGCCTGCACACCGGACTGATCGCGGAGGATTTTCCGAACGGCTTTCAACCATCCCTGGCGCCTCATCCGCGCCCGCTGCTGGTAGCGGCCGTGGCGGCCTACATCCGATGGCGTTACGTGAATCGCGCGGGCAAGACGACCGGGCAATTGCGCGGCCACGGCCGCAAGGTCGGCTTCGACTGGATCGTGCAGGCCGGGGGCGATTCGATCCGAGTGCAAATCGAGCCGAACGGCGCAGGTTGCGACGTGTTGCACGCCGGCGAGCACCACCAGCTGACAACGTCGTGGCAGATCGGCCAGATCCTGTTCGAGGCCGAATTCGACGCGGTGCCCGTGTGCCTGCAGGTGGAACGGATCGGAGTGCGCTACCGGATCCTGAATGAGGGCGCGCTGTTGGATGCGACGGTGTTGTCGCAGCGCGCCGCCCAGTTGCTCGCGCTGATGCCCCACAAGGTACCGCCGGATCTGTCCAAGTTCCTGCTGTCGCCGATGCCGGGACTGCTGGTCGAAGTCGCGGTGAAACCGGGTCAGGAGGTCAAGGCAGGCGAACGGCTGGCCACGATCGAAGCGATGAAGATGGAGAATATCCTTCGAGCCGAGCGCGACTCGGTGGTCGACGAACAGCTGGCCAGCGCCGGTGAGAGCGTCGCGGTCGATCAGCCGATTCTGAAGTTCAGGTAGGGAGCAGGCTAAATCAAGCTGTCGAGTGGCCGCTGGTGCGGGATTTTCCTAAAAGCCGGTGCGGGATTTCCCTAAAAGCGGTGAACGATCGACGTTTGGCCAGCCGCCAGCTCATTGGAAGCCGGAGCGCTGGCCAGGATCACCGCCGGCAGCCGCCCATGCAGCGCGATCAGATCCATCTGCGACCGGGATTCCAGGAAGCGTGCTCCGGCAAAAACGGCCGGCAACAGGAGCAGCGCAACGAACAGCTTGTCGTCGAGGCGGGTACGGCGGTCGGTCAGCACGGTCAAGTCCTCTCGGTGGCTTTGATTCAAACGCGATCGCGCGTTGGAACGAATCGTGTCCGATCCGACCGCTGTGTTCTATTGACCAAAGTCCGCTTCCGTGTGCTTAACGGAGTCGACATGACGAAAGTCCGGTGCGGCTTCGAAGGTCCGGTGTGGTCGCGAAGTCGATCAGAATCGGCGATCCATCGAGTGCCAGATGATGTGGATGCGTTGGTTCTTGCGGTGCAGCAATTCGTTGACGCGTAGCGTCACTCTCTATATTCTTGGTAGTCAGAATGGATGGCTGGCGCAATGAACGTCGGTCGCATTGGCAGCAACAAACGGCACGTTTTGTCCAGGCCTTGGGGGATGGGGGGAGTCGTGTATCGATCGGCGGTCATTGCCGCGGTGATCGCGGTGCTGCATGTCGGGCTCCCGGCCAACGCCGCCGAGTCCGTCGGCGTCGTCACGATCCTCGAGGGCGATGCGACCACGATTCGTGGACTGTCCGAGTTCGCTTTGGCCGAAGGGGTTCACGTCTCGAGCAACGAGCTGGTCGAGACCGGCAAAAACACGTTTCTGCGCATCGAATTCACCGATGGAGCGATCGCCGATCTGGGGCCGGCCACGCGCGTGCAGATCAACCGCCCTACGCTTCGAAGAAACGATCGGCCGGCCTTCTACCTGTTGACGGGCTGGATGAAGATGAGCGCGGGCAAGCTCGGCGCCGGCGCCAAGGCGTCGATCGGCTCGCCCCAATTCGACGCGGTGAATCTGGATAGCCAATCGGTCGAGCAGGTGCAAAGCGGCTCCAGCGCGATCTTCGCCGAAAGCGGTCCGGTGCGCGTGCTGGACCACAGCCGCGGAGGCGCCACTCCGATCCAGCTCAAGTCCGGAGACTTCCTTGCGTTGCGCAGCGACGAGTCGCCCAAGATCTCGCCGCGCCCCGCGCACGATTTCCTGACGACGCTGCCGCGCCAATTCGAGGATCCTCTGCCCTCGAGGCTGGCCCGATTCAGCGGACGGGACGTACCGGCCAAGCTGGTGGGCGCGTTCACGTATTCGAACGTCGAAGCCTGGCTCGATGCCGAGCCGATGATCCGGCGACGCTTTGTACACGAATGGGTGGCCAAGGCCGACGACGACGCCTTCCGGCAGCAGCTCGAGGCCAGGCTGTCGAGGCATCCGGAGTGGGAGCGGGTGCTGTATCCGGAGCGTTTCGAACCCAAGTCTCCGCCACCCGTGGCAGCGGCTCCGGCCGCGGCCGCTCCCAATGACGGCTCGAGCCTGGTTAATCCGTCTGTACCTTCAGCAACGCCCGAGGCAGGCGCGCCGGAGAGCGCCCCCGCCCATTGAGGCGCTTCATTCACGGGCGACAATATGAAACTGCTCTTCAAATTCAACCTGGTCTTCCTGCTGCTGTTCCTGATCGCGATCGGCGCGTGCTACGTCATTTCGCGCGACCTGCTGCTGCGCAATGCGGACGAGGAAATCGACGAGAACGCGCGGCTGATAATCGCCGACGCGCTGGCGGTGCGCGCTTACACGAACAGTCAAATAAAGCCGCTGCTCGACACCCAGATGAAATACACGTTCCTGCCGCAATCAGTTCCCGCCTATTCGGCTACGGAGGTGCTTAACAGCTTGCGCAAGACCTATCCGGAATACTCATACAAGGAGGCGATGCTGAACCCGACCAACCCGCGCGACCGCGCGGTGGACTGGGAAGCCGATCTGATTAACCAGTTCCGCAACGGCACCGCCACCGGCGAAATCTCCGGTCAGCGCGATACGCCGACCGGCAAATCGCTGTATCTGGCCAAGCCGCTGAAGATCGGCGATGCAACCTGCCTGGTATGTCACAGTACCGTGGAGATCGCCCCGCGCCCGATGGTCGACAAGTACGGGCCGGCCAATGGCTTCGGCTGGAACCTGAACGAGGTCGTGGGCGCCCAAGTGGTCTCGGTACCAACCGCCGTTCCTCTGGCGCGTGCGCAACGGGCGTTGAAGACGTTCATGATTTCGCTGGCGGGCGTGCTGGTGGCGATCGGCGTCGTCCTGAACCTGTTGCTGTATTGGATGTTCGTTCGCCCGGTGACCAAGATCTCGAAGCTGGCCGATCGTGTCAGCCTGGGCGAGTTGGATGCTCCGGACCTCAACGTGCGCAGCGGCGACGAAATACAGACACTCGCCGAATCCCTGGCGAGAATGCGCAAGAGCATGGCGCAGGCGCTGCAGCTGCTCGGGGGCTGAGGCCGCAGCCCGAGGAGATCTGCTATCGACCCCCTTGCCGACGTCCAGGGCCGCCAGCGGCCGCCCCAGAGCCTTGGGAAGTATCCGATCCTGGGGCAATTGGGCAAGGGCGCGATGGGGGTCGTCTACAAGTCGTTCGATCCCGTCATTCGCCGCTCGGTCGCGCTAAAAACCATCCGCAAGGAGTTGCTGGCCGACGAGGAAGAGGCGGCCGCATTCGGTGCCCGCTTCCGCAACGAGGCGCAGGCCGCCGGAAGGCTGCTGCACCCCGGGATCGTCGCCGTATACGAATACGGCGAGGATGCGCAGTACGCATTCATCGCGATGGAGTACGTCGAAGGCGGCAGCCTGAGGCAGTACTTCGAACGAAAAATCCGCTTCGAAGAGCGCGACCTGGTCAGCATCATGGCGCAACTGCTCGAGGCCTTGCAGTACGCGCACGACCAGGGCGTGTGGCACCGCGATATCAAGCCCGCCAACATCATCATCATGAGCAACGGCCGCATCAAGGTGGCCGATTTCGGTATTGCGCGCGTCGAGAGCTCGACGCTGACCCAGGTTGGCGCGGTGATGGGCACTCCGGGTTTCATCGCTCCGGAGCAGTACCTGGGAAGGGAAGTCGACCACCGAGTCGACATCTTCGCCGCCGGGGTGGTGTTTTACGAGCTGCTGACCGGTGAGACGCCGTTCTCCGGTTCGAAGGAAGGCGTGATGTACAAGGTGTGCCATGAGACCGTGCAGCCGCCTTCGGTGGTGGCCGGCAAGCCGTCGCTGGCACGCTTCGATGCGGTCGCGCTGCGCGCGCTCGCCAAGCGTCCGCAGGAGCGCTACCCGTCGGCGGACAAATTCCGCTCTGATCTGTTGTCCGCTTACGATCAACCGGTCAGTCCGACCGTGGCCGAGGAAACGCTGATCCGTGATGTCGGTCGGATCAACGACTCGGGCGATCCGTCCTCGCCGCGCAGCGGGTCGCGCAAGTCTTCCCGCGCCGGCGCCGCCGCCACGCCCGCTTGGGCCGCCACCCCGGGCCGCGGGCTGCAAGGTTCGACGATGCCCACGCAAATGCTGGTCGCCGCCGGCTGGAACGTCGACGAGCTGGCCGAGGTGGAGCGCAGCCTCGCGCACTTCCTGGGGCCGATCGCGCGCGTGATGGTGCGGCGTGGTGCCCGAGAGGCGAAGGATTTCGCCTCCCTGGTCAGTATGCTGGCCGAGCATCTGGCTCTGCCCGGGGACCGGGCCAAGTTCCTGCAACAAACCGCACGACTGGCGGCCACCGGAACCGGCCCGTCGCAGCTTGCGCAGGCCGTGGACGACGATGCAACCGTCATCCCGGGGGTCAATAACCTGCGCGCGACCGCCATCCCCGGGCCGAGCGCCGACGAGATCGCTCGGGCAGCAAAGCTGCTGGCGTTCCACATCGGTCCGATCGCTCAGGTACTGGTTCGTCAGGCCGCACAACCGGGAGTCAGCCGTGCCGCCTTCCTGCAGGGCCTCGCCGAGAGCTTGAGCGGCGCCGAGAAGGAGCGCTTCTTGGTCGAGTTCGAGCGATCCAGATAGCTGCGGGGTTTGATTTGAATGGGTCGTCTGCCTGACGACCGGAGGGCTGGAAGCGATGCAGGTTCCGGACAAACGCGTTCTGCTGGTCGAGGACCACGAGCTCATTCGCCTCGGTACCGGCCTGCTGCTGGAATCTCTGGGCGAGGTGCGCTGCGAGATCAAGCCGTGCAAGTCGCTCGACGAAGCGCGCGCCGCCTGTCGCGAAGATGGCCCATTCGACCTGGTCCTGCTCGACCTGAATCTGATCGACTCCAAGGGGCTGCAAGGATTGCGTCTGCTGCGCGACGAGTTTCCCCAGCTGTCGATCGCGGTGCTCACGGGAACTCAGGATGAGTTCGTCGTGCGACAGGCTCAAGCGATGGGAGCGATCGGGTACTTGTTGAAGTCCTGGACTCCCGAACAGATCAAGGCGGCGCTGTCTTCGCTGTTGCGGCCGCCGAGCAGCGGTCCGGCGCGCGCCACCATTTCGGAGCGCTTTCCGAAGCTGGCCGGCACGTCGCACTACGACCGGGTGGCCGAGCTGGGGCCGCGCCACCTGCAGATCCTCGAATTGATCCTGGAAGGTTGCAACAACCAGGAAATCAGCACCACCACGAGCCTTTCGCTGGGTACGGTCAAGAACTACGTGTCGGCCATCCTGCTGGCGCTCGACGTCGAGAGCCGAGCCCATCTGATCAGCCTGTTCCATTGAGCGATCTGCCGCAGGTCGCGCGCGCGGACGCGCGCATCGATGCCGAGCTGTATCGAGCCGCGTATGCGGCAGATCGACGCGCCGCACTGGCGGGCATCCTTGCGGTGTGGTTCGCGGACTGGGCGCTCGAGCCCCGCGGCGAGCCCACCACCGTGCGGATCTGGGCCGGCGCGTACGTGTTGCTCGCGTTATCTCGGCTCGCGCTGCTCACGCGCGTGCGCACCCAGTCGGTCGCACCCGGCAGCGAGCGCGCCCTCCTCTATCAACGGCTATGGCTGACTTTGCTGACACTGTCGGCCGTGGTCTGGGGAGCCGGCCCGCCGCTGTTCCTCGCGAAGGATTACGCCGCCAGCGGACTGATGACCGGGATCTGGATGGGGGTCGCGGGCCTGTCCGGCCCGCTGGTGGCCGCGGCACGGCCCGCCATCTATCTGTGGCTGCTGCCCTCGGTCGCTCCGTTGCTGTACGCGCTCGCGCGGTACGGCTCGGGCGAGGCCGTGGTGCTGGCGATACTGGGCGTGATCTTCCTGGTGGTGCTGCTCAGGCTCGCGCTCGAGCAAAACGACGCGCTGAGCACCGGGCTGGCCGCACGCTTCCAGAACGAGGATCTGGTCGAGCAGTTGCGGGCGCAGGTCGACCTGGCGGCGCGTGCCAGCCAGGAAAAGACGCGCTTCCTGGCGTCGGCGGTTCACGACCTGCGCCAACCGCTGCATGCGCTCGGCCTTTTTTGCGCCGCCCTGGACCGCAGACTGCAGGGGATTCCGGAACGGCCGCTGATCAAGAACATGATGTCGTCGATCGAGGCGCTGGAGACCTCGTTCGGCGCCATGCTGGACATCTCGCGCCTCGACGCCGGCGTCGTTCACGCGGCGCCGCAATCGTTTCCGGTGCGGGACGTGTTTCGGCGGCTGTACCAGCAGTTCGGCGGCGATGCCGAGACGCGCGACATCTCGCTGCGATTTCGCGCCGCCCGCCGCATCGTGCACAGCGACCCGCTATTGCTCGAGCGCGTGCTGGCCAACCTGGTCCAGAACGCGCTGCGCTACACGCGTCGCGGCGGGGTGCTGGTGGCCGCGCGCCGCAGCGGAGCCAACGTGGCACTTGAGGTGTGGGATACCGGAGTCGGCATTGCGCCGGAAAAGCTGGAGCTGATCTTCGAAGAGTTCTACCAGATCGACAATCCGGAGCGCGACCGCAGCCGCGGCCTGGGGATGGGGCTGGCCATAGTCCGGCGGCTGTGCAACCTGCTGGAGCACTCGCTGCAAGTGCATTCCAAGCCGGGGCGGGGAACCACGTTTCGCGTGGTGGTACCGGCCGGAGGCCACTACGACCCGACCCAGCCGCCGCTCGAGGCCGAAACGCGGCCGCCTCGTACCGACGTGCAGGTGACCGTGCTGCTGATCGACGACGAACGCGCGATCCGCGAGGCCACCACCGAGTTGCTGCGGCCGTTGCAGGTGGGCGTGCTGGCTGCCGGCACCATCGCGGAGGCAGTCGAGCTCGCAAAGCAGGCAACGGCCCCGATCGACGTCATTTTGTCGGATTGGCGCTTGCGAGGAACGGAAACGGGGGTGGAGGCGGTGCGCGCCGTGCGCAAGATCTGCGGGGAGGCGACCCCCGCCGTGCTGGTGACCGGCGATACGTCGGCCGACGTGCTGACCATGGCACACGAAAACGGCCTGGTGGTGCTGCATAAACCGTTGCAACCGCGCGAGCTGCTGCGCCTGATTCGGCGTTTGCAGCGGTGAGTGGGCCGCGCCTGCGCACCGCAAGCCAACTCACGACTCTGGCCGAAGCGCGCTTAGCTGAAGGACGTTTGAGACACGATGCCGCAGTGCAAAAGAACCCAGGCGACCGGCTGTCCGATGGGATCGATCGCTATGACTTTGGTCACTAGCGCCCCCCGCCTTGGGCGCGATCTACTCAATCCTGCGCAACTGCGGGATGTTTCCGGGCACCGTCCCCGGTCTCAGCCGGCAGTGGGGGCGCCCACCCGTTCCAACAGCCGATCGCTGATATGACCCTGGTATTGCGAGGGCTCTCGCTCAACGAGGAGCCACTGAGCAACCCGCTGGTCGGCCGCTTCGACGATCGCGGCGGGGAGATCGGGCGGTCGGACAACGCCACCTTCACGCTGCCGGACCCGGAACGGATGATCTCGCGCGTGCACGCGCGAATCTCGCACGCGGGGCACTCCTACTGGGTCGAGAATGTCAGCGCCGCCGGCCAGATCCTCCACAATGGCCGTCCGCTCAGCTCCGGCATGCGCGTCAGTTTGAACGACGGCGACGAGCTGCGGATCGGCGGCTATCGGCTGACGGTCGCGTTCGAGAACGACGAAACGAGCGCCACCATCCTGCGCGGCCGCACGGCCGGCCAGACCCCGCCACCCGCCGCGCCGGTCGCTGCGCCCCGCGTCGCCGGCCCGTCGCTGCGGTCTCCGTTGCCGGATCCGGCGCATGCGGCGCCAAATCCGGTGGCGCAAGCGCCGGCTGCCGCCGTGCCGGCAGGCGCCGCTGCCGCGCGGCCCGCGGTGCCGGCTCGCGGCACACGGTCGGCGCGGGTGCGGCCGCCGACCGAGCCGCTGGTCGGCGCCGATGCGCTGTGGCGCGGCTTCCAGGACGGTGTCGGTGTCGATCTGCCCTTGCCGAATGGCCCCTCTCCGGAGCTTTTCAGTGCCGTGGGCGCGATGCTTCGGATCGCCGTCAACGGTATTCACCGCCTGATCGCCATGCGCGCGGCCGCCAAGACCGAGCTGCACGCCGACCTGACGATGATCCAGGTCCGCGGCAACAACCCGCTGAAGTTCGCGCCAGAGACGGCCGTGGCACTGAAAATGCTGCTGCAACCGCCGATGCAGGGCTTCATGTCCGGCCCGGCAGCCCTGCGCGACGCCGTCATCGACCTGCAATCGCACCAGATCGGCGTGATGGCCGGGATGCGCGCCGCGCTCGGCGCGGTGCTCGAGCGGTTCGATCCGGTCCAGCTCGAGTCGCAACTCAGCTCCCGCTCCTTCATCGATGCGATGATGCCGTCGCATCGTCGGGCCAAACTGTGGGAGTTGTATGTCGAGCACGCTCGCGCCTTGAAGGACGAGGCCCAGGACGACTTCAACCGCCTGTTCGGTGAAGCGTTCCTCGAGGCTTACAACGCCCAGGTCAGAAGCCTCGAGGCGGCGCCCGACGAAGCCGCAGGACCCTCGGCTCCTCACCCGGCATCTCCGAAAGCCGCGTGATGCTGTCCGTTCGCGTCTCGCAGCGTTCGTGCACCGGTGCACGTGAGCACAATGAGGACTGCGTCGGGGTCGACCACATCGGCGGGCACTGGTGCATGGTGATGTCGGACGGGGCCGGAGGTCACCGGGACGGCGCACTCGCGTCGCGGCTGGTGGTGGATCGGATCCTGGCCGGATTCCGCAGCCGACCGCCCATTGATGGGCCGGATCTGGGCGAGTTGATGCTCGACGCGCACGATGGTGTCATCGCCGCGCAGCGCGCCCGCGGCGTGACGGATCGGGCGGGTGCGATGCACGCGACCGCAGTCGTGCTGCTGGTGGACGCAGCCAAGCGCTCGGCACTGTGGGGCCACGTGGGCGATTCCCGCTTGTACCTGCTGCGCGAAGGCAGCGCCTCGGCGTTGACGCGCGACGACAGCGTGTTGCAGTGGATGGTCGACGCCGGATTCTGGCAACCGGGCCAGCTGCAGGCGCACCCTCAGCGCAATCAGCTGATGGCGGCGCTCGGCGCCGACGAGGGGATCGAGCCGCATGTGAGCGAGCATCCGTTCGAGCTTCACGAAGGCGACGCCTTCCTGCTTTGCAGCGACGGCTGGTGGAGCAGCGTTACGGACCGTGAAATCGAGCGCCACCACATCCCGGCCGCCACACCCGATGACTGGCTCGACACGATGATCGGCTGCGTGACCGCACGCTCCGATCCACGCCAGGACAACTTCTCGGCGATCGGTTGCTGGATCGGCAGCAAGCCGGCATGACGCCGCAACCGCTGCCCACTCCTCGCTGATCCTTTACCGTCGATCAGATCCCATGCCCATCGTCCCCGCGCCGCAAACCAGCGACTCCGATCCCGGCACCTTGTTCGGAACGCAGATCTCGCCGCGACGCAGCCCACCGGCGGATGCATCGAAATCGCACGCCGGCGCGCCGCCCGGCCCCAACGCGCTGATGTCGGAGGCCGACGAGCTGCTGGCGCTGGTGCCGCAGTTGCGCTCGACCGCGCACATCGCCGACCTCGCGCAACTGCGCAGCCGCATTGCCGCCCTGCTGCAGCACTTCGACGAGCGCCTGCGCCAGCGTCGGGTCGTGGCGGGCCAGGCCCAGAAGGCGCATTTTGTGCTGTGCGCCTTGATCGACGAGGTGGTCGAGACGATGCCCTGGGGGGCGGGCGGGCGCTGGGAACGGCTGAATCCGCTGAAAGCTGCGGTCGGCAACGCGGCGGGCGGCGCCACGGTTCGTATGTTCGCGCAGCTGGCCGACGACCGCAGCAGCAGTCGAGACTTGCGCGAACTGATCTACATGGCGCTTGCGCTCGGGTTCGACGCCCGTGGACGCGGCTCCGCCACCGGTGGCGTCGACGCCGATCAGGCGCGCGCGCGCCTGGCCGACCTGCTGAAACGCAAATCGGAGACGGCGCCTGCCTTGTTGTCGGTGCGATGGTTGCCCGCGGTCGGACGCGCGAGCGCCTTGGGCAGCTGGCTGCCGCTGTGGGTTGGCACGTGCATCGTGGGCGCGCTGCTCGCGGCACTGTATTTCGCGCTCGCGATGGCGCTCGGCTCTCAGTCCGACCGCATCTTCACGCAGATCGCGGCGCTGCGACTGCCGGTACCGGTCAGCGCGAGCGCCACGGCCGTGGCGCCGGCCCAGCCGCGGCTGGAGCCGCTGCTGAGCGCTGCCGCCGCGCACGGCCTGCAGGTGCGCGACGAGATCGACCGCAGCGTCGTCACCGTGAGCGATGAGAACCTGTTCGAGCCGGCAACGGCCAACCTGCTGCAGACCGGCGCCGACGCGCTGCGGCCGGTTGCGGCCGCCCTGCAAGGCCTGGCGGGCCGGGTCCTCGTCATCGGCCATACCGATCACAATTTCGAACCCTCGGCGCGCTTTCCCTCGAATTGGGAGCTGTCCGTCGAGCGCGCGCGCGCCGTGCATGACGCGCTGCTGCTGTTCGGCATACCGGCGTCACGCATGCGCTACGACGGCCGGGCGGACACTGAGCCGCTGGTGGCAGCCGGCGCCAACCAGGCACCGGTGCACAACGGCCGGATCGAAATCGTGCTGCTGGCCGGCCGATGAAGATCCGCGCCTGGGTACTCGCGGTGCTGGGCCTGGCCGCTTTCGCAGGGGTGGTCTGGTTTGCCGGGCCATTGCTGTCGATCGCAGGCTCGTCGCCGCTCGCCAGCACCAACGCTCGGATCGCGCTGATCGCGGCCTTCGCCTTTCAATACCTGGCGCAGAAGCTGTGGGTGGCCCGCCGTGCCCGGCGGCGCAACGAGCGCGTGGTCGAACAATTGGCTCCGGCCGCCGCCCCCGCCGAGGCGGCCGAGCTGGCGCAACTGCGCAAGCGCTTCGCGGCTGCCCTGGCCACGTTGCGCCATACGCAGTTCGGCGCGCGCGGCGGCTTCTGGTCTTCGTTGTCCTGGAAATTTGGGCGGCCCTATCTGTACCAGTTGCCCTGGTACCTGATGATCGGCGCGCCAGGCGCCGGCAAGACCACCGCGTTGCTGAACTCGGGATTGCAGTTTCCGCTTGCGGGCGAGTTCGGGCGCGGCTCCGTCAAAGGTGTCGGCGGCACGCGAAATTGCGACTGGTGGTTCACCGACCACGCCGTGCTGCTCGATACGGCCGGCCGCTACACGACCCACGAAACCCACCGCGTCGCCGACAAGATGGCGTGGGAGGGCTTCCTGGAGCTGCTGAAGCGGTCCCGCCCACGGCAACCGCTGAACGGAGCGCTGGTCACCGTCTCGATCACCGATCTGCTGGTGTTCGATGAGATACAGCGCGCGCAGCATGCAGCCACGCTGCGTGCTCGCCTGGACGAGATTCGCACCGCAATCGGCATCCGCCTGCCGGTGTACCTGCTGCTGACCAAGTGCGATCTGCTGCCGGGGTTCCTCGACTCGTTTCTTGTTTTCGACAAGCGCGCGCGCGATCAGGTGTGGGGCACGACGTTCGATTTCTCCGCGTCCACCAAAGGGCGTGCGCCCGATCAGTTCGCACCGGCGTTTGATCAGCTGGTCGAGAGGCTGTACTCCGATCTGGCCCCGCGCATGCAGGCCGAGCGCGATCCGCAGCGACGGGCCAGGATCTTTTCCTTTCCACGGCAGTTCGTCGCCTTGAAGGAGCCGCTGGACGACCTGGTTCGGCGAGCATTCGGCGCCGGCACATCCTCGGCTGTCGACGGAGCGCCCTGCTTGCGCGGGGTCTACTTCACCAGCGGCACGCAGGAAGGCACGCCGATCGACCGCGCCCTGTCGGCGCTGGGGCGCGAGCTCGGTCTGGAACGCCAGATACTGCCGCCCAACCAGAGCACCGGAAAGAGCTTCTTCCTGGCCGGCCTGCTGCGCGGGGTCGTTTTCGCCGAGTCCGAGATCGCCGGGCACTCACCGCGATTGCAGCGGTGGCGCACGCGCGTGATGACCGCGCTGCTGGTCGCGGTGCAAGTCGCTGGCGCGCTGCTGGCAGCCTATTGGGCGACCAGCTATTCGCGCAGCTCGGCGGAGATCGAGCAGATCGCGCGCAACGTGGCCGGTGCGCGGTCGCAGATCGAGGCGGCCGACGTGCGCCCGGGCAGCGACCCGCGTCCGCTGCTGCCGGTGCTGAACACGCTGCAGGATCTGATGGTGTCGTCCTCACCGGCCGCCGATGAGCCTGCGACACCGCTGGCCGGATTTCGCGAGCATCAGCGCCTGAAACTGACCGCGGCAGCCCGGCAGGCCTACGACCGGGCGCTGCAGGACTCGCTGCTGCGCCGGATCATCCAGCGCTGCGAGGAGCAGATGCGCAGCGGCTTGGACTCCAATCTGCAATACGAGGCGTTGAAGGCCTACACGATGATGCATGACGCGACGCACTTCGACGCTTCGGCGCTGAAGACTTTCGTGATGTACGACTGGGACACGACGCTGGAGCCACCGCTCAACTCGGAGGACCGGGCTCAGCTCGTGCTGCACCTGGATGCATTGCTCGACGCCGGAGCCGTCGGGGCCGCAACGGCGACGGACCCCCGGCTCGTCGAGTCCGTGCGCGCGCGGCTGGCAGGCCAGCCCGTGGCACAGCGCATCGCCACGCGCCTGAAGGCGGTCCTGGGAGCCCGTTCCTATCCGGAATTCGCCGTGGCCTCTTTGGGCACCCCCGCTGCAGCCTTGTTCGTGGGAAAGGATGGACACTCACCGCCACGCAGCGTGCCGGGGCGCTACACGCTGGAGGCCTATCGCGACGGTGTTCTGACGACCCTGCCCACGGTTCCGTCGCAGCTGACGATGGAAGCGGCCTGGGTACTGTCCGCGTCTTCGCCGCGGGCGCCCGGCGCCATCGATTCGGCGGCTTCGGGTCGCGCGGTCGCCGAGGCGCTGGCTTCCTACCTGGACGGTTACGAGCGCACCTGGGCCGGCTTTATCGACGACCTGCGATTGCGCCAGGCGTCCAGCGACAACGACGCCATCGGCCAGGCTCAGGTGCTGGCCGCGCACGATGGCCCGCTCGCGGTGTTGCTGCGGGCCGTCGTGCAGCAAACCTCGCTGCACGATGCGTCGGCACCGAGCCCGCTGAGCGACGCGGCCGCGCCGCTGGAGCGTCTGGTCGAGGACCACTTCGCGCCGCTGCGTGAATTGACCCAGCAGTCAGCCGACGGGCGCCGGCCGCTGGATCTGGCTCTGGTCGACTTCAACGAAGTACACGTTCTGCGGGCGCTGGTGGCCTCCAACCGCGGTGGCAGCGATCCGGGCGAGACGTCGATTCGGCTCGAGCACATCCGAGCCGAATCGCGGCGGTTCCCGGAGCCGGTTCGATCGATGCTGTTGGCGGTGGCCTCGCCGGTACAGGACGCATCGGGATCGGATGCCAGCGCGAGGACGTCGTCCACGCCCCATTGACACGCTCGATGGACATCCCAGCGGCAGACGACTCCTGGCCGGCGCTGGCCGGATGGTTCGGGAAGATTCCTGCGCTGGGCGACTTCGTGGTGCGGAGACTGCCGCCCCACTTCATCGAGGCTTGGGATCACTGGCTGTCGACCGAAATCCACGAAACCCGGCACGCGCTTGGCCCGGATTGGCCGTCGTCGTTCGTGAATGCGCCGACCTGGTGCTTTGCGCTGACGCCGGGGGTGCTCGATGCGAGCTGCTGGTATGGCGTCTTGACGCCCAGCGTGGATCGCGTCGGCCGCCACTTTCCGCTGACGTTCGCTGCCGGTGGCGAGGCGCCGCGTGGCGACGCGAGCGGCGGGTGGGCCGCGCTGATCGCAGCGGCGGTCAAGGCACGCGCGGCCGATTGCGATGCCGACGCGCTCGATGCAGCACTCGTCGGCCCGCTTCAACCGCAGGGCGCCCGCACGATCCCGGTCGACGGCGAGCTCACGCTCAGATCGGCGATCGAGTGCGCTGATGGCGGCGACACGCTGTGGGCGGCCTGGCAGCCCGAATGCTGCGGCTTCGGCCCTGTGCTGACGTTCCAGGGCCTGCCGCAAGGCCAGGACTTCCTCAAGTTAATCATTCCATCGGCTTGAGCCCGTGAGCGCGTCAACGCGCTCGTGCGGATGCCCCGGCCGGCTCGTCAGGTGCGCGTGTCGTTCTTGGAGACGACGGTCCAGTGCTCGGTTGGCGAGGAGTCTCCCATCACGACGGTGCCGCCCTCGCTCCAGGGAGCGTGCCGATAGTCGAACGTCTTCGCGATACGCGGCTTGACCACCTCGAAGAAGGGCGATGCGTCGAAATCGCGCGGAACGTACAGGCTGAAGTGGCGGATGCGCCAGAGCTCGCGCGCCTCATCGGTCTGATCGGGATCGGACTCCCGCTTGCGCGAGATGACCGGCAGGATCGGATAGCGCACGGCGTCGAACGCCTGGGCAATCAGGGTCGAGCAGATCGCGCGGGTCGGGTCTCCGCTGCCGAAAGCAATCAGGCGCCGCCGCAGGCGCGCCGGGATCGGGATCGGAAACAGGTAGCGCGCCAGATCCAGCACGTTCTTAAGGTCGTAGCGGTGACCCAGCCGCTGGATCGCGTACTGGATGACTCGTTCGCGATCATCCGGAGTCAGCTTGACCGGGCGACAGATGCGGACTCGAAACCGGGCGTACGACGAAAGTTGCACGGCCCGCACGCCGTCCAGCACGTCGGCCTCGATCAGCGTGGCGGGCTCGCCAGAGGTCGATGCGAGCTCCGGCCTGATCCCGACGAACAGCGCGGCATGCGACCACATCGACTGGGTCAGATACTTGATCGCCGCGCTCATCCGCGTATTGCCTTCGACCAGCAGAACGTCGCCGGGCGCCAGCGTGTCGGCCACCAGGCGCGCATCCATGCTGCTGCCGCCGGGTTTGCCAATCGGCTTCGACAGATACTGAGCAAGCGATCGTCCGATCGGCTCGAACACGACGCGTCTTTCAAGGAACTCACCCCAATGATAACTAAGCTTTTGCGCCCTGAGGCGGCCGCGGCGACTTACTCAACCGCGGGCCAGACGTCGGCCAGCAGCTCGGGCAGGACCGTCGCGGCCGGGCCGCGCAGATTCAGCGTCACGAAGTCATCCAGGCAGGTGCTGTCGAGATTGACCTGGACTGTCACCGCCCCGGCTGCGATCGCAGCTCGGGTGAGGCCGGCCGCAGGCTCGACAAGCGAGGATGTTCCGATGCAAAGGAAAGCATCGCACCGGCACGCCGCCTCGACCGATTGCTCCCAGGGGCCGCTCGGCAGGCATTCGCCGAACCACACGACACCCGGACGCACGCGCCCTCCGCAGCGATCGCAGCGTGGCGGCTCCAGCCTGCAACCGGCTTGCGCTTGCAGCGGTTGCGGGGCGGCCTGATACTCGGATCGGCACGCGCTGCAATACGGAGCGCACAAGCGACCGTGCAGATGCAACACCTTGCGGCTGCCGGCCCGCTCGTGCAGATCGTCGACGTTCTGTGTGATCAGGGTCGGCCGTTCGACGCGGGCCGCCAGCCCGGCGATGGCGTGGTGGGCCGCGTTCGGCTCGGACGCGAGCACCTGCACGCGGCGCCACTCGTACCAGCCCCACACCAGCGCCGGATCACGATCGAACGCTTCAGGCGTCGCCAGCGACTGGACATCGAAGTGCCTCCAAAGCCCGCTCTGCTGATCGCGAAAGGTCGGGATCCCGCTCTCCGCGGATGCTCCCGCGCCGGTGAAGACGACGACGTGCCGGGCGCCTTTCAGGCGCGCGATCACCCCGGCCGGAATGGCTGCCACTGGAGATTCACTGCGGAGCTTCACTGCGGAGCTTCACCGCGGAGCTTCACCGCGGAGCTTCACCGCGGAGCTTCACCGCGGAGCTTCACCGCGGAGCTTCACCGCGGAGCTTCACCGCGGAGGTTCGCCACGCGCCGGCCGGCTAACGTCCGCACAGACACGGATCGAATTGATTGCAGAACTCGGGCGCACCGAAGCTGGTGCGAACCGTATGGCGATCGCCATCGAACAGGACGTCGAAGCGCGAGCTCTGGCTGAACTCGTTGCAGTAGCGCCACTCCCATACGAGCTCGCGCCGCGCGGCGAAGTAATGGGTCCAGGCGGGCACCGAGGGACCCAGGATGCGCAGCACGTCGTCTTCGCTCATGCCCGGCTCGATCCGGTAAAACGAAGTCGGGTCCATCACGTTTTCGATTCTCTGCAAGTGACCCGACGGATCCAGATAGACCATGTACGAATGGAATCCGGCCGGGCCGCGCGGATACGACAGCTGAGTCGAGTGATCGGGAGCGATCCATTGCATGGCCGGCTCGCCCATCGAGGCACGGACGTCCTGCAACGTGGCCTGGCCGGGCTTGAGGTCGCTCCCGCTGTAGCTCGCACAGCCGGACACAGCCGCCACCGACAGAGACAGCATCAAAATGCGGCGTCCAAGCATTTCAGAAATCGCGCGCCTTCGCACTTCGACTCCGCTCGCGCACACTAGCCCAGCGCATCGATCACCTCGGGCGGGGCCTGGACCAGCTCGATCAGCACCCCCTCGCCTCCAAGCGGTGCTTCGGCGCTCGCCTTCGGATGGATGAAGGTCACGTCGTGGCCGGAGGCTCCCGGTCGGATGCCACCCGGAGCGAAGCGAACGCCCTGCGCGGTGAGCCAACGGACCGCTGCCGGCAGATCATCGACCCACAGTCCCACATGGTTCAACGCCGGCTCGTGCACCGCCGGCCGCGCCGCAGGGTCGATCGGTTGCATCAGGTCGATCTCGCAGCGGGCGGCGCCCTGGCCGAGCACCGCGATGTCCTCGTCGACATTCTCTCGCTCGCTGCGGTAGCTGCCTTCGAGCCTGAGGCCGAGCAGATCGATCCACAGTCGCCGCAGCCGCGCCTTGTCGGCGCTGCCCAGTGCGATCTGCTGAACACCGAGCACTCGGAACGGCCGCCCCAAATCAGACGAGGGTGCGCTCATTGTGAAGAAATTCTAGGCATATTTTTGTTGCGCCGTCGCCGCTCTTGCCTCGAGCACACGAGGCTCCCGCTGTACCCAAGGACAGCGACGTTGAAGCGCTGCGATCACCAACTACGCCGGAGGCCGGCGAAGCTCGGACCGATCGCCGACACCGCGCGCGTCAGCTCGGTGAGAGGCACTGATGCAAAGATCAGGCGATCATCCCGAACGGTTCGGGCGGGCGAATCGGCGCTTGATCACACCTCCACAGTTCCGGTGCTTCGTGACGCGCGATCAGGCGCTCGATCTGTTCGCCCGACAGGCGATTGAAGTCCGCGGGAACCGTTAGGTCTAGAAGATCCGAAGCGGCAACTTGTTCCACGAACGTTCCCTCCGAATGGATTCCAATTTACGCGGAAGCAGGTACTACCTTAACCGTGTCCCTAGAGAGTGTCGAGAAATTTGAGACACGTGATGTTGGTAATCGCGTTCTTCGTTGCGTTTTTCGCAGATTGATTTCTCGCCACAAAAAATCCATCGCGCTGTGAAGGAGAGAGCAACGATTTACCTGAGCCGGACCGGAAGAAGGAGATGCCTTTTACGCACCGCAGAAGCGGTAAAGGCCTGTCGCCTTTGCGGATTTCGTTTCAGGTCTGATGTCGATTTGACGCCACGCCAATCGACCAGTCAGTGCAGCCGGGGTCGCGCGATCCAATTCCAGCGGGCGCGCGACGCGCGGCGTTTCCACCATCATCAGGAGAAATCCATGTCGAACAAGCCGACGCAGAAGATCACGCCCTTCCTGTGGTACTCGAACCAGGCCGACGAAGCGGCAGCCTTCTACGCATCCATCTTTCCCGACTCTCGCGTCACCCACGTCACGTCCCTGCCCAGCGAATCGCCGAGCGGCCCGCCGGGGTCGGTGAAGATCGTCGAGTTTCGTTCTGTGCGGCCAGCCCTTCATCGCGATGAGCGCGGGTCCGCTCGACCCCTTCAATCACGCGATCTCGTTCGTCGTGAATTGCGAGAGTCAGGCCGAAATCGACCGCTACTGGAACGCGCTGCTGGAGGGCGGCTCAGCCGAGCAGTGCGGCTGGCTGAAGGATCGCTACGGCCTGTCGTGGCAGATCGTGCCGACCGTGCTCGGCAAGATGATGGGCGCGCCCGACCGGGCCAAGGCCAAGCGGGCGTCGGACGCGATGTTGAAGATGGTCAAGATCGACATCACCGGGCTGCAGGCGGCATTTGCGGGAGCGGCCGCGACGCGCTGATGCCGCCTGGCGCTCGACTTAGGAATGGCTGCCTCCCGTGGCTGCCATCACGACGGCGGTCGAGCTCGTGGCGGGCAGCGGGTTGGTGGCCACGGACGCCGCGGCGTATCCGATCACCGTCGCCACCAGCACGGTAAACAGCACATTTTCGGTGATCCGGCTGTAGGAATTGGTTTCCATCTTGCCTCCCCTGATTTCGAACGGCGGGTCCGTTCTCGATGGCGCCACTTTAGGCAGTGGCCCGCCGCGGCGCGAGGCGTTTGCGACAGACTGCTAATAACGGCGCGCGGGCTGCGTCCCGTGCAGACAGACGGAACTCCCCCAGGACCAGGGATGCAGGGTGTCTTGCTGCGGCGGCTTACGGCTTGGCGGAATTCCTGGCGGAGCGCCGCCAGGAATTCGATGACATTTTCAGATCGCCATCCACCAGAACAGGTAGAGCGTGTTGTTGTCGCTCGCGCTACGGCCGGCGCCGTCCCAGTTGGAGCTGGCACCGTTGTACCGGTCATAGATCGTGTACTGAAGGC
>Ga0210401_10002268_pt1 | contig 21437 bp, 11 predicted proteins | sample IncBWH32MmetaG_FD_150866 | JGI IMG/M metagenome (GOLD analysis project Ga0210401, IMG submission 150866) | Forest soil microbial communities from Barre Woods Harvard Forest LTER site, Petersham, Massachusetts, United States - Inc-BW-H-32-M | ecosystem: Environmental > Terrestrial > Soil >... | reverse complement strand
GTTGCCATGCATGCGATGCATTTAGAACGTGAAGCGCACACCTATTTGGGCGGCGAAGGGAATGCCAACTGTTGTGCCTGGTCCAAAGAAATCGCCGAGCGCCCCGGAAGGGACCAGCAGTTGTTTACCGCTCGTGACCGGTTGGGTTTGCGTGCAGGTGGGGTCGAGGCAGAGGGCCGTGACGTTGGCGAGGTTGTTTACCGGCGTGGGCAATGCGCTGATATCGGTGACGTAGTTGGCACCAGGGTTGTTGCGGTTGAAGAGGTTGAAGAATTCGATGAAGGGTGTCGCGGTCCAACGCTCGTGGAACGTGAACGGTCGCGCAACCCGGACGTCGGTTTGCAGATAGGGTGTGCCGCGGAATTGGTCGAGCGTGGTTTCGACGCCGTCTACTACGGCTCGCGTGCCTAAGGGCGTGGTGAGCGTGATCGGGCGCGCGCTCTCTGCCTGCGATAGGAAGGTGACCTCGAAGCCTGCGGGCGCGTGGATGGTGCCGGCGAGGACGGCGCGGTGACGGACGTCTTCGCCGGAGGGACCGTAGTCGCCCGGAGCGAAGGCGTTGAAGGCGTTGCAGACGCCGTTGACGTAGTCGAAGAGTTCGCCGAGCACGCAGCCCCACGTTTTTGCGGAGGAGAGCGTGTAGTTGGCGACGAGACTCAGGCGGCGGGCTACGTTGCCTTGCAGATGGAGAGCGAGCGCGTTGTAGCTGGAGCGATTGTCGGAGCGGAAGACCGAGACGTTGGGAAAATCGTAGCGACGGTAGCCATGCATACCGGTTTCCAGGGTCCAGTCGGCGCTTAGACTCCAGTTGGCGTTGAAGGCGTGCTGGATGCCTGCGGTCGCGTGGATGGCGTAGGGGGTGTGGTAGTTGGGATCGATGATGGAAGGCGGCGCGATGCCTCCGCCGGCGGCTACGTTGGTGTTGTTGACGGCTTGAAAGGCGGTGACCCATCCGTTTTGCGCCAGGTCGCTGTAGTACCTGCCGGCGCCGCCGCGCAACACGGTGTTGCCCGACGAGCCTAGCGCATACGCGACGCCAAGGCGCGGGGCAAAGGCTTTGCGGTAGTCGTGAGGCGCGGTGGCGATGAATGGAGAGGCCATCGGATCCAGGGAGACGAGGTATGGGTTCTCCGCCTGGCTGCGGCCGGAGGCGGTGAAGAGGCCAAAAGTAGTGTCGTAGCGCAGGCCGTAGTTTACGGTCAGCCGTTGCGTTAGACGCCAGGAATCCTCGACGTATAAGCCGAGACGCTGCACATTTTGCGAGAAGCTACCGTCGCCTGCCGGGGTGAAGGTGCTGCCTGCGGCGATGTCCGCGGTGAATTGCGCGGGATTGGCGAGATAAAACGTGGGATCTTCCGGGAGCGTGACCAGAGTTTCGGGCGTGGCGGTTAGCGCGCCGCCAAGAACCGGCTCGTGGATGAAGTTCACTCCGAAGCGCGGCGCGTGCTTGCCGGTGGTGTGCGTAACGTCGTAGCGGAACTGATATTTTTCCTGGTTGCGCAAAACCGGGAACGCCGTGATGGCGGTGATGAATTGATTGTCGCCGAAGGTTTCGAGGCCCGAAATGGTGCTGGACGTGGAGCTGAAGGGGAAGGCTAGCGCGAAGCCGAGATCGGCGTTGCGCGATTCGGTGAGATGCAATCCACTGGCATCAAAGACGAACGAGCCCAACCATGTCGAGCTGAAAACGAACTGATTGGCGAAAACCAGATTCATGTAGTTGTTGTGTGAAGTCGCGCCGGTGGATGGCAGAGTGCCTTGCTGAACCAACGCGTTGTGCGTGGTGTAGTTGTCGATCGCGGCGCGGAGAAACCATTGCGAGTTCGCGGATTGCGCCCAATCGAGACGCACCAGGCCGAGATAGTCGCGGAACGGAACCGGGACGCTGCTCGGAACGGATATCGAATCGACCGTGGCGCCGTCCACGCTTACCAAGCCTTGCGCGGCTAGTTGCGCGAGGGCGTTGAATTGGGCCTGGCTGGCTGCGCTGTAGGCGATGCTGGCGTTTTCGTGGACGTATTCGAAAGAGGAAAAGAACCAGAGCTTGTCTTTCACGATCGGGCCGCCCAGCGTGCCGACATAGTTTTGGCGGGAGAAAGGCTGTTTCGGGTTGGGAGCGGGATTGTCGATGGGAAAGCGGGCGTTGAGGGCTGCGGCGCGCTCATAGAATGCGCCTTCGCCGTGCCAATCGTTGGTGCCGCGCTTGGTGGTGATGACCACGGAGCCCGCGGTGGTGCGTCCGGTGTCGGCATCCTCTAATGCCGTGCGCACGGCGAATTCGTGGATCGCTTCGGGAGAGAAATTTTGCAGGAAGCCGCCGATGTAGTCGTCGGAGTTGTCGCCGCCGTCCACGGAGAGTTCGTTGTTCAGGCCGGAACTGCCGCCAGTGGAGACAGCGGTGATGCGGGCTTTGGTGGGGTCGGAAGGCTCAACGGGTTCGGTGCCGGGGGCGAGGTAAGCGATGTTGGCGAAGCTGCGGGCGGCGAGGGGGATGGTCTCGAGGTCCTGGGAACTGATGACGGTTTGATGGGCGGCGCTGGAGACGTCGAGGGATTGCGTGGTGATGGAAGAAGACTCGCCTTGGACGGTGACGGTCTGCCTGACGACGGCAGGCTTCAGCGTGACCGTCATTTCCCGCACCGAGCTAAGAAGTACCTGCACGTCCGAGATGGCGTCGGCAAAACCGTTCGCGGAAACAACGATGTGATAAGTGGCTATCGGTAGATCGTCGATGCGAAATTCTCCGCTGTTGTTGCTGGCACCTTGGCGATGGAAAGCGAAGTCGGCAGCGTCGACGACTATCTTGGCGGAGGGGATGCGGGCACCGCTCGGATCCTGGACCGTGCCACGAATGGTTCCGCGAGTGTTTTGGGCTCGCGTCAAGCAAGCGGCGAACAGGATTATAAATGTCCCGAAAAGAGCGCGGAATCTCATTGATAGATCGGAGCTGCGAATTTTAGCGATCCGCGGAAGCCGGCTTCGGGATTAGCGCAGGGATCTCCTGCTGCTTCACGATGTCGTCGTAGGCCTTCACGTCCGTCGCGACGATAGTTTTCCATTTCGCCAGCTGCTCGTCCACTGACTTTGCGAGCATGTCGAATACTTCGTACGATTGCTGGGTAGGAGCCGAAGCACCGCTGGCGACTACGCCACCTAGCGCTACGAGTTGGTTGTTGAGGCGGATGGGGAAATTCAGGACGTCCTGGCCACTCTTGGCTTTGGTTTGGATGAGGACTTCTTCGACCTCGGTCATTTTCTTGTCGAGGGACTTACCGGCATCGGCGACGGCCTTAGCGCGCGGGTCGCCCTTGAGACGCTTGTTAATGGTGTCGATCTGCTCGCGGAGATCGCGGATCTGGTTGATGGCGTCATCGGTTTGCGTGACCTTTTCGCGAATCTTGATGAGCAGATCGAATTGTTTCTGCAGATCGGCTTGGGTGACCTTGAGGCGGGGATCCGGCTCGATCTGCAGCGGAGCGGTGTATGCTTTGCCCAAAACTGTGAGGCGTACCTGGTAGGTGCCCGGAAGCGCTTCGGGGCCTTTGGTATCGCCGCCCCAGAGGGGGGCGCGAGGAACGGTGCTGGCGCCTTCGTAATCAAGATCCCAGACGAAGCGATTCAGGCCGGCTTCGGCAGGGAGTGGGCCAGCGTTGTGGCCGCGCGGACCTTCATCCTCTTCCGGGGCAGCTTCGTCTTCCTTTTCTGCTTTCTTCGGAAAGTGGCGGATCACCTTGCCTGAGGAGTCGAGAATATCGAGGGTGATCTTGGGAGCTTCGGCTTCGCTGGGATTGCCGTTTTTTTTGTCGGCGTCATTCTTTTCTGTCTTTTCTGTGGCTGCGGCCGCGGCGGAATCAGCATCGGCTGCCTTCTTACCTTCGTCTGGTTTCTTCAGCGAGGTTTTCAGCCAATAGTCGATGACGGCGCCTGCAGGAGGGTTCTTGCCGGTGTTTGGGCCACCACCGAAGAACGAGCTGGTGAAGACGGTGTGATTGGCCGGTGCTGGCGTAAATAAGTGCGCGTCCTGCTGCGCAATGGAGTCGGTGTATTGCCGAATGGGAGAGATGTTGTCGAGCACCCAGAAGCTGCGGCCATGCGTGGCGACAACCAGGTCGGCATTCTTGATCACGAGATCGTTGACTGGCGACGGTGGAAGATTGAGTTGGAGTGACTGCCAGTGCGAACCGTCGTCGAAAGAAATGAAGACGCCCGCTTCGGTGCCGGCGAAAAGCAAATTGTCGCGCGCGGGGTCAACACGGACCGCGTGCACATAGTTTCCGGCTGGGAGGCCGTTCACTAGCGCGGTCCAGGTCTTGCCGAAGTCGGCGGTTTTGAAGATGTACGGGGCGAAGTCGTCTTGCTTGTGGCGTTCAACAGCGACGTACGCGGTGCCGGCTTTGGTGGGGGAGGCTTCGATCATGCTAACTGTGCCCCAATCGGGCATGGCCTTTGGTGTGACGTTTTCCCAATGCTGACCAGCGTCGCGAGTAATGTGCACCAAACCGTCGTCAGTGCCTGCCCAGATGAGGTCTTTTTGAACTGGCGATTCGACGACCGAGAAGATGGTGTCGTAGACCTCGACGCCGGTGTTGTCTTTGGTGATGGGTCCGCCGGAAGCTTGCTGTTTTTGCTTATCGTTGCGAGTCAGGTCCGGGCTGATGATGTTCCAACTCATTCCGCCGTCGGTGGTTTTGAAGAGGACCTCGCCCGCGAAATACAGGGTCTTGGAATCGTGCGGAGAAAAAACGATGGGCTCGGTCCATTGGAAGCGATGCTTCACGTCGGCGGCGGCCCAGCCGATGGGGTTCACAGGCCAGGGATTCACGCCTAGCGTTTCGCCGGTGCGGTGGTCGTAACGCGTGATTTCGCCGCCGTAGGAGCCGGCATAAACGATTTCTGGATCGGTTGGATCTGGAGCGATATAGCCGCTTTCACCGCCGCCGACGTCGTACCAGTTGGCGCGATCGATGCCTCCTTCGGCACTGGCGCTGGCGATGCCTACCGTGGAGTTGTCTTGCTGCGCGCCGTAGATGTAGTAGGGAAAACGATTGTCGGTGGTGACGTGATAGAACTGGGCGGTCGGCTGGTTGTAGAGCGTCGTCCAGTTCTGGCCGCCGTCCGTTGAGATCGTTGCTCCGCCGTCATTTCCATTGATGAGACGATTGGGATTTGTAGGATCGATCCAGAGACCGTGATGGTCGCCGTGGGGCGTGTGTAGCGGAGTGAACGTTTTGCCTCCATCGTTCGAACGATAGGATGCGGTATTGAGGATGTAGACGGTGTCGGCAGATTTTGGATCGGCAAAAATGTGGGAGTAATACCAGGCTCGCTGGCGGAAGCGGTGATCATCGGTGAGCAGGTGCCAGGTTTCGCCGCCATCGTCGGAGCGGTAGATGCCTCCTTTTTCCGCTTCGACGACGGCCCACACGCGATTGGGGTTGGCGCCGGAAACGGTGACGCCGATGCGGCCCTTGATGCCTTCGGGAAAGCCGTGCTCCTTAATTTCTTTCCAGGTGGTGCCGCCGTCGGCGGAACGGTAGAGGCCGCTGCCGGGGCCGCCGCTGTCCATGCTCCAGGGAGTGCGCTTGGCTTGCCATAGGGAGGCGAACACAATATTGGGATTGCTGGGATCGAAGGTGACGTCGATACCACCGGTCTTGGAGTCTTTGTAGAGGACCTTTTCCCAGGTCTTGCCGCCGTCGCGCGTGCGGAAAATGCCGCGCTCGTCGTTATCGCCGAAGGGATGGCCTAAAGCGGCGACGAAGGCGACGTCGGGATTCTTCGGATTGATGATCAGCCGGCCGATCGCGTGCGTGTCCACGAGGCCAACGGAGTTCCACGTTTTTCCGGCGTCGATGGACTTGTAGACACCGTTGCCGCCGACAATGTTTCCACGGATGCAGGCTTCGCCGGTTCCGACGTAGATGACGTTGGGATCGGACTCGGACACCGCGATCGCGCCAATGGCAGGCGAGGCGCTTTTTTGCTTGTCGAAGAGCGGCGTCCAGCTGATGCCGCCGTCGGTGGTCTTCCAGACGCCGCCGGCCACCGCGCCAGAGTAATAGACGTTGTTTTGACCTACGACGCCGGAGACAGCAACCACGCGGCCCCCGCGGAAGGGACCTACGAGGCGGTAATTGAGAGCTTTCCAGGGTGATTTCGGTTCGCGCTCTTCGTCTGGGGTGGCTGCGCTGGATGACGCTGCGACTGCTGGTTGCGAGGCTGGCGGTTGGGACTCTGGCGGTGGGGCATTCTTTTTTTTCTGAGCGAAGGTTGGAGTGATGAAAAGCAAAAGAAGCAGGAAGGAAAGGATGTGGCGCAAGAGCTTGCACCTCCAGGGCGCGACGGCGAAGCGAAATCCTAAACGCTAAGGGCCTACAACGCAAAGTTAAAATGGCTGGAGTCAGTGAGGCCTCGGATATCTTTCCCCATAAATTGCCGATGCCGGATTGAGTTTTGCCGAGACTAGGTTCATAGTGCAGCGCGGCAGTTGATGGGAGCGAAGCAGTTCCATTTAGCAGGCTGCGGAAAAAGGCGACAAAACAAAGAAAAAGCTTCCTTCAGGGGCTGAAGCCCGTTGAGAGCACGCTGTTTACGTCGGCGCTAAAGCACCGACCTCCTGAAGAAAAAGACTCTTTCCGCAGCCTGCTAGTATCAAAATCGGAAGAATAGAAGCGGCGGAATCGCTTGGTGCAGCGCGCTGGAAATCTTTCTCTGAGGTGTTATGTGATTCGATGGAGTCGAGTCTTCCTGGTTGCATTCGCCATTTCGGCCGTTTTTTCTAGCGGGCGAATAAGTGCGGCGCCGCAATATCCGCAGAGTACGTACCAGGAGATGCGTTGGCGCATGATTGGGCCGACGCGCGGTGGGCGAACCCGTGCTGCTTGTGGAGTGCCTAGCCAGCCGAATGTTTTTTACGTGGGGGCGGTAAATGGCGGGGTGTGGAAGACGGATGATTTTGGGAGGACGTGGACGCCAATTTTTGATGCGCAGGGGTCGCAGGCAATTGGAGCGATTGCGGTGGCTCCCTCGGATCCAAACATCGTTTACGTATCGAGTGGCGAGGGATTGGCGCGCCCCGACCTTGCGGTGGGTGACGGAATTTACAAATCGACAGATGCCGGAAAAACGTGGACCCATCTCGCGGGACTTCGCGACGGGCAAGGGATACCTGCGTTGGCTGTTGATCCGCGCGACGCGAACCGGGTGTTTGCCGCGGTGCTCGGTCATCCCTACGGTCCGAATGAAGAGCGCGGCATTTTTCTGTCGACCAACGGTGGGCAGAATTGGCAGAAAGTGCTGTACAAGAGCGATGGCATCGGCGGTTCGGATGTGGAGATCGATCCGTCCAATCCGGACGTCGTGTATGCGTCGCTGTGGGAGATGCGCCTTGGACCTTGGGAAGACGGCAACGAATATCAGGGGAGTGGCGGGGGACTTTTCAAGTCCACGGATGGTGGCAAGAGTTGGCGTCCTCTGACGAATGGATTGCCGAAGGGCGTTATCCAAATTGATGTCACGATTGCGCCGAGCCAGACGAGCCGACTGTACGCCACGGTGGCGAGTGAGCGTGCGGAAAATGCTCCCGGCTCGGACCTTGGAGTTTATCGCTCCGATGATTCGGGCGAGAACTGGCAACGCATTACTACGGATACGAGACCTGCGTTGCGCATCGGAGGAGGCGACCTGCCGGTTCCCAAGGTGGATCCAAAGAATCCGGACATCGTTTACAGCGCCAGCATCGTGACGATGAAATCCGCGGATGGCGGGAAAACGTGGATGAGCTTGCGAGGCGCGCCAGGAGGCGACGATTATCAAAACATTTGGATCAATCCGAATAATCCGGACATCATTCTGTTGGTTGGCGATCAAGGCGCGTTGGTGACCGTAAATGGGGGGCGGACGTTCAGCACCTGGTACAACCAGCCATCTGCTCAGCTCTATCACGTGCAGACGAGCTATGCGTATCCCTATCTGGTTTGCGGAGGGCAGCAGGAAAGCGGGTCGGTGTGCGTTTCGAGCCGGGGTAACGACGGCGAAATTACGTTTCGCGAGTGGCATCCGGTTGGCGTGATCGAGTATGGGTATGCCGCGCCCGATCCGCTGAATCCCGACATTATTTATGGGGCAGGGCGGCGCGAGGTTTCGAAATACTCGATCACCACTGGACAGGTGCAAAATATCACGCCCATTCCCCTGGCTAACCCCAAGTATCGAGCGGATCGCACCCAGCCCATTTTGTTTTCGCCGATCGATCCTCACATCCTTTATTACGCGGCCAATTTCCTTTTCAAAACAACGGATGGAGGGCACACCTGGCAAACGATCAGTCCGGATCTTGCGCGCGAACATGCGGGCATTCCCCCGAGTGTCGGCGGGACGGCGAGTAAAGATCCCAACGCGGACAAGCAACGCGGGGTCATTTATGCGCTTGCGCCGTCGTTCAAGAACGTGAACACATTATGGGCAGGAACCGATGACGGACTGATTTGGACGACGCGTGACGCCGGTGCGCATTGGCAAAACATCACGCCGCCGGAACTCAGCCCGTGGAACAAAGTGACGCAGATCGAGGCGGGGCATTTCGATGACCAGTCGGCGTACGCGTCGGTGAGCCGTTTTCGCATTGATGATCTTCGGCCGTACATTTATCGCACTCACGATGGCGGGAACACCTGGCGCCTCATCACGAACGGACTGCCGAGCGACGCTCCGGTTGATACGGTGCGCGAGGATCCGATGCGCAAGGGGCTTTTGTTCGCGGGCACGGAGAAAAGCGTTTGGGTTTCCTTTGATGACGGCGATCACTGGCAGTCGCTACAGCTAAACCTGCCGCACTCTTCGATGCGCGATCTGTGGATTCACGACGACGATCTGCTTGTTGCTACGCACGGGCGTTCTTTCTGGGTTCTCGACGACATCGCGCCGCTGCGGCAGATCACGGAAGCGGTGCCGAGCGCGGATGCTTTTCTCTTCGAGCCAGCCGCGGCTTACCGCGTGCGGCGCAGCACGAATACGGATACGCCGATCCCTCCGGATGAGCCGACCGCGCAGAATCCCCCGGACGGCGCCGTAGTGGATTTTTTCCTTTCGCACGATGCCAGCGGGCTCGTGACATTAGAAATTCTGGATGCGCAGAACAAAGTTGTGCGCCGCTTTGCCAGCACCGACAAACCCGACCTGAACGAGGAAGACCTCGCCAAACAACTGATTCCGCGCTACTGGGTTCGCAAGCCCAAGGTTCTCTCCGCTAGCGCAGGCATGCATCGGTGGGTCTGGGATCTTCACTATCCCACGCCTAATTCTCCCCGCTATGACTATCCAATTTCTGCGGTGCCCGGCGATACGCCGCGTGTTCCGCAGGGTCCGCTGGCCCTGCCCGGACAATACACCGTCAAACTTACGGCAAACGGCCACAGTTATTCCGAGCCCCTTACGGTCAAGAAGGATCCTCGGGTGAGGACTCCTGATGCGGGGCTGGCGCAAATATTTCAGATGGAAACGCGTCTCGCAAGCATGATGACTGACGGTACCCGGATGCTGGCCGAGGCGCGATCGGCGCACGATCCGTTGCAGAAATTGGCCGCGCAGGCCAATGGACCGGTGGCGGATGCGATCGCGGCGCTACAAAAGAAAGTAGCCGCCGTTCTGGGAGGCGGAGACGGGCCGCGCGGAGGGGGTTCGGCCACGTCAACAATCGCTGGGATCAACGGAGCAATCGGAGGCCTGTACGGAGAAGTGGACCGCGCGGACGCAACACCGACTTCGGCACAACAAAATGCGATGGCCGAAACAGAGAAAGGATTTGCGGAGGTCAAGAAACAGTGGGCAGCCCTGAAGGAAACAGATTTGCAGGCGTTGAATCAGCAACTCCGGAAAGCGAATCTTCCGGAGGTGCGCCTGGAATCCAGCGGTCCGGAGGAGGATGAGTCAGAAGATATCGAGTGAGCTTCAATGGAAATAGCACTCATCGCGGCAGTGTGAATCGGGAATTGATCCCAACGGCGCATCTCACATTTTCGTTTCGCGTTACAGATCAAGAACCACGTCGCCCTGGGGTTGCGAGCAACAGATCAGCAGGTTGCCCTGACCGGGCGGGTCGAGCGGTTCGGGCTGATACCCGACCGTCCCTGAGATCAATCCACTTTCGCAGGTGTGGCAGACTCCGGTGCGGCACGCCCAGCGGACCGGGACGTCGCAAGCCTCGGCGAGATCGAGAAGGCTTGGAAACTTGGGGTCCCAGGGGACATGGAGGCCGCTGCGGGCGAAGGAGACATCCGGACCGGACGCTGCGGGACCCGCTGGCGGATGCGGCGGAGGATGCGGGGAATCCGCGATACCGGGCGTGATCGCCTTTGCTGGGCCGAAAGCCTCGGAGTGTATGTGATCGTTCGCGACGCCCCAGGTCGCCAGTCCGGCGGTTAAATCCTGGAGGAACGATGCCGGCCCGCACAAATAGAAGTCGGCGTCACGTGGGACTGCAAGCTTTTCGAGCACGTCGATGGTGATGCGTCCGGGAGCGTCGAATTGTATTCCTGGACGATCATTTGGCGCTGGGCGGCTGTATGCGATGAAGCTCCTGGCGTGCGGCAATGACTGGAGCAAGTTGCGCGACTCCTGCGCGAAGGGATGATCTTCGGCGTTGCGCGCTCCGAAAATCCACCACACTTGGCGTGCTGAGCGTTCGGCGACTAGGGAATGGAGCATGGCCAGAACCGGAGTTGCTCCGACGCCGGCGCTGAGCAGAACCACTTGTGTTTCGCCAGGTTTCAGCGTGAACGATCCCCGGGGCGCAGCGACTTCCAGCACATCACCCACCTTCACCTGATTGTGTATGTAGGAGCTGGCGGCGCCGGCGGCTTCCAACTTTACGCTTACGCGATAGCGGTCCGGGGTGGGCACGCCGGAGAGCGAGTAGTTGCGCAACAGCGGAGGGTCATCGGGCTTTGGATGCAAACGCAAGACGATAAATTGTCCAGGCAAAGGGGCGACAAGCGGGAGATCATCTGCCGGCGCCAGTATGAGAGAAAGCACGCTGACGCTCTCGCGATCGACGCCGGACACTCGCAGAGGACGAAATCCTTGCCAGGCCGGGGGCGGACCACTCGCCGGGGCGAGGCCCGGATTTCCTGATACCGAGCCTGCGCTCGTTTCCTGTTGCAGGAGCGCTTGCAATGAGCCTTGCCAGGCCTGGCTCAATGCAGGAATGCGGAGGGCACGGTCTAGTTGCTCGCGGGTGTGAGCGCGTAAATACAGCATCGCGTCGATTTCCGCGACGCTTACGCGCTCGGGTCCTTCGACGACCTTGACGATCTCGTCGCCCGGTCCAACCTCGCCCTCTTCCAGCACGCGAAAATAAAATCCTGGTCGATGATGCGCGACCAGCAGAGCTGCCATTTCTGGCTCGTCGGTGCGGATGCCGACACGGTAACAAGTGACCCGCGGTTGGGACACCTCGAATAAAGCGTCGCCAATGCGATAGCGGTCACCGATGTACACTTCGGCGTCGGGCAGCCCATCGACGGTGAAGTTCTCGCCAAATTGCCCGTACGAAAAATTGGTGCGGCGGAGTTGGCCCTCCCAGTAGCGGTAAGAATCCAGCTGGTAAACCATTGCAGGACGGTTCGGGCCTCCGTGGCCGCCCAGGTCTCCTTGGCCGTCGCCATCGATGTTGAGGCGTCGTACCGCGAGACGGCCGTGCACTGGATTCTTCCAGATGCCGGTGTGAACGATCTTTCCGCGCCACGTAATATCGCGGGGAAGACCGACATTGAGCGAAACAAGGCGTGCCGGCAATGCCCCTCCAACTTTCGGCCGAAACTTCGAAAACTAGACGGCCTCTCCCGAACGCGATAAGAAAGATGAAGCTTCTCTCAAGAGGGTCAGCGCCGCTAATTTGAGCATCCCGTGCCGCGGGCCAGCTCGATTGCCGGCCCGCAGCATTCGGAAGAGAGCTCGACGGATTATCCTATTTTGTTTTGCGAGAGAAAACCCTCGATGCGGCTGGCAATCTCTTCGCCGTGGGTTTTGAGCGCGAAGTGCCCGGTAGGAAAGGTCGCGGTTACTGTGCGCAATGGATCGGGGTCCGTGCCCGAGAAATGAGAATCGCCTCACCGAAAGAAAATCTGCACCCTTTAAGTAACCGACATACTCCAAAGGGCGGGTTCATCCCGAGAATCGCTTTCCTAAAGGAGAAGAAATCATGACGACGCGCCCGCCAATGCCGCCATTTACCAGGGAGAGCGCCATTCAGAAGGTTCGGCTGGCGGAAGATGGCTGGAATTCTCGGGATCCGGAAAAGGTGTCTCAAGGCTACTCTCTAGATTCACATTGGAGAAACCGCGCAGAATTCGTTAACGCGCGGCCCGAGATCGTCGCCTTCCTAACACGCAAGTGGACCAAAGAATTAGACTATCGGCTCATTAAGGAGCTTTGGGCCTTCACCGATAATCGCATTGCTGTGCGCTTTGCCTACGAGTGGCACGACGACTCCGGTAATTGGTACCGGTCGTATGGCAACGAAAATTGGGAATTCAATCCGGACGGCCTGATGCAATGGAGGTTTGCCTGCATCAACGATCTTCCGATCAAGGAAGCGGACCGCAAATATCATTGGCCGCTTGGCCGGCGCCCCGACGCGCATCCTGGCCTGAGCGACCTCGGCCTCTAAGTCGCCGCTGGTTTGATATTGCGGTGCCGAGTCCGCCCAAGCTCACCGGTACTTTGCTGATTGTCGCCATGACCGTTGGTACCATGGTCACGGACCAACTCATCGCCGCCAGATTCTCCGCCAGGTCCCCGCTTCCACAGAAGAGATGTGTGCCGGACCGACCGAGGAAGTAATATCGTCGCGTCCCTCCTAGAATTAGAAACGAGAAATATGGTGGACGTGACCGGGATCGAACCTGTGCGTTGAGACGTTGGCGACTGCGCCGCGGTGCCGTCAGACCACTCTTCAGAACTTCGCGGGAACTCTCGCTGTCCACACCGCGGGCGTGGTGTTGGCCGCTTGCGTTTCCCGGATCCGCTCCGCGTCGCGTTCATTCAGGTCAGAGATGGCGTTCATCCTGAACTCGGCGAGACGGCTGCCTCCGCTCGGGACCGCGAAGGGTCTGACGCAGGTGGCGCCACAAGAAGAAACGACGAATTTCTAGAAGGTATGGGCTCTTACTTGAGATAGGTTCGGACAATCTCGATGACGTCTTCGGCCGCCTCTTCGGAAGACTTAGAGTTTCGCGGCATGTGGTTGCGAATATGGTCTTCCAGCAGCTCGCCCATGAGCGCGTTGATGGCGCCGCGCGCGGCAGATAACGTCTGCAGCACATCCGCGCATTGCTCGTCCTCATTGAGGCCGCGCAACACACTTTCCAGTTGACCGATGATCTTCTTCGTGCGGTTGACCAAATCCAGTTTTTCGCGGGTGGTGTGTGACATCTTTTCACCTTGACTACCCTATAGGGGTATGGTATCTAAAGCCCGGGCCGTACCCTAGCGGGGTAGAGTAGCAGCATCACACTCCCACGTTCAAGTGCCCCGGCGAGCAAGCGTCGCGCGGAAACCTCTTCGACCAGGAGAAGGAACGTGAACCGTAACAATTCTGTAATCTCGACGCCAAATACTGGGTTGTCTGTCTGGGCGAACTCGTCTGCTCCGTTGTCGAAAACAGAGCCGCTGTGTGGCCCGGCGCGTCTCGCCGCCGAACGAGGGGCATGGTCCGTTTGCGTAATTGTACTTGAGGGGAAGCGTTGCCGTCCGTCAAGGAGGATAAATGAGAAGGGTCTTTAGGTATGTCTGCTGGGGCGTCTTGCTGGCAACGGTGTTTGCGCGCGTCAGCCTTGCGCAGAGGCCGCTAAGCTGGGAGGAAGTACGGCAGCACTTTGAAGCCAACAACCCGAATTTGCGCGCTGGCCAGCTGGGAATCGATGAATCCAGGGCTAACGAGATCACCGCCTACCTGCGGCCGAACCCGACGGCAACGGTTCTGGCCGACCAGATCGATCCGTTTCCGGGCGGGCCCTCGCACGGCCCGTTCTCGTTCTTGCTGGCCTCCGCGACGGTCAGTTACCTGCACGAGCGGCGGCACAAACGGGAGCTGCGGCTCGAAAGCGCCAAGGAAGCGACAGACATCACGGTGTCGGGCCAGGCCGACTTGGAGCGGACGCTGCTGTTTGAGTTGCGCGGAGCATTCGTGCAAACGTTGCAGGCCAAAGCCATCCTGGACTTGGCCAAAGAAAACCTCAAATATTACGACCACGTCCTGGATCTGAATCGCGAGCGTTACAAAGCCGGGGGCATGGCAAAAATCGATATGGAACGCCTCGAATTGCAGCGTGTCCAGTACGAATCGGACCTGCAAACGGCCGAGGTCAATTTGATCACTTCGAAAGTGCAACTGCTTCTGCTTCTGAACGAGCGCGCCAATCCTGAGCAGTTCGATGTCAGCGGACCTTTTGATTTCGCAACCCACATTCCTCCGCGCGACGAAGTGCGCCAAGCGGCCCTTGATTCCCGGCCCGACCTGCGTGCGGCGCTGCAGGCGGTCACCAAGGCCAAGACGGACCATCAGCTGGCCGTTGCCACCGGCTCGACGGACCCGACGTTCGCCTTAGACGTGGGCCGCAATCCGCCGATCGACCAGTACGTGGGGGTTAGCGTGAGCATTCCCTTGCGAATCTTCGACCGCAACCAGGGGGAAAAGCTCCGCACGCAGATCGACATTGACCGCAACCAGAGGCTGACCGAAGCGGCCAAGGCCCAGGTTCTGAGCGACGTGGACTCGGCTCACGCCACGGTGAACAGCACTATCCTCCTTTTGCAACCGTATAAGGACCACTACCTCCAGCAGGCCACGGAGGTTCGGGATTCCATCGAATTTGCTTATGAACATGGCGCGGCGTCACTCCTCGATTACCTGAACGCGCAGGCGGACTATCGCAGCGTGCAAGTCAATTACTTGAACCTGATCGGCTCCTATCTAACGGCGGCCAGCCAATTGAATATGGCGGTCGGACGCGAGGTCATCCAATGAAGCGATCTATCTGTGCTGCGCTTCTTGCTTTTCTATCGGTAGGGTTCTTGGTCACGGGCTGCGGCGACCAGAAGCTCGGCCCGAACGAGGGAGCTCCGCCGGCATTGAAGGTCGAGAGCGTCGTAGACCGGAATCTCTTTCGCGTGGAACACCCCGAGCGGTTTCCCCTGACAAAGGCGGTCGAGCACGTTGCCACATCGGAGCTGCGAGCCACCGGAACCGTAAATCCGGACATCAGCCGGACCGTGCCGGTCATTTCGATCGCCACGGGTCGCGTTCTTGAGATCAAGGCGCGCCTCGGGGATGTCGTGCAGAAGGGCCAGCTCTTGTTGCGCGTGCAAAGCGCGGACATCGCGGCTGCGTTTTCCGATTACCAAAAGGCGGTGGCGGACGAAAAGCTGTCGCGGACGCAGTTGGAACGCGCGCAGCTGCTGTATGACAAGGGCGTCATTTCGCTGAATGATCTGCAGGTCGCCGACGATACGGATGCCAAGGCTAAGGTGGACGTGAAAACGACCGCCGAAAAACTTCGTGTGCTGGGCAATGCCAACCTCGATCAGCCCTCGGGGATCGTCGAAATCCGGGCTCCGGTGTCCGGCGTCATCACCGACCAGCAGGTCACCAACGCCGCAGGAGTTGCCGGTCTAGGCTCGCCCAACCCGTTCACCATTTCGGACCTCACCTACGTCTGGATCATCTGCGATGTCTACGAGAACGACCTCTCGAACGTGCATCTTGGGGAGAAAGCAGACATCCGCCTGAATGCTTATCCTGATCAGGCTTTTACCGGGACCATCAACAACCTCGGGCCCGTTCTCGACCCCAACATCCGCACCTCGAAGGTGCGCCTCGAAGTTCGTAATCCGGGACTCATGCGGCCGGGAATGTTTGTGGTTGCAACATTCCACGGGCACAAAAAGGAGACGCGTGCCGCGCTGCCAGCCACGGCCATCTTGCACCTGCAAGACCGCGATTGGGTGTATATCCCCGCCGGCGAAAAGAGCCTACGGCGAATCGAAGTGAAGGGCGGCCCGATGTTGCCTGGGAATATGCAGGAGATTCTGTCCGGGATTTCGCTAGGGCAGGAAGTGGTCTCGAACGCGCTCGAATTCCAGAACACGGTGCAACAGTAATGATCCGCAATCTGGTCGACTTTGCTCTCAACAGCCGTTTCATCGTACTCAGTCTGGCCCTTCTTCTTTTTGTGTGGGGCATCATTGCCTTCAAAGCGCTTCCCGTCGAAGCCTACCCGGACGTTGCCAACACGTGGGTGCAGGTCATCACGCAGTGGCCGGGACGTGCTGCAGAGGAAGTCGAGCAGCAAGTGACCGTGCCAATCGAAATCCAAATGAATGGGATGCCGCACGTGCAGCACGTCCGGTCGGCATCTTTGGCCGGTCTGTCGGTTGTCAATCTGATTTTCGACGACGACTCGGACAACGATTGGGACCGCGAGAAAGTCAACGAGCGCCTCGGGCAAGTGACGCTGCCGCCGAGTGTCACGGCCCAAATTGGCCCAGATTTCAGCCCCATCGGTTCCATCTATTGGTACACGATTAAGAGTGACAACCCGAACTACGGCGTGATCGAACTGAAATCACTGCAAGATTGGGTGATCGCCAAGTACATCAAGTCGGTGCCGGATGTCGTCGACGATTCTTCGTTCGGGGGCATCACCCGCGAATACCAGATTCGGCTCGATCCGGACAAGCTGGTTTCCTATGGTCTCAGCCTCGCGCAAGTGGAACAGCAACTGACCAACGCGAACGCAAATGCCGGCGGGAGTTTCATCGAACAGGGCGCCCAGCAGATCAATGTCCGCGCAGTGGGACTAGTCCGCAACATTCAGGACATCGACAAGACCGTGATTAAAACGCAAAACGGCACGCCGCTGCGGATTCGCGACATCGCGGTCGTCACGCAGGGACCCAAGATCCGTTTAGGGCAAATCGGGAAGGCCATTCATCGGTCTGACGGCGTGGTGGTAGACGATAACGATGTGGTCGAGGGCATCGTCTTCATGCGCAAAGGAGCGGATACGGCGACCACGCTGGAAGGAATCCACGCCATGGTCCGCCGGCTCAACGAGGAAATTCTCCCGCCTGGCGTCAAGGTTGTTCCCTACCTGGATCGCGACGATCTGGTCCACTACACGACCCACACGGTCATGCACAATCTGACGGAAGGCATGATTCTGGTGGTGATCATTCTCTTCATTTTTCTAGGGAATGTCCGTGCGGCCCTCATCGTGGCACTCACCATTCCATTCTCGCTCCTATTTGCCGCGATTTGTCTGGACTTGAGACACATCTCCGCCAACCTCCTTTCACTAGGGGCGCTGGATTTCGGCATGGTCGTTGATGGCGCTGTGGTCATGGTGGAAAACATCGTCCGCCACTTGAACCAGCCGACCAAGAATCACCTTCGACCTTTGGACAAAATCCGCGAAGCCGCCCATGAGGTGCAGCGGCCTGTTTTCTACGCCATCGGCATCATCATCACGGCGTACCTGCCGATCTTCACGCTGCAACGCGTGGAAGGAAAACTGTTCAAACCCATGGCCTGGACGGTCGCCTTCGCTCTCCTTGGGGCTTTGATCTTCTCCATGTTGATTGCACCGGCACTGGCGAGCTTCTTCTTCCGCGGGGGAATGAAGGAGTGGCGTAATCCCGCTATGGAGTACCTGGCTGTCCAATACAGAAAGGCCGTGAACTGGGCGATTCAGAATCGCCCCATCACGATAGGCGCGGCGCTGGTTTCTTTTGCGTTCACCATTTATCTCGCGTTTGGAGGCGTCATCGGGTCGGAATTCCTGCCGCACCTAGATGAAGGCGCGATCTGGGTCCGCGGCACCTTGGCTCCAAGCACAGGGCCCACCGAAGGTGCGCGCGTCGCCGATCGCGCTCGCCAGATTCTCTGTTCGTTCCCCGAAGTGCCCCAGGTCGTCGACCAATTGGGGCGGCCCGACGATGGCACCGACACGACGGGGTTCTTCAACACCGAATATTTTGTCGATCTGCTTCCCAAAGAGAAATGGCGTCCAGTCTTTCATGAGAACAAGGAGTTGGTCATCGAGGCCATGAACCGGGAACTCGAAAAGATTCCGGGGGTCATATGGAATTTTTCGCAGCCCATTTCCGACAACCTGGAGGAGGCAGTGAGCGGTGTGAAGGGCGCGTTAGCCGTGAAAATCTACGGCGATGATCTGAAAACGCTCGAAGAGAAGGGCGATCAGGTGGTCGCGGTTATGCGGGACATCCCGGGAGTGGAAGATCTCGGCCTGTTCCGCGTACTCGGACAGCCCAATCTGGATTTTGAAGTCGACCGTGACGAAGCCGCACGCTTTGGGATCAATGTGTCCGATGTCCAGGACGCGATCCAGACGGCGGTCGGCGGTAACGCTCTTAACCAGGTGCTCATCGGAGAGCAGAGGTATGACCTGGTTCTCCGGTATCTGCCCGAGCATCGGGACAGTCGCGAAGCCATCGAGAAAATTCGCCTGCTGGCCCCGACGGGCGAGCGCGTTTCTCTGGCCCAGCTCACCAAAATCAGCGTGAAAGATGGCGGCTCGGAGATTTACCGCGAAGCGAATTCGCGCTACGTGGCGATCAAGTACAGTGTCCGCGGCCGAGACCTGGGTGGCACGGTGGAGGAAGCGATTCGGAAGGTCAATGCTGCCGTGAAGCTGCCGACGGGGTATACGTTCGACTGGGCCGGAGAATACGAAAGCGAAAAGCGCTCGGAGCGCCGCCTGTTGGTCGTTCTCCCGGTAACGATTTTGGTGATCTTCGTCATTTTGTACACCATGTTCCGGTCGATGAAGTGGGCGCTCCTGATCCTGACGAACGTGGCCATGGCGCGTCTTGGGGGACTCGTCGCGTTACTCGTAACGCACACCAACTTCAGTGTTTCCTCGGGTGTTGGCTTCCTCGCGCTCTTCGGCGTCTCCGTGCAGACGGGCGTAATCATGCTCGAATACATCAACCAACTCCGCGCAAAAGGCTATTCCATCGAGGAGTCCGCGGCGGAAGGCGCCGTGCTGCGGCTGCGCCCGATTATGATGACCATGCTGGTTGCGACGCTGGGGCTTCTTCCCGCGGCCCTGTCGCACGGAATCGGCTCGGACTCACAGCGGCCCTTTGCGATTGTGATCGTGGGAGGGCTGATTTCCGACCTGGTTATGAGTATCTTCCTGTTGCCGGCGCTCTATGTGTGGTTCGCGCGTTCGGGCGATAAGCTTCCGGAGCCGGCACCGGAGGAAGTCCTATGATCGCGTCGGTCAAGAATTGTGACCGCTTGCGAAGCGACCGGGAGGATTCTGAAAATGAATAAGAGCCAAACCTGTGCAATGATCCAGGAAGTGGGAGTCATTCCCGCGGTCCGCCTTTCTACCGCCGAGGAGGCACACTTCGCGGCCGAAGCCGTCTGCAGCGGCGGCATACCCATCGTGGAAATTACTCTGACGGTTGCAGGCGCGGTGGAGCTGATCGCGCACCTTTCTCACTACCACCCCAAAATCGTCGTAGGTGCGGGAACGGTCCTTTCGACAGATTTGGCGCAGAAGTGCCTGGATGCGGGCGCCAGCTTTCTGACTAGCCCTGGACTGAATGTCAAAGTCGTCGAGTTCGCGGCGAAAAACGGCATCGCGGTCCTGCCTGGAGCATTGACGCCGACCGAAGTGATTGAAGCTTGGGAAGCGGGGGCGGATTTTGTCAAAGTCTTTCCCTGCGTCGATGTTGGCGGCGAGAGATACATTAAAGCGCTGAAGACCGCGCTGCCGCAGATTCCATTGGTGGCCGCTGGCGGTGTGAACCAGCAAACGGCGGAGAATTACATTCTGGCGGGAGCGTCCGCGATTGGGGTCGGAAGTGAATTGATTCCTCCCGAAGCCATCGAACGCCGGCAGGCGAAGCGAATCAAGGAGCTTTCGTTACGTTTTGCCGGCTTTGTGAAGAAAGCCCGCGAACGCATCGAACCGCCCAAGCCGGTTTCTGTCAGCAAGTTTAAAAAAATAGAAGAGTGCGAGAAGGAATAGGTGTTGACCGCCTGGACGAAAAGTCTGCTTACCGGACACCGTGTAGAGTTTGGTAGCGACGCCGGGCTGTCCGCCGCTCACGATCTCGCGCTCTTGCCTCGCGACTGGAAAAAAATTCGGATACGATACTCCTGTCCGCAGGGGATGGGGAATATCGCTGGAAGGTCCATTGCAAGGTGCCACTCCGCGATGGGCGCGGCAACAACTTCCACGTCAAAGATTTAGTAGATAGATTTCGGGCTAACGATCCGACGCACCCAGTTACAGATTGCGGTCCGGTGCGAGCCCTTAAATTTGACTCGCTTTGGCGCGATCGGTAGAAATGCGCAGTGTCCCTAAGACACGAAGTTTCTGTGGTAACGCCGTTAATGAATGCTCTGCCGGAAGTTCGTCAAAGATGAGCTTGAGTTTAGGTCGCGCTGCGCTCGAACTGGCCTTGGCCGTTCTGCTTTTAGTCCCAGTCTGCGCCTTAGCCTGGGCAAGAGCGGGCGATCGTGCTGACACCTCCTCCCTCGATTCTCCGGTGGACACTGAAACCATCAGGCTTCCCGTCGTCGATGGTAAGGATATCCGCTTTGCACGGATATCCAGCTCCCAAGGCCTCTCTCAAGTTAGGGTTTCGGATATCATTCAGGACGACCAGGGATTTATTTGGTTCGGAACATGGAACGGCCTGAATCGCTATGACGGTTACAATTTCAAAGTCTTCAAACATGATCCGGAACTTCAGGAAAGCCTCAGTGGGGTTTACATCTATTCGTTATTCAAGGACCGCACCGGCACGATTTGGGTCGGAACAGACCAGTTTCTCGACCGCTTTGACCCGCTTACGGAAAAATTCAGTCACTATCATTTTGATGTCCCGGATTCAAGTGGCTTAACGACGACGGTCAACCAGATCAGCCAGGACTCGTCAGGCATGTTATGGCTGTCCACTCGAAAGGGACTATTCCGACTGGATCCCGTCACGGGCAAGACCGAGCACTTTTACCACGACCCGGGAGACCCTTCCAGCCTCGGGGACAACGACATCAAATCCACCGGTGAGGACAGAGCAGGCCGGTTTTGGGTCGGCACCAGCCAGACGCTCGACGAATTTGATAGGAACACTGGAAAAGTTAAGAGGCACGTCCTTACAGGGGAGTCGGGTATCGGGCTCTGGTTCCACGAAGACCGTTTCGGCGTGTTTTGGATCGTCTACGGCCCAGACGGCTCCATCGCCACGTTCGATCCCAAGACGAACAAACTGACTCGCTACGGATTTGACTCACGAGGCACCGAGAGCAACTTGAAGAACCCGGCCTACGCCCTGCTGGAGGACCAAGAAGGCACCATGTAGTTTGGAACGGCGGTCCGTGGATTGCTCAAGTTCGACCG
>Ga0210401_10002266_pt1 | contig 21441 bp, 11 predicted proteins | sample IncBWH32MmetaG_FD_150866 | JGI IMG/M metagenome (GOLD analysis project Ga0210401, IMG submission 150866) | Forest soil microbial communities from Barre Woods Harvard Forest LTER site, Petersham, Massachusetts, United States - Inc-BW-H-32-M | ecosystem: Environmental > Terrestrial > Soil >... | reverse complement strand
CGCAGAATCGCCTGGGAGCACGAAATCACCATGGATGGTTCCGAAGGGAGAGACGGGCAAGCGTGCCTGAAATACCTGCTTGTTCGTGGGATCTTCGATCTGGATCTGTACTTGTTGGCTGTCCGGAACAATGTATTTATCGCCACGCCATGTCCGCAGCACGGCGCGGAAGTGCACGGTATGTCCGGGGCGGTAGACAGGTCGGTCGGTGTAGATGTAGCCGGTCCACTCGGAACTCGGATTGTCGTTCACAAAGTAGCTATTAGGCGTTGTGAGGGCCACGTCCGCTCCGTGCACCACGATTACTCTGGCGGCGTCAACCCGGGGGGACGCCAGCGTGGCCTCGACCAGCCCTGTTGCGTCGGTGGTCGCAGCGCGGTCCTCTTGTTTGTTGGTCCAGAGGTGCACCGTCGCGCCCGCGACGGGCGCTCCGGTGTGGCGGTCGGCGACATAAGCGACGATCTGCCCCGGGGCACTCTTGGTGATCAGGCCGATGTCGCTGACGATCAGGATTGTGTAAGCCCGCAGCGTTCCGTCTGTGGCCTCCATCAGGTAGGCGCCCCTACCGAGGGAACTAACAGGAATTGCCTGGGTCTCCGAGAGATACTGGGATGGCGCCTGTTGCCGCCAGCGTGCCACTAGCTGCGATTCGTTCAGCAGGGGAACTTGGGCGAATACCGACGCATTCACCGGAGCGTTCGTGTGCCGAGACACGACTGTTTCCCGAATCTGCGAGCGGGACTGCGCCGAGTACTGCGCTCGGAAAAAGTCGCGGACTTCAAACCAGATACTCAGTTTCCAGTCGTGGAATCGCTCGAGGGGCGGGCGATTCTCCACCTGCTCGTGCCGGCCTAGGCCTCCGGAGTTGAAGTTGTGCACGTCGCCGAGGTACTCGAAAAACTCCAGCGGATCGTTCACCCGATAGATGCGGAATTCCAGCTCTTTCACGCCGTGAGAGTAAAGCCTGACGCCGATTCGTTCGCCGGGCAGGAACGTTTTCGTCGTGGTCAGCGAAAAATAGACTTCTGAGCGTTGCCCGGGTGTCGGCAGCGCAACGATTAGAAACAGCGCGAGTAAAACAAATGACTTGCGGCACATCAGTCACCCCTCAAAATGTCCCATCGATAAACACCCAGGAAATTCGGATTGCCCGCCACGGGACGCCAGCGTGGTGAGGGGTAGCGCAGGAGCTCCGCCAGCGTGATGTGCCGCATGCCCTTGCCTGCGGAACCCGGTTCCCCGGTGTGGTAGACGATTACCGGGGCAGTCCAGGCTCCCGAAGGGTCCGCGAGCCAGGGGCTGTCCCCGACGTAAATCATCGAGTGGAAGGGTTCGTCCTGCTCCAATTGCCGGTAAAAGAAAATGTCTCCCGCTTGGGCATCGCGGACGTCGCGCGATACGAAAAAAGTATTTAAGTCCTTCAACGTCTTCGCATCGGCGAACTCCGCGAAGTCAGTGGAGTGGAGTTCGCCCGGCCCTGCGAGTCCGGGCCGGATGCGAAGGAGGTCGGCGCCCAGCGGTGTGAATGGGTAACGATACTTCTGGATCGAAGGCGGCGCGGATTCGGGCTCGATCCCCGTTTCTTCGAGCCAGGCTTGGTCGTGTGCTCGCAGGGTATTGCGATAGCTGTAGCGAAGTAGCGCGGCACAGTCGCTGATTTCCGAAGGCACATCGGCAGAAGGACGAAGCGCCTGGAACTCGGCGATCAAGGCAAACCAGCCACGGAAAGCCTGCCGGTCTTCGGCGGAGTCGAGCCGCAGAAAGTCTGGCGTGCCGTCGCCAATGCTGTCGGCCCAAGACAATACGGCCGGCTCGCTTAGGACGCCAGCCTGCCGCCTCTTCGCGTTGGCTGCCCGAAGCTGAGCTGCGGGATGGTGCCCCGCATAGACCCGCACGGCTCGGTATCCGGCGGTTCCCAAGGCAAGACAAACACAACAGGCCACCCCGAGGGTTGCTCGCTGTAGTCTCAGAGGCGTGTTCATGAGAGTTTAACTTCGAGCGTACGGTATCCCCGAATGGTTGTAACTTAGGAAATACCTGCCGTTCTCCAACCCGTAAACGGGACAAGCACACGTAGGACCAAATCTTTTTCGGTGCCGTTGTTGCGGAGTCTTGCAGATTCACGAGGAATTGCAGCCGTCACTGATTTCGTCGTTCTCGGCGGCGCTTCCAAAAACGATGCAAATAATTACATTACAGCAACCGAATTTACTTAGCCGCCTTCTTCGTTGAGGCAATCGTTTCGATCCTGCTTCAGAACCCGAGCGCATCGAAAACGGGGCAGCTGTACCCTACAGAGGCCGTTACTAGTATGCAATATGTGCCACCAGGATGAAGAATGGTGCGGTGGCAAACTCTGTTAGAATCCCGCCAATTGCGACGTATTGATGCAACTCTAGGATAGAATGGACTCCTCCTTGCCCTTCCTCGCTGTTTGTGCCCTTCTCTTCATGTTGGGTACGCCCATATTTCTGCTTATTCGCTCGCAGGCCCTGAAACGGAAGACTAATTCTCTGGCCCAGGAGAACCAATTTCTGCGTGATGAACTCCGGGGGCTTGCCAAACGCGTCTGGGCGCTCGAGAAAACTGCGGAGCAAGGTACCCCCGCGCAGTCCCATTCCGAGGCGGCGAGCGATCAACCCAAGCAGCCTACGCTACATCCTGTCGCGAAGCCGATAAGCGCTGCTGGCAAGCAGCAACCCCCGCCAGCTGGGGCGCCGCCTTCGGTTTTCTCCAGGACTGACGTTCAAGCTAACAAAGGTGAGACACCAGCTCCGGCCGGGCCAGCTCAGCCGGGCGTCTATGAGCCGATTCCGCCTTTCTCAAACCGGACTCCGAACTCCACTCGAACCCATGACGTGATTGGTCTCTCCGAGCAGGTTCGAAAGGCGACCGAGCCGCGCCAATGGGCCGATATTGAAGAGCGGCTGGGCGCAAACTGGCTGAACAAAATTGGGACCGCAGCCTTTGTGATCGGAGTTGCTCTCTTACTGAATTACTCGATGCATTATCTCGGACCTCGAGGAAAGATCGGATTAGGCTATGTCTTGAGTGCGATTTTCTTGGCGGTCGGAATCCTTTGCGAACGAAGAGAGCGATATCGCATTGCGGGACGCGCGGTCTTGGGTGGTGGCTGGGCATTGGCTTATTTCACGACCTATGCCCTACACAACATTGCCTCCGTGCGTCTGGTACAGAGCCCCCTCATTGGGTTCCTGATGCTCTTTGTAGTAGCTGTTGGTATGGTCGCGCATTCCCTCGCTTACGATTCCGAGGTTACGACGGCATTCGCTTATCTACTGGCTTTTGCAAGCGTCGCTGTGAGCCATATTCCTATCGGAGCGCTCGTGGCATGCGCGCTGCTTGGTGCCTCTTTGGCCGTAATCATGCGCCTCCGCTCATGGTACGTAGTGGAGCCTTTTGCGATTGTCTCGACCTATGCAGTTCAGTGGGTTTGGATTCATCAGGTTTATGAAAGGATCGGCGGGCGCAAGCCCTTCCCTGAGTTTGGCGCCAGTGTTGCCCTCCTTTCGGCTTATTGGCTCATTTACCTGATCTCCTATTTTCTGCGCGGTGAGGGAAGCACGAAACAGCAGCGGTTGCTGACGGCATCGTTTCTTGTGAACGCCGGCGGCTATCTGGCGGTCTTGCATTACCAGGCGTTTCATCCCGAGTGGCGCTTCTGGTTTCTGCTGGGTACTGGTGCGGTGTACCTGGGTGTGGCCGCATATTCGCGGAGGATTAACCGTCGCTTGGGATTCTTGCTGGCGAGCACGCTTGGCGCCGCCTTGATGATTGCGGCCGTTCCTTACCGCTATTCCGGCCGCGGACTCGAAATCTTCTGGCTCATTGAAGCCGAAGCCCTACTCATCGTCGGCTGGCGGGCAGCAGACGCTCATCTGCGAAAGCTCGGTTGGCTCGGATCGAGTGCACTGACGATATATGTGCTGATTCACGATCTATCGCCGCGCTTCGCAGTGTGGCAGCCGCCCAATACGAGAATGGGCTGGATGCTAATGGCTCTCGCAACGGCTTTTTGTCTGAACCGCCGATTGAACTTTCACCTGGCAGCCCGCGCGGAATCGCTGGATGCAATCGCTACGGACCTTTGTCCCATCGTCGGGACGGGGTTCTTACTCGCAGCAGCCTGGATAGCACTCCCTTTTTCGTGGTCTGGATTGATCTGGATTGTTGCGGGGGTCGGACTGGTCGAGGTCGGAGCGCGATTGCGAGACGATATTGTGCGCGGGTGCGGTCATGCGTCGTCGCTTTTGGCCGTAGCTAGGCTCCTGATCGTTAATATGAGGCATACCGAAGCCTGGCATAACATCACGTTACGCCTGATCACGGTTGCTTCTTCTTCGGCGCTTTTATATCTCTTCGCAGGGCGCGACGTCGGGTCAACTCACGTTACGGAAGCAGCCACAGACGAACGCTTGCCCTTATTTCAATGGCTCGCGCGAGTCGTCGGATTGCCTGCCACTTATACTGCGTCAGCGACCATATTGATAGCAGTGCTTCTTTGGCATGAAGTGGCCTCTGCTGCGATCGGGCTCGCTTGGGGTCTGTTTGGCCTCGTGCTGATCGAGGCGGCACGGGCTCGGATTGGTGATGGGTCGCTTCTTGTGCAGGGTCGCATTCTTTTACTCGCGAGTTTTGCCAGAATCTTCTTCGCCGATTTGAACGCCACGCAGCACTTGCGTTCGGTTCCCGCCCCGGTTCTAACGATTGCTCTTCTCTCCGCGATCTACTACTTTGCCGCCTTCAACACGACAGATTCGCCTCGGGTTCGAACTACACTCCTTTGGTTCGGAACGATCTCTCTCTCAGCTCTTTTTCGTTTCCAATTGCCGTTGGAGTGGGTCGCGGTGAGCTGGAGTGTCTTGGCAGTGATCCTTTATGGTTTAGGCCGACGCTCTAGCATCAAAACGTTCTGTAACCAATCCTACGCGATGGCGCTGCTTGTTGGGGCTCGATGTGCACTTGACAATTTCTATCAAGTAGGTCGGTGGCACTTTACAAACATTCGCGTAGCTACGGTCGTGAGCTGCGCTCTGCTTCTTTACATCGTGTTTGCAGCCGCGCTTCTCCGGAAACGCAATTATCCTGCCGGCCCTGTCGAAGAAAATTTGAACAGCACGCCGCGGAACGCCATGCGAAAGGTCTGGGCGTGGATTGAAGCCCACCCGCAGCATCTTTTCTTTTTTATTCCGACCATCTTGCTTACGGTGCTACTGAGCCTGGAGGTACGGCGCGGCTTCTTGACTGCCGCGTGGGGTCTCGAAGCACTGATCGTATTCCTCAGCGTCCTGAAGTTGGACGAACGGGCATATCGCTGGTTCAGCCTCGTCCTTTTTCTGCTGTGCGTGGGCCGGATCATTGCAGTGGACGTGTGGAATCTGGACGCACTCGGCCGCATCGTTTCCTTTATGGGCCTCGGAGCCGCGCTACTCGCCGTCAGTTTCCTCTACGCCCGACACCGTGAAATCCTGCGGAGGGTTTTGTGAGGCGCTCGGCATTTCTGGCCTTATTTCTTGCTGGTTGTGCGGCCCTGTTCGTTCTGCAGCGATCTCAAGTGGGCGCCCCAATCACACCGCGACCGCTGCTCTACCTGGTTGCCGATACTCAGCGGGAAGCTGAGCGGATTCCTCTGGCGATCACGCGCGTCAGCGATCAAGACGAAGTAAAAATCGGCGAAGAAATCGCCCGCGGATATGGATTGACGTCGAAAACGTCCGATAACCGGGACACGGCTCAAATCAGCGCCTATTTGAACTCTGTAGGAGGAATGCTCGCAGAACATGTTCAGCGTAGAGGTATTCCGTACCATTTTTACCTCGACGACAGGGGCAGTTTCGTCAATGCTTTCGCACTTCCGGGGGGACACATCGTCGTCGGCCGCGGTCTGCTCGAACTAATCGAATCGGAAGACGAATTAGCCGCCATTTTGGGACACGAAATCGCACATGTTGACAATCGGCATGCAATCGAGCGCGTCCAATATGAACGGGCCAGCCGCAAACTGGGTTTAGCTTCCATCTATCAGCTCGGCGCGCCTGCTGTGGAAATCTTCCAAGCCGGATACACGAAAGATCAAGAACTGGAGGCTGACCGCGCTGGACTCAGTCTCGCCGTCACTGCAGGCTATTCTGCTGGTGGCGGGATAAATCTGATAAATCGTTTTCAGCAGGTTGAGTCCGATTACACGCAGCGAGCGGATTCGCCCATTGAGGAGTTTGCAGGTCTACCATTCAGCACTCTCATGGAATACTTTCGGTCCCATCCCCCAGCCTCAGAACGCCGCGCGGCCCTCCAGACAGAAGCTTTTACTCGAGGTTGGGATCTATCGCAGGCCGTCCGACCATTTAAGATTCGGGCGATTTTTCTGACGGACGCTGCGGAATCGTTGGATCGCGCTGGAAACTTCGCGGCCAGCATCTCTCATTTCAAAGAAGCTATCAATTCCAACCCGGATTACGTTCGCGCGCGTCAAGGGCTGGCCCAGACGAGTTGGCGTTCAGGCGACGCGCAAGGGGCCGCAGAAACGGCAGCAGCCGCGATCCAACGCGCCGCGACCGCGAGCGACTGGATGCTTCTGGCCCGAGCTTTGGCTGTCTCGGAACCGAAAGACGCCTTGAACCGTTTCGACGCGCTTGTGAAAGAAATTTATTTGGCTCCTGATTGGAGCAATGACTCTTATACGGTGGCCAGAGTCGAATCAGCCGGCCTTGCATTCCTGCGGAGCGGAAAGAACGCCTTGCGCCAATACTACGCGGTTCTCAGCGCTCTTCCGCAGGGCGCCTCCGATCAGTCCTTTGCCCGCCGCGAAATGGGCTGGTGGATGTACCGGTCGGGCAAGCTCGACCTTGCCGCAAGCGAACTGGAAACTGCTCGTCAGTTGATGCCTCAATCTCAGCAGGCCAATCTCCGCGCGGCATGGGTCCTCAGTGATCTGGGTCGGCAGGCCGATGCTGAACGGTTGGCAACTGCAGGCGCGATGGGCATACAAGCACAGGCTTCTCCCTCAGCAGACCAGCGTGCCGAAAGACAAGCAGTTCTGGCTGTTCTCAAATGGAGGACCGAACAGCGTCAGGCAGCCGCTTTGCAATTTCAGGAAGCCGCGTCGAAAGATCCGGTTTGGATGGTTCGTCGCTGGGTTGAGAATAACTATAGTTCTGCTGCAGCAGAAACTCTTGAACACCTACAATCTCTCGAATCCTCCCGGCGTTCCAAGGAGAAGCAGCAAACGAGCCAGCTCCTGCATTGAGCCGGCTGGCGATCCTGAGCAACGGCGAAATGATTTGGTACGCGAGGGACATCCCGTCTGCTGCAGGAAGTCAGCGAGCCGGCGGCACCGAGATCGAATGGCAGAGGTTTGGCACGCGGCGCGCCCGCGTCAATGCACGGTCCAAAACAACACGCTCGCCGATGCGCCATGCGACCATTCGCACCAGAGCCCGTTCGCTTCCATCCAGCCGGCCATCCGGCGTAACCAACAGCCAGTCGCTACCAGAATCCAGTATGTATAGCGACGCCAACAGTCGGCCGTCGGAGGAACTCCAGAACCTCATTACTCCGTCGTCCGCCGATGAAACAACCCTCTGGCCATCCGGACTCCAAGCGATCTGCTCGAATTGAGCGGAGCCTGGAGCCAAGAAAGTCACCGACTTTAGGCCTGTCTTTGCGTCCCATATCGCTGCTTCGCCATCGGACGCGACCACGAGCCGGGTCCCTTCCGGGGCGAACGCGAGCGCGCGTCCCGTTCCTGGCAGTGCCCAGGTCCGCTCGACGGTCCACGAAGCGGTCGACCAAAGCAATACCGAGTTGCCTCGGATGAAACTCGCAAGCCATCGCGAGTCGCCACTGAACGCTGGTTTTTGCGGCCCATAAGTGAGATTCCCTGAGTCCAGCGTGACACCAGTGCCCGATCCCGACGCTGGCCACACTCGCAGTGACGGATGCGCGCCACCCAGACTCGCGGCGATCCATCGACCATCCGGGCTGAACGCTGCACGCTCAATTTCCGCGAACTCATCCAGCGTCGCAATCTTAGTCTGAGGCTGCAACTTTCCATCGAAAATGCCAAGCCCCTGCGACGTCGCGAACGCGACTCGCAATCCGTCAGAGCTAAAAGCGATCGCAGTACCTGGCGAGAACTCCAGTTTTTGCGACGCGACGACACGCCGTTTTGCAACATCGAGAATGTAGACTGATGACAAACCTCCTGCGGCAACACGTGTACCATCGGGTCGGATGGCAAGGCTCGTGATGCCATCGAGCCCCGGCCCGAAATTCGTGGGCTTTCCGTTCCGATCGTCCCAACCTCGAATCCCTGAATCGAGATCAGCCCAGAGGACAAGTCCCAAACGGCTCCATTCCACTGACGATGGAGACACGAGCGGCGCAATTAGTTCATGAAAGCGGCCTACTGCAACGTCGTAAACGACGCTTTGTGACTCACGGCTGCCAGCGAGCAAGAGCCCGTCGCGTCGGATCTTCAGCCATGAATGTTCTTTCGTGATGCCTACGTCGCCGAATAATTGAGTCTCCGCTTGGGGTAGCGAGATGACTTTTTGCGGCCCGTCGGGTAGTTGCCTCAGGATCATCTTGTCCCCATCAACGTAAGCCAGGCGGCCATCCTCCAAGAACTCGGCAATGTCGGCGGAGACGATCTCCTCGCTCCGACGTTGTTCCGGACGGCTGGGCGGCCTGTCGTCTATTTCAATTTGTCGCTTACCCGGTAGCTCGATCTCGTTGCCCGACCCGATATCCCAGACCCGCAGCCCCATTCCAAGCCATGCGAGATAGCGGCCATCTCGGCTCGCAATTAAAGCGGTCCGTGAGAATCCCGGCTCGTCCAGCCCTTCGTAGGTCCTCAGTTGCCGGCCGGTCGGCCATTCGAAGACAGTAGCCTTTCCTTGCTGATCCACACCCGCTAACCATCGGCCATCACCACTGAAGACGACACGCCTAATCCCAGAGGCCGCAGCGAGCGTTCGAGCGAGGTTTCCAGTTCGTGTGTCCCAGACTTGCAAACCTTTGTCTGAACTTCGGCAGCAGCCGTAAGCACCGGTGGCGAGGTAAGTGCCATCGGGACTGAAAGAGAGGGTTTCCGCACACTCCTGTGGAAGTGCAAAATGGCGCACAAGAGTACGCGTGTTGACATTCCACAACTGGATGCCGTGACCACACGAACCTACAGCCAAGAGGTCACCAAGTGGATCGGCTGCCATTGTTAGCACAAGAGAACCCTGCGGCAGTTGGGCTACGGCGCGACCGGAAGTGAGGTCGATAATCGCCACATTAGACCAAGCCGCGGTCGCCAGGTACCTTCCGGCGAATGCAGCATGCTGAGGCACTCCGGCGTGACCTACAGAGACAACAAGCGTAGGTGACGAATCTTGTGCCAAAGCCGTTGAGCTGACGCTCATGAGGACTATGAGCAGAGCGAAGATTTGGTTTCGATTGGTCATAAGGGTCCGAGTGGCCGGAACGTAGTTTGATCTAAATCTACGACGGCGTGGTGCGCCAGTACAGGTGCGCATGTGAATCGGAATAGGAACTATTGAATGGGAACCTGCGGACCTCCCAATAATTTCACATTTAGCGAGCCGCCGGAGAAAAGCATTTCCTCCAGTGCCGAAGTCATATCATCGAGCGTTAGTGGCTCCGCGTCGTGATTGCCCAAAGAAAATTGCGCAGAGCGGCGCATCAACTCCTTGATGAAGGCTCCGCTCGCATTTTCGGTACGGCGCACGATCTCTTGAACCACGTTTTCGGGAACTTGGAGGCCACAGGCGTATAGATGTACTAGCTGCGTGCGCCCTGCGGCGTCGGGCAGAGGGAACTCAATTGCCTGGTCAATGCGGCCAGGGCGAGACGCAATAGCGGCTTCGAGTTGTTGCGGGCGGTTCGTTGTTAGGACGAAGATTACTTCCGCATCTTCGCGAAGACCATCCATCTCGTTCAGGAGCTTGTTCAATAGACTCCCCTCACAGGCGCTGCCCATGGATTCGCGAGAGCGAGCAATTAGGTCAACGTCCTCGATGACAACAATCGAGGGTTGAAGAAAGCGGGCCAGTTGAAAATAATGATCCAGCAAGCCCACCTGTTCAGCCGTGATCAGAAGCGTGGTGTGATCGGGCAGTTGGCTCGCAAGATAGTGAATGGTGTGAGTTTTCCCCGTTCCAGGCTGGCCATAAAAGAGTAAGCCCTTTTTAAGGGGCATGCCGAGACCTTTCAATTTCCTGCGTTGCTTGATGAATTCGGAGACATTGCGTTCGAGTAGTCGAAGGGTCGTGGCAGGGAGAACTAATTCATGACGGCTCACCGAACGCAATTTGTGAACGCGGACGCCGCCAACGTGACCGGAGTAATCATCTGCCGTCTCGAGAGAGATTACTTTGCCGCGGTACGAACTGGCGCGCTTGACGAGTTTTTCAATTTCGCCGAATAGGCGGCGAGAGAGAGCGGCCCCCGCATCACCGGGAGGCACCACGATTTCAACGTGCGTCCCAGTACTGACGGCCATAATTCATTGCCGGGCTAAGTAAAAGTGCAAAGCGAAGCCCGTCACTTCCAGAAAGCCAAAGACCATGGCTTAAACAGCGTGCCGGCACGAGTTCACCGATATCGATTTCCAGATGCTGGAGAGGCGCGATAACTGCCGGATAGTTATCGACCGTGAAAAGTTCCGAAAATGTCATCGTTTCATGGCCGAAACGGCGGTGCAGCCCAACCAACTCGGCCCTAAATGACTCCTCAAATATTTTATTGAGTTCGACCTGGAGGTCAATCCGCGCAGATATGGGAAAGTTACGGCTCGCCGTAACCAACTGCTCAAGGGGCTGCTTCCTGAAATGCCGCGCAAGTTTGTACGCAACGAGCGGTGGAGCGCTCGTTTTCCTGTTCCGTTTTTGGGTTCTCACATTGCTATTTTGCCGTATGCGACACAAATGGAAACGGTTTTACGATGAGTACACACTCAATTGACAACATGTCGGGGGCGCGCCGGATCGAGTTTCTTGAAACTGCCCATCCCGGTTTTGTAAGGTCTGACTCTAAGCCCGCTATCATAATGTTTGCCGATGCTCACTGTCCTGGCAATTTCTAATTACCGTTCACTACGTAAACTCGTCCTTCCTTTACGAGCTTTGAACGTAATCACTGGGGCAAACGGAAGCGGAAAATCGAATCTCTATCGGGCTCTGCGGCTCCTTGCCGAGACGGCACAAGGCCGCGTAATTCCCTCACTCGCACGAGAAGGAGGTCTGCAGTCAACATTATGGGCAGGACCGGAAGCTACGTCGCGCAGCGTGCGCCAAGGCGATCATCCCGTTCAGGGAACAGTACGTATGCGACCAGTGAATCTTCGTCTCGGATTTGGCGGCGACGAGTTCGGCTATTTGATTGAACTTGGCTTGCCTCCGCAAGCAAAGGGTAGTCCCTCAGCATTCCGCCTTGATCCTGAGGTAAAGCGGGAGTGTATATGGCATGGTCGGTTACTTCGTCTCTCAACGCTCTTGGTTGATCGACGGGGACTACTGGTTCGCGTTCGTAATGACGATGGAACCTGGAGGCTAATAACCGACAACCTGTCAGGCTTCGACAGCTTGATGACCCAGGTAGCTGATCCCCGGAACGCGCCTGAAATGCTGGTGCTGCGGGAATCGATTCGGGCTTGGCGATTTTACGATCACTTCAGAACTGATGCGGACGCGCCAGCGCGCTGGCCTCAGATTGGAACCCGCACACCCATCCTCGGCAACGACGGCGCAGACCTCGCCGCAGCCGTCCAAACGATCTGCGAGATTGGTGATCCAGAGGAACTTGTGGCAGCGGTGACGGATGCGTTTCCGGGAAGCACCCTCTCTGTGGCAACCGATGCGGGGCGATTTGAACTCCTTATGCAGCAGCATGGCTTGCTAAGACCTCTGACCGCCGCGGAACTGTCCGACGGTACTCTGAGATACCTTCTTTGGATCGCCGCCCTCCTAACACCTCGACCTCCGGCACTAATGGTCCTGAATGAGCCAGAGACAAGTTTGCACCCAGACTTGCTCGCCCCGCTAGCACGTCTGGTCGCAAAAACTGCGAAGCGTTCACAAATTGTAGTCGTTACACATTCTCCTCGGCTCATCACAGCACTCTTTGAACAGCCGGGCTGTCATTCCGTCGCGCTCGAAAAGACATTTGGTGAAACGACAGTTTCAGGTTTGAGCGCGAAGGATCTTCCCGGTTGGAATTGGCCAGCGCGATAACCATTCATGCCTGGCCGAAAACGGCCCACGTTCGGAAGTCTCTTTCTGGGAAACTCTTTTGCTTATTGGGTTATCTGGAATGCCCAACTGGATGCAGCGCTTAATATCACTCACCAACAAGAGGTGCATCCGCGTAGCATCGTCTAAGGAACTCTGAATGAGACTCCGGAAGCGCTGGATCCCGTCCGAAATGATGGTCGCACCAGAACTGGGCGCTGAACTCTGCTCGGGTTTGGCGATTGAGCCACACTACGCCTTGCTGATCAATCCGTTCTATCCAAAAGATCCAAACGCCAGCTTTGGCAAGCACGTATTGACGCCGACCCTCGCGCTCACAAGTTTCGCCGCGACTTCGCCAACTCACTGGCGGGTCGAATACTGGGACGAAAATCTGCTGCATGGGCGTCCACCTTTTCGTCCGCTCCCACATATCGTCGGAATCACGGTGCATTTGACATTTGCACATCGCGCATTTGTACTGGCTGATTGGTATCGAAGCCGCGGCTCGAAAGTGGTGTTGGGAGGACTGCACGTCATGTCGTGCCCCGAAGAATGCGCACCGCATGCGAATGCTCTCGCCCTGGGCGATGGCGTGCAATTGTGGCCACGAATACTGAACGACCTAGAACACAGCCGTCTGCAGTCTCGTTATGCGGCCACATACGAAAATGATTATGCGGAAGATCCCGCACCGCGTCGCTCACTCTTGCCTCGCGCAAGCTTCCTGACTACCACAAGCCTGATCGCGACGCGCGGCTGTCATAATCGGTGTGGGTTCTGCTATCTCTCCACAGATGCTTTGCGCATGCCGTATCGCATGCGCGATCCCCAGCAGATTGCGGCTGAGTTCGCGGCAGACAACCAACCCTATGCTGTTTTTATCGACAATAATCTGGGCTCGCGGAGAGACTACTTGCGACGGCTAAGTGCAGCTCTGCGGCCGCTCGAGAAGATCTGGAGCGCAGCAGTATCTATTGATGTCACCGATGACCCGGATTTGATCCGTGACATGGCTTTGGGGGGATGCACGGGAGTATTCATTGGTTTCGAGTCGTTGTCCGACGACAACCTCGCAGCCGCGGGCAAGAAAACTCCGAAGACCGCGGACTACGCGCGTCGTGTTCGCATTCTGCACGATTGCGGGATTCAGGTGAACGGATCCTTTGTGCTCGGTTTTGACCACGATCGCAAGGATGTCTTTTCCCGAACTGCTGAGTGGATCGAAGAAAATCGGCTGGAATGCGCAACTTTTCACGTTCTGACTCCGTATCCTGCCACTCCGTTGTTCCGGCAGATGGAATCTGAACAAAGACTCTTGCATCGCGATTGGTCCCTGTACGATACGGCTCATGCTGTCTTTCGCCCAAAACACATGACGCCGGAAGAGCTTGAGCAGGGGTATGCGTGGCTTTACAGCCGACTCTTTTCGCGCGCGTCGATTTGGTGTCGCCGTCCCGAGGATTGGCGTGCCGTCCTGCCGTATCTCGGGATGTCTTACCTTTACAAGCGGTCAAATCGTTTTTGGCATCAACTGATCAAACATGACCTGGTGCATTCCGTGTGGTGGCCACTCGTAGAAGCGACACGGATGAGGCACATCCACTATCGCAAAAAGCTCGCGCAGGGCGATATGCGCACAGCTGTACCAGGCAACATTGTATCCGCTGGAGTCTAAGCCTTCCGTTAAGCGTCGGCGGTTCGGAAGTTTCCGTTCCGAGGGCTCGACGCCAATTACGTGCAAAGCGTCCTCAATTCGCTTCCATTTCCAACATACGTTAATTGAATTGTCTGCCGCCGAAACTCTCGAAGTGTGTAGAGTGCTGGGACTGAAAGCAGCCGACAAGGTTTTGATCTGCACGAGATGTTTTGGAAGGAGTTGCTGACCAAAACCTAAGCGCGATAGTCAAATCGCTTTCTGCTATCGTATGCAGCTAGGCCCATGGGTTCGAATCTCAGTCGAGATTGGAGTCAGCTATGGGAGAGCATGTTAGGGGGATACTGAACAGACTAGGGGAATGTCCTCTCATAAGATGCGCGGCGGTTCTCGCACTTATCCTTTCTGTATGCATCGCTGGAACACGGACGAGTGCGCAGTCCACGGTGGCCCAGGCGCCGACCACGCCACTAAACCCTGATTGGCAGGCGGCTGCAGGCGGCAAAATGGCCTTCGACGCAGCATCAGTCAAACAAAACAAGTCCGGACTCCCACCATCCGGCGACATGCCGAAATCCAACTTTCCTCTGGGCCCTGGCGATCTTTACTATCCGAACGGGGGTCTCTTCACGGCCACCAATCTTCCCGTGAGCGTCTACATAGGGTTCGCGTACAAGATGTCGAACAATCAGATGAAGGTTCTGCTACCCCTGTTGCCGAAGTGGGCGACTACGGATCGATTTGACATTCAGGCGCGTGCTGAAGGCAATCCTGGCAAAGACCAGATGCGCCTGATGATGCAGTCGCTGCTTGCGGATCGCTTCAAGATCGCGCTTCACACGGAGATTAGGCAGCTTCCAGTGTTTGCGCTCCTGCTGGTGAAGCCTGGAAAGACTGGTCCGCAGCTCCAGCCCCATCCAATGGATGCATCCTGCTCGATGACACCTCCGCCAACACCGTCCCGCGACTCTCCAGCGCAGCCGTCACCAACGGTTGCCGGCGGATTCCCCGCCACGTGTGGTGGGCTCGTGGAATTGCAACCTAGTGCTGCTGGCCGTGTGAATTTTGGCGCACGAAACGTGTCGATAAGTCTTTTGGCAGTTTCGCTCACCGGATGGGGCAATTTGGATCGCCCCATTTTGGATCAGACCGGACTCAACGGCCCTTTTGATTACCACCTCGAGTGGACACCACAATTTGAAGGCCCCGCGCCGCCCGACGCGACGTTCCAGCCTGATCCTACTGGACCGACGTTTCTGGAGGCCCTGAAGGAGCAATTCGGACTCAAACTGGAGCCGCAGACAGGGCCGGTAGACATAATTGTCGTTGACCATCTGGAGCATCCCTCCGAAAACTGACGAGCATTCGCGCGGCGCCCTAAAGCGTGTGCGAAGTTCGCAAGTTGTTCTCTGCCATATTCGGACTCGGGGGAGAGCAACCCGGGCAGCATTGAGGGCATCCACCAGATCATTTCTGTTAGCGTAGGTGTCTGGCCCATCGCTTCGAGTGCGAAACTGAGGTTGGAGCGCACTATGGGAAATCATCCCCCGAGCACATGGAGCATGAGAGACCTATTTCTGAAAGCACTCTTGGCGGTATTGATGGGCGCGATATGCGCAACGACGTGGGCCCAATCACAGAACGTCCAATCACCCTCAGCGCAATCGACTCCGGCCCAATCGTCAGCTTCTGATTTGAGGACAGGGGCAGGGGGCAAGATGGCGTTTGACGTTGCTTCCGTAAAGCGAAACACGTCTGGTCCACCGCCGTCCTTCGAATTTCCAAACTCTTCCGGCAACCTTCCAAACTCTAACGTTTCTCTGGGCCCCGGGGATGCTTACGCACCAACCGGCGGCCTCTTCACGGCGACTAATCTGACCCTGCTCAACTACATGGTATTCGCATATAAGGTTACGGGTAACCAAGTCCAGCTACTGCGGCCACAATTGCCGAAGTGGGCGAATACCGATCGATTTGACATCGAAGCGCGTGCAGTCGGCAATCCTGGCAAAGACCAGATGCGCCTGATGATGCAGTCTCTGCTTGCGGATCGCTTCAAGCTGGCGGTTCACACGGAGACTAAGCGGCTTCCGGTGTTCGCGCTCATGCTGGTAAAGGTTGGGAAGACCGGGCCTCAGCTCCAGCCGCATTCGGACGAATCAACGTGTTCTACCGCACCTCCACGTCCACCAGTCCCCAGCTCGGCACCGGCGCCCCCAGCAACAGTTGCCGACAGGTTCCCAACCGTTTGCGGTGACATCGTACGGATGCCCGCGAGCACAAACGGCCGCATGCGTTTAGGCGCGCGAAATGTGACCATGGCTCTCATCGGAACGACGCTAACTGGATTTGGGAACTTAGATCGCCCCGTATTGGATCAGACCGGGCTCAGTGGAACTTTCCTTCGAGTGGACGCCCCAGCTCAATGGCCCCGCGCCACCAGGCGTGGCCCCCCGGCCCGACGAATCAGGGCCGACGTTTCAGGAGGATATGAAGGAGCAGCTTGGCCTGAAAATACAATCGACCCAAGGCTCAGTGGACGTTCTCGTTATAGATCACATAGAGCAACCGTCAGAGAATTGAGGGCATGATCCAGATCATTTCTGTTAGCGTACGTGTCTGGCTCATCGGTTCGAGTCTCAAGCAAAACTGGAGCGGACTATGGAAATCCGCCTCGCCGGCACTCGTAATGCAGGAAACCTGTTTCTAAAAACAGGCTTGGCGATAGCGCTGATAAGCGCGATGTGGACACCCCTGCTGCCCCAATCACCGACTACCCAAGCACCCACATTACAATCGCCCGCCACTCAGTCGCCTGTGCCTGATTGGCAGACCGCGGCAGGGAGCAAGATGGAGTTCGAAGTAGCTTCTGTCAGGCAGGATACGACTCCACCGTCGCGCACGAGCGTGAACTCCAACATCCCCTTGGGTCCTCAGGATATGTTTGCTCCAACCGGAGGGCTGCTGTCGGCAACAAATTGGCCGCTGACGCAGTACATAGTTTTTGCTTATAAGCTCACGCCCAACCAGGTGCGGGACCTGGAGCCTCAACTGCCGAAATGGGCGAGTACGGATCGATTTGACATCCAGGCACGTTCATCCGGCAATCCCACCAAGGACCAATTTCGGCTGATGATGCAGGCCCTGCTTGCGGATCGGTTCAAGCTGGCGATTCATTTTGAGACCCGCCAGCTTCCGGTGCTCGCCCTCGTTCTGGACAAGCCTGGGAAGTTGGGGCCGAAGCTCCGGCCGCATCCGAGCGACGCGCCCTGTTCCAGCGCGCCTCCGCCTCCCGGCTCCGCACCGGGACCTTCGGCAACGGTTGCCGGCGGATTCCCAGAAATTTGCGGTGTGCTGGCAGGCGTGCAGGCAAGCGCGCCAGGTCGCTTCCGGGGCGGCGCGCGAAACGTTCCTCTGGCCATGCTTGCAAGCACGGTCAGTATCCCGGAGATAACGGGTGTGAACCGCCCCGTATTGGATAAGACGGGGCTCACGGGAACATACGATTTCGTCATCGAGTTTACGCCCCAGTTCACTGGCCCCTTGCCGCCCGGCGCGAACTTCCAACCCGACCCCACTGGACCGACTTTCCTCGAGGCGCTAAAGGAGCAGCTCGGCTTGAAACTGGAATCACAAACGGGCCCAGTGGACGTCATTGTTGTAGATCATGTGGACCATCCGTCTGAGAACTGAGCATGTTGCGTTCGTTGCGCAGGCGCACTTGCGGAGATCATGGGTCAGGAGTCCAGCGGCTTCAGCGCCGCGCGACTGTTTGCCTACTGGCGCTCGCGCTTTCACTTGTCGATCTGCACGGCCAGGCGGCTTCGGAGCATCACGGCCAAGTGACTTTCGACGGGCTGCCGGTTCCCGGCGCGACCGTGACCGCGACGCAGGCCGACAAGCGGTTCATGGCAATTACTGATCCGCGCGGCGTATATATGTTTACTGACCTCGAGGATGGCGTCTGGACGTTTCATGTCGAGATGTTGGGCTTTGCAACCGAAACCCGCGACATCATCATTGGATCGGACGCGGCGAGTTCTGTCTGGGAATTGAAGCTACTGCCTTTCGAGGAAATCACGCACGCGTCTCGCACCGCAAATACTGTCACGGCTGAGAATACGCAAACGACTAACCCCGCGACCCCGGCGAGTGTAAATACCCAGGCGCCCTTGGCGCCGTCTGCGGCCAAGCCACGTGAGTTTCAGAGAGCGAACGTCAATGCTTCAGGCACTCCAGCGCCGCCAAGTAATGACGCGGGCACGCCCGCCTCTGAGTCATCCGATGACCTCAATGAGCGCGCTGCGCCTGGCCTCGTCGTCAACGGCAGCGTGAACAATGGCGCCGCGTCGCCGTTTTCCCAAATGGCCGCCTTCGGCAATAACCGCAGAGGCCCCGGAGCGCTCTACAATGGCGGACTTGGCGTGATTTTTGATACCTCCGGGTGGGACGCGGCCCCCTACTCGCGCACGGGATTGGCGGCTCCGAAGCCATCGTACAGCGACGTGCAGATCGTGAGCGCCCTCGGCGGTCCCATCGGAATTCCGCGCCATCTGCTCAGCGGCTCGAATTTCTTTGTCGCCTATCAACACGCCTCAAACGATACGGCCTCGGCGCAATGGGGCCGCGTACCGACCTCGATCGAGCGCGCTGGAGATTTTTCGCAGACACCCAATGCTTCCGGGCAGCCGGTTCAAATCTTCAATCCGGCTACGCGATTGGCATTCTCCGGCAACGCGATTCCAACGAACCTGATCAGCCCGCAGGCGCAGTCGCTTCTCAATCTCTATCCTCTGCCTAACGTGCCTAACGCGCCGACAACAGGCCTCTACAACTATCAAGCGAATGTGCTCAATTCTCTTCAGCAGGACGCCGTGCAATCACGCTTCACAAAAGGCTTCGGATTTGGCAATCAGTTATTCGGGAATCTGGCTTATCAGCGCGGCACAACCGAGGCCAAAAACCTCTTTGGCTTCGATGACACTACCACTCTCTCCGGGTTGGACACCGCTGTGAATTGGTCGCACCGGCTACGCCGAGGCATCTTTAATTCGACGTTTTTTATCGTCCACTTCAAATACGAGTTCAGTCGTCTGACAACGGACGTAACGCCGTATTTCGCAAATCGCGCGAACATATCGGGCAATGCCGGCGTCTTGGGAAACGATCAAGACCCGTTGAACTGGGGCCCCCCCAATCTGATCTTTTCCAGCGGCGTGGCTGGACTCTCGGAGCCCGAATTCGCGCGGAATGTCAATCAGACGAATGCCTTTTCGTACGACACTTTGTGGGGACGCGGACGTCATAGCATTATGTTCGGCGGAGACATTCGGCAGCGGCAGTTCAATATTCTTTCGCAGCAGGATGCGCGGGGCACGATGGCTTTCACGGGCGCTGCCACTCAGATCACCGCCAGCGGGCTGCCTGTGGCCGGAACCGGTTCCGACTTCGCCGATTTTCTTCTAGGTATTCCGGACACAGCCTCGATTGCCTTTGGCAATGCCGACAAATATCTTCGGGGCTGGAATTACGACGCCTTTTTCAACGATGACTGGAGAATTAACTCGGGCCTGACACTTAATGCCGGAGTGCGCTGGGAGTATGCCGCGCCGTTTACGGAGTTGCGTGACCGCCTCGTGAACTTGGATGTAGCGCCGGGCTTCAGCGCAGCTGCGCCGCTTTTGGCGAGCGATCCGACTGGGGCCATTAGCGGCCAGAGCTATCCCAATTCGCTACTGCGCCCGGACTATCGAGGCATCGAACCGCGCATCGGCATCGCCTGGCGGCCAAAACCTGCGTCGGCACTGGTTGTTCGCGCCGGTTACGGCGTTTATGACAATACGTCGGTGTACCAACTGTTGGCGACGCAATTGGCTCAGCAGCCGCCGTTGTCAAAGACGCTCAGCATCCAGAACAGCCTCGCAAATCCGTTGACGCTGGCCACTGCGTTCAACGCGGTCCCAACGGTGACGCCAAATACATTTGCGGTGGATCCGAATTTCCGCGTGGGCTACGCACAAAACTGGACGCTTTCGGTGCAGGAGGACTTGCCCGCTTCGATGACGATAACGGCGATTTATTTGGGCACAAAGGGGACGCGGCTGATGCAGGAGTTTCTTCCCAATACGTTCCCGCTCGGCGTGACGAACCCGTGCCTGGCGTGCCCGGCCGGGTTCATCTACCTCACGTCAAACGCGAACTCGATTCGAGAAGCGGGCCAAATTCAATTGCGCCGCCGGCTGCGAGATGGCTGGACTGCTATGGTCCAATATACGTATTCGAAATCGATCGACAATGCGAGCGCCTTCAGCGGAGCCGGCCTGACGACTACGAACACATCAGCCGCTCCTGCGACGACGAATTCGACCGGTGGGAGCACCACGGTGGTGGCGAACACGACGGAGCCCAGCGCATCCGTTGCTCAAAACTGGCTCAATCTCGAATCAGAACGTGGTCTTTCGACTTTCGATCAGCGGTACCTCCTGAATTTTCAATTGCAATACACCTCCGGCGAAGGCTTGCGCGGTGGAGCGTTTTTGCACGGATGGCGAGGATCGCTTTTGAAAGAATGGACCTTCACGACTCAACTCACAGTAGCTAGCGGATTGCCGCTCACACCGATTTATCTCACTAATGTCACCGGCACAGGCGTAGTGGGAACGATTCGTCCGAATTACACAGGAGCACCGGTGAGTGCGGCGCCAGCAGGCTTTTTCCTCAATCCGGCAGGCTACACAGCACCAACACCAGGTCAATGGGGCAATGCCGGCCGGGACTCGATTACCGGGCCATCGCAGTTTGTGTTGAATGCGTCCCTTGGACGCACATTTCGCCTAAACAATCGTCTCAACGCCGATTGGCGAATGGACGCGACCAACGCGCTGAACGTCGTCACCTACACCGCTTGGGATGCGACGGTGAACAGCCCGCTATTCGGTCTGCCCACGCAGGCAAATCCGATGCGCAAACTGCAAACGACATTTCGGGTGAGGTTTTAGTCATGCGGTGGATGATTTCAGCGCTGTGCACGATGCTGCTCTGCACCCAGATTGCAGCGACGCAGCAGCCGGCACCAAGTGGATCAGCTGCGCAGGCCCCTGGGACTATCCGAGTCGGGACGCAATTGGTCGTTGAGGAGGTCACGGTCAAGGACAAGAGCGGCAAGCCCATCGAAGGGCTGACGGCAAAGGACTTCAGCGTAACCGAAGACGGCGTTCCGCAGACAATCAGCTTCGCGGAATTTCAGCGGTTGCAGAGCGGGGAGGAGACGGCCAATTCGACGCCAGTAAGCGAATCGCAGAATACGGCTGTGGTCACTGCGCCTCCCGTCACCCAAGTCCAAATCGCTCCCGAAACGCCGGGCAACGAGCGCTACCGCAACCATCGTTTGCTGGCTCTGTATTTTGATATGTCCACCATGCCGCCGCCGGATCAATTGCGTGCATTCGATGCAGCGATGAAATTCATTGCGACTCAAATGAAGTCAGCTGATCTGATGGCCATAATGACTTTCGAGGGCGGCATTGT
>Ga0210401_10002265_pt1 | contig 21458 bp, 22 predicted proteins | sample IncBWH32MmetaG_FD_150866 | JGI IMG/M metagenome (GOLD analysis project Ga0210401, IMG submission 150866) | Forest soil microbial communities from Barre Woods Harvard Forest LTER site, Petersham, Massachusetts, United States - Inc-BW-H-32-M | ecosystem: Environmental > Terrestrial > Soil >... | reverse complement strand
CAGCCGGCGACTTTGCCATCGCATATCCCGGATGCACCCTGTTGTACCACGGCGCGCGATGGCCACTTCCAGAGCTCACCGGCGAATGGGCAAGGATCGGGCAGACGTTGCCCACCTTTCACGAAATGGCCGCAGCGGCGCCTTCATGAGCTGACCGCCTTGGTCGATAGCCATACGACCCCGATTGAAAATCAGCTTCGAAGATCGGCTCCAGGATGTGTAACTACGCGATCGCGGATTGTGGGGATCGAGAGAACGCGGACCTTGGTGCCTCCGTCCTTCGGAATCTCCTTCTTCCGCACCGGCATAGGCCGATACGTGTTGTGGACCAATTCGTCCTGAATCTGTTTCAGAAAACTCACCACTCCGCTCTCTTCGATGGCCTCGAACGTGATGCCATCGATCCCAGGTGCGCCATTGTTGCTCTTGGCCATCTGGTAGGCTTCCTGGAGCGTTTCCATCTTGCAGACGTGGACGTAGAGTCCCCAAAAGCGCCAAGTTGGTTCTGCCTTCGCCTTGACGTATATCCTCCTCCTCAGGTCTTGCAAATTAATGGGTGTTTTTGTCATTCACCCTTGCCTTCCTTTTTGTTGGAGTTCTTGCACACAGCAGGGCCTCTTCGCTCCACGGGCATTACCCCGCTTCACTGCTACTGCTGGCCCCTCCGCCACCCTCTCGCCGTCCACTGCTTTCCCGGTGTTACCGGTTATACAGTTTCCTGTTCCGTGGTTTTTCTCCACGGGACGAGGAGGGCTTCTCCAGTTGCTTAATGTGTCCTTGTCATCGTGCCGTCGCTATCGCCCCGCCAGAACGTCTCGCCGCCTCAGTCAGTCTGCAACGATCCGTGTTGCCTTCACCCCCGAACAGTGGGTTCGGCTTCTGGACTTAAGGTTTTCGAGGTCACCTATGCGTTCACTTGCGTTGCAGCCCCATGACTTGCTCACCATCCCCTGGATGGCTTTGTCGATCGACTTCATGCGCTTCGTTTCCTCCACGCATGCGATCCTAGCGACAGGGTTCTGACTTTTGCCCTGGTGGGTCTACTTCCCACTGGATACATCAGCCTTCTCCTGGACATGCTATTCGGCTCCTTTCTCCCGAGCCTGCGGTCGTCGAATAACCACAGTCTACGCTGGTCGAGGAGCCGACATTGTTAATGCAATCAAATCCAGGATCAGATGAATACCGAAAAATGCATGGCTACATGTCCGTTTCTCGGTACCAATCGACAGCTCAACTTTATCTCTGAATAGCCTGTCAGAACGGAGTCGCCTGCCCTTGGCAGTTCGTGAGCACTGGGGTTGTTATGGCATGGAGCTGTCGGCATGACGGTACGAAGGTTCTTAAGCTTATCTCTCTGCCAGACGCGCCGCTTGGGTCATCAGGTAATTCTGTTCTGGGATGCTTGTCGTCCGGCTGGCTGCAATGCGGTAGTGCTTGATGGAGCTTTCGTAATCGCCAACCATCTCCAACAAATGGGCACGAACCGCGTCGAGACGATAGTGACCGGCGAGCCGATCGTCGGTATCGAGTGTTCTTAGCAGTTCGAGGCCCTTCGAAGGGCCGTGTACCATGGCGGCTGCAATTGCATGGTTGAGCGTCACCATGGGACTGGAAGACACGCGTTTCAGCAGTTCGTACAACGCCAGGATTTGCGGCCAGTCTGTGTCCTCAGCTCGCGCCGCTTCGTCATGAACTGCGGCGATAGCCGCCTGTAACTGATACAGGCCGACAGATCCTTTCGATAGTGCGACGGTCAGGAGCTCGATCCCTTCGGTGATCTCGTCCCGGTCCCACAGAATTCGATCTTGTTTGTTCAGGGGGATCAATTCCTCATCAGGCCCGGTTCGCGCCGCACGGCGCCCGTCGGTTAACAACATGAGTGCCAATAGGCCTGCTACTTCTGGGTCATCGGGAAGCAGCGCTTTCGCGCAGCGAGTCAACCGAATCGCTTCACATGCCAAATCGAGTCGCTGTAAGTGTGCTCCGATGCTGCTCGTGTAACCTTCATTGAAGATCAGATAGAGCACATGGAGTACTGCAGGCAGCCGTTCAACACGCTCCTGCGGAGAAGGCAGGCGGAATGGCACGCCGGAAGCCTTGATGCTTTGCTTCGAGCGACTGATCCGCTGCGCCATTGTCGCCTCGGGAACCAGGAATGCATTGGCGATTTCCGCCGTGGTTAATCCGCCGACGGCGCGCAGAGTCAGCGCAATCGCCGAGGACGAAGTGAGGGCGGGATGGCAACACATGAACAGCAAAATCAGCGTGTCATGCGGGTCCATGTCAGACTCGAAATCGTCGACGGGCGCTGTGGTCTCCACGTCCTTCGCGGCAGCGGTTTCCCTCTGACGGCGGGCAATTTCGCTGCGAATCAGGTCGGTCATGCGACGGGATGCGACCTGAATCAACCAGCCGCGCGGATTCTCGGGAACACCCTCCTGCGGCCATTGCGTGAAGGCCGCAATCATCGCCTCCTGCACCGCATCTTCGGCGGAGGAGAACTCGCGATAACGGCGAGCCACTGCACCGAGCACCTGTGGCGCAAGTTCGCGCAACAGATGCTCGGAAGTCACGTCCCATGGCTTTGTCATCGCAGCTCTCGTTACAGCATTTCCGGTGGAGGCCCGCTCATAATCGGACGTACTTCAATCGGCATGTTCAGCGGCGCCCCGCCGGGACCCGGCGCCGCCGACGCTTTTGCGGCAATGGCATAAGCTCGCTCCGGAGAGTCAACATCGACAATCCAGTATCCAGCGAGAAACTCCTTGCTCTCAGGAAACATACCGTCCGTGATGGGTATGCCATCCTTACCGGCGCGCACTAGCTTGGCCTGATCGGGAAAAGACAGACCCTCGGCTGAGACCAACTCGCCGGATTGGTGAAGCTCTTTGTTGAGACCGATCATAAATGCGATGTGTACCTGGAGGTCTTTTTGGGCCCACTCGGGAACCCCCTGGCCGGCTCGCATCGTGTTCATCATCAAGATATATTTCATTGTTCCTATTCTCCTTTGATTTCATTGGGCACTGCTTTCCGAGCCTTCACAGGTTCGCCGGAGTGCGCGCCGCATTCTCGGCATTCCATCATTGGGACTTAGATTGCTCATGCACCGCGAACCGCCGGACTTCAATTGGCATGTTCGTAGGTGCTCCTCCAGGTCCCGCCGCCGCCGAAATCCGGCCCGCTATGGCATAAGCGCGTTCCGGAGTCGCTACGTCAACAATCCAGTACCCCAGCAGAAACTCCTTGGACTCGGGGAAAATACCGTCTGTGACCAGCATGCCGTTTTTCTCCCCGCGCACAACTTTCGCTTCAGCCGGTTCTGCCAAGCCTTGTGTTGCCACAAACTCTCCGGATCCGGTCAAGTCGTTCGTAATGCCCCGCAGGACCGCCATATGCGTCTCAATATCCCTTTGCGACCAGGCGTGATACCTATCCACGCCCGCCTTCGTACCGGACATCAGCAAAATGTATTTCATATCTTTCCTTCCTGTGTCGTCTTGTTGCCGTACTATCGTTTCCCTAACCCTTCTGATCTGTTTGAAACATCCACCGGACACCAAACTTGTCGTTGAGTGCTCCGTAGGTGCCGAAAAACTGCTCTTTCAGGAGATCGGTCACTTCTGCCCCTACTGAGAGTCTTTCAAACACAGCTTTCAATTCCTCGAATGTTCCTCCACTCAGATAAAGGCAAACCGTGTTGCCGCGAATAGGAGTCCGGTCAGGCCTTAGCCAGTCCGATGCTGAAATCTCCAGCTTGCCGCTTCTGAGCCGGGCATTGAGAATTTTCTCCTGCTGAACTGCAGGCATGAAATCCTTGGCTGGAGAATCCTTCACCTTGGTCGCGGTCAGATCTCCGCCAAAACAGGACTTGTAGAACTCCATGGCCTGCTGGCATTTCCCTTCGAATAACAGGTATGGGGTCAGGCTTGTCATTTCATCTCCTCCTATTTTCTGCATCTTAGCGTCTGCCGTCGAGCGACCAGGTAAAGCCGCTAATGCCGCAGCGGAGAGAGCGGAACCAACGAAACTACGACGAGATATCTCGCTGACTTTGCCCATGGTCATTCTCCTTCTTGAAGCACTTACCAGCCAACCCTAGCCTGCGTTTTCATAGGATAGTCGGAGCCGTCGCGGCGTTCTCTACATCCCCCCCAAAATCTTTCTAACTACAAATCAGACCGAGTCTGTCGATTTTTCTCACGCAGAACCGACATACGAGTGGAGGTTGGGAAATGACGACCGACGATGTGGTAGTTGACGTTAGCCAGGACTGGGTACTTGCTTGCGACGTCCAGCAGCGGTTTATGCAGGGTCTGGGTAGGACCACCGTGGCCCGCAGCGCGCAGTGCCGCCAAGTTCGAGCACTCGGTGGCGATTGCTATGATTTCTTGCCTCTCATGGGTCACCGCCTGGGGTTGGTCGTTGGCGACGCTTCCGGCAAAGGTGTCGCCGCGGCGCTTATGATTGCCAGTGTGCAGTCCTCGCTTCGGACAGCGGCGTTATTCACGGGAAACGACCCAGCTAACTTACTTAAGATAGTGAATCTCCAGGCATACGCTTCCTCGCACGCGGACCGCTATGCGACAGTGTTTTACGGTGTCTTCGACAGGTGGACGCGCATGCTAAGGTACGTGAATGCCGGACACCCTCCGCCGGTGGTCCTTCGGCGAAATGACTCCACCGATACGCTCGAGATGGGCGGAGCACCTGTTGGAATATTTCCTGATTCAAGCTATGAGGAGGGCGTCGTGCAGCTTGATCCCGGCGATGTGGTCATCACTTACACCGACGGAGTCATTGAAGCGACAAACCAATCTGGCGAGGAGTGGGGAGTCCAGGGTCTCTTGAAAGCAGCAACCGCCTGGGCGCGACAAGGCCGTAAGAATGCTGAACATCTCGTCATGTCGATTTTCAACTCCATGGACGACTTCTCCCATGGGTGCCAGACGGATGATGCGACATTAGCAGTATTGCGGGTGCTCTAACCTATCCATGTTAAGAGCTGCTTCTGATAATTCAGAGAGGGAGGATGCGTTCAAAAATGAAGTTAGACAAGAAATTCTCAGCCAAACTGCAAAAGAGTTCCCATAAGGGTGGTTGGACCTATGTCGTCTGGCCTAGTTCCGTCAAGTTCTTCGAAACCTGCGGGCTGGTAAAGGTCAGGGGCAAAATCGATGGGCACCCCTTTCGGAGTTCTTTCATGGCTCTGGGTGACGGCACGCATAAACTGCCTGTACGGGCAGACATTCGCCAAGCGATCGGGAAGAATGTGGGGGACACAGTGGTTATATCCTTGGAAGAACGAATCAGATAAATTCCTCCACCCAGAAGAGGGGTTTACAACGTGAGGGCGACAATTTGTGTTGTGGCAGGATCCTCGGCTCACCGCAAGCTATCGGGCGTCCACGCCGGTATTAGTCCTGGGAAGTCGGCTAGTGTAGCGCTATCCAAGTTATTGGGTTCAGTTGGGGCATGGCCTTTTCAACCTTCTTAGACAGAGTATTCCTGAAGACGCTTGCTAGCTGCGCGTCGCTCCTCAATTAGCGAGTCCGTACGCTCCTCGAGCATCTTGCAAGAGGAGGACTCAACTATGCCGCAACGTTACCGGCGAGGTTCACTTAGGTGCACAAAATGCAAGGCTGGGCCGGACCGCTGGGAGTATCTCTGGCGGGAAAACGATGAGACGGGGATGCGCATACGTAGGACTACCGTCATTGGGACCGTGGAGCAGTATCCGACCAGGGATTTAGCCCAAGCGGCAGTGAACGGGCTCAGAATGCAGGTGAACGAGGACCGCCTACGCCATCCAGGGCGCCACATTATTGTTGCGGACTTGATCGATCACTACGTGTAGACGGAACTCTCCGAACAAGCTGGCTGGCATTCTCATGCGACGCGAATTGTGTACCGCCAATACCTGGCAAGGTGGATACGGCCGCATTGGGGGAAAGTGAACGTGTGCTCTGTCCGAACAATAGCGGTTGAGCATTGGCTGAGACAGTTGCAACGTGCTGATGGCACCCCACTAGCCAACACAACTAAGGCGAAGATCCGAAATCTATTCAGAGTGCTGTTCAATCATGCGATACGTTATGAATGGCTGGGTCAGGGAAGAAATCCTATTACCCTGGTGCGTCAAAGTGCGAAGCGCAACCGGACGCCCGAGGTGTTGGAGCCACGTGAGATCCAGGACCTTTTGCTGCAACTGAAATCATGTTTCCGCTTGATGGTGCTGGCGGTGACAACGGGACTCCGTCGTAGCGAACTGCTGGCCCTCGGAAGAATGTCCCTTGCAAAAGGTTATCCGGCGCGAACGCCTTTGAAATCATCCTAATTCAAGAACAGCGGGGATGGAATTGAAGGCGGGTGATAGGCGAAGTGTAATTCAGGTACGCGGATCAAGGGATGATTGAGGGACGGATCCGACCATGAATCCTGTAGACTGCGAAGTCTATCTTGTCCACGGTGAATATTTTGCGGATACCTTCTCGCTCGGCAATCCGGATAAGCGCTGCGTCGGCAAGATCCATCGGACGATCGGCATATTTCCGAAGAAGTTCACGGATGCGAGGCAAATCGACCAAGCCAAGCGGCAGCAGCTCGACCGCCTTCCTCACCAACATCTCCCATAAAGCCTCCTGGGCCGCCGGCAGATCGTTTAACAGGTACATCGCTTCAGTCAGAGGCGGCCACGCCGTTGCCAAAGGTTCTTGCAAACTCTTCAGAGTCGACACGCATTGCTCATGGTATTGGTCATCTGCGTCCACGAGGGCCACGAGGGGCCCCGCATCCACCAAGATCACCGGGAGCCCCGTCGGCTCTTTAGCAGAGCGGTGAACTGACGGCCCGCTCCCGCGGAGCGTTTTCGGTTTCCGCCGTGGACAATTCCAATCAAATCCGAAACCATTTCATAAGGCGATCCGGCTGGTTCCTGCTCTTCGATCCATGATTCGATCGCCTGGCGAATTACCTCTGACGCGGACACTTGCTTGCGGCGCGCAATGCGGGCGATACGCTGCCTGGTTTCCTTATCCACCCTCAATGTCACTGGAGATGGCATAACATTACCTCGGAGTGTTAGTCTAATGTATTACGAACTGTAATACAAGAAGGTTGCGCGGGAGACGCGGGAGAGACGCGATCGCAACTCCACTTTTTGTCACCGGGTGCTCCTAATTCGCGCCCTAACCGAAACGGTCACACCGCGGGGCGGGGTAGCTCGTGTGGGAGACCACTTGCCTGGACAGAGGGTGGTCGTTCTCCCAAAAATCTATTAAAATCACGGAGTTATACGGGCGTGTAGCTCAGCTGGGAGAGCATCTGCTTTGCAAGCATGCCTTCATCTCACCTAAGTCGTTGAATCGGCGTCTCTTGACACTGCAAAACCCTCTGTTAGTTGGGCTACTGATTGCGCTACACAATGTAATTGGAGCGAGCACTACCGGAGCGTTTCCTAACGCAATTCATCAGAAAACACAGGCGGCTCGGACGCTCGAGACGTTATCCTCTGCATTTTATTTTGGGGGTCGTTTGGTAGAGTAGGAAATTAGGCGGCCACTCGGATGTAGCGGTGATGAATTATACTCCGATTGGCACCCTGTACTTATGGGCAGGTGCAAACTAGCGGTAATCTTGGGTAGGATCAACCAGCGCAGTATGAACCACGATTGGTCATGGAATGAGCGGTATCGCGGAGGTGCGGGACCTCTGTGCCCTTCGAAGTGGTTCCTTCAGTTGATCGTTCCTGCCTTGATTGCTGCCCCGCCGCCACCGCGCGAACAGTATCAAATTCCACCCGGCTTTGACGGACCTTGGCAGATGTCGGAGCGCTTGAGAACGTTCTTCGACGAAGACAGGTGACCTTAGCCCTGAATGGAGACTCCTATCTCAATTCTCGTCTTGATCATTTCCGCGCGCTGTCCTGCCTTCCTCGCTCCATACCGCCATTCGTTGAAGGTCTGACGTCTATCACGTCACGCTGCCTAGCTAAATCAATGACTTGCAAGAGATGCGGTATTGCGGTTTTCGGGACGCTGGCGTACGCAGTGCGTGCGGCTGCAGGAAGGCGACACTTGGAGTTACTTGATATCCGATCAGCGCGTTAAGCGCTAGCTGTTCCTCAGGACAAGTGAATCTTTACGCGCTTCTTTCAGTCAATATATAAGTAGAAATGTCCAATTTTGTTGCTATTGCTTCAGCAGATGCTCGAACCCGAAAGACGTCAGCGTTGGTTCGAGGTTTGTATAGTCCTTGTGGTTACCTGCGGAATTCTCATCGTGAATGCGGTCTATCTCTCGGCGAATGGTCAGGGATCTGCACCGCGCGTTTCCGGTCAGCATCGTGCGGAGGGCCTAGGTGCTGCAAGAATCTTCTCCAGGAACTTGGGTCCTGCGGGCAGTGGTGGCGTCGTATTCAGTTCACGAACAATTACATGGACAATTTAGTTGAAAATTCTCGGAGATCGTTGTGGTCATACTCATAAGTCTGGTGACAGTTGGGACAGGTAAGTTTCCTTGCTGAAAACCTGATTAGGGGAATTGGGTCTCCTTTGGATCGGCGTCGAGCCATGTACTCACCGAGAACTATTCCGCTATTGCATTCCGGGTTTTTGCACTGGACGCCATAGTCTCTCTGCACGGTCATGTTGGCCACCTCCCAGCGAGGGTAGAGGCTACAACAAAGGTACCTAGCCAGCAACCACCTCCCGGCCTCCACCGGCCTCCCTCATTGGAATTGAGGGCGAACGGTCAACCGTCTATGTTGGTCCCAGTACCCATTTCTTCGGTAACCCGAGTGGTAGTGCCGTTGCGCTGGAGCCGCCTCGGAGGCTCCAGGAGGTTACGCGATTTACCATTCGACGTAACTTCCGGCGTCCTTGAAAAACACGAGCTTTCGCGGTGCTCGTTGAGCTGCCCAGAGCTCAGCCATTTCTTCGACAGATTCCTCCGGCCATGGGATTTTGCATGCCGATTCGAGTCGCGAGCCCGGCTCCGGCGAGCACCAAGTTTTGAGATCCATCCAGGCTCAGGCCAAAAGGATCTTTTTGCCCGGGGTGGCAACTGACCATATGGTCGCCCGCGCTCAGTAGAACTTCTGCGCTCGCTCCATTGTGACCCGCAGGCACTCGAACCCCGGGTGGTACTTGTCTCAACGGCCCATTCTCCCCCGCCAAGTACGCATCAGGCGTACCGAAACAGTGCTTTGAATCCGTAGTCCATGTGCTGCTGGATGTGGCAGTGAAACAGCGATAGGCCAGGCTGATCGGCGGTAAAATCGACGATCACGCGACCGTAGTAAGGAACCACGACCGTGTCCTTAATCACACCGGCAGTCTTTTTGCCGTTGATCTCAGCCAGTTCGAAACTGTGTCGATGAAGATGCATAGGATGAGCGTCATCGGTACGGTTGCGCATGACCAGCCGGTAGCGCGTTCCTTGTTGCAGCACGAACTCGCGTTCGTGGGGATACGGCTTGCCGTTGACAAGCCATAAATTGAATTTGCCCGCTCCACCGGGAATCTTCTCGAAAACCACTTCGATGGCCTGCTGCGGAGGGGGCGAAGTAGAGTTGGCAGTTCCAAAGATCGTATAGTCCCATGCAAACTTGGGCGGATCGATCCATTGCGGCTGACGATGCCGCCCAGCGTACTCGACGACGACGCCAAGGCCGGACTCGCGGATGATCTTCTCTGTTGAACCGAGAATCCAGATTCCTGGATTATTCATCTCAATCACTACGTCGGCACGCTCGCCCGCACCTAGGAAAATCGAATCGAGTCCTTTCGGAGAGGGCACTGGGTTTCCATCGAGCGCGATCACCTTCATTTTATGGCCAGCCAGCGCGATACGGCGGTTTTCGATAGCACTCGCGTTGAGGAAATGAATCAACAGGCGCTGGCCCTCTCGGACGCGGATCGGCTCACCGGATCCAAGTGCCTTGTCGTTGATCGAGTAGGTCATGGAACCGACTTCGAGGCCGTCGGGTTCGGTGTTCAGCGTGGCAGGCTTCTCGAGCAGCGGCCCATCATGGGTATCGTCGTCTTCGTCGTCCATGGTGCCGGTGAAGAACGGCTCCCAATCGCGTAGCGCGAGGAAAAGTTCCTGGTCGTATTGGCCGGGATTGTTGCTGCCCTCAACGTAGACAAAACCAAACTGGCCTGTATACGCGCCCTTATGGAGGTCAGCCATCGCCATGGCATGCGAGTGGTACCAGCGGCTTCCCGCCGGACGGGGGTGGAGTTCAAAGCGGCGCCGGCCATGCGGCGGTACCAGCGGCGAACCCTCTTCCTCCGTGCCGTCCACTTCCGGCGGAACAAGCATGCCATGCCAGTGCACGAGCTCAGGCGTATCGGTGTCATTTATAACGTCGACGGTGACAGGCTTTCCTTCCCGCATGCGCAGCACGGGGCCGGGCGCGGAGTTGTTATAACCGATGGTCGATAGAACGTGGGAGCGGTCGAGTTCGACGGTAACGGGCGCAATGCGAAGTGTGTGATCAGCGTTGGTGTCAAAGGGCGGGGGATCACCCTGAGCGGCAAACGGCAGTCGCGCCATTCCGGCCCGCGCCAAGGCCATGCCGCCGAGTTGGAGGAAGTTGCGCCTCTGCACAATCGTCGCTCTCGCATCGGCTGAACATTATTGCATGGTCTCACGGCGAAACTGGCAGGACAAGCGTGGGTGGAATATGGGTGAAACGCAACCAAGGCAAGTGTTCCGTCGTCTAACCTAGTCTCGCCCCTATTGCTCTCCGCGGAGGTCCTTTATGAAGCTTGCGCGCACCGCACTGGCGAGTATAGGTGCCACTGTCTGCTGCGCGGGACTTTGGGCGTTCCAGCGGAGGGGCGACTTCGGCTTCGGCAAGGACGACGCGCCGACGAACGGCAAAGCGGAGTTCTACTGGTCGCGGTTGGCATACTCGACAAATATGGCAAGCTTCGGTGGCTACGGGCGACACGGATGGCGGAGTTCCTGGTCGCGCGACTATCCTAAAGCGGACCGGCAGTTTCTGATCGCCATGCACCGGCTGACCCGTATCGACGGACGGCCAACGGAGCAGGTGGTTACGCTCAATAACGATGACATATTCAACTATCCGTGGATTTACGCTGTCCAGGTGCAGACCTGGACGTTCACCGACTCTGAAGCCAAGCGATTACGCGAGTATTTGCTGAAGGGCGGTTTTCTGATGGTGGACGATTTCCACGGCACCGAGGATTGGGAAAACTTCATGAACGGCATGCGGCAGGTGTTGCCAGACCGGCCCGTTGAGGACTTGCAGAGCGGCGACGAAATCTTCCACACCTTGTATGACATCGACGACAAGATGCAGATACCCGGCGAGCAGTATGTTTGGTCTGGCCGCACCTATGAGAAGGACGGCTATCAACCGAAGTGGCGCGCCATTCGCGACAACAAGGGCCGCATCATCGTGGCCATCTGCCACAACATGCATTTGGGTGACGCATGGGAGTGGGCCGACGACCCGAATTACCCGGAGACATTCGCGTCCATGGCGTTTCGCGTGGGTCTCGATTACATCCTTTATGGCATGACGCATTAGTCTCGGCGGCAGGTCCGACAAGAGATTGAATCATTGTAGAAAACGATAGTACAAGTTGATTAGGACCAGTAGGACTAGAAGGGTGGATGTTTCAGTTCTTATTCAAGTACCCAGTTCCGGTATTCACGAAGGGACGGTTTGTGCTGCTCGGGGGTTGGCCGGCCTGGGCGCTGGCAGCATTGATTGTTGCGGTCGTTGGGGGACTTGCACTGTTGATCCGTTGGAGGCTGCGTCGTGCAACGCCTGAACTGCGAAGCTGGCGCGGGTGGCTGATCTGGGGACTACAGTCGGCGATGGTAGCGCTTGTGCTTTTGCTGCTCTGGCAGCCTGCGATGATGGTAAGCGAGTTGAACTCACAGCAGAACATTATTGCCGTGGTAGTGGACGATTCACGCAGCATGGGCATCGCGGACAGTGACGGGAAGACACGCGAAACCGCGGCGCTTGCGGCCCTGAGCGATAGTGTTCTCGCTGGGCTTCAAAAACGTTTCCAGACCCGAATCTACCGACTGGGTCGTGAACTCACACGAGTCGATGGGGCGCAGGGGATTGCACCGGTGGAAGCGGCCACACATATTGGCGACGGGTTGAAGCGGCTGGTTACGGAGACGGCTGACGTGCCCGTAGGAGCCATTCTGCTGCTCAGCGACGGCAGCCAGAATACTGTCGGGACGGGCGGTTCGGGAATCAGTCTGGATGCTCTGCAGGCATTGCGCAACCGACGGCTGCCCGTACACACGGTGGGTTTCGGCAAGGAAGAGCCCGCGCACGACGTGGAGATTGAGGACGTCAGCGTGGCGGCGAGCACAACGGCCAACGCGCGTATCGCGGCGACGATCAGCTTGACACAACACGGCTACGCAGGACAGAAGGCGAAGCTCACCGTGAGCGACAGAGAAAAGTCGCTCGCGGAGCGCGAAATCACTTTGCTGACGGACGGACGCGTCCAGACGGAACCAGTTTTCTTTCCCGCCGGCGCCGCGGGTGCGAAGAGTCTGACGTTTAGGGTAGAACCGCTGCCTGGCGAAGAAAACCTGGCGAACAATACGGTGACGCGGCCCATCCTCGTGAGCGACGCAAAGCGCAGGATTCTGTATGTCGAGGGTGAACCGCGCTGGGAATACAAGTTCATCCGGCGGGCGGAAGAAGACGATCCGACGGTGCAGCTGGTCTCGATGCTGCGCACGAGTGAAAACAAGATCTACAGGCAAGGTATTCGAGATGCGAGTGAGCTGGCGGACGGTTTTCCGACGCGGCCGGAGGATCTGTTCAGTTATGCAGGCATCATTATTGGCTCGGTTGACGCCGATTATTTCACCCCACTGCAACAGCAACTTTTGCGTGAGTATGTTGATCACCGTGGCGGTGGCATTTTGTTCCTGGGCGGCCGCTATTCGCTGAGCGATGGAGGCTGGGGAGCATCGAGCCTGAACGATTTGCTCCCGACCTTTCTGCCGGCAGGAAATCATAATTTCCATCGCAGCGCCGCAACTGTCGAATTGACACCGGAAGGCGTGGATTCGCCGATCACGCAGATCCTGGATGATCCGGAGAACAACGCCCAGCGCTGGAAGAAGCTAACGTATCTGGCTGACTATGAAGACGCAGGCGAGCCCAAACCAGGCGCCACCGTGCTTGCCGATCTGAAGGCCGGCCGGCGCAAATTGCCACTGCTAATTACCGAGAGCTACGGCCACGGCCGCACGGCGATCATGGCAACAGGCGGCACTTGGCGGTGGCAGATGAGCGAAGCACTAGGCGATCCGTCGCACAATCTTTTCTGGCAGCAGCTTCTCCGTTGGCTGATCGCGCAGTCGCCGGGTCCGGTTGTCGCGTCGATGCCGGAGCGGCTGCTAATGGATGAAGGGTGGGCGCGGCTGACGGCGCAAGTGCGCGACCGGCAGTTTCAGCAGGCTGCAAACGCACACGTCACGGCGCACATTCTGGGACCAGATGACGTGAATGCGTTGGTTGACCTGACACCCTCCGAGGAAACGCCGGGACTGTATCAAACCGAATGGACCGCAGAGAAGCCGGGCACTTATGTCGCGGAAGTCATAGCGGAATCTGCGGCCAGCCAGCCGCAGGAACTCGGACGCGACGTGGTGACGTTTCAGCGTGAAGACGGAGTCGCAGAGAACTTCCACACCGGGCAGAACCGGCGTTTACTGGAGCAACTGGCGTCGGAGACCGGCGGACGTTACTGGAAATCGTCTGACCTGAAGAACCTTTCGCGGGATATCTCATACTCTGAAGCGGGCATTTCCGTTCGCAGCACAAAGGAGCTCTGGGATATGCCGATCGTGTTCGTGCTGTTGCTCGGGCTGCCGATAGGCGAGTGGCTGCTGCGCCGGAAGTGGGGCGTGATATGAAACGCGCTTTGCTGCTGGCGATGGTGTGTACAGTCGCGATCGAGGCGCGCGCCGCGACGTATTACGTCATTGTAGCGGGATTGGGTGGTGAGCCGGATTACGAGCAGCGCTTCACGGCAGCGGCAAAAGATCTGGGTAGGATCTTCAGCCCTACCGCGCACGTCTACACACTGACCGGGTCGCAGGCCACGGCCACGCAGCTGACGGCGACCATGGGAGCGGTGGCGCGAGACGCCAAGGCGGACGACGAGTTTACGCTGATCCTGATTGGCCATGGTTCATTCGACGGCGTGGAGTACAAGTTCAATCTCGTAGGTCCAGATGTAACCGCCGCGGAGATCGCTACGATGTGCGATCGCATTGCTGCAAAGCGTCAGCTTGTGGTGGACACAACGAGCGCGAGCGGAGGCGCGCTGCAGGTTCTGGAGCGCCCCGGGCGCGCCGTGATCGCCGCGACCAAATCAGGAACGGAAAAGAACGCCACCGTGTTTGCACGGTACTGGGTTGAAGCACTCGAAGACCCGGCAGCGGACACCGACAAAAGCGATTCCATCAGTGCCATGGAAGCGTTTACTTATGCCGCGAAGAAGACCGCGGCATTTTACGATTCGCAGAAGCGGCTCGCAACCGAGCACGCGGTTTTCAACGATGTGGGCACGGGTGAGCCGGTGCGAGAAGCCGGAAACGGGCAGGGGATGCTTATGTCGATCTTCACACTGTTGCGCCTGGGCACGAGCCTGCAGGCCGCCAAAGATCCGGCGAGGCGGGCGCTGCTCAGCAAGAAAGACGACCTGGAGCAAAAGATTGACACCCTAAAGTACCAGAAAGCAGCTATGGATCCCGAGGATTACAAAAAGCAATTGATGGACGCCCTGGTGGAATTGGCCAAGGTGCAGGAGGAGCTGGACAAATGAGACTCCTCGCTCTCATTCCGGCGTTCCTGCTCGCGTTCGTTGCGGCAGTGCAGGCGGCTGTCCCCGCAGATTGCTGGAAACTGCGCAAGGATGGACATGGTGCGGAAGCGCAAGTGTGCTTCGAGAGGCTGACGCGAAGCGACGATGCATATTTTCGCGCCGAAGGTTTCTGGGGCCTGGAAGCTTGGGAGCAGGCCAATGAACAGTTCCGTCTCGCGACGCAGTCCGCGAACAGCAAAGCTCTCTGTAAGGTGCGCTGGGGGATGTTGTTGCACGAGCGCTTCAATGATATCGATGCGGCAGGCCTCTTCCGTGAAGTGTTAGCGAGGGATCCGTCAAATGCCGAAGCCTACTTCGGACTGGCCACGGTATCCGCGGACGGATTCGACGGCAAAGCCGCGGAATATTTGGCGAAGGCCATCCAATTCGACCCGAAGCAGGCCGAAGCGCACGAACTGCTGGCCGACCTTGCTCTCGCGAACGACGATCGCGCTGTGGCCGCGGCGGAGGCCGACAAGGCCATCGCGCTGGAGAGCGACGCGCTCGATGCGATGGCGATTCACGCAGCCATTGAGCTGATCGCTGACCGTTCTCCCGATGCCTGGTTTGCGAAGATTCGGGCGATCAATCCAGGTTATGGCGAGGCATACGCTCACGTGGCTCGTCAGTTCGAGCTGCACTACCGCTACGAGGACGCAGTCACGTATTACCGCAAAGCGATCGAGTCTGATCCGCGGTTGTGGGCAGCACATTCGGCGCTTGGAATCGATCTGATGCGTTTGGGCAAACAAGACGAGCCGTTCAAGGAGCTGGAGCTGAGCTACAACAACGGTTATCGCGATGCCGCGACCGTGAATAGCTTACGGCTGCTGGACAGCTATAAGAACTTCGATACGTCTCGTGACGACGCGACGATTCTGAAGCTGAACAAAACGGAAGCCGCGCTGCTGCTGCCGTACATGCAGGCGGAACTGCATAAGATTCTTGCGACCTACGAAAAGAAATACCGCATGAAGCTTTCCGGCCCGGTGCAGGTGGAGGTTTATCCGAACCACGAGGATTTTGCGGTGCGAACTATGGGGATGCCGGGACTCGGGGCCCTTGGGGTTACATTCGGTGAAGTAGTGGCGATGGATAGCCCCTCCGCACGCAAGCCTGGGGACTTCAATTGGGGCTCGACGCTTTGGCATGAGATGAGTCACGTCTTCATCCTGACGGCCACGAATCATCGCGTACCGCGCTGGTTCACTGAAGGACTGGCCGTGCACGAGGAAGGCGAGCGCTCGCCCGAGTGGAAAGACCGCTTGACTCCGGAGGTGCTGCTCGCCATTCGCGACAAGAAACTGTTGCCGGTGGCCACACTCAATCGCGGCTTCGTTTCTCCTGAGTACCCATCACAGGTGATCGTCTCCTACTTCCAGGCCGGCAGCATCTGCGACTTTGTCAAGGAGAAGTGGGGTGAAGACAAACTGCTCGACATGGTCCACTCGTATGCAAAGTTGCAGACGACTCCCCAGGTGATCCAGCAGGATCTCGGAGTTGCGCCGGACGAGTTCGACAAGCAGTACCTCACCTGGATCGGCAAGAAATATGGGACCGAGGCTGCACACTTCGATGAGTGGCGGCAAAAGCTGAAGGCGCTCGTTGTCGCGGCGCAACAGAAACAGTACGACATCGTGTTGCAGCAGGGCCCGGCCGTACTGGCGATGTATCCGGAATATACAGGCGAAGCGAACGTCTACGTGTTAATGGCCGACGCGGACAAAGCGCGAGGCGACGATAAGTCTGAGGCAGCCATGCTCACGGCATATGAACACGAGGGAGGCCAGATGCCGGTGGTGCTGAAGCGTCTGGCCGCGTTGGAAGAGGCTGCGGGACAACCGGTCGAAGCGGCGGCAACACTCGAGCGCGTGAATTACATTTACCCGGTCAAGGACGAGGACTTGCATCGGCGATTGGGCGATCTGCTGTTTGCGGAAAAACAGTATGAAGGAACGATCCGCGAATACAGAGCTCGTGTCGCGTCGAATCCGGTGGATAAGGCCGGCGCCGAGTTCAATCTGGCACAAGCCTATCTCGCCGCCGGACAGCGGGACAAGGCGCAGGAAAGTGTGCTGGCCGCGCTCGAAACCGCTCCCGGCTACCGGCCGGCACAAAAGCTATTGCTGGAGTTGCAGCGGCCACCCGCAAAATCCAACTGAAAGAGGAAGGAAATCGATGGTTTCCATTGCCGGATTGACTCAGGACGCAGCTGTTCTCCAGAAACGTGTCGAGCGATTCCACGCGGTGCGCGAGGAAATCCTGAAGCAGGTGCGCGAGGTGATCGTAGGCCAGCAGGAAGTGCTGGACCAGATATTGATCGGCATCTTTATAGGTGGACACTGCCTCTTGACCGGCATGCCGGGCACCGCAAAAACTCTGATGGTGCGGACCATCGCCGAAGCGCTGGGACTCCAGTTCCGGCGTATCCAGTTCACCCCAGACCTGATGCCATCCGATATCACCGGCACCGACATCATCGAGGAAGATCTAACCACCGGACATCGCAAGTGGACCTTCGTTGAAGGACCAATTTTTGGCAACATCCTTTTGGCCGACGAGATTAACCGCACGCCTCCGAAGACTCAGTCCGCTCTTCTCGAGGCAATGCAGGAACACTCCTGCACAGTGCGTGGGCATCTCTATCGGTTACCGGCGCCATTCTTTGTACTGGCGACCCAGAACCCAATCGAATTGGAAGGAACCTATCCGCTACCAGAAGCGCAATTAGACCGTTTCCTGTTCAATGCCATCTTGGAGGACCTCAGCGCGGAAGACGAACTGAAGGTGATCGACCAGACGACGGCAACGCGGGTTACGAAGATCGAAGCCGTGGCTACGGCCGAAGATTTGCTCGACTTCCAGCAACTCGTGCGCATGGTGCCCATTGCTGAAACACTTTCGCGCTACGTCGTGAGCCTGGTGCGCGCCACGCGGCCGAAAAGCGAAAACGCGCCCGAATTCGTGAAGAAATATGTAAATTACGGAGCCAGTGTCCGAGCAGCTCAATTTGTGGTGCTGGCAGCGAAGGCGCGGGCGCTGTCCCACAAGCGCTATCACGTGACCTACGCAGATATCACTTCGGTGGTGGTGCCGGTGCTCCGGCACCGCATCCTCCTGAACTTCCACGCTGAATCCGACCGGATCGACGCAGACGAGATCCTCAAGAAGCTCATCGCGCATGTGCAGAGGCCAAAGGAGACTTGATGCAGCGCTTCCTGGATCCCAATGTTCTCGCGGGCATCTCCTCGCTAGACCTGGTGGCGAAGACGGTAGTAGACGGCTTTGTGGCCGGTTTGCACCGCTCGCCAGACTTCGGCTTCAGCCAGGAGTTCGCAGAGTATCGCGCCTACACGCCGGGAGACGACCTGCGCCATGTGGACTGGAACCTGTTTGCACGGACCGAACGCTGTTACCTGAAGCGCTATCGCGGCGAAACGAACAGCCAGCTGATTGTGCTGCTGGACGCCAGCAACTCGATGCAGTACACCTCGGGTCCGCCGAGGAAGATAGACTACGCGCGTTACATCGCCGCGTCGCTGTTTTATCTCGCCATCCACAATCAGCGCGATGCGGCCGGTTTGATCGTTTTTGACAACGAGGTACGGGAGTACATCAAACCTTCCACGCGTCCGGGACAGCTTGCGCGGCTCTTCGCGGGACTCGACCAAGCCGAGCCACGCGCGTTGACAGATTTTACTAAACCTTTCAAACACCTTCAGACCTATCGGCACCGCCGTGGAATTGTGATTGTGATCTCGGATTTTTATGAGGAGCCCGAAACCATCGTAGGCACCATTGCTCCGCTGCGGTTTCACGGGAGTGACGTGGTGCTGTTTCATATTCTCGATCCGCAAGAGGTGCTGCCGGTGCTCAACGGATCGGCGATTCTTGTTGATCTCGAAACCGATCGAAAGCTCGAAGTCGTTCCCGAATATACGAACACTACCTATCGCGCGAAGATAGATGCGCACATCGAACAGCTTCGTTCGCGCGCACGCGGGGCGGGTATGGATTATCAATTGCTCGCCACCAATCAGCCGCTCGATAATGCGCTGCGCGAGTATCTTTCGCTGCGGCAGGCGGGTAACTAATGGGCTTTTTCGCGCCATGGTTTCTGGGTGGGTTGGCAGCGCTGGGGGTGCCGATCTTTTTGCACCTGCTGCGACAGCACCGAGCTACGCCGCGGCCTGTAAGCTCGCTGATGTTCTTCGAGCGAGGTACGCAGAGCTCGACCCGATACCGGCGGCTGAGGCACCTCGTGTTGTTCGCGTTGCGATTTGCGTTGGTGCTGCTGGTGGTGCTCGCATTTGCCAATCCGTTTGTGCGGCATGCCGCGACGGACGCAAAAGGACGGCTGCTTTTGATTGTGTTGGATAACTCGTTCAGTATGCGCGCCGGAACGCGGTTCGCGGACGCTAAGCAGCAGGCCCTGGCAGCGTTGGCGGCAAAACCGCATGCCCAGAAAGCGCAGATCATGGCTCTCGGCGGCCAATTCGGCGTCTTGACCCAGGCGATCGCAGAGGAAGCGCAACTGCACGCGGCTCTGGAGAGCATACAGCCGGGCGATGGGCGCGCGAATTTCGGACAACTGGGGCGCGCCATCCGGCAACTGTCCGAGACGGTGCACGGACCAATCGATCTTCACCTGTTCAGCGACATGCAACGGACGGCGGTGCCCGCAAACTTCGCGGACATGGTTCTGCCAAACAACGTGACTGTGGTGCTGCAACCTGTCGCGAAGGGCACCGCACCGCCGAACTGGACAGTCGAGAGCGTGGACGCGCCGGCGGTATTATCCGATCCGAAAGATCCCAAGCGGTCTCGCGTAAAGGCAGTGGTGACTGGATTCGGCACTCCGGCAACTTCGAAGACGGTGTCGCTGGTGGTAAATGGCAAAGTCATTGCAACGCGAAAGGTAGACGTGCCGGCGAGCGGTCGCGCAACAGTTGAGTTTGCGCCGCTCGAGGTGGGATATGGGTTCAACCGCTGCGAGGTGCGGATTCAGGGCGGGGACGCTTTCCCGGCGGATGATGCGAGCGTGTTCGCCGTGCTACGGTCCGATCCGGACCGTGTTCTGTTCGTGCACGCCGCGGGCGAGACGCGCTCGGCGCTGTACTTTGCGTCTGCGTTGGAAGCGGCGGCGCCGGGGTCTTTTGTGGTGCAATCCGTGGCTGCGGAGCAGGCTACTGACCTGGATCCATCGAAGTACGCCTTCGCTGTGCTCTCAGATGCTGTGGTGCTGCCGTCCATCTTCGAGCATGCACTTGCCCAGTACGTGGCAAAAGGCAGCAGCGTGCTGATCGCGCTGGGCACCGCTGCGGCGCACAACGCGCGCATTCCACTGTGGGGCAGCGACTTCAAGGATGTGCATCAGTATGCGCGCACAGGCAATCCGGCGACTGTCGGGCAGGTGGACTTCAGCTATCCCGCGCTTGCGCAAGAGCAACCGGGGCACGACAACGGCGGTTGGGCAGACGTGAAAGTTTTTTATGCCGCGGCGTTGGATGTGGGACAGGCACGCGTGGCGGCACGGCTTGTGGACGGCACGCCTCTTCTGCTCGACAAGCAGTTGGGCGAAGGACATGTGGTGCTGCTCGCTTCGGGATTGGAAAACCTGACCAACGATCTGCCTCTGCATCCAGTGTTTGTGGCTTTCGTGGACCGGACGGCCCGGTATCTTTCGGGCAGCGAACGACTGGGCGGATCGAGTCTGGTGGATTCGTTTGTACAACTGCGCTCGGCGACTGAACCAGTCGGTGCGGTAACAAGCATAGAAGTGATTGATCCCGACGGGCGAAGGCCGTTGTCGCTGAGCGAGGCGCGAATGATGCAATCGTTCCGCCTGGAGCGCGCGGGATTCTATCAGCTTCGATTTGCGAATCGACGCGATGCGGTCATCGCCGTGAATCCTGATCGTCGCGAATCGGATCTGCAACCATGGGCTGGGGATGTGCAACTGCTTTGGAGTAAGAGTTCCGCAAGCGGGGCATCTCAGACGGCAGTCGCCGCGCCGATTGAATCGACATACCGATCCGTAAGCCTATGGTGGTACGTTATGCTGCTCGCATTGCTGATCGCTTTGGTCGAGACGGTTTTCGCCAGCGGCCATATGGGCCCGCCGCGGGAGGAAGTATGAGCAACCACAGCGAGCTTAATTCTTACATTGCGAAGCTGCAGCAAAGGTTGAGACTGGGCGCGTGGCTGCGTGGTGCGGCAATTTTTACCGGTACGGCGCTTGCCGTGACCGTCGCGATGGTGCTCGTGCTTAAGCAATTTGCTTTTCCGGCGCAGGGCGTCACCGCAGCTCGATTGACCATCTTCGTCGCACTTGCGGTCGCCGGGGTGTTTGGCATCGCTGTGCCGTTGATTCGGGCAACCCGCGAGTGGGCAGTGCGCTACGCCGAAGCCGCAAATCCTGCCTTAGAGCAGCGGCTGACGACTTTCCAGGAGCGTGCAAGCAAGAACGACGATCCGTTCTTGGAACTGTTGGCGGCTGATACGCTGGCGCGCACGCGAGGCGCACAACCATCTTCCCTGGTTGCGGACAACCGTCTGTTTGCGCTCG
>Ga0210401_10002262_pt1 | contig 21472 bp, 18 predicted proteins | sample IncBWH32MmetaG_FD_150866 | JGI IMG/M metagenome (GOLD analysis project Ga0210401, IMG submission 150866) | Forest soil microbial communities from Barre Woods Harvard Forest LTER site, Petersham, Massachusetts, United States - Inc-BW-H-32-M | ecosystem: Environmental > Terrestrial > Soil >... | reverse complement strand
CAACGGTCTCGCGTCGGTGACGCTGGATCGAGGACTCTACATTGCAACTAGCATGATAGTCCTCATCGCGGGGCTCGTCGGAGCTCTGCCATTGCTCTCGCATTCTCATGCCCTGCGTTTCTACGCGAGGTTGTTCGTTCTAGCGCTGATCTTTTGCTTGTTTGTAACGCTGTTGGCGGTGCGGAAGCGCTGGCCGGTCATTTCAAAAAGTGCGCGGCTCTTTGCGCGCGTTCCCTTCCTTAAGAGGTGGATGGAAAGCAGGTACATCCTGATTCAATCTGTAGAGAATGCTCTCTTGGATTTCCACCACAATTCTCCCAGAGCATTTTGGGGTAGCTTCTTCCTGATCCTGGCGTCTCATTGCATGGCTGTGATGGAGGTTTGTCTCATTCTCTGGCTCATGGGAGTGAAGTTCGGCGTCTTGAGCGCTCTCGTCGTCGAGGCGATGACCAAACTGGTAAACGTGGTTGGGAGCATCAACCCAGGAAACTTTGGAACCTACGAGGGCGGGAATATGTTGATTGGCAAGATTTTCGGACTGACCGGCGCTACTGGATTGGTTTTGGGACTCGCAAGGCGGTTGCGAGGGTTCTTCTGGACTGCGGTAGGCGGGATCTGCCTCTTCATTTTGACCAGGTCAAAAACTTCCCACGATGCGCAGGGTCGCGGGGGGACGCCGGGCATCGCAGAAGAAAAAGGGGGAGCAGACGCCGATGCCACCGTTGAGGTCGCGGCACGAAGCAGTTTCGCCGTCACAATTTTCCTGCCCACTGGGAAATTAGGCGACGAACAGTTCGGCGCTGGACTTGCTCGTCTCGGCTCACTGCCGATTCTGCTTCGGAACATCTTGGAGGTGCGCAAGTTAAGCCCCTCACGGATTATGGTTGTGGTGGATCCCGTTCTCAGGCGAAGCGTGGAACAGAAGTTGCGCTCGACGGGGCGACTTCCGGAATCTGTGGAATGGATTGAGGCAAAGGCTGAAGTCTCTATCATGCGACGATTGCAACTCATCGCCGATCAAGCTGCCGGCGAACGGGTGGTCATCATCGACGGAAGAACGACGTATCATGCATCCTTGCTCCAAAAAGCAAAGGAATGGAACGATGAAAGCGTCGGTTTGGCCCTGAAGAGTGGCGATGAAGATATCGGCATTTATACGTTCGCGGCCAAAGCGACTTGCGATTGCCAGAAGGGTCAGCTAGCGCAAGTTGTCGAGTTCCAGGAATTAGTCGCCCCCATCACGGAGATTCATCCCGTCACTGACATTCCGGTTGCGGAAGACTTGTGGCAACGTGTCAATACGGAAGAAAACCGCCAGGCTGCCGAGCGAAAACTGGATCGCTGGCTGGTCAAACCCACGGATGGCATCTACGCGCGGCTGAACCGGAGGATTTCCATACCCATCAGCCGGCAGCTCATCAAATTCCCTGTCACCGCCAATATGGTTACCATCTTCACGCTTGGAGTCGGCTTTGCTTCCGGCTCCTTCTTTGCTCGTGGCGGTTATTGGGACACATTGATCGGCGCATTTTTGTGCCTGTGGGCAAGCATCCTGGACGGGTGTGATGGGGAGGTTGCTCGCTTGAAACTCCAGGAGTCGGCTTTCGGCTGCTGGCTCGAAACCGTGTGCGACTACCTGTTCTATCTGTTTCTTTTTGTTGGCATGACTGTGGGCCTGTGGAGAAGCTCAGGATCTCGGATGTACCTGGTATGCGGCGGCCTGCTGCTGTTTGGAGCAATCACAAGTTTCCTGGCTTTGGGATGGGAAAGGCATCGCCTTGCCCCCGAGCGTCCCGACCAACTCCTGAAAATCTGGCAGACCCACGCAGAGAAGCGGTCATCCAATCCTTTTTTGTATTTCGGTCGGCATACGGAGTTCATCGTCCGGCGCTGCTTCTTCCCCTATGCCCTGCTCTTCTTTGCGCTTTTTAACATAATGAATGTGGCGTTCGTTCTCAGCGCGATAGGGGCAAACCTGGTTTGGCCCATCGCGCTGTACTCCTCCCACGCCTTTGCCCGAGGCCGGAGTTCAGCGCCGGGAATTTCTGCAGATTCCGCGGAGGCCAGAACCAGCATGCGTCGATACGCACCAGCTCAGTCCTGAACTCAATTGTTGATCTAGCCGAGAGCGCATTAGCAAAGAAACGTGAACGACGTCCCTTGTCAAACATTAGGGACCGACGCGTTTTCCCTCACTCGGGCGGCCGTAGCGGCTCCGAGAATGAAAAGACTGCAGGAATAAAAACCTTTGGAATCTACAGTTGTCTTTGCAATGAATCCAGTTCGGCGCGACAGGTGTCGCTGAACTCCCTCAATGGATCTTGGCCATTCACGGCCTGAGTTTGAATCTGCTCGGCCGTTAGATTGGGTTGTGGATAGGTGCTCACAATAGTTTTTATGACCTTTTCTGCTGTTTGCAGAACGGGCTCCGAAGAACTGAGCCGAATGCGGCTCAGCAGCGCGTAGACTGGTAACAGTTTTTGAAGATCAGTGACGTTATGCTCCATGGCGTCGATCAGCAAGCGCGCGCTTTCGCCAATGAAGTCGGAGTACAGCGCCTCCCGTCGCGCAATCTGCTTTCCCAACAAGTCGCGCCGGTCTTGATGCCTCGCTGTGATCCACGTCCCGACGGCCGAGCCGAATGCGCCGACGAGCGAACCAGAAATAGCCGCCAGGGCAGTGATCATCACCGAATTCATAGGCGCTCCGGACGTTTCTGCTGTTGGATTGCTTCGTCTATGTAGCTTTGCATGAGCCACCCCCCAAGAAACAGAGCACTGGCATTTCCAATAAATCGAATCCTTCCAGGTTCATTTAAACGCCTTTTTTGCAAATGCTTGGCGAGCGCCAGAGCGCGCGAGTCTGCATCACCATAGATGAATGGAAGGCTAGGCTTTGACAGTTTGGGTGCGTGGTTGACACCCGGGCGTCGTCATGTTTGCCAGGATGTACGCGACAAATCGTCGACGATTTTGTCAATCAAGAGATGCAACAGCGCCCGCAGCGACTCGTCACTGTTTGTTTTCGCACCCATAAGACCCTCAATCAACGTAGTTTGCGGTCTCGCACTCCGATGCGATTGCTTGGAGACTGCATTGCAAGGTACGGGTGTGCAAACGATTTTGCCAACCGCTCGTTCACCTGAAGTTCTTAGTGGGGATGCTTGATGAGGATCGTCGAGACAATGCAAAAGGCGGATTGGCCGGCGATCATCAGCCGAATTGCGGGAGTTCTCGTTCTCCTGGTGGGGGTTCTTCTCGCTGCAGGGTTGTGTGTGGCGAGTCCGCATGACAATCCCGTTCCTAGCATCTTTGAACCCCGCTCAACAAATGCGGAGTCCCTTTACCATCTTTCGAATTTCGTACTTGCCATCACTGGCGTGATTTTTGTGGTCGTCTCCAGTTTATTGGCCTACGTGATGGTGAAATTCCGGAACCGAGCAACAGATGTTGCGCGCGAGCCGGCCCAGGTATATGGAAGCACACAGATTGAGCTGGCCTGGACGGTCATTCCCATCCTCATAGTGCTGCTTCTCTTCCTGTCCACCGCACGCGTGATCCACGCCGTACAGGATGCCGCAAAACCTGCGAAGGCCGTGGCGGTGACCGCCATCGGGCATCAGTTCTGGTGGGAGTATCGCTACCCGGAGCTCGGGATTGTCACAGCGAACGAACTGCATATTCCAGTGAGTACGCCTACTTACTTGAAGCTGCTTTCCGCCGACACCGACCACAGCTTCTGGATTCCTCAGCTTGCCGGAAAGACGGACTTGATTCCGAATCGCATAAACGAGATGTGGATGGACCCCAACCAGGTGGGAATCTATCTCGGCCAATGCGCGCAATATTGCGGCACGCAACACGCGAAGATGCTCTTGCGAGTTTCGGTGGAGAGCCCCGAAGATTTTGCCGCGTGGGTTCACGCGCAAAAACAGCCTGCCATTCAAGATGAAAAAGAAGCCGCAGGAAGACGCGTCTTCGAGAGCACCTCATGCGTGAATTGTCACGCGGTTGGGGGCACAAACGGCACTGGGCGTTTCGGTCCGGATCTGACGCACCTGATGAGCCGTCGTACGATCGCCGCTGGGGCGGCGGAAAATACCAGCGAAAATCTTCGCTTATGGATTCAAAACCCGGATGCCATCAAACCTGGCTCGCTCATGCCGGCGATGAAGTTGAGCGATCAGGAGCTGGACGCACTGACGCGCTATCTAGAGACGCTACGCTAGAGAAAGATTTGAGGGACGAGCTATGTCATCGGACATAATGGCCATTCACACCGCGGAAATAACCGCAGACCGGCCATGGCTTGAAACGCTTCACGAGTGGGTGACCACGGTTGATCACAAGAGACTCGGTATTCTGTACCTCCTCTATGCCCTGTTTTTTCTCGTCGTCGCCGGATCTGAAGCCATGATCATGCGCGCCCAGTTGATGTATCCACATAACAATTTTGTTTCACCACAGGTCTTCAACCGTATGTTCACCATGCATGGGACGACCATGGTTTTCTTCGTAGGCATACCCGTGCTGTTCGGCTTTGCAAACTACCTCGTGCCGTTGATGATCGGCACCAGAGATATGGCGTTTCCCCGCCTGAATGCCTTCAGTTTCTGGCTGACGGCTTTCGGAGGATTTCTTCTCTACTTCAGCTTTCTTGGCGGGAGTGGCCTCTATGGCGCGGGAAATGCTCCGGACGTGGGCTGGTGGGCGTACGCTCCGCTGACCTCGCGCGCATTTTCTCCCGGCCATAGCACTGACTACTGGACCATCGCGCTACTCGTCTCTGGCTTCGGCAGCATCGGCACCGCCATCAACATCATTGCCACCATTCTCTGTATGCGGTGCCCGGGCATGAAGCTGAGCCGCATGCCCTTGCTTGTGTGGATGAACCTCGTGATGTCAGGGATGGTGCTGATCGCTATCACCCCGCTATCCGCGGCACAAATCATGCTCTGTGTGGATCGCTATCTCGGCGGACACTTCTTTGACACGCAAGCCGGCGGGTCCGCAGCGCTGTGGATGCATTTCTTCTGGATTTTTGGACATCCGGAAGTGTACATCCTTATCATTCCTGCTTTTGCCTTCATGTCTGAAATCATTCCGGTATTTTCCCGCAAACCCATCTTCGGGTATCCGGTCATGGTCGCAGCCACGGTGTGCATCGGGTTCGTCAGCATGAGCGTTTGGGCGCATCACATGTTCAGCATAGGGATGAGCTCTTACACCAACACCTTTTTTACGCTCACCACGCTTGCGGTCGGTATTCCAACGGGAATCAAGATCTTCAACTGGCTCGGCACTATGTGGGGAGGGAAGATCATACTCAAGACGCCAATGCTGTTTTGTATTGCATTTTTGTTTCAGTTTTTGATCGCCGGTCTCACCGGCATCATGCTGGGAAGTGCGGCATTTAATTGGCAGCTTACTGGTTCGTACTTTGTCGTAGCGCACTTTCACTACACCCTCGTGAGCGGACTTCTGTTTGCAGTCTTCGCGGCTGAACGAACGCCTCGGCAAACTCCATTTCTGGCTCTTCTTCATCGGATTTCACTTGACGTTTGACTTGATGCACATTCCTGGTTTGCTTGGAATGCCGCGCCGCATTTACACCTATGAGCCCGGTCGCGGCTGGGACGCGCTGAATTTTCTCGTAACGATCGGCGCATTCATCCAAAGCATTGCCACGCTGATGTTTGTGGCCAACCTCATTATTTCTTACTTCAGAGGTGCCAAAGCGGGGAGCGATCCGTGGGATGCCTGGACTCTCGAATGGTCGGTTAGCTCACCGCCGCCAGCTTACAACTTTGCTTCGATCCCAACAGTCGCCAGCCGCCGCCCGTTGTGGGATTTGAAGCATCCGGAAGACCCGGATAGCCGATATGAGTAAAGGAATCGGTCAATGAGCGCCATCACTGTTCCCATCTCTGAAACGCCGCGAGCTTGGACGCTGCCGTATCGCGGGAAAGTCGGCATGGCGTGTCTCATCATCGCCGAGTCGGCCATCTTCACGATTTTTGTAGTGGCCTATCTCTTCTACTTGGGGAAGAGTCTCACCGGGCCGACTCCCCGCGAAGTGCTCGAGACACCTATTTTCTTCACCGCCTGTTTGTTATCCAGCAGCCTCACAATTCACTTCGCATCAAAACTTCTCGAACGCGGCAATCGTGGCGCGTTCCTGGGTTTGTGGTTTCTGACGATTGTGCTTGGCGGCCTCTTTTTGTTCGGAACCGGCCAGGAATGGAATCGGCTGATCTATGAGCGTGGGCTGACCATTTCCACTAACCTTTTTGGAACGACCTACTATTCGCTCGTTGGTCTGCATGCTTTTCACGTCACCGCGGGTCTGCTCATGCTGGCCATAGTGCTTATCTTCGGTTTGGTCGGCCGTGTCGGCCGGGAACAATCCGCTCGCGTGCAGGTGCTTTCCATGTACTGGCATTTTGTGGATGTCGTGTGGATCGTTGTTTTTACTGTGGTTTACGTTCTAGGCCGCTGAGGAGAGGAAATGGCAACGCTGGTATCTGTGGAACAAGTAGAGCAGAGCCCCCGGGCCCCGGTTGAGATCGAAGTGCCGGCATCGACCGTATGGCCACTGGTTTTGGCTTTCGGCTTCACCTTAATGTTCGCAGGTCTCCTTACAAATGCCTCGGTTAGTGTTCTTGGCGTCGTTCTTGCTATGGCGGGTTGCGTCGCCTGGTTTAGAGAAGTGTTTCCTCACGAACACGAGGAAACTGTACCAGTCGTGTTCACAGAAGATCGCATAACCACGGAGCGCCGCGTTGTCGAGCGCGTGCCAGTCGCGCCGGATCTCGTTCGCGCATGGCTTCCTCTCAAGACCTACCCAGTATCGGCTGGAATAAAGGGTGGCCTAGCGGGAGGAATTGCGATGGCTGTGCTGGCTTGCACCTACGGGTTGTTGAAGGCCGGAAGCATTTGGTATCCCATCAACCTCCTTGCCGCTACAGTCTACGCGGAATCGCTTAAGCTGGGCCCGACCCAACTGATTTCATTCCATGCGGATAGTTTCGCGATTGCCCTGGTCCTGCACGGTGTCGGCTCCATCTTCGTGGGACTGCTCTACGGTGCGATGCTTCCCATGTTCGCGCGGCGGCCGATTGTACTCGGAGGGCTGATTGCCCCGGTGCTGTGGTCAGGGCTCCTGTACTCGACTATGCAGCTTCTCAATCCTTTGCTTGCGAGCCACGTTGACTGGATTTGGTTTATGGCCTCGCAGATAGCCTTCGGCGTCGTAGCGGGCATCGTCGTCGTGCAGCAGGAGCATGTCTCAACTCGTGAGAACCTGCCCTTTGTTGTACGCGCAGGAATTGAGGCTCCCGGAATACTGCCACCGCGAGAAGGCGGGGAGAAACGGCCGTGAACCCATTTCGGCATCTTTATGTACTAGTGGCGCTCGCCGCGATCCTGGCGTCTGGTTGTGGCATGCCGCACGGCCAGCCGAGCAAGGATTCGGAAGTTCTAGCGCCGAATGAGGTCTTGGAATTTGGCACTCTGTACGCGGAAAACTGCGCCGGCTGTCACGGTGCCGAAGGCCGCGGAGGGGCAGCGATCGCGCTTGCCAATCCTGTTTATCTGGCCATTGCAGACGATGCTTCCATCCGCAAAGTCATCGCCAACGGCGTACGGGGAGCCGCGATGCCGGCCTTAGCCAAAAGCGCCGGCGGAATGTTGACAGATGTGCAGATCGATGTGATCACCAAAGAAATTCGCTCGCGTTGGAGCAAGCAGGGAGTTCTGGACACAGCTACCGGGCCTTCTTATGCGGCTAAATCAGCAGGGGACGCCCAGCGAGGCGAAGTTGCATATAAGACTTATTGCGAGTCTTGCCACGGTCCCGGCGGTAAGGGCGGACACAAGGGCAGCCCTATTACGGATGATTCGTTTCTTGCGCTTGTTAGCGATCAGGGGTTGCGGACGATCGTCATTACGGGGCGTCCTGAATTGGGAGCGCCGGACTGGCGCGGAAACGTACCGGGCAAGCCCATGTCCGATCAGGAAGTCGCCGACGTAGTTGCCTGGCTCGCGTCACACCGGGTTCAGAACCCGGGGCAGCCATACTCTGCTTCGAATTACAACCAGCACTAGGAGTCTGAGATGTCGAATGAAAATATGCTTTCTCGCCGCGGGCTGTTCATGAAGATCGGAATGCTCTTCAACGGCTTGGTGGCCACCGCTCTTGCATTCCCAATCGTGCGATTCCTGTTCTCTTCAGTTACACGCGGCAGCGGAAACGCTTACCTCTCCTGGGTATCTCTTGGTCGCGTCAGCGAATTTCCCGAAGGCGAGACGCGCCTGGCTACTTTCCGGAATCCCTACGTGACGCCGACCGACGGCAAGACAGCGGAAACAACGTGCTGGGTGCGGCGCGTCGAAGGAGAACAGTTCCAGGTTTTTGCCATCAACTGCGCGCACTTGGGCTGCCCCGTGCGTTGGTTTCCGCAATCCGGCTTGTTCATGTGCCCCTGCCACGGCGGAGCATACTATCGCGACGGTTCGCGCGCTTCGGGCCCGCCGGAACGCGGGCTATTCGAGTATCCGTACAAGGTGCAGGACGGTATGGTTACGATTCAAGCTGGCGAATTGCCGACTCCGGGATCCCCAACCGCCTCTCTTTTCGGGAACAAGGCGCCGTGCGGTGCACGGAACGAGTTGGTTTCCATTGAGAGCAAGCTGTCCGCCTGCAGCAAAACGAATGCTTTGCTCGGAAAGACAAACACATGAGTGTGATCGGACAAATCGGGCAATGGTTTGACAAACGCTTGCAACTGGCCGCTCCAATTCGTGACGCGGCAGAGCATCCCGTGCCGCGCAACACAGCGAGCTGGTTCTATGTGTTCGGCAGCGCTGCGCTCACCGTCTTCCTTCTTCAACTCGTTACTGGAATCTTGCTGGCCCTAATTTATGTTCCTTCGGCGAGCGAGGCTTGGAGCAGTCTGCAAGCGCTGAACCATGATGTAACTTTGGGCTGGTTCATCCGCGCGATGCACGGGTGGGGCTCGAATTTCATGGTGGCGATCGTCCTAATTCACATGGTGCAGGTCTTCCTCTTCGGAGCGTACAAATTTCCGCGAGAGCTCACCTGGATCGTAGGCGTCTTTCTTTTACTGATGACCCTAGGCATGGCTTTCAGCGGCCAAGTGCTACGTTTTGATCAAGACGCTTACTGGGGCCTGGGTATCGGAGCTTCTATCGCCAGTCGCGTACCTATTGCAGGCCCAATAATCGTGAAATTGATGCTCGGTGGACCGATCATTGCCGGAGCGACGCTGTCGCGATTTTTCGCGCTGCATGTCTTCGTGATTCCAGGAATGCTAATCGGTTTCGTTTGTCTTCATCTCTTGATGGTGCTGAAGCTCGGAATTAACGAATGGCCGATGCCAGGACGTCTCGTCAAGCGCGCAACATACGAGGACGAATATCATCAACTCACAAGAAAAGAGGGCGCGCCCTTTGTTCCGTATGCGGTATGGAAAGATCTGTTCTTTGCCGCTTTCATCCTCTTGGCAGTGGCCGCGTGCGCCCTATACTTCGGTCCGTTCGGTCCTACGGGCCGCCCGGATCCGACGATCATCCAGACGGCGCCGAAACCAGACTACTTCTTTTTGTGGCTGTACGGTCTGCTGTCATACTTGCCGCCTTCAATGGAGACGCCAGCTCTCCTCATTGGCCCCGTAGTCGTTATCGCGTTTCTTGTTTTGCTGCCATTTCTTTCTGGAGAAGGAGAAAAGAGTTGGCGCCGGCGGCCAATCGCTGTTTTGACGGTTCTGCTGATCGCCATAATCCTGGGAACACTCACCCATCTCGCTGGCTACACGCCCTGGAGCCCACACATGAATGCGTGGAGCGGCGACCCCGTGCCTGAGCAGTTTCTACACGCCAGAACTGCTCTCGAGCGGCAAGGTGCGCTCGTCTTTCAGGTGAAACAATGCCGCAATTGCCATTCGCTCGGTGACTTAGGAGGACAAAGAGGGCCCGCACTCGACAGTGTTGCCGTGCGGCTCACGCAAGATCAACTGGTTCGACAGGTGATCCAGGGAGGCGGAAACATGCCCGCCTATGGAAAGAATTTGAGTCCGGCGGAGACGACTGCCTTGGTTGCGTTTCTTGAAACTTTGCATCCTCACGGACAAGCTCCAGCCCGCGACGCCGCTCGTGACATTGCTTTAATTGAGGACAAAGATCATCGACAGGGTGCACCAAGATAGAGACTGATTCATGACACCTCACATTCATTTTGACCACGGCAGGTGGGAATTCCCGGCTTCGCTCACGCTGACTTTGCTTCTCGCGGCGTCTCTGTACCTGCGCGCATGGATTCCCACTCGCTCAGGTTCTGCCGTCGCCATTCCAGCATGGAAGGCCTGCAGCTTTCTTTGCGGCCTAGTTTTGGTGTGGATGGCATGGGGATCGCCGCTCGCGGCATACGACCATAGCCTGCTGACGGTCCACATGATTAAACACCTGCTGCTTATGACCTTTGCTCCTCCCTTGATCCTGTTGGGTGAGCCCTTGAAAGTATTCTGGGGCATGACGCCACTGTTGGTCGGGAGCACACTCGACCGCGTGTTGCACCGACCACTCGTCCAGCGACTTGCACGAATCGTCACAAGTCTTGTGCTGTGTTGGACCGCCTCCGCGGTGACTCTTATTGCCTGGCACGTCCCCACGTTATTCGCGCTCGGCGTACGGTCTGAAATCGGGCATACGGTCGAGCAAGCAATGTTCTTTGGTACCGGGCTCTTGTTCTGGTGGCCTGTGATTCAGCCCTGGCCAAGCGTCACAATTGGGCCGCGATGGTCGCTGCTCTTGTACCTCTTTCTGGCGACTCTGCCGTGCGACATCCTTTCCGGATTTCTTGCCTTCTCTGACCGTGTCGCATACCCAGTGTACTTTTCCACTTCGCGTCTGTTTGGTTTTTCTGTTCTTGAAGATCAGCAGTGTGCGGCCGCAGTGATGTGGACTTGCGTCACGCTCGTCTATCTCGTGCCGACGGCGATTATCTCTTCAAAACTCCTGGCCCCAGGGGCCTCGCATGAACACGATTTGCAACAATCGCAATTTTCTGGCGGTCCGGTTCCGCAAAGTGCTCCAAGAAGCTTGGAGGTTGTCTAGAAATGGCAGCGGAGCCAATTCTGGTGGTGCTTGACGTGGCTGAAGTGCAGCGCCGTCACCGTCTTGCTCGTTCCAGCGTTCTGTCCGGCTATTGGTCGCTAACAAAGCCGGAAGTGAATTTTCTCATTGCGGTCACCGCCGCTGCCGGCTTTTGGATGGGTGCACCCGCCTCGTTTGCACACTTCCCCTGGACTTCTCTCCTTCACACTCTTATTGGCACCGTACTCGTCGCCAGTGGCGCCGCGACCCTCAACCAGCTGATCGAGTTGCGCTTCGACGGGCAAATGCGGCGAACCGCGCGCCGGCCGCTCGTATCGCAAAGAATCGAGCCATTTCACGCCTTGTGGTTCGGAATCTCACTCTCCGTTTTTGGCGTTATTTACTTGGCGCTTGCAACCAATGCTCTCGCATCCTTGCTGTCGATCCTTGCTCTGCTAAGCTATCTGTTCTTATACACGCCGCTGAAACGGAAGACTCCTCTGTGTACGTTGATCGGTGCGCTTCCAGGTGCCACGCCGCCCCTGATCGGCTGGGCCGCCGCTCGTGGATGCCTCGACACCAATGCTTGGCTGCTTTTTGCAATCGTGTTTCTCTGGCAGTTTCCGCACTTCATGGCCATCGCTTGGATGTATCGCGAGGACTATGCTCGCGCAGGCTATTTCGTATTGCCCCCGAGCGGGGTCAGAGAGCTCTTCGTTGTCTGGCAATCCTCATTGCCGGCTCTGGTGCTTCTCGGAGTAGCTCTCGTCCCTGCAATTCGTGGTGAGGCTGGAATTGTTTATCTTGCAGGCGCTCTCGTTCTTGGGGGCGGCTTTCTCTGTTACAGCGCACGCTTTGCTTTTCAAATGTCTATAGTTTCTGCGCGGCAGTTGCTTTTTGCCTCTATCCTTTATCTTCCGGTGCTGTTTACTTTGCTCGCGTTAGACAAGAAATGAATAGGAAGGGAATGCCCAGAACAATGCTAGCTAGAATCCAATTCCCAAAGTTGTTCCCCGTTCTGCTCTCACTTTCCCTTGCCCAGCTTCCTGCCTCTAATGCCCAAAACGTTGAGCCGTTCAAATTCTTTCGCGACTATGTTGGGCTGAAAGAAGATCAGATTGCAGCGATCCGAAACGGAAAAGCAGTTGCGAAAGTAATGGAATCTCGCACTCCGGATGAGGTGTTTGTATTCGGCTCGGTGTATGTGCAGTCGACTCCCGACAAATATCTCAAGTTTGCTTCCGACATTGACGCGCTTCGCAAACTTCCCAGTTATCTCGCAATTCGAAAGTTCAGCGATCCGCCACAGCTTTCCGACCTCGACGGTTTCACGCTAGAAACGGACGACATCAAGCAACTAAAAAACTGTGAACCGGGCAAATGCGACGTCCAGCTGCCCACCGAAGCGATGGACACGTTCAAGCACTCTGTGAATTGGTCTGCTCCCGACGCGGCAAATCAAGTGAATCGACTTGCACAGCAGATGGCGCTCGAAGCAATTCAGCGATACACACAGGGAGGGAACGCGGCCCTTGGCACCTACATGGACAAGCATCATCCTGCAGTTGTGAGGGAGACGTTTACATCTTTGCTCAGCCGCTCGAAGGCCCTTCCCGTTTATTTGCCCGAACTAGAGCGCTATCTGCTTGATTATCCCGAAGCAAAATCAGAAAACATCCAATCCGAGTTTTACTGGGAAAAGGTAAATTTCGGACTCAAGCCCACGCTTCGGATCGTGCAGGCCATAGTCTATCGAGGTTCGCGCTCCACGGACCCGGCCTATGCCGTTGCTGTGAAGCAACTATACGCGAGCCACTACTTCGAGACCGCTCTGGATTTGACCGTTTGCGTGCGAGACCAGGAGAGTCCCGACCGCGGCTTCTATTTGATCACCCTCAAAGGTTCGCGGCAGGCCGGGTTGACTGGATTAAAGGGCGGCATCGTGAGAAAAGTTGCCGTGGACAAAACCCGCTCTTCGCTCGAACGGGCCCTCGAAGCGATCAAGCAAAAGTTGGAAAGCCGGACAGATTGATCCGGGTGCCTGTGAGGATTCATGGTTTTTCCTGATCGCAAAACATCGAGTGCTTTACTGACAATCCTTCTTTTCGCGATTGTACTTACCGTCGTCTACGTGGCGCGCACAGTCATCGTCATTTTTGCGTTTTCGATCTTGTTCGCATATCTGATTAATCCGATCGTGCGATTCCTGCAGCGACACTCTCTTTTTTTCAAAAACCTGCGAGGCCCTCACGTCGTCGAAGCCTATCTCGCTCTGATCGTCTTTACCGTGCTTCTCTCGCACAGTCTTTTTCCTGAATTTCGCAAAAGCACGGGCCGGCTTCTCGTAGCAGTTCCCAGACTGATGGACCGAGTCTCCTCGGGAGAAATTGCCAACAGCCTAGGAAATAACCTCGGTTGGGCCGATGAGCAGGCCGACCAGATCAGAATCTTCCTCCAGCGCCATCGCGGGAATGTCGAGCGCGCCGCAACATCAATCGAACAATCAGCGCCGGCGGCGCTAGCCGGATTTGTTGTGATCCCCATTCTCGCAATCTTTTTCCTGAGCGACGGAGAGAATCTTGCCAACCAGATCATTCATCTCGTGTCTACGAAGGAAAATCACGCGGCCCTGCGATCACTGGCAGACGAATTGCACGTGATGCTGCAGCGCTATATCCGGGCCAAAGTAATCCTTGGCGGGCTCTCTCTCCTCTATTGTTTGATCGCGATGCTCCTGTTGGGGTTTCCAAACGCGATAGCGCTGGGGGTTCTTGCCGGAATACTGGAATTCATCCCCGTGGCGGGCTGGATGACCGCAGCGGTAATCATTGTCACGGCTGGGATTCTCACTCACTCGCATTGGATATGGATGCTTGCCCTGCTCGCTGTTTGGCGAATTCTGATGGACTACGGCATTGCGCCGCGGGTCATGGGGCACGAGCTCGAAATTCACCCTCTGCTCGCAATCTTCACTCTCATGGTGGGCGGTGCGGCGGGCGGAATCGTGGGGATCTATCTTTCAGTACCTCTGGTCGCGGCCTTGCGGGTCGTCTACCGAAGGTTCGCATCGCCTCCGGTAGGTGCGACAGTCCCGGGCAGTATTGTTGACAGCCCGGAATCAAGAAGAGAAACCTCCGTGATGGCCTAATCGCCGCGTCGAGATTGAGATGGTTATGAGACGACGACTTCAGATTGTTAGAGAATCCCACAGCCGCACTCGCTCATTCGCAAGCATTGAGAATGCGATTGCGGCCGTACGCGCGGGGCAAATGGTGATCGTCGTTGACGATGAAGGCCGCGAAAACGAGGGCGATCTGACTATCGCCGCTGAGAAGATTACGCCACAAGTTATCAATTTCATGGCGCAGTATGGCCGCGGACTGGTTTGCTTGGCGATGACACCCGAGCATCTCGATGCACTCGAAATTCCACTAATGGTCCCTCGCAACAGTTCGCGATTTGAAACCGCTTTTTGTGTCAGCATCGAGGCGAGGGAAGGCACAACCACCGGAATTTCGGCTGCCGATCGCGCCTCCACCGTGCTCGCCGCAATTAATCCGGCTACAAGGCCTTTGGATCTGGTCCGTCCTGGTCACGTCTTCCCGTTGCGCGCAAAGAGTGCCGGAGTGCTCGCACGCGCCGGGCAAACCGAAGCGGCTGTCGACTTGGCCAGACTAGCCGGCCTCCATCCTTCCGGCGTCATCTGCGAAATCATGAACAAAGACGGCACCATGGCTCGGGTGCCACAGCTCCGTCGTTTTGCCCGGCGACATGACATTCCACTAGTCGCTATCGCCGACTTGATTGCCTATCGGATGCGCACAGAATCCGTGGTAAAGCGTGTGGCCTCCACAAAACTGCCAACCGAATACGGAGAATTCCGTCTGCACGCATTCGAGAATCAGATCGACAAACAAACCCACGTCGCTCTTGTTCGCGGCGACGTAGGAAACGGCCAAGACGTACTCGTGCGAGTGCACTCACAGTGCCTTACCGGCGATGTTTTGCGTTCCGCTCGTTGTGACTGTGGCGCTCAACTCGATCAAGCCCTGCGCCGGATCGCGACGGAAGGTCGCGGTGTACTGCTTTACCTGAACCAGGAAGGACGAGGGATTGGCTTGGCCAACAAGATTCGCGCGTACGGCCTGCAGGATGAAGGACTCGACACTGTAGAGGCCAATGAGCGCCTTGGGTTCAAACCCGACCAACGAGACTACGGCATCGGCGTACAAATCCTGCGAGAACTGGGCGTTCGCTCCATGCACCTCTTAAGCAACAATCCCCGCAAGCTCGTCGCCATCGAGGGCTACGGGCTATCCGTTACGAAATGGCTGCCTCTCGAGATACCTGCGTCACCTTCGACACTGCGCTATTTGACGACAAAACGAAACAAGCTCGGGCACGTCTTGCGCGGAGTCTGAAACTGCGCTCTTAGGGACGTCCGTCCACATTGTCCAAGCGCACAGGTCTGACTTTCCCACCGTCATCAACATTCTTGTGTCTGTGATTCAAGAGCATATAGAAATCTGCTAGCGCCTTTTCGATTGAGGTCGAAAGCCGCACCGTCAAAGCCTAGGCAGTTGAGTGAACGTGTTGACAGGGTTCCGCAGCTTGCACCATCTCGGAAAACGTAACGCGCCTCTTTTCAGCTACCTAAGCGAACAACATTTTTGGCCAACAGGATGCTTTAGTCGTCGTGCATTCGCAAACACGCAAGACGAACGGAGCAACAGGAAAGGTTTATGGCGAGTCCAACAAAAGAAATCAAAAGAGCACTTCCTCAGCCCAATTCTGACTTCTACCAACTCGTAGAGACTTTGCCCGCCGATGAGCTGGCGGTCCTGAAGCGGGTGCGCACTTTCATGGAAACCAAGGTCCAGCCCATCATCACGAAGTATTGGGTCGAGGACTCTTTCCCATTTGAGTTGCTGCCCGCGATCAAGGAACTCAATGTCGGCGGCGTAGGCATGAACGGGTATGGCTGCCAAGGCGGAAGTGCGCAGCTATTTGGCTTGATCGCCATGGAGATGGCGCGCGTCGATTCCTCAATCGCAACATTCTGGGGTGTGCACAACGGCTTGGCGATGGGTTCCATCTATCTGGGCGGTTCCGAGGAACAAAAGCAAAAATGGCTTCCGCCAATGGCGCGCTGGGAAAAAATTGGCTGCTTCGGTCTGACGGAGCCGCTCGTTGGGTCAGGAACATCACGTGGGATGACAACTACCGCAAAACGCGATGGGGACACGTGGCTGCTCAATGGCCAGAAGAAATGGATCGGCAATTCTCCGTGGTGCGACATCTCGATCATCTGGGCGCGCGATCTCGCCGACGACCAGGTGAAGGCATTCATCGTCGAGAACAAGACCACACCCGGCTTCAAGGTCGAAAAAATCCAGAACAAGATCGCCCTCAAGGTCGTACAGAACGGCCTCATCACGATGGAGAACTGCCGCATTCCGGAGGAAAACCGCCTGCAAGCTGATCAATCGTTCCGCGACACAGCTCGCGTCCTCAAAATGACCCGATTCATGGTTGGCTGGGAAGCGACGGGATGTGCCATGGGCGCCTACGAAAACGCGCTCAAGTACTGCCAGGAGCGTTTGCAATTCGGCAAGCCGATCGGCTCATTCCAGATGGTGCAAGACCTCTTAGCCAGGATGCTCGCCAACATCACGGCTTCGCAATGCCTGTTGGTGCGTATGACCCAGTTGCAGGCCGAAGGCAAGATGACCGATGCGCACGCATCGCTTGCCAAAGCATTCACGACAGCCAAATGTCGCGAGACGGTGGCGTGGGCGCGAGAGCTGCTCGGCGGCAACGGCATCGCGGCCGACTACAACGTCGGCCGTTTCTTCGTGGATGCGGAAGCTCTCTATTCCTACGAAGGCACGTTCCAAATGCAAAACCTAATTGTGGGCAAGGCCGTTACCGGTCTCAGCGCCTTCGTGTAGCCACGTGCGTCGCAGCGGCAGTGCATTTTGTTTCGCTGCCCATAGCTAGCTGGAAATTGTCTCAAATAAGGAGATTGTTGTGTCGAGAAAAGTCGCAGATGTCTTGTGTGAGATGCTCGCCAACGCAGGCGTCAAACGCTGCTATGGAATTGTCGGAGACGCACTCAACCCGTTTATCGATGCATTGCGTCGAAACGGCAGGATCGATTTCATCCACGTCCGTCACGAAGAATATGGAGTGTTTGCTGCCGTTGCCGAAGCTTACTTGACGGGCAATCCTGTGGCGGTCTGTGGAACTGCTGGTCCTGGCGTCGTTCATCTGTTTAACGGCTTGATGGATGCGCGTAAGGAAGGCGCTCCGATCATCGCCATCGCGGGCGACGTCGAAACGAGCATCCTGGACACGTTCACGCTGGAGGAACTTAATCCGTACAAATTCTTCGATACGGCTTCTCTTTATACCGCGCGAGTCGTTAATCCCGAGCAGGCTCGTTCCGTATTCAATACCGCAATTCTGACCGCCGTCCTCGAGAAAGGCCCCACCGTCATATCTCTCCCCGGCAACATCGCGTCCATGGATGTGGAAGTCGAGTCGACCCAGATAACGATTCCGGCCACACCACTCCTACGCCCCGCCGATGCGGATCTTAATCGCCTTGTGGAAATGATCGACAATGCAAAAACCGTAGCAATCTTCGGGGGCGATGGGTGCAGGTATGCGCGTGATGAGGTGATTGAACTTGCAGAAAGATTAAAAGCACCAGTCGGGTATGCGCTTCGCGGCAAGCAGTGGCTGGAGCACGACAATCCCAACGCGGTTGGCATGACAGGTTTGATCGGTTACGGCGGAGCTTATGGCGCAATTCATGAGGCCGAGCTCCTGCTAATGCTTGGCACAGATTTTCCATTCTCAGAGTTCCTCCCCGGCGACAAAGTGAAAAAAGTCCAGATTGACAAGAACCCGAAGCATATTGGACGCCGCACGACTGTTGATCTAGGTCTAGTTGGCGACATCAAAACCACTCTTAATGCGCTGCTCGAGCGAGTGCAGGAAAAAGTCGATAGGCGCTTCCTAGAGAAGCACATCGCGGAAACGAACTCTTTCCACGGTCTTTTGCAGCACTACGTCGATAAAGGTCCTGAGATCAAGCCTATCCGTCCGGAATTCTTGGCCAAAACGCTCAGCGATCTGGCTTCTGATGACGCGCTTTTTTTCGCTGACACCGGAACGGCCGTCATATGGCTGGCGCGACATATCAGTGGCGGCAGGGACCGAAGGCTTTTCGGGTCGTTCTCATGGGCATCCATGGCGAACGCCTCCCCCAATGCTTTTGGCGCACAGTTGGCATATCCAGGGCGGCAAACGATCGCCCTCTGTGGCGACGGCGGCTACTCGATGCTGGCCCTCGGCGATCTCTTGACGCAAGTGGAACGAAGGACTCCGGTGGTTCAGGTCATCCTCAACAACAATTCTTTTGACTTCGTCAAGATCGAACAGCAAGAAGCCGGCATCATCCCGTTCGGGGTGGATTTCAAAAGCCCCAACTTCGCCAAGGTTGCCGAAGCGATGGGGGCAAAGGGAATCCGCGTCGAGGAGCCTGGCGACGTTCGAGACGCGCTTGCCGAGGCTCTTGCACACAAGGATGGCCCCGTCGTGGTGGATGCAGTTGTGGATCCGTTCGCCCTGGCATTGCCGTCGCACGTTCCGTTTCACACGGTCAAGGGCTTCACGTTGAGCATGGCCAAGCAGGTATTGAACGGCAGGATGGACTCAATCATCACGACGATGGAACGCAATATCAGGCTCGTTTGAGCTGTTGAGGTGCGCAAGCCTTAATAAATGAGTCTCGAAAGAGCTGAAAGCAAATCGGCACAATGGGAAAGGAAGGAAAGAATTCAATGTCATCCGCAAATTTAAGAGCAAAGGCCTCAAAATCCGCCGCAAAAGCTGTTTCGGGCCGTCTGTTCTTTTTGGATCTGGCCACAGGTCGCATCCTTACGTCGAACCCCGACGGTTCAGACTTGAAAACCATCGTCAGCGAGGGTCGAAAACTTCCCGACGGCATCGTGGTGGACCTCGCGGGCGGCCACATCTACTGGACCAATATGGGTAACCCCAGCGGGAATGATGGCTCGATTGATCGAGCTGACTTCGACGGTGGGAATATCACGAATATTGTTCCGGCGGGTAGCACCTTCACTCCAAAGCAACTCCAGCTCGATGCGAAAAACCGGAAACTCTACTGGTGCGATCGCGAAGGCATGCGAGTCATGCGCTGCAATCTGGATGGCTCCAAGATCGAAACCCTTGTGGATCCGAGCGGTAATGATCCTCGCCCGGGACCAGACCAGAGGAAGTGGTGTGTCGGAATAGCGCTCGACGTGGACGGCGGCAAGTTCTACTGGACGCAAAAAGGGAATGATAACGCCGGCGAAGGACGCATTTTCCGCGCGAATCTTCAGATTCCCAAGGGCCAGACTCCGACAAACCGGCAAGACATTGAAGTTCTCTACGACAATTTGCCCGAGCCCATCGATCTCGATCTCGACCTCAGCAACAGAATGATCTATTGGACCGACCGTGGAGACCCGCCGCGCGGGAATACGGTGAATCGAGCTTCGATGGATCCGGCACCCGGGACTCGCAAAGAACCGGAAATTGTCTTCAACCACCTCATGGAAGGAATCGGGCTTGCGTTAGACCTGGCGAACAACCGCATGTTCCTGACCGATTTGGGGGGATCCGTTTACAGCGCCAATCTCGATGGATCGAACAAAAAGAATCTGCAGTTTGTCCAAGGGAACCTTTCAGGAATTACGTACGCGGAGCTCCCTGTGGGCTCGTAGTGCGGCTTCGGTCGGTCACACCGCCTAAGGAGGGAATAATGAGCTCACCAGCTTCTGCTTTGAAACTTGAGAACGTTCTTTATGAAAAGAAGGGTCCGATTGCCTATGTGACAATCAACCGGCCCAAAGTACTTAACGCTCTGAATGCGAAAACCATTTCCGAATTGCGATCCGCGTTCGAAGACGCCCGCGACGACTCCGAAGTGCGTGGAGTCGTCTTCACCGGAGCGGGGGATAAGTCCTTTGCGGCCGGGGCGGACATCAGCGAAATGGCCAACGATACTCCGCTCACCGCGGAAAAGAAAACGCGATCAGGCCAAGCGCTTACCGACCTCATTGAAAACCTCGGCAAACCGGTCATCGCTGCTGTGAATGGTTTCGCGCTCGGTGGTGGCTGTGAACTGTCTATGGCCAGCACGATTCGAATCGCCGCTGAAACTGCGAGGTTCGGTCAGCCCGAAGTGAAGATCGGCGTGATGCCAGGCTATGGCGGAACGCAGCGTCTTCCGCGGTTGATCGGCAAGGGTCGCGCTTTGCAACTCATTTTGTCCGGTGAAATCATCGATGCGCAAGAAGCCTATCGCATCGGCCTGGTAAATGAGGTCGTTCCGGGCGCCAACCTGATCGCACGGGTTGAAGCCCTTCTCAACCAGATCACTTCCAACGCACCCGTCGGCGTGAAGTACTCCATCGAGGCGGTAAACAAAGGACTGGACACGAGCCTTGCGGAAGGTTTCCTCCTGGAAGCTTCGCTGTTCGCGATTTGCGCCGGGACCGAAGACAAGAAAGAAGGGACATCTGCCTTCCTTGCGAAGCGCGCCCCAAAGTTCCAGGGACGCTAGCGCACAGCGGGCTTCAATCTCGTTTTGAAATTCCTAGTCAGAAACGGAAAGAGGAAAAACTCATGGCAGATGAAAACATATTCTCAGGACTAAAAGTCGTGGACCTCGCGAGTTTCATCGCCGGTCCCGGCGCGGCGACGATCCTGTCCGACTTCGGCGCGGATGTCATCAAGATAGAGCCGCCCAATGGAGAGCTATGGAGAAGCGGGAATAAGATCCCTCCACAGCCGCATTCGGAAGTGCCTTATACCTTCCAATTGTCGAATCGAAACAAGCGTGGCGTTGCGCTCAATCTGAAGGCTGCGAGCGCACAGCAGGTTCTCGAGCGGCTAGCCAAGTGGGCCGATGTATTCATCGTCAACACACCGCATCCCGCGCGGAAGAAATTGAAGCTCGAATATGACGATGTCGCTCAGTGGAATCCACGCCTGATCTATGCTGATCTCACCGGCTTCGGCGAGAAAGGTCCCGACGCCGCTCTTCCGGGATTCGATCTCACGGCCTACTGGGCGCGAAGTGGTTTGCTGTACATGACGCGCGATGCTGGAGCGCCGCCGACCTGGCCGGTGTCGGGTAGCGGCGACAATGCGACTGCAGTCGCTATTTATGCCGCCATTGCGACCGCTCTTTATCGTCGCGAACGCACTGGCAAAGGGTCCTACGTCACGACTTCGCTCCTTGCGACAGGTATTTGGTCAGCCGGTGTCTTCATCCAGGCCGC
>Ga0210401_10002261_pt1 | contig 21474 bp, 17 predicted proteins | sample IncBWH32MmetaG_FD_150866 | JGI IMG/M metagenome (GOLD analysis project Ga0210401, IMG submission 150866) | Forest soil microbial communities from Barre Woods Harvard Forest LTER site, Petersham, Massachusetts, United States - Inc-BW-H-32-M | ecosystem: Environmental > Terrestrial > Soil >... | reverse complement strand
TGACGTTTGACAATACCAAGGACGGCCCGCCGGCGTACGCCGATGTGAGCAAGGTCGCCCAGGCCTATGTGCAGGCCGCACCGGAGCGCATGGTGTGGGGGAGCAACTGGCCGCACCCGACCGAAACCAACAAGCCGGACGACGCCATACTGTTCGACTTGCTCTCGCAATGGGCGCCGAGCGAAGCGACGCGCCATCGCATTCTCGTCGAAAACCCCGCCACTCTTTACGGTTTTGCCAAGACTGCCTGAGCTTGGCCTTCGCGCGATGTCCTTGGCATCCGCTTCACCCAAATGGCGTTTCATTGAGTCGAGGGCTGGAGAAGCGTACGATGCACATGTCAGAGCCAAGTATGGCAAGTTCGCGCTGATTTCGAAATTTGGCTGGTTTGATTCGTAGTGGAGGAAATCACGCCGCCCCGTACATCGTTTCTTGCCAAGCTTCTCGGGCTCTACTGCATCGCTATCTCGATCTCTATTTTCGCGCACGCGCAAGCGACCGTAGAAATTATGAAGGCGATCCTTCGAGACCCTCCGCTGCTCTACATCGCTGGGCTGCTCGGAATTACCGCCGGGCTGGCCATCGTTCTGGCGCATAACGTGTGGTCCGGCGGCGCCCTGCCGGTTCTCGTGACGCTCTTCGGTTGGGCAAGCCTGATCAAAGGCGCACTTTTATTGATCCTATCGCCAGAGACGGAATCTCGGATCTTCATCACGGGGCTTGGCTTTGATCAGCATCCGAGCTTTTACGCCGCCTTCCTGCTTCTCATCGGGGCTTACCTGGCGTATGCGGGTTTCAGCTACACTACGCGGTCTTCAAAATAAGCGGAACACGTTCGTTTCCCAAGGCAGCTATGTGAAGCGTTCCCTGGAGTGTTCGAGAGGAACCACAATGCGATCCATTGGTGAAGCAGAATAGATAGTTTGTTACGCTGAACTGTGGCCGTGAGCCCACAACCTCGCAGGACCTCATTTGGAATCACAATTTTTCTAAGCGCTTTCCTTCTGTTCTGGGTTCAACTGTTACTTGGCAAGTACATTCTGCCTTGGTTTGGCGGGGCTGCGGCCGTGTGGACCACCTGCATGCTGTTTTTTCAAGTGCTGCTGCTCGGAGGCTATGCGTATGCGCATTGGCTTGGCAGCCGCCTGAAGGCTCCTGCGCAAACGTTGCTCCACTGCGCCGTGGTGTTGACTTCATTGCTCTTGCTGGGATATTTGGCGGTGATCTGGGGTTCCCCAATCACCCCTGGTCCCGGCTGGAAGCCGCATGGCGACGGTTCTCCGGTCGCGCAGATCGTGTGGGTGCTCGGCATCAGCGTCGGTTTGCCTTTCTTTGTCCTCTCAACTACCGGGCCGCTGCTGCAATCGTGGTACTGGAGAGTTTACGGAGACGGTTCACCCTACCGGCTGTATTCGCTTTCGAACCTGGGTTCTTTCCTCTCACTGTTGGCATTCCCGGCGCTTCTCGAAACTCTTTTGACCGTGAAATCGCAAGCGTGGCTCTGGTCCATTGCGTATTTTGTGTTTGCCGCGAGCTGCGTCTATAACGCGTTGCGGGCGAGCAGGCAAGCAAGAGAAGTCTTGCAACCGGACATTTCCGCCGGAGGCAACGAGGTCGAGCAGCCCGGCAAGGGCAGCTATCTCTTATGGTTGAGCCTCTCCGCGTGCGCTTCAATCTTGTTCCTGGCCACGACGAACCAAATCTGCCAGGACATCGGCGTCGTGCCGTTGCTTTGGATTCTGCCGCTCGGGATTTACCTGATCACGTTTGTGATTTGTTTCGAGCACGAGCGCTGGTACTCGCGAAATTGGTTTCATCTGGCATTCGGAGCGGCAATGTGGGCCGCCTGTTTTGTCTTGTACGACGGCGTAGTGGGAAGCCTATTGGCCCAGATCGCGATCTACGCGGCGGCCCTTTTTGTCACCTGCATGGTGTGCAATGGTGAACTCGCGCACTCCAAGCCGCCGCCACGCTATCTGACTTCATTTTATCTGACGATTGCGGCAGGTGGAGCGCTCGGGGGAATTTTCGTCGCACTGGTGGCGCCTCACATCTTCAAGGGATTCTGGGAATATCAGATGGGGTTGTGGCTGGCGGCTCTTTTGCTTCTCATCATTCTGATTCGAGACAAGGAGTCATGGCTCTACCACAGCAAGCTTGGAACGCCTGTTTTGGTCGTCGCCGTGGCGTCGTTGCTTCCAGAGAGTTCGACGCTCACGATCACCCAGTCCAATAAACCAGGCGCCCACCTTTCGGCCCTGGTTGCCCTGATTTTACTGGCGTACGTGCTCGGCAATCGGAACAGGAAAGGCTCGCCTGCGGCTCGGGCCAAGGCCATTCCGGTGTACTGTGGGGTGGCGTTGTTCATGGCTGCTAGTGTGCTTGGCGGCACGGCTTTTGCACATGTCGCCAATGCCATATCAGTTTCTCGAAGCTTTTATGGAGTTCTTACGGTTGTGCCGCAGAACATGGACGATCCAGCCCGGGCTGCCTATTGCGAAAGGCATGGCCGCATCGTACACGGATGCCAGCTACGCGCGGTGGATGATCGCAAAACACCGACGGTTTATTATGGCCCCGCAAGCGGTGTTGGACTCGCAATGCTTCAAGCAGAAGCGCTGGCCTCGTCTCTTCACTCAAATCTTCGAATCGGAGTTGTGGGGCTCGGGGTTGGCACGATTGCCGCCTATGGTAAGCCGGGTGACACTTTTCGTTTCTATGAAATCAATCCCGAGGTCATTCGCATTGCCAGCGATCGGCGATACTTTACCTTTCTAAGCGATTCCTCTGCGCGAATCGAAGTGATTCCGGGAGACGCCCGCCTCTCCCTCGAAAAAGAATTAGAGCAGCATCAGCAGCAGGATTTTGACGTTTTAGTGATTGATGCGTTCAGCGGAGATGCCATTCCCGTGCACCTTTTAACTCTGGAAGCGTTTGGAGTTTACTTGAGTCATTTAAAAAAACCATCCGGAATTCTGGCCATTCACATTACCAATAGCTATCTCGACTTGACGCCTGCAGTGTTCGCAGCGGCGAGACGCCTTGGTCTTCATGCAATTCCGGTTCATTCCGTAGGGGATGGGCGGGCAACCTCTGCCAGCGAATGGGTTCTGGTTTCAGAAGGAGACAATCTCCCGCAGTCCCATGCGGCAGGGCGCGGAGATGTTGGGCAAGCCGGCTCTGTGCGGGCCATCCGCCCCTGGACCGATGATTACAGCAATCTCATTCAGATTCTGAAGCGATGAGGCTCTTACAACGCGCGAGACGTGGCGAGTGAAATTAACCGGAGGGAAACTGCTCTGCTATTCGTCCAACGGCAACTTCAGCAGCTTAACCGCTTCGGGCTTGGTCAAGATGCCCTTCTTTACCAGTAGTTGGATCAGTTCAACCAATTCATTCGAGGGCAGCCGCAGCAATGCAGGGGGCAGGTCACGCTCCATCGAGGACATGAATGTCTCTATCGTGCCATGCGGTCCGGGCGCTCCTGAAACCCACTTCTCTAGTGCGGCTTGGCTTTCCGGCGTCAGGTCGTGGAAGGCAATCCCCATTCCCAGGCCGGGCGACTGATACACCACCTTGCCACTCGGCTCAATGGTTGTATCGCCTTTCTGCAATCGAATGCGGACCAGCGTCCCAACCGGGAATGGTCTTAGCGTATCGACATAGCATCCCTGCAGTACCAGATCGCAAACACGAGCTGAGAGCCTGACCCCCGACGCGACCTCGATGACCTGCACATCGGCAACGAAATGCTGACGAGGGGCCGATCGCCGTTCCATGACCTCTGTCGCAGCCTTGTTGCTGGCCGACACGTCCCCGCGGTTTTCTTGTTTTTTTGGATCTTTCATGTGAACTCCCCGGCGCGATACCCGCCAGGCCGTGGAACGTAAATCTTCCACCAGACTCTATTCTAATTTTTGCACTTTAACCTTCGGCCAAGCAAGGGGAATACTCGATGGCTTGCGCAAACTTTCAACGCAAGGTTACTTCATTGACAAACGTCGGTGGGCGGCAGAAAAAGCCCGGAAGGATCACAAATTCATGCACATAGCCCGCGCGAACTAAATGAATGTAGCTACAGTTTGGTAGGGTCCGGCTTGCGGGTGCACACGCCGCGGCGAATCGCGTCCCTCTTGCGGGCACGGCAGGAAACCGCATGGCGGCCCACCCCCTTCCTAGTCTCTCCTCAGTCCTCGCCGCCCCCTGCCTGTTCATTTCCTTAACTCGACGACCTCGGGCGTTTTCGTCTCGGAAGCCCGCCGAGTCACAAAAGTTTCCAGAATCGCGTCAAGCTCCGGCGCCAGGATCGGCTTGGTGAGGTAGCCGTCCATCCCGGCCGCGATGCAGCGCTCCTGATCGCCTTTCATGGCGTGGGCGGTCAGGGCGATGACGGGCTGGCGGAATCCATCCTGTTTCTCCTTTTCCCTCTCGCGGAGCAAACGGGTCGCCTGAAGTCCGTCCATCTCCGGCATTTGCACGTCCATCAAGACGAGGTCGAACTTGTCTTTTGCGAGCGCTTGCAGCGCCTCACGGCCGTTCGCGGTCATGACCACGCGATGTCCGCGCTTTTCCAGCAATCGGGTCGCGAGGAGTTGATTCACGGTATTGTCCTCCACCACCAGCACCGACAAGACGGTTGGGAAAACGCGAGAATCCTGCAACGAGTACCGCGTGACCAGTGGAATTACGCCTTCTTGTGCCGGGGCTCCCAGCACTCGCACAATCGCCTCGCGTAACTCGGATTGCCGCACCGGCTTCAACAGATATGCGGCCACCCCAAGCTCATGGCAGCGGGCCCCATCCCCTCGATGGCCCGCCGAAGTGAGCATCATGATGATGGCCGTCGACAATTCGCGCTGTTGCCGGATTCGTTCTATGAATGTAAAACCGTCTATCTTCGGCATGTGCATGTCGGTCAGGACCAGCGCAATCGGATCTCCGGTGTTGTGGGCTGCAGTAAGTTGCAGTAGCGCTTCTTCTCCATCTTCCACGGAGGCTGTCTTCATTTCCCAGCGCCTCATCATTCCCTCCAGAACACGCCGGTTGGTATGGTTATCATCCACAATTAGAGCTTTCACGCCCTGCAATGACAGAGTTGGGGCAATCGTTCCGGCTGCCACCGGTTTTTCTGACTTCTTAAGCCGGGCGGTGAAGTGAAAATGGGCCCCGCGCCCTGCTTGGCTTTCTACCCACATGGTTCCGCCCATCAAACTCACAAGGCGTTTCGAGATCGTCAATCCCAGACCCGTTCCGCCATATTTTCGCGTCGTCGAGGCATCCGCCTGCGAAAAAGGCTGAAAAATTAATGCCTGCTTCTCGGCGGGAATTCCAATCCCCGTGTCCGATACCGTGAAATGCAGGATTCGGTCCTCGCCCTCCTCGGCTTCGACGTGAATCTTCAACATCACTTCGCCCTGCGCCGTGAATTTAATGGCGTTCCCGACGAGGTTAATCACCACCTGGCGGACCCGGTTGAAATCTCCCCGAACAACGTCCGGAACCGACGGCGCTATTTCACACAAGATTTCCAGACCTTTCTCGTCCGCCCGCAGCGCCAGCGTTTTCAGGATCGTTTCCAGGCCCTCGCGCAGGTTGAAATCCTCCACCTCCAGATCGATTTTCCCGGCTTCGATCTTGGAGAAGTCGAGAATGTCGTTGATCACCGTGAGCAGGGCATCCGCCGAGAGTTTCACCGTCTGCAAATATTCCCGTTGCTCCAGCGTGAGGTCGGTTTCGAGTGCCAGGTCGGTCATCCCTATGACGCCATTCAGCGGGGTGCGAATTTCGTGGCTCATGTTCGCCAGAAACTCGCTTTTGGCGCGGTTGCCCACTTCCGCGGCATCCTTTGCCAGGATTAATTCCTGCTCAGTCTGTTTCCGCTCGGTAATATCCTGAACGACCCCCACAATTTTCGACGGTTCCTGTGTCTTCTCGTCATAGACAATTTCAGCCTGCGAGTAGAGGGTGCGTTCGGCGCCATTGGGCAGAATGATTCGATAATCGGTGGCGTAAGGTTTTCTCTCGCGAATCGCCGTTGACATCAGCTCGCGCACGCGGTCCCGGTCTTCGGGGTGGATAACACGATCGAGGTTCGCTCGAGTGGCCTCGACCTCGCCGACGCTGTAACCCAGTAAACGATACATCTCGTCCGACCAACGCAGCGGATTGTCCGCCCAATTGTCGAGTTCAATGAGATCGCGCTGCCAGCTGCCCAAGTGCGCCACCCGTTGCGCCGCCGCCAGGTTGGCCTCGCTTTCCAGCAACTTCTTTTCGGCTTCTTTGCGCCGCGAAATATCACGGTAGGCCACCTGCATCGAATCCTGTCCAAGATAGGTGATCGAGCATGCCACGACTTCCGTGTAGGTTTCCCTCCCGTTCAGTCCGACCAGCCTGGTCTCGTTGTGACGCACATTGGTAAAGTCATGCGCATGTTCTCGAATCCTCTTCCTCACGGCGGCGCGATCGTCGGGATGCACAAAGTCCAACATCGGCTTTCCGAGTAGTTCAGTAACGGAGGAAGCGCCAAGCAGTGAGACGCAGGCTTTGTTCGCGAAAAGGATTTTGCCCTGGCGATGAACCAGCACGGCATCGGGAGATTGCTCGACAAGTTTGCGGAAGGATTCCGCGGCCCTGCGAAACTTTTCAATAACTATGTGACCGGTCACAGTCGCTATGGCCCCGGTCACCACAATCGTAATGAGGTGAGATTGCCAAATGGTGATGGACGGCAACAGCTGCGTCTTCAGCAGCTCAAACAGCATCATGAAAGCAACTGCGGACACCATCACCAGAAGGGACTGCAGAAAACTCTCTTGGCCACTGGAAATCGCCGAACCCGGTTCCTTAGTTCGCTGCATGAAGCGATGAAGCGTAGCGCCCTCTGAAAGATTCGGGCGCAAAATAAAAATGCGCCCGTGCTGTTGAGTTGACTGCTGTTGGGGTGCTTCTCCTGACCTCTATTTCATCCCGGTTAAAGGGCTACAGCCCGGGTCGCCTTACTTTCCAGGCGAGTTTTAGTTTCATGTCGTGTAGAGAACTGAACCGGGAACTTCGTGGCAACAAAGAAGGGGGCCCTGCGCACTTAAATTCCGTTGCCGAACACGCTTCCAACCTGCCCAACCACAGTGCGCGGAAGATTCTTGGGTGTCAACAAATATGAGGAAGACTTGAATCTGCCTGCGCCAAAATGGCACATGCTGAAGCTCCTAAGGACGCGATCTCGCGAAGGCCCTGCAGGCGGCCAACTCTTCGGCGCATTCTGATAGTCGATTCAATCGCGGACCAGCGTGCCAGCCCCCAAAAAAACAGCACTCCAAATTCAATTTGGAAAATTTCAGCGCTTAATGATGGACTTGAACCCATTGGCTTCGAGTTGCTGGCGCGCACTCGATGCGGACTGATTGTCCGGATATGGCCCGACTTGAACGCGAAAGTATTTGTCCGCGCTGGGTGGGATGACAAATGCGGGGAATTTTTTCTGCTGCAGGGCTTGCGCCAGAGCCAGCGCGTCATCCTGATGCAACACGGCAGCGACCTGAAGCATGATCGCGCCTTTCGGAATCAGTGAACCTTCCGTCCCGGATGAGGGCTTCACCGGTTTTGCGGCTTTCGACGCTGCAGCGGCCGCCGGCTTGGATCCCGCCGCGGGCGGCGCCGAAGCAATCACGGACTTGGGAGCCGCCTGCAAATGATCCGAGGCGGCTTGCGGATCGGCGGAATGATAGAAATCCCAATCGGAATTTTTTTTCGCAACTTGCCCGTCCTCGGACTCCGGCCGGGTCTTGGATTTTTCGGCTGCGGAACTGCCCGGGGCATCGGTTCCCGGCGGCGCGCCGACCGCGGCGCGAAGTCTGGAATCGTACTGGCTTCTTCCCAGCAAATAGCCCAGTGTAAAGACCACTCCAAAAATCACCACCAGCAGCAGGAACAGTCCGACCAGGTGCCTGCTCTCCAGTACAAAATCGCCGCCGTTTTTTTTCTCTCTGAATGACATCTATTGTTTTCTGGATCCGATCGCCTTTACCCACTCATTAATAATATCGATTGGTAGCGGAAACACGATAGTGGTATTTTTCTCGACGCCGATTTCGGTCAGCGTCTGCAGATAACGAAGTTGAATCGCGGCGGGCTGCGTTTCGAGGACTTGCGCGGCCTCGGCCAGTTTCGCCGACGCCTGGGCTTCACCCTCCGCGTGAATGACCTTGGCGCGCCGCTCGCGTTCCGCCTCCGCCTGCCGGCCGATGGCGCGCTGCATCTGCTCCGGGATATCGACCTGCTTGACTTCCACCTTCGTTACCTTAATACCCCAGGGCTCGGTATCCTGGTCAAGGATCACTTGCAGTTTGCTGTTAACTTTTTCGCGCTCGGCGAGAATCTCGTCCAGCTCGAATTGGCCGACGATGCTGCGCAGCGTGGTTTGCGCCTTCTGCGATGTCGCGTATAGATAATTTTGCACCTGGGAGAGCGCGAGATTCGCATCCACTACGCGGAAATACGCCACCGCGTTCACCTTCACCGAAACGTTGTCACGCGTGATGATGTCCTGCGAGGGCACATCCAGCGTCTCGATGCGCAGCGAAATCCGATACAGCGTCTCGATCGGCCAGAACACAAGTCGCAATCCCGCGCCCTTGGCGTCCGGCTGCATGCGCCCGAGCCGCAGCACCACGCCGCGCTCCCATTCCTTGATCACATAAAGCGAATTCCAAAACCAGATCAGGAATATGAACACTGCGATCATCAGCCCGTACAAGGAAAAATCCATTTTTTGCCCTCCCAAGAATGCCCTGGCTCAGTAATTTTCCGGACTGGTAGCGCAGGCTTCAGCCTGTGGGGTTTGGTCCTTCCATGTATTAACGCCACAGGCTGAATCCTGCGCCACTATGGCGTGCTGCGGGTATCCTACTCTATCTGGAGCGCGTGTTCACGCGCTGGCTACGTGATGGCCGGACAGAACGACGTGCAGCGTCAGGCCCTCAATGCGTGTGACGCGGACTTGCGCGCCGGCAGGAATTTCCTCCCGCGCCACGGCGCGCCACAATTCGCCATGCAGCCGCACCATCCCCTGAAAAAATTCGCTATCCGTTTGACGCACGATCGGCTCGGTCACTTCTCCCGGCGAGCCCACCAGTTGTTCCATGCCCGTTGCCGGCTTCCACAAACGCGAACGCAGCACCAGCCGCATCAGCAGAATTGTGAGCAGGGCGAACGGAAGCGTCACGCCGAAGGCCACGCCCAGGCTCACTCCCGCATGCGTCAACGGCGAACGCACCAGCATCAGCGCGCCCAACAGCATGGCCACAATGCCGCCGATCGCCAGCACGCCGTGGCTGGTGTACTTCGCCTCCAGGATGAATAAACCGAGCGCCAGCAAAATCAAAACGATGCCCGCCGGAGCCACCGGCAGAATATGCATCGCATAAAGCGCCAGCACGAGCGAGATCCCGCCGATCACTCCCGGCGCAACCATTCCGGGGTGCGTAAATTCCGTGTAAAGCCCCAGCACTCCCACGATCAACAAAATGAAAAACGCGTCCGGCTGCACGATCCGCGAAAGAAACCGCTGGCGAAAAGACATCGAGAAGGAATTGATTGCCGGATTGCGCAGCGAAAGCTGCACCGCCGATCCGTCAAATCGTTTGATCGTGCGGCCGTCCAATTTTGACAACAATTCGTCCGGCGAATTGGCTACCAGATCAATGAGCTTGCCGTCGAGCGCTTCCGTTTCCGTCCAGGCCTTGCCGTCGACCACCGCCGATTCCGCAAGCTCCACATTTCGTCCGCGCTTCGCCGAGTAGCTGCGCAGGAACGCTGTGGCGTCATTCAATATTTTTTTCTTCAGCGTCTCATCCACCTGCAGAGGAACTCCTCCGATGGCCAGAAGCGGCGAAGCCGCGCCCGCATGCGTTCCCGGAGCCATAGCCGCAATGTCCGCTGATTCCATAATAAAAAATCCCGCGGAGGCTCCGCGCGATCCCGCCGGTGAAACGAAAACTGCCACCGGCACGGGCGATTCCAGAATGTTGTGGATGATGTCCTCCATGGAGGTGGATAGGCCCCCGGGAGTGTCCATGGTGATCAGGACCAAGCTTGCGTGGCGCTTTGCAGCTTCCTCGATGCCGTTATCTACATACTCGGCCATCACCGGCTCGATTTCGTCGCCGATGCGGATTTCCACAATTTGCGCCGGGGCTCCGGACGGCGCGGAAATTTTCGTTTGCGGTCCTTGCGCCGGCAGAGCGAACGCGCCGAACAGCGCCGCCGCAAGCGTTGCCATCACCAGGACGGCGCTACGGTTCGCCGCAAAAATCGCGCTTGCCGGGCCATGGTCGGAATCCTTCACGGGCGTTCTCCGCCGCTGTCGCTTTTACGAGGCCCCTTCCCCGCCGGCGTCTGTCCATCGGGAGTTTCCGCGCCCGGGCGCAGAAGCGTGCGGTCCAAATTCCTGGATACACGCGCCAACCGCGCCAGCCCGTTGCCGTCCTGAAGATTCGGCGGCGGCGTCTTGTCGGCATTGTCCGGGGTCTCGGCGCGAATCGCCGCCGCTTCCGGTTTCCGTCCGAGCGATTCCAAAGTTGCAATCAACAGCGATCTCGCTCCCTTGTCATCGGGGTCGATTTTTCTCGCGCGTTCCAGCGGAGCGACCGCGGCGGCCGCCTGCTTTCCAATAATTTTCGCAATGGCGGCGTTGACCCAGTAATCGGTTTCCTCCGGATCGAGCGACGATGCGCGGTCGAATTCCGCGCCCGCCTCGTTCCATTTTCCGAGCCGCAGGCGCGCCACGCCAAGGTTGTTGTGCATTTCAGGTAATTCCGGAATCGAGTCTTTCTCTCCTGTCTTGCGCGCTCGTTCCAGCAATCCGGAAAACGCGGCATCCGCGCGGGCCGCGTCATTGCGCGCCAGGTGACATACCCCTGTGGCGAAACTTGCCTCCGCCCCGTCCGGCCGGTTGGGTGGCACTCGGGAATACCAAACCAGCGCCGAGTCGCAATCGCGCCGCTTGAAATAAATCTGGCCGAGTTCAAACGCCGGCCGGTCCCAGGAAGGTTCCAGACGCGCCGCTTCGCGCAGCAAGCGCAGGCGCTCTTCATCCTGCGATGCCGCGATCCCGCGGACAAAATTTTCAAGGGCGTCCAGACGGAGCGACGCCGGCGGCTCGGAAAAACTCGTCTCGTCCCTGCTTGCTCCCTGCGCCGGGCATTGCTTCTTGTCGATCGCGCAAATGATCTGCCACGTCAGGCGTGCATGTGCGCGCGGCAGGTCCTGCATCGCGCCCGTCTCCTTGAGCGGCGGCGAGAGCGACGGCGGACTGAGGTGCAGAACGCGGGCTTCCAGCGTCGCCGTCTTGCCGTCGGATTGGAAGCGCCCATAAACCACCGCGTCGGCGTCGGCCTCCGTGGCAATTTTCACGATCGTGGCGTGCGAAAATCGCGCGGAATCCGGCAGCCCCATTCGTTCCAGCGTCGCCAGCCGGTCCTCCCGGGAAAGCACATTCATATCCCGGTCCTGCAGGCGTTCCACCGTTAGCTCGGAAAAAGCTTCGCCAAGCCAGTCGAGATTGGCCATTCGGCTTTCGTTCTCAAAAGGAAAAATCAGCAGAGTTTCGTGATGCGATTCAGCGGTGGCAGGGCGGGCATCCGCCGGGGATTGTCCGGGAGCGGCGCGGACCGCGATCACGGCCCCGCAAAGAGTCACACCCAGAATGAAAAGCCCAAACCGAAAAATTCGAGGGGGCATTGCAATCATATTGTAACAGAGGCCGCGCAGCGCGTGTTCGTGCATGTCGCGCAGTGCGGGAAAGTTAAACGCCGGGGTGCGTCGCGGTTCCCTTCTGTTCCGCCGGGACGACGCGCACCATCACAGCCTGCACGTCAGGGTCGTTGATGACGTCTTTAAATGCCGGATCGGTCGCGGCCTTGGCGATGTCCTTGTACCCTTCGTCCAGCGATTTCCGGAGATATTCCGCGCAGTGCTCGGCGTCGCGCTTCTGAGCGTATACCTTGGCCATGGTGAAGAAAAACAGGCCATGATTGGAAACCGAGCGGTCCTGCACCGTGGTGCCCGCGCGGTCATTGCGTTCGAAAATGTGCGGGTCAATTTCAATCGCTTTTTGAAATTCCGTGGCGGCTTCGGGATACTTGTTCGAATTGTAGTAAGCAAACCCCAGGTTGGCGTGAGCCCCCCCTTGATTCGGATCGATGGCGACCGCTCTCTGATATTCGCGGATCGCCCGCCGGAAATCTTTTTGGTGGTAATAGACCATGCCCAGATTATTCACGGCGGCCGAATATTTTTTGTCCGCCTTGGTCCCGCGAATGAAGTACTTCTTGGCCTGGTCGTAATTGGACAGGTCCAGGTAGGCGATCCCGATCATATTCAGGTAAACGGCATTCTTCGGATCGGCCTTCAACAAATCCTGATAGGTCTGAATTGCCGCGTCGTAACGCTTTTCCGCGATTTGGATTCTGGCCCGCTCCTCCTGCATTTCCTTGGGGGAAAGCGGGGCAGGCGCGGCGCTAGTTGGCTGGGATTGAGTGGATTCAGCCGATTGGGCCGGCGCAGGCTGTTGTGCGGCCAGGGAGGGTGCCGCGGCAATTAATAATACGCTTGAAAAAATCCAGTAAGGAGGTTTCCATTTCATGGCGAACGCCTCCGAAGGACGCCGCCCTAGTGTTGCTGATCTTGTGAACTTGGTGGTGCCTTGTCGGCGTCTTTCTTGCCTCCAAAGATACCAAATATTCGCCTCAGCACGCCTTTTTTGTTCTCTTCTTCCAGCTGTTGGTTATCGGCGGAAGAGGGCGGCGTGGAGGAAGGACGCGCGCCCGCGCTTCCCGGCTCAGTCGAAGAGGCGCCGTCAGCCCCCTTCGACTTATCGCCGCCAAATATATGCGAAAGCCAGGAACCCGGCGTCGTTTCATTGGCCATGTGCCCGCCATGCAAGGGGCAGAACTCGGTGGGTTCCGTGCCGTGGATATATACTTCCTCGCGCGTGACAGGACATTCCGGAGTTGCAAGCGCCAGAGATTCCGGATCAATCGTGACCTTGGTGACCCCTTCCGGCATCACAAATGGCTGCACGTCGCGATACGCCGGCAAAGTTACCGCACGCTTCATGAAATCCGCCCAGATTGGCGCCGGTGCATTCGCGCCGGAAAGGCCCAGGTCGCGATTATCGTCAAATCCCACCCACACGATGGCCAGCAGATTCGAAGTGTAGCCCGCGAACCAGCCGTCCCGAGAGGTACCGGTTTTCCCGGCCGCGGGCGCGTTGAATCCGCGCGAGCGCACCGTTGCGCCGGTGCCATGATCGATGACGTCTTGCAACATGCTGGTCACGAGGAAAGCAACTCGCGGGTCCAGCGCCCGCCTCGACCGAATCGAGTTTTGTTCCAGCGAGGCCCCCTGGGCGTTGACCACGTTGCGGATAAACATGGGTTCGGTGCGCACGCCTTCGTTGGCCAGAATCGTGTACCCGGTGGCGACTTCGAGCGGCGTCATCTCATACGCTCCGAGCGCCACCGACGGCGTCGGCTGAATGGATGGGTCGAGCCCGAATTGATGCGCCATGTCCGTGACACGCGTGTAACCCACCATCTCGGCGACTTTCACCGTCGCCACATTGAGCGAAAACGTCAGCGCTTCCCGGAGCGTGACCTGGCCGTGAAATTTTTCCCCATAATTGTTGGGTGTATATTCCTTGCCGTCAAAATCGAATGTGGTCGGCTCGTCCATCACCGTGGTCGCCGGAGTCACGATGGGTTTTACGCCGTCGACCGCGCCTTCAAACGCCGCCGCGTACACGAATGGCTTGAACGCCGAGCCGGGCTGGCGCCGCGCGAGAATGTGGTTGAGCTGGCTTTCGCCGTAATCGCGCCCGCCGATCAGCGCCTTGATCTCTCCGGAGTGCGGGTCCAGAACCACCATGGCGATTTGAGCCTGCGGCGCGGGCTGCCCTGCCTTTTTCCACCGCGCGTAACGTCGCGCCAGCTGAGTGTCAATGTTCTTCGCTCCCGCATCAACGGCCTCGCTCGCGGCGCGCTGCAACTCCGGATCGAGCGTCGTGTAAACACGGAAACTCTGCGAGAGAAGATCCGCTTCGGAGAACCGGTCCAGCAGGTGGTCCTTCACCATGTCCACGAAATACGGCGCCGTGCTGCCTTCCAGGCCGCCGCCTACGATCTGCAACGGGATTTTCTTTGCGCCAGTTGCCTGGTCGGGGGTAATCACTCCATTCTCTGACATTGCCAGCAGCGCGCGGTCCCGCGCCTCCACCGCGCGGTCCGGCCGCCGTTCCGAACTCGAGTAACGATTCGGCGCGTGAATGATTCCGGCAAGAAACGCGGCTTCCGGCAGAGTCACTTCGCGCAGATCTTTGTTGAAGTACGCCAGAGAAGCCTCGCCAAATCCGTGAATCGCGAAGCTGCCACGGTTCCCCAGATAAATTTCATTGGCATAAAGTTCAAAAATCTGCTGCTTGTTGAAGCGGTGCTCGAGTTCCAGTGCCACGACGGTTTCGGCAATCTTGCGGCGCAAGGTGCGGTCCGAGTTGAAAAAGAAACTGCGAGCCACTTGCATTGATATTGTGCTGCCGCCCTGAACGCGCGCTCCGTGCCGCAGGTCGGCCCAGGCCGCCCCCAGAATGCGGATGGGATCAAATCCCGGATGCTCGAAAAAGCGCCGGTCCTCCACGGAAAGCACGGCGTCGCGCAAAACTTTTGGAATGTCGTTGTAACTTATGGCGCGGCGCTTTTCCCGCGAGCTGTCAAACAGACTGGTCAAGAGTTCCGGGTCAACCTCGGCGGAATCCAGCGCGGCTCCGCTATCCATCGAGCGGATCTTCTGAATCGCCGTGCCGCTGAAATCCACCACCAGGCGGTTCTTGCTTCCAAAATACGATTCGCTCGACGGGCGAATTTCGATTTCATTCCCGTGCAGAACGTAGCGGCCTGGAGTGCCCGAAACATCCAGTTCGCTGTAACCGGCGCGTTGCAGATGATTGGCCAGATCCGCCACGGTGAGGGCTTCGCCGGAATAGATCCGCATGGGAGCGGCATAGATCCGGGCTGTGGTTTGCTGAATATGCCCGGACAGGCGCAGATCAATCATCCGGCCATAGGAAATCCAGTAGTACGTGCCAATACCGGCCACGGCAACGACAAGAAAAATAGCACTCCCAAGTAGAATGAGGCCAAGCCGGGAGCCCCAGTCACCCCGGCCAATTCGAATACGCAAGGTAATTCTCCGTTCCGCCGCGAAAAAAAAACCGCCCGTCGCCCTAATACCCCTAACACCCACCTAAAAAGTTAGATGCGCCTTTGGGCTGAACTGGAATAAATTTGCACGCCGTGACCGCCAACTTCGAATTCCACATGCAAGTGGTGAACATGATCGCCGGCAGAGGTCGCGGGATACGCAAACCTGGCTGGGTGCCAGTGCCATCGAACGGCCCACTTCTCGTCGCCCCCTATAACAATGAGGCGTTGCTTGCGGCCGGGTGGAAGTTCAGCGTCCACTGGTATACTTTCAGATCCACCGTCACGGAATAATCGACATCGATGCGTATGTTTCCGGCGTTGCTGATTACCTTCACATCCTCGGCTTGAACCGGCAAATCCTCTTTCTGTGCTTCCTCCATCACAGCTGCACGGATCTGGTCGGGATTCTTGCGATTGACGCTGGCAAAACGCGCGATGGTCTGCAGGCTGTCCTGGAATTGGTATTCATTAATTAATACCGGGAGCATCATGGCCGCCGCATAAATGAACGCCGCCAAAATCATAGTCCAAATGATGGCTTTGGTTCTCCCCGTCCCTCGTTCGCCATTGCGTTTGAACGAAGCATCCCCGCCGCAAAGGTCACGCCGGTCTGCAGGCCGGAACGCACACGTTCCGGGCAATTTCGGGCATGGGCAAAATTCCATACCTTAAAATGCTAGCATCGGATGGCAGGGGTGTCGAGAGAGAGTCCGCGCCCGGTTTCGGCCCAGTCACTTTCCACAATCGTCTGATAATAAATGGGTTGCCGGCTTATTGGAGGTGCGGGAAGGTTCTAGTAAGCCTTCCCGAAGATGGCCAGTTCTTTGGACGGTTTTCCGCACTGGATGCAAGTCCCAGTACCTCCGGGCTGTTCCAACGGGATGCACCGCAGTGTGGCCTTGGTCGTTTCCTTGATTTGTTCTTCGCACCTGGCGTCGCCGCACCAATAAGAGCGCGCAAATCCCTGTTCGATTGCCGCCTGGAATTCTCCCAGGTTTTTGGGCTCAGAGGTGTGCGCGTTGCGGAATGCCAGCGCGCGGTCAAAGAGCGCCTGCTGGATCGCGGCCAGTTGCTGCCTGACGGATTCCGCGATGCCCTCTTGCGATACGAAGCTCTTGCCTTCCTTGCCCGGCCGGTCGCGCCGTGCCAGCACCACGCTGCCTTTGGCCACGTCCTTCGGGCCGATTTCCATGCGCAGCGGCACGCCGCGCATTTCCCAGTCGTTAAACTTGAAGCCGGGGCTTTGCCCTTCGCGCTCATCTACTTTCACTCGAACATCCGCTTTCACCAATTGCTCGCGGATTTTTTTCGCGGCCTCGAACACCTGCGCCTTCTCTTCATCGTTCTTGAAGATGGGCACGATCACCACCTGGTAGGGCGCGAGCCTCGGCGGCAGTATCAGCCCTTGATCGTCGCCATGCACCATGATGATGGCGCCGATAAACCGTGTCGAGAGGCCCCACGAAGTGGTCCAGCAGTGCTGCAGCGCGCCGCCTTGGTCGAGGTAGCGAATCTCGAAGGCTTTGGCGAAATTCTGCCCAAGGTTGTGTGAAGTGCCGGCCTGCAACGCCTTGCCGTCGCCCATCATCGCTTCTATCGAGTAGGTGGCGTCGGCTCCGGCAAATCGCTCGGACTGTGATTTCTTGCCGGGAATGACGGGGATGGCCGCTTCATTTACCGCAAAATCGGTATAAATTTCGAGCATTTGGCGCGTTTCGGCTTGCGCTTCTTCCAGCGTCGCGTGCGCCGTGTGCCCTTCCTGCCAGAAAAACTCCAGCGTGCGCAAAAATAATTTCGTGCGCAGTTCCCAGCGCACCACGCTGTTCCACTGATTGATCAATACAGGTAAATCGCGGTAAGACTGAATCCACTTCGCATAAGAATGGCCGATGATTGTTTCCGACGTCGGCCGGATCACCAGCGGCTCTTCCAGCTTTTCTCCGCCGCCGTGCGTGACAACCGCAAGCTCCGGCGAAAACCCTGCGACGTGCGACTGCTCCTTGCTGATGAAGCTCTGCGGAATGAGCAGCGGAAATGCGGCGTTCACGTGCCCGGTGGCCTTGAAGCGCCGGTCCAGCTGCGCTGTGATGTTTTCCCACAGCGCCCAGCCGTAGGGCCGCACAATCATGCACCCGCGCACCGGCGCGTAATCCGCAAGCTCCGCCCGCAACACCAGCTGGTTGTACCACTCCGAAAAATCTTCCGACCGTGTAGGAAGCTTCAAATCCGCCATGCGCACCGTTCCTGAAACGCTGAAGTAACGCTAGTCAAAGCAAAGAAGCGTAGCCGAGGGTACGAGGGGTGTCAACCAAGTCGGGCGAAGCAAATCGTTCCGGTCTTGACGTAGGGTTTTGGTGGAATGGGCCGAATTGGAGTTCGCGCCGAGCGCGTCGCTATTCTACATCGCCCACGGGCACGAAGCGTCCCTGATCGGAATCATACGTGGTCACGGCTCCACGGGCGATGTGATACACCCATCCATGCAATTTCAAGTTCTTCTGGTCCAGTCGTGCCGCCACGGACGGGTGCGTCTGTAGGTTATGAATCTGCTCCACGACATTCCTCTCGGTCAGGGCCATGAAAAATTCCGCATCGTTCAACCTGCTCTTGGAATTCTCTATGGCTTCGCGCGCGGGTTGCGCATGCCGCAGCCAGGCGCTCACGTTGGCCAGCGAAGCCAGCGACTCCGGATGCAGCACCCCTTGCATCACGCCACAATCCGTATGGCCGCAAACGATGACGTCGGGCACGCCCAACACGCTCACGGCATACTCAATCGTCGCGGAAACACCGCCAATCGTCTCCGGGTAACGGGGCACAATGTTGCCAATCACGCGGCAAATGAACAGTTCACCCGGCTTCGTTTGCGTCAATAGGCAGGGATCAATTCGGGAATCGGCACAGGTGATGAACAGCGCCACCGGTCTTTGCTGGTGCGCCAGCCGGTGGAACAGCTCTCGTTCCTTTGGGAATACCTTCTTTTGAAACTGCTTAAGGCCCTGAAGGATGCGATCAACTGGCATCACGGGACATTCTGCAACAATTGGAACGGAGGGTTCCACTCAAAATGCGGACATCCACCGACAAGCAAGTCTGGTAAGCTGCCGCGCCCTCGATTGGCACACAGGAAATGGGGAAAAATGAGGTACGACCAGCCATTTGGCCGCTCCCATCAAGATTTCAAACCATTACAGAACGATCTTGCGTGCACAAATCAGGAAATCATGAGATAATGGCTGCCGCAGGATTCCGTTCTCTGTAGTGTCAGATAGGGGTTCAGTGGCTTTGGCAGAGCCTCTGGAGCACACTTTTTTCATTGTAATCCGTCGAAAGATGTAGGCCTATGCAGTGAGGGTGCGGATCGGCGATGGCAATCTCGGCCCGCGTCCTGCCTCTCCGTATCGTGCTGAAAATAAAGGGCGTTAGATAGGGGGCATTCCTTCAGGCTGTGCCACGTGACCTAGCACCGCTTTTTGACTCTAATACTTAAGGAATCAAACTGTGTCGTGTGTGCATCAAAATGCTGCGCTCGGAGGCATGACTTGGAAGATCCACAGGCCTTATCGAGCTGATTCGCAAGGGGGATAACTGCTTGTCTCTGAATAATCAAGAAGCGGGTGAAGAGGTCCGGAGCATCATCGGCATCGGTAAGGAGCGCAGGTACATGCTCCCCGACGAGGAAGAAGGTGTGTTGCCTGCCGTCGAAGCTTCGCCGGAGCCGGAGGAGAGCGAGCACCACCTCTCTGCCTTTGAGCAGGGTGGCGTGGCGGTCGATGAGGACGCTGCACCGGCGAACTCCGCGCAAGTCACCCCAGACTCTGCAGATGCTGAGCACGCCGCAGTCGCCGAAGAGGGCGAACTGGACCTTACTCCGGGCATGCTCGACAAGAATAACGACCCCGTCCGCCTCTATCTGAGGGAGATGGGCACCGTTCCGCTCTTGAAGCGCCAGGACGAGGTGGCCATCGCCAAGCGCATGGAGCGCGGGCACCTGATGGTCCTGAAGACGATTTCCCGCTCTCCCATCGTCTTGAAGGAATTGATCGCGGCCGGCAAAGAACTTCGGGCCGGGTCGTTGTCGATTAAGAAAATCATTCAATTCGAGCAGGAAGAGCTGACCGAAGAGGAAACCGAGAGCAAGACGCGCGACATTCTTCGCATCATTGCGAAAATCGAGCAGCTCTATGCCCTGGCGCACAAGCAAGCCGCCCAGCTGGAAAAAACGCCGAAATCGAGCAAGCGAATCTACCTGCGCTATCGTAATCGCCTGGCCCGCACGCGCGTGGAGATGTCGCAGCACGCCCGGTCGATTGACTTCCACTCGCTCGAACGCAAGCGCCTGATCGACAAAATTCACCACACCGTGGAGCGGCTGCAAGCGCTCGAGCGCGAAATCGTCAAACTGGAACGCAGGGCCGACGCCTCCAAGGGCGAACATGCCGCCGAGGCGCGCCGGGAACTGCGTGCGCGCCGCACCGAACTGCGCGAAATTGAAGCCGCCAGCGAAACCGGGCTGGTGGACCTCAAGCGCATGCTCCAGGTGGTTCTGCGCGGAGAAGCCGAAGCCAGCCAGGCCAAAAAGGAAATGGTCGAAGCCAACCTGCGCCTGGTCGTTTCCATTGCCAAAAAATATACCAATCGCGGACTGCAATTCCTGGACCTGATTCAGGAAGGCAATATCGGCCTGATGAAGGGCGCGGACAAATTTGAATGGCGCCGCGGCTATAAATTTTCCACCTATGCAACGTGGTGGATCCGCCAGGCCGTCACACGCGCCATCGCCGACCAGGCCCGCACCATCCGTGTGCCCGTGCACATGATCGAAACGATCAACAAGCAGGTGCGCACCAGCCGGCAGCTCGTGCAGGAGCTCGGCCGCGAGCCGCGAGCCGAAGAGATCGCCCACCGCCTGGGCGTTCCCGTGGAAAAAGTGCGCAAGACCAAAGAGATTGCGCAGCAGCCTATTTCCCTCGAGACTCCCATCGGTGAAGAAGAGGATTCGCACCTCGGTGAATTCATCGAGGACAAGTCTTCCGTTTCTCCGTCCGATGCCGCCATCAGCATCAGTCTTCAGGAACAAACGGAATCGTTGCTGAAGACGTTGACGCCGCGCGAAGAGCGGGTGATCAAGATGCGTTTCGGCCTGGAAGACGGTTCCGAGCACACACTGGAAGAAGTAGGACAGTCGTTCGCTGTAACGCGCGAACGCATCCGCCAGATCGAAGCGAAGGCGCTGCGCAAGCTGCGGCACCCTTCAAGGTCGAGAAATCTCCGCTCGTTCCTCGAAGATAGTCTCTGAGGAATGTTACCAGCCGGGACGCTCGGGCGTTCCGGCCTCTGCTTATTCTTTCTCGTTACTTCTGGTCATTTCTTGGCAAGCGGTTTTATCGCCGTCCACGGCACATTTCGCGTGATGTGTCCTTGCCCGTCCGTCGTCTTGAGATTTGCCGTCTGCATCAGCGAATTGATGTCGGCAACCTCATACACACCCTCTTGCTGAGCCATGGCCACGCGGTCGCCTCTCTTCGGAGCGATCACATTGGTTTCGGAACTCATCTTGGTCCTCCTTGTTACTGGCAGATAGCTGGGCCTCTTTCGGAAAGGGCGGATCCTATAGCAGCCATTTTTACGCTTCTTGTCCCGGAATAGCCAGAAGTATCATTTTGCACTTGGTCTTTAGCCGTACTTCACTCAATCGGTGGGATTCGAGACTACGAAGCGAAGCAGCTTTAATTTAGCCAACGCGCGAAATCAAACAATTCGTCATGCCGGCCGCATTGCTCACTACTGGGTCGCCTCCACAGTCAACCTCAGCCCGATCGCCTTGGTAACAGCAACCAGTGTGGACAACCGTGGATTTCCTCGAATCGACAGCGCGCGGTAGAGACTTTCGCGTTCGATACCGGCAGCTTTGGCAACCTTGGCGATCCCTCGCGCCAGGGCCAGGTGGCGAAGTGCAATGAGCAGGACGCGCGGTTCCTCCGAGTCTTCCAGTGCGGCCTTCAGATACTCGGCGGCGAAGTCCGGGTCCTTCCGGAGACGGCGCACGACGGTCTCGTCGTGGGAGATGCTCGCTTTGCGTTTCATGAGGTTCCAGTCCTTTCCTTGTAGTCCTTTAGATATCCCAGCGCTCGCTCAATGTCAGATGGCTGCTTTCGCTTATCGCCGCCGCAAACCAGCAAGACACATGAAGTGCCGAGCATCGCGTAATAGATGCGAT